>Ga0334885_1000693_pt1 | contig 53796 bp, 51 predicted proteins | sample GraSluR1_MG_8_FD_207233 | JGI IMG/M metagenome (GOLD analysis project Ga0334885, IMG submission 207233) | Sludge microbial communities from methane-producing bioreactor in Wageningen University, Netherlands - Granular Sludge_31_05-R1 | ecosystem: Engineered > Bioreactor > Anaerobic >...
ACATGACCAGCATGTCATCCCAAGTGCGACTATCCCACTAAACGGAGCGACAAGTAGCCCAATTGGACAAATGAGGAAATGGATTTAGGACTTTTGAAAAACTTTCCGAGAATAACTTGACACAAACAAAGCCAATCCCATCCATCCCTATTCAGAGAAATAGGATATAATAGAAGCAGGAGAAGACACTATGTTACTAGAAATCAATCACTTAGAAAAAGACTATCGCACGCGCTTTTCAAAAGAAGTGACACACGCTCTGCAAGATGTTGACTTTAAAGTTGACCAGGGCGAGTTTATTGCAATCATGGGAGAATCTGGTTCAGGTAAAACCACCCTCCTCAATATCTTAGCAACCTTGGACAAGCCAACCAAGGGGACTGTTATCTTAAACGGTCAGGACATCACAAAAATCAAAGAAAGCAGTTTGGCAGAATTTCGCCTTAAAAATTTAGGATTTGTCTTTCAAGACTTTAATCTCTTGGACACCCTGAATATCCGCGACAATATCTTTCTACCCCTGGTCCTAGACCGAAAGACCTATACCGAGATGGATAGCCGCCTTCAAGAACTTGCACCTAAACTGGGTATCGGTGACTTGCTCAACAAAAGACCTTTTGAGCTTTCCGGGGGCCAAAAGCAGCGCGTTGCCATTGCACGTAGTCTCATCACTAAACCACAGATACTTTTAGCCGATGAGCCCACAGCTGCGCTGGATTACCGAAATTCAGAAGATTTACTAACTCTCTTTGAAGAAATCAACAAAGAAGGGCAGACCATTCTCATGGTAACCCACTCAGCCAACGCTGCCAGTCATGCTAAGCGCGTGCTCTTTATCAAAGATGGGCGAATTTTCCACCAACTTTACCGAGGAAATAAAGACAACCAAGAGTTTAATAAAGATATCTCCCTTGCTATGACAAGCTTGTTGGGAGGTGACTAGGATGTTTTATCTTAAACTAGCCATCAATAACATCAAGCAATCTTTTAAGGTTTTTGCACCTTTTCTACTAGCGAATTTGGTACTTTTTATCCTGACAGGATCTACCTTGGTTATCTTAAATAGTCCAATGTCTAGTGAGAACATGCAATATGGCATAATGACACTTAATCTTGCAATTATCGTTCTTGTTATTTTTGCAGTTATTATGTCACTCTATAGCTATAATTTTCTGCTCAAACAGCGTAGTAAAGAGTTTGGACTCTACAATATACTTGGAATGAATAAAAGGAAAGTTGGTCTTGTTGCTACAATTGAACTTTTCCTCATATTCCTTGTCACAGCATTTGTTGGAAGTATCCTATGCGCTGTTTTTTCAAATTTCTTCTATCTCATATTCGCACGACTAATTCATTCCGATAAGCTAGTTCTAACACTAACTCCATTGGCATTTGCTAGTAATATTGGTATCTATGCCTTCATTTTTCTATTTTTAGAAATAGCTGGTCTCAGAAAAATTGGGAAATTATCACCCTTAGCTCTTTTTGCAGATAGCAAAGCTGGAGAGAAGGAGCCTAGAGGAAACATTATTTTTGCCTTACTCGGGATAGCTTCACTCGGTTTTGGCTACTATTTATCGCTATCCTCATCAAAAATTGATGCCGTTCTTGTACTATTTCGATTCTTTATCGCTGTTCTATTTGTCATTGCTGGGACCTATCTTTTTTATATTAGCTTTATTGCTTGGTATCTCAAACGTCGACGTAAAAACAAAAAATATTTTTATCAACCTGAGCATTTCATTACCGTATCACAAATGATTTTTAGAATGAAGCAAAATGCTGTAGGTCTGGCAAATATCACACTTTTAGCCGTTATGGCCTTTGTTACCATAGCAACAACAAGTTCCCTCTATACAGGAAGTTCCCAGTTAGTTTCAGCGCTGTTTCCTAAAAATACTAACATCACACTTTTCGATGCTTCTAACAAAGATACTGAAACAGCTTTAGAAGAAACAATTTTAAAAGAAGCTGGACTTCCCAATAAAGATGTTACATCCTACAAAACAGCACTTTTTGCTAACTTGCCACTTGCTAGTGTCACTCAAGCGATAATCAAAGAAAATCAGGAACTTTTTACAGCAGATCAACTTAAAACTTTGGTTAACGTCTACATTATTACTCAAGAAGACTATCGAAAATTGGGAAATGACGTACCGCAACTAGCTCAAAAACAAACAGCCCTTTACATGGATAACGATGCTAAACTTGAAAGTTTAGATATTCAAGGTCTGAAATTAGATAACATCAAGAACGGAAATATTGATAATTTCCCTGAAGCTTTACAAACCTACAATTCAGCCGCGCTGGTTGTTAGTAACGATACAGTTTTTAACGAAATAATAACTCATCTAGCTTATACCTATTCAGAGAACTATGACCCCGTAAATATTACAAACTTTATAGAACTCTCTACTGGAGAATTTAAAAAACTTAATCATTCACTTGATATAACTTCTGGAAATTATTTGCGTGATAGCAATGGAGAAATAATTGGTAGATTGAGTAACGAGAAGGACAGTAAAGAAGAAGTTGTCACAATGTATGGTGGTTTCCTCTTCACAGGCTTCTTGCTAGGAATTAGCTTTCTGCTAGGTGCAGCCCTCATCATTTATTACAAACAGTATTCTGAAGGACACGAAGATAAAAAATCATACACTATCCTCCAAGAGGTGGGGATGGATAAGTCACAGGTTAAAAAGACAATCAATTCACAGGTGATTTTAGTCTTCTTCATGCCAATTGTTATGGCTATAATTCATTTCCTTGCAGCATTAACAATGCTCAAACAAATGCTATTATTATTTGGAGTAATGGATAACTCGCTTATTTATAGCGTCAGTGCAATTTCTATCATTGTGATAATGATGATTTATTTCCTTATTTATAAAATAACAAGCAAAACTTACTACAAGATTATTGAAAGGTAAATTGTGTGGCGAAAAATCGCCACTTTTTTGATACAATAAAACCATGAATAAACACGGTAAAATTTTCATTGTCGAAGACGATCAAACCATCGTCACTCTTTTAAAAAATCATTTATCCCAAACTTACGATGTTTTTAGCGTCAGCAATTTTCGTGCCATTAAACAAGAAGTAGAAGAAGTTAATCCAGATCTAGTTCTCATGGACATCACCTTACCCTATTTCAATGGTTTCTATTGGACAACTGAGATTCGTAAGTCTCAGACTATGCCCATTATTTTTATTTCCTCTAGCGATGATGAAATGGATATGGTCATGGCTCTAGATATGGGAGGAGATGATTTCATTTCCAAACCTTTTTCACTAACCATCTTAGACGCAAAAATATCAGCCTTTTTGAGACGTGTACACCAATTTACCAATGATACTTATCAAATTGATCAATTCACACTATCTCGTGAAGGCGTGCTATCAAATGGAAAAGAACAGATTACCTTATCACCCACTGAGAATAAGATTCTAACCATTCTTTTTACACATCAAAATCAAGTTGTCACCAAAGAAGAATTACTTGAAAAACTTTGGGAAAATGAAAGTTTTATTGATCAAAATACGCTTAGTGTCAATATGACAAGACTTCGTAAAAAAGTTCAGCCCCTGGGCTTTGACCGTATTCATACCGTGAGAGGAGTTGGCTATTTACTCAAATGATTTGGAAGTTTTTAAAAGAATATCGCTTTTGGTATTATCTCTATTTTTTCATGTGGGTCATGTTTTTAGTCAATTTTTGTCTTTACAAACTGCCACTCAACTATTTTTTTATAACTAGTTCCTTAAATGTCACAATTTTACTTCTCATCAGCATTTGGAAATTTACTCAGTTCAAGAGAAAAATGACTTTACTAAATTATTTCAAATATTTAGAGGAGATTGATAGTTTAAAGTCACCCACTGAGGAAGCCTATCAAGGAGTTATCGAAAATCTAGTCAAAGAAGAAGCAGCGCAAGCATTAGTGTCTAAAAGTCAGTTAGAAAACCTGCAATCACTTATTAAGATGTGGTCTCATCAAATGAAGGTACCACTTTCTGCATTATCTCTTATGGTTCAAACAGATAATTTGGATAAAAAAGAAGTTCAGCAACAGCTCATCCGATTGCAAAACTATTTAGATATTCTCCTAACTTATATGAAATTCAGTCAAAATAAAGATGATTATCGCTTTGAAATCTGTGATGTTAAATCAATAGTAACTGACTTGGTTAAGAAATATCGCGTAGCTTTTCTAGCTAAAGAACTCTCAGTCAACATTGAGGGTGACTGGCAGCTTAAAAGCGATAAAAAATGGCTTAGCTTTGCTATTTCCCAAATCCTTGATAATGCAGTTAAGTATTCAAAAGACGGAAGTGAGATCAATGTTATTATAAATGCTTCTAGTATTAAAATACTAGATAACGGTATTGGAATACTACCTGAAGATTTGCCGCGACTTTTTGATGAGGGGTTTACTGGTTTTAATGGGCATGAGCATCAAAAAGCCACTGGATTAGGTCTTTACATGACTAAACAAATACTCGATCAACTAAACCTATCTATAAAGGTTGATAGTCAAATTGACCAGGGAACCTGTGTTACGATTTTTAAAGATTAACACTAATATAGGAAAAGAACCTTAGGTAGTTTACATAATTAAATTTATGTAAACTACCTAAGGTTCTTTATAGTTTATCTAACGCATTTCTTTGTTCATCGTTAACGATATGGGTATATAAGTCAGTTACTTGAGTGTTGGCATGGCCCAATTGGTGGCTAACTAAAACTTGCGATTTAGTGGCATCATAGAGCCTAGTAGCAAGTGTATGACGAAGTTTGTGGGGTGTTACACGGATTTTAAAATCAGCGGAGTATTTTCCAACCATTTTTTCAATGCTGGAAGCATCCATACGATTGGGAACACCGCGATATTCAGATAAGAAAAAGGCTACATCCTGTTTTTCTGCTTTATATCTAGCTTGGCGTATTGACAGGTAGTTTTCAAGATAAGGCTTAGCAAATCCAGCAATATTAACTGAATCTCGTTTGCCACCTTTTCGGATAACGTCAATAACCATCATATTTAAATTTACGTCTCTCAGATCAAGATTAACAGCTTCAGATAAACGAACGCCAGAAGCTAGTAGCAAAGCTAAAATAGCTAAATCACGCTCTTTATTCTTATAAAATGATGATTTAGCACGATTAGAAAGTTTGTTCTCATATTCACAATCAACATACTCTAAAAACTCCATAGTTTCATCACCTAAAAAGAGCTTTTTCTTAATGTTTTCTGCCCTAGCTGCTAAAGTTTCCTTTTTCTTCTTAGTTGAAACTTTCTTCATAACATTTCGATAGAAGTAGGGTTCACCATCTTTGTCTTCAACTTCCTCGGTCAAATACTTAAAAAGACTTGACAGCGCTGATAATGTCCGATTTATGGTCGTTTGAGAGACCCCATTTTGAGTCGAATTGGCATTTAGTAAGGGACGCTCACGTAGATAAAGTATAAAGGATTCCATATCTTTTTTAGATAAATTTTCCAACACAGCAAGATCTATATCAGCAATTTTTGAAACATTTGCGATATCAGCATCAATCAGCCATTCAAAAAATCGTCTATATTCCTTGAGGTATTCGTATAAAGTTGTAAAACTATAGGGGACAGAAAGTTTAGATTGATAGTAGTCGATGACATACCACGGCATGATTTCTTTTAATTCATCAATTTTTTCTAACAGTAATTCACGTCTCATCAGTCGTTTTCTCCATAATATTCTATAATAGAAGTATATCACACCCTTATATATATTTCAAGAAAATTATAGTTTTTCGGAAAGATGTTCAAGGAAACTTTATACCCCTTTCCATATAGCATTGATAACCCTCGTAAAATGAATAACTAAATGAGCCGTAACTAAACTAACTTGAAAATAAAATCTTCAGCATCTCAGACTGCAAATCCTTCTCCAATATTAATAAAAATATTAATATTTTTATTTTCATACATGCTAACTCATCTGAATCAAAAATAATTCATTAGTTATTTTTTTCTTTCTTTAATTCTTTATGCAGTTTCATCTGCAAATTCTTGTTTTCTTTGTCCTTACAAATTATTTTATGAATTCCTTGGATTCTTAACTAACTTTAGCTTTACTATGTATCTTATCATCTTTACTTTCTTATTCCATGTACTAATCTATTTTCCTGATATTTTTTTGGTAAACTTTCTTTATGCTATCATATTTCAAAAAACAAAAAAGTTTACATAAACAAATTTATGTAAACTTATCTGTGTAAATCATCTTTAATTATTTTATCGAGATATTAATCACTAAAATTAGCAAATAAACAAGAGCAAATAAAACGTATGGCTTGATGGATTCAATGAAGGTTGTCTGCTTTTCTGGTTTTGAAACAAATGTTGTCATGCTTTTGAGTGCTATCGAAAAGCCCAATAGTCCAATTAGAGTGATATAATGCAGATAACCAAACAAAGGATAAAGAATCAGCATTAGCCAAGGTACTACTGCTATAACTTGGAACAATTTTAATGATAAGTCTCTTCCTAAATAGTAGACCAAGGTAAAACGACGATTATTGATATCTTGTTCTAAGTCACAGATATTGTTAGCTAGCATGATATTTGCTGTTAGAGCTACAAAAGGTATGCTGAGAAGTATCGCTGTAATTACTCCTTGTGGTTGAATTATAATAGCAATTTGATTGGGATTCCAGAATGATTGTGCATAAAGGCTTGGATCCTGGATATAAAGAGTTAAGAAGAAAATCCCAAATCCTTCTGTTAGTCCTGAGAAAACCTCTCCAAGTGGAAAACGGGAAATCGGTATTGGACCATAAGTATAAAAAATGGCAATGATGAAACATGCTGCACCGAATGGGAAAAGTAACCAGTCCGTGCGAAACAACAAAATGAGTGATAAAAGACTAGCTAGACTCAAAATAAGATAAATAATTTTAGTGAGCAGGTTTGCATCTAGCTGGTATTTGCCAATCAGATTATGGGAAAATTTATATTCTTCATCCAGAGCTGTTTTGTAATCAACAACATTGTTGACAGCCGTCGTTGACATATCAACTAGAAAACTGGCAATGATAAATAGTAACGTATTTATTCCATTAATGGGATGATTACTATAAAGAGCCCACAACAAAGCTGTAATCATAGGAAAAAACCAAGTAATTTTAGTTTTTATTTCAATGAATTCTAAAAAGATTGGGAAAGTTAGTTTTTTGTACATAAGATTTCTTACTTTTTCAATTGCTTTCTAAAAATATTTTGACAGTTACTGGTTTTACGTAATGAATTCACCCAAACGTTGAACGCGTTATACCAGTATTTTCGACTATTTTAGAATAACACAGTTAAAACCAAAATTCCATATCCTTTTAAAATTCAAAATTGAATCTCAAGCAACATTTTACACATTCTTACGTGCTCGTAATGCTGAGAGAATTGAAACAGTATCAACAACTTCTTGAAGCATAGCTCCTAATAAAGTTGGGATGACACCTGTTGCTGCAATGACCATCAGTACTAAACAAACAAATAAACCAATTAAAACAGATTGTTTAGCGATTTTCATGGTGTGTTTTGCAATAGCAATAACTTGCGCAACCTTACTCAAATCATCTTTCATGATGACAACATCTGCGTTCTCACTTGCTGCTGTTGATCCATGAGCGCCCATAGCAATTCCGACATCTGCGGTTACAAGGGCTGGGGCATCATTTACACCATCTCCCACCATTAAAACTGGTCCATCTTGGATTTCAATATCCTTTAAGTGCTTAATTTTATCCTGCGGTAAGCAATCTGCGAAGACTTTATTAATACCAACCTGCTCTGCTATTTCCTTAGCGACTGAATCTTTATCTCCAGTGAGCATAACTAGGTTTTTAACATCCATTTGTTGGAGTTTTTGCATTGTTTCCTTGGCTTCAGGTCGAACGGAGTCCTTAAAAGTAATATATCCAAGTAGATGATCGTTTTTACCAACATAAATGCTAGTTTCTTTTGATAGATTTTCAGAACTAAAATTTTTGATAAGGCTCGGTTTGCCCGCTGAGACTTCATTACCAGAAATCTTTCCTATGATTCCTTGAGCAGTTACTTCAGTTGCTGATGTGACAGGTAAAAATGTAATACCTTTACTTTTAGCGTATTGTACTAGTGAACGTGCTAAGATATGAGATGAATTTTGTTCAAGACTTGCTGCAAGCTGAATGAGTTCTTTTTCAGTGGTCCCTTCAACTGCGATGATTTGATTGACAGCAAGGTTTCCTTGTGTGATAGTACCCGTCTTATCAAAAGCTACAGATTTTGCACCAGACAACTTTTCTAGAGTTGTCCCTGTTCTAATAATAATCCCGTTCTTTGATGCTTGACTCATGCCAGCAACCAGTGCTACAGGGGCTGCTAATATTAGGGGACATGGCGAAGCTACAACAAGGACTTGAGCAAAACGCACTGGATCTTTTGAGATAAACCAAGCAAATCCACCGATTACATAAGCAATGACTGTAAAAGGAATTGAATAGCGATCAGCAAGTCTAACAAATGGTGCAGGATTTGAAGTTGACTCTTTTACCAATCTCACCAATTGTTGGTATTGACTATCTTCAGCCAGTGAAGTAACTTCAAATTGGATAGAATTTGAACCATTCATAGAACCAGATAAAATATTATCTCCAACCTTCTTTTCAATTGGTTTAGATTCACCAGTCAGTGAGGCTTCATTAAAATCAGATTCTCCACTTAAAATACGTCCATCTACTGGCACCATCTCATCAGGTCTAACGACGACTACATCACCAATTTTTAAAGCTTCAACAGGAACATCTTCCAACTCGTGTCCAATCAAGCGATGTGCAATTTTGGGACTATTATCAAGAAGACTTCGTAATTCACGACTGGCCTGTTTACTGGCATAATCTTCAAGACTTTCCCCACCTGTAAGCATGATGAGAATCATAAGACTAGCCCAATAATCACCAACAAGTAAGGTAGCAATAATAGCTGAAATAGCTAGAATATCAACACCGTATTGACCAGATTTTAAAGTCTTAATCATATCAATAAGCATTGATAAAGACATAATACCGCCGGCAATAGCCACTAGAATGTAAGCCAAATCTGGTTTATGAAGTATAAAATTAATAACCAATGCACATAGGGCAATAGTTAGAGTTGTAAGTAATTTTTTGAAGTTTGACATCCTACTTCACCTCTTTCATACTTCTATTATATTATAATCATTCTAAATAAGAAAGTGTTTATTATGATTATAATTAAGAAACTACACAAATACATAAATTTATTTATGTTACCATGTAAGAGGCTTGATAATCTGTTTATATAAAGAATTAGTAAATAACTGAAAATATTTTGGAAAGACAAAAAAGTTTACATAATTTTCATTACGTAAACTTTTTAAAGATTCTTCTCTAAGCTTAGATTTATTAAGAGAACTTCTTATTTTCTCTTCTTCTTAGCTTTTTTCATTTTATTGGCCATGCGTTTCATAGATTGTTTCATAGCAAATTCACCAACTTTACCTTTGAGGCCTCCACCAAACATTTGGCTCATATCTGGCATTCCTGCTCCTCCAAGGGCTGACATGTCAGGCATGCCACCTTGTCCCATCATCCCTTCAAGAGCGGACATATCCATACCATCTAGGTTTGGCATATTTTTAGGCATAGCATTTGGATTAACACCCATTTGACGCATCATCTTGTCCATATCACCAGACATAACACCCTGCATCATGCTCTTAGCTTGGTTAAAATCTTTGATGAATTTATTAACATCAACAAAGCTATTTCCAGAACCGGCAGCAATACGACGGCGACGGCTTGGATTAAGCAAATCTGGATTTTCACGTTCTTGAGGAGTCATAGAAGATACAATAGCACGCTTACGGGCAATTTCACGTTCATCAACCTTAAAGTTTTTAAGGGCTGGGTTGTTCGCCATACCTGGAATCATCTTGAGCAGATCTTCCATTGGCCCCATATTTTGAACCTGGTCTAACTGGTCAATGAAGTCATTGAAGTCAAAGGTGTTCTCGCGCATTTTTTCAGCAAGCTCTGCTGATTTTTGCGCATCGTATTCTTGAGAGGCTTTCTCGATAAGTGTTAAGAGGTCACCCATACCCAAGATACGGCTAGACATACGGTCTGGGTGGAAGGTCTCAATGTCAGTAATCTTTTCACCTGTACCAGTGAATTTGATTGGCTTACCAGTGATTTCACGAACAGATAGAGCCGCACCACCACGCGTGTCCCCATCGATTTTAGTAAGGACGACCCCGGTGATATCAAGTTGTTTGTTAAATTCATCTGCGACATTAGCCGCTTCTTGACCAATCATACTATCGATGACAAGCAAGATTTCATTTGGTTGAGCCAATGCTTTGACATCGCGGAGCTCTTCCATGAGTTTTTCATCGATTTGCAGACGACCGGCAGTATCAATCAAGACATAGTCATTGCGATTCTCACGCGCCTGCGCTAGCCCATTTGCAACGATTTCAACTGCTGAATGGTCTGTTCCCATATCAAAGACTGGCACGTTGATTTGTTGACCCAAGGTTTTCAATTGGTCAATGGCTGCAGGACGATAAATATCGGCCGCAATCATCATAGGACGTGCATTTTCTTCCTTGATAAGTTTATTAGCCAACTTACCTGCAAAGGTTGTCTTACCAGCACCTTGAAGACCAGCCATCATAATGATTGTTGGAATCTTAGGCGATTTTTCAATCTCAGCAGTTTCAGATCCAAGAATCTCGGTCAGTTCTTCATTGACGATTTTAACAATTTGTTGTGTCGGGTCAAGTGTATCAATGATTTCATGCCCAATGGCGCGTTCACGCACACGCTTGATAAATGTTTTAACAACAGGCAAGGCAACGTCAGCTTCAAGAAGGGCAAGACGAATCTCTTTCGTTACTTCTTGAACATCTTTTTCAGACAGTTTTTTCTTACCACGTAGATTTTTAAAGACGCCCTGTAGACGTTCAGTTAAACTTTCAAAAGCCATTTTTACTCCCTGTATTTCTTATAAATCATTTTAATCTCGATTATCAATACTCATTAAAATAGATAATTTTTCTTGCAAAAATGTATCATCTGAATATTTTTCAATCAATTCATCGAAAATCTCACTACGAACGATATAATCTGAGTACATATGCAATTTCATCTCGTACGCTTCAAGAATTTTTTCAGTTCGCTTAATATTATCATAAACTGCTTGGCGACTGACACCAAACTCCTCTGCAATCTCAGCCAAGCTGTAATCATCAGCATAGTATAGCTCGATGTAGTTCATTTGTTTGTCGGTCAATAGCGCTGCGTAGAACTCGAAAAGAGCATTCATACGATTGGTTTTTTCAATTTCCATAACCTACATTTTACCATATTTTCTCATTAATTAATAGTATCAAAAAAGGATTATATCAATAATCTTGAATCAAAGCAGAGCACATAAAGTCTAGAGAAATTGACTATCATTCAGGTTAAGAAAAAGTCACAAACAGTCGTCTTTTGGTCCGATATCGTATATAATGAACATAAGATTATGAAAGGGAAAATGCCATGCTTATTAAACACGATATGAATTTTACAGCTCTCGACAAAACGCGCAAGCTCCACATCTATCTGCCAGATAATTACTACGAATCTGAGGAGCGCTACCCCGTCATGTATTTCTTCGATGGGCACAACCTTTTCTTTGATCAAGATGCGACCTATGGCAAATCTTGGGGCCTCTATGACTTTATGCAGTCCTGGTCCAAGCAAATGATTATCGTCGGTTTAGAATGCGGACACGAGGGCAATGAGCGCCTGTCCGAGTACAGTCCCTATGATATCAATTCAGATTTCTTTGGCGGTTTTGTTGAAGGACGAGGCCAAGAAACCATGGATTGGATTGTAAACGAGGTAAAACCTTATATAGATAAAACTTACCGAACTTATCCATTTCGCCAAGCCACTGGCATCGCAGGATCGTCCATGGGAGGTCTCATGTCTATCTACGCTGCTGGTCTCTACAACCATATTTTTTCAAAAGTAGCTTGCCTGTCCTCAGCCATCCTAAATGAATTAGACACTGACCTAGCTACTGCTCCTATTGACAGCGATACTCGCATCTATTTCTCTTGGGGAACTGAAGAAGGGGGAGGCTGGGATGGACCAGTTGCAAAAGCTAACTTGCGCATAGCCTCTTACTTTGAAAATAGCGGAGCTTCTAGCCAAGTCTATTGTCAAGAAGGTGGACAGCACAGGGAAGCTGATTGGGAGAAATAAGTTCCACTCTTTATGGATTTCCTCTGGATGCAATGATAACTAAAAAGAAGTTCAACTATTCTATTACTAGAAAAAGCTGAGCTTCTTTTGGTTTTAACGCTATTAATTATTTTCTAGATAAAACTCAAATCTGTCTCCCACATATTGGCTGTGCACGTATTCAAAAGGTATACCATCTGCGAAGTAGGAAACTTGAGTTAAGGCTAGAACAGCTTGGCCTTTAGGAATAGAAAGATATTTAGCAACTCGATCATTTGCATTTTTGGCATAGATTGTCTGCTGACTTTTTCCAATTTCATAACCATTATCCGTCAAAGTTTTAAAGAAGTGTTTAGTAATGTCCTCACGTTTAAAATGTCGAATGAGTTTTTCTGGAATAGCTGCCACCTCAAAAACTAAGGGAATATCATCAGCGAATCTCACGCGCTCCATACGGATAACATAATCGCTAGCTTTTAAACCCAATCGCTTCATTTCAGAATCATTTGCTAGTTTTCTTTGATAGGAAATGACACTAGACGAAGGTTTTTTCCCTTGTGATTTGACGATTTCAGTAAAACTTGTTGTCCCACGCATTTTTTCCTGAACTCGATGTCCAGCTACATAGGTACCACTACCCACACGTCTTTCTAAAATACCTTCTTCAACAAGTAAGGTAATAGCCTGACGGAGAGTCATCCTACTAACTTCATAATCATCAGCTAGATCCCGCTCGCTTGGCAGTCTTTGACCAATTTCCCAAACACCTTGATCAATCTGTCGTTTAATTGCGTCATGAATTCTGATATAAGCTGGAACCATAACCTTCTCCTTGTCACATTGTTTAATAACTTATTTTACCATAAAAATGAATCTAAACCAAAAATCAGCTGGAAACAAAATTTCCTTCAATATGATAATATTATACTGTACAATGTTTTATTTTATGCTAGAATAGAATAAACCTTGTTAGCTTTAGTCTAACTCATATAAAGAAAGGACAACAATGACTGATAATGCTACATTGAATGATGTTCAAAAAATCATCGTTTTGGATTATGGAAGCCAATACAACCAATTGATTGCTCGCCGTATCCGTGAGTTTGGTGTTTTCTCTGAACTCAAGAGTCACAGAATTACTGCTGATGAAGTTCGCGCCATCAATCCTATTGGTATCGTACTTTCAGGCGGTCCAAATTCAGTTTATGCTGAAGATGCCTTCGGTATCGATGAAGAGATTTTTGAGCTTGGTATCCCAATTCTTGGAATTTGTTACGGTATGCAGTTGCTTACTGAAAAACTTGGTGGTAAAGTTGTACCAGCAGGTCAAACCGGTAACAGTGAATATGGCCAATCAACTCTTAACTTGCGTTCTGAGTCAGCTTTATTCGCAAACACACCTCAAGAGCAAGTAGTTCTTATGAGCCATGGTGATGCTGTCACTGAAATTCCTCAAGGATTCCATCTTGTTGGGGATTCAGCAGATTGCCCTTATGCTGCTATCGAGAACACCAACAAAAAAATCTTTGGTATCCAATTCCACCCAGAGGTTCGTCATTCTGTATACGGAAATGATATCTTGCGCAACTTCGCTTTTGGTATCTGTGGCGCTGCTGGTGACTGGTCAATGGATAACTTCATTGAGATGGAAATTAAAAAAATCCGCGAAAAAGTTGGCGACCGTAAAGTTCTTCTTGGACTCTCAGGGGGTGTTGACTCTTCAGTCGTTGGTGTTCTTTTGCAAAAAGCCATCGGCGATCAGTTGACATGTATCTTCGTTGACCACGGTCTTCTTCGTAAAAATGAAGGTGATCAAGTTATGGAAATGCTTGGCGGAAAATTCGGACTTAATATTATCCGAGTTGATGCTTCAAAACGTTTCTTGGACTTACTCGCTGGTGTAGATGACCCTGAGAAAAAACGTAAAATCATCGGTAACGAATTTGTCTATGTCTTCGATGACGAAGCAAGTAAACTCAAAGGTGTAGACTTCCTTGCCCAGGGTACACTTTACACAGACGTTATCGAATCTGGTACTGAAACAGCGCAAACAATCAAATCACACCACAACGTTGGTGGTCTTCCAGAAGACATGCAATTTGAATTGATTGAACCGCTTAATACCCTCTTCAAAGATGAAGTTCGTGCCCTCGGTACTGCTCTTGGCATGCCTGATGAAGTGGTTTGGCGTCAGCCATTCCCAGGACCAGGACTCGCTATCCGTGTTATGGGTGAAATCACTGAAGAGAAACTAGAAACCGTCCGTGAATCAGATGCTATTCTTCGCGAAGAAATCGCCAAAGCTGGTCTTGACCGCGATGTATGGCAATACTTCACTGTAAATACAGGCGTTCGTTCAGTCGGTGTTATGGGTGATGGACGTACTTATGACTACACCATCGCTATCCGTGCTATTACTTCTATCGATGGCATGACAGCTGACTTTGCAAGACTCCCATGGGATGTCCTACAAAAAATCTCAGTCCGCATTGTAAACGAAGTTGACCACGTCAACCGCATCGTCTACGACATCACAAGCAAACCACCTGCAACTGTAGAGTGGGAATAATAAAAAATAGGACTCAGGTCCTATTTTTTATACACTCAACACTCTCTTTATAAGAAATATTTTTTATTTCACCACTACTCTTCAGCAATCCAAACACTGAGACTGCCTGCAGCAACTGGGAAGTCTGCCCATCCTTCGTCATCAATGATTATTCGATCTTCATAGCGCCCCATAGCATCATAAAAGGTTTGGTGTGACCATTTTTCTCCTACAAACATTCGCTTGGTTGCATCGCCAGCATTACTAATAAGAACAGCGAGTGGTGAGCCTTCTTCATTCAATCGTGTCCAACCAATACAATTAGCTTGATCAAAATAGTCAACCTGCTCGCCATAGGCACATTCTTTGCGTAAAACAAGCAACTTATCTAAATCCTCCTTGAAACTCATTTGTGAAAATTCACCTTCGATTCCGACATAGTCACCATAAAAAACACAAGGCAGACCACTTTCTCTTAAAAGAATAGATGCATAAGCTGCTGGTTTAAACCATTCTTCGATTGTTGATTGCAAGGCCTGACCACGTTGAGTATCATGATTTTCAACAAATGTAACAGCAGAATCTGGGAAATTTTTGACCAATGTATCATCAAAAATTCTCCTTAAATCGTATGATTCACCTTGTTGGCTAGCTTCATAAAGGTTCATGTGAAGGCGCGTGTCAATCAAATCAAAACGATAATGAATATTATCTAGGTAGTGAACATTATCATCTAGCTCAGTATTCCAGTATTCACCAAATACATAAAAATCCTGACTGTATCGATCTTTAATATCGCGAATAAAATTATTCATAAAGAAAGCATCAATATGTTTAACAGCATCCAGACGAAAACCTTCTATTCCTGTAGTATCCACAAACCAGTGTGCCCACTCGTAGATATTTTTAATGACCTCGGGATGTTTGAAATCAATATCTGCATACATGAGGTAGTCAAAGTTACCATTTTCTTTATCGACAAGATCACCTTGAGCCCACCCTTTATTCTCTCCTTGAATTTGATAGATACCAGACTTTCCAGTTCGTGCATCAAAGTCTGTACCTGTAAAATGATACCAATGCCACTCAAAGTCGTTGTAAATTTTATTTCGGCCCGGGAAGTTGAAATATGTCCACCCTTCAATTTCAAAAGGTTCGGACAGGACTTTCGTACGATCGGTTGGATCAACTTCAACAACCTCTACAGCCTCAGTTGCGTCAGCGCTAGCCTTATGGTTAAGAACAACATCAGCGATAGGTGAGATACCATTATTTTTCAAAACATTTATCAAGTTCAAATAATCTTCCTTGAAGCCATATTTAGTTCGAACAGTACCTTTTTGATTAAATTCACCAAGATCAAACATATCATAGACGCCATATCCAACATCACTGCTTTTTGTTCCCTTAAATGCTGGTGGCAACCACATCTTTGTGATACCTAATTCTGCTAATTCCTGTGCCATTTCAGATATCTTATTCCAGTGGTTGCCATCGTCAGGTAAATACCACTCAAATCCCTGCATCAAGGTATCGTTTGCCATATTGTCACCTCATTTTTATAAATCTGTTTCTTATTATATCACTTTTTAAAAAATACGCAATCGTTTGCGTATTATACCCTCATTTATTGATACTAAAGTCCTACATTTGAAAATCAAGTTGCATTAATCAAGGACAAACTCCTACAGAATAATCATTATGATTTTAAACTGACAAACTTTCAAGATTTTTGCTATAATAATACTAAACTATGATTTTAACATGTTGAGGTTTTAGTAATGAAATTGATAACAAATGACTTTAAACAAGAGTTTGAGGAGAACGATCACCTACTCCCCTACTTGTTCTATAATACGATTGTTGAAAATGGGCGCCCAGATGTCCTCTTTCATTGGCACCCAGAGTTAGAAATTAATTATGTCTACGAGGGATCCGCTCGTTACCATATTGATTATGATTTTTTCAATAGTGAACCTGGTGATATTGTTCTTATCCGTCCTAATGGGATGCATTCTATTCATCCACTTGAAAATAAAAATCATGTCACAGATACCTTCCAGTTTCACCTAGATATGATTGGTTACTCTATAATTGACCAAGTTAGCTTACGCTACCTTCATCCTCTACAAACAAGCTCATTTAAATTTATTCCATGCATTAAACCAAATATGGATGGTTATGATGAGATAAAGTCTTGTCTTTTTGAGATTTTTGACTTATCTCGAGATGAAGGGCGCCACTTTGAAATTCTGCTAAAAGCAAAACTGAATGAACTAATCTATCTTCTCTACTACTACCGTTACGTCATTAAGAAAAACACTGATGATTCCTACCGTAAAAATGAAAAAATCCGTGAGTTGATTGACTATATTAATAGAAACTACGAGAAGAACTTGACAATAGACTATTTAGCAGACTTTATTGGTTACAGTAAAACACATTTTATGACTGTTTTTAAACAACATACAGGTACCTCTTGTACTGAATTTGTCATTCAAGTTCGCTTAAATAAGGCCAGCGACTTACTAATCAATACTAGTTATTCCGTTTTAGAAATTGCTAATCGAATTGGTTTCAATAATCTATCAAATTTCAATCGCCAATTCAAACGATATTATCAAACAACACCAAGCAAATACCGTAAACAATTCAGCAATCGAAAAGATAGTCGTACTTTAGTCAATCCCAGAAATTAAGAAAAACCAGCACATGCTGGTTTTTCTCATATATAAACAAAATAATCTTAATTAGTCATTAATCGTAGAATGTTTATAGCCATATCCAAAGTAAATAAGAACTCCGATGATTAGTGCAACGATAAATGCGATCCAGGTAATCAATTGATATTGGCTCATAAACATAAGACAAATAAGAATAGCTATGATTGGCAAGAAAGGAACAAAAGGCATTTTGAATTCTCCAGGCTTTGGTTGACCTTTTTGTTTTCTAAGTGCAATCATTGCAATAGCCAATAAAATCAGATAAGCCAGAGTACAAATATTTAAAAATTCCGCTAAACTAGCCATAGGTACAATCCCTGAGCAAACCATTGCAAATATACTAGCAACAAGTGTCGCATTTTTAGGAACCTTACTTTTTGGTGTGACCTGACTCAATGCTCTGGGCAATAAACCATCCCGACTAATACTATAAACCGTTCGGGCCAAAGCGTACGTCATCGAAATACATACGGTGATCAGGGTAAGGATGGCAACAATTGAAACATAGTTAGCTGCCCACCCCATTCCGATTGTACGGAGTGCAAAGGCAACAGCATCAGATGTTTGTAACTGACTATAATGCACCATACCAGTCAAAATTAGGGTTACAACGATATACAGAGCTGTTACAATCAACAAAGAAAACGTAATGCCCTTGGGAACATTTTTCTGAGGTTTTTCAACTTCGTCTACTGCCATTGAGATTGATTCAAAGCCTAGGAAAGCAAAGAACATTAGGGATGCTCCAGCCATGATTCCTGTTTTACCTCCATAAAGTTGACCAAAGCCAAACGGAGCAAAGTTAGACCAGTTTTCAGTTTTAATGAAAAATAAACCAACAACTATAAATAGGGCCAAAGCTGAGAATTTTAAAATTACGAGAGCGCTGTTAAATCTCATTGCTTTCTTAGCATCCATCAAAACAATTCCTGTAACCATAATCATAACAAGTACAGGCAAGAGATCAATAAGGTGACCTTGACTTGGATTAAAGGTACCATTTAGTGCTGTCGGCATACTAACACCATAACTAGCTAGCAATCCTTTCAAATATGCACCCCAACCTGAAGCTACACTTGATACAGCCGACAAGAATTCCATGATGATGAGCCACCCTGCAATCCAAGCTGGAAATTCACCTAGCGTGGCGTAAATATAACTGTAAGCTCCGCCATTTGCAGGAATACGAGAAGCAAATTCTGCATAAAACAAGGCGAAAATTCCAACTGCAATGGCTGAGATGATGATGGAAAGAACTAGAGCTGGCCCAGCATAAGTTGCCGCTCCGATCCCTGTAATTGTAAAAATACCAGTACCAACCATTGACCCAAGGCCCAAGAAAATCAAATCATTAACTTTCAAACGTCGATTCATCTCAGTCTTATCAAAACTGGTATCTTTTTGTCGAAATATATTCACGTTATTCTCCAATGTGTTAAAGAAATTTACTAGATAATAGACTCAATTATTCCTATCATTAACTTTAAAACCTCCAAGAAGGACTATAATAAAAATAAAAAAGCTTGAGTATAAAAACACACAACTTATATAGTTTATCACATCTAGAGGCCTCTTGTAAATGTTTTCAATTTAAAAGTTTCACTTTGTAAATTTCTAAGAATAAGTGGCTTCTAAGAATAAGTTCCTTTTCACACTTTAAACATTCTTAGGTAAATGGTTTTCTTTATTTAGTCAAAACAAAAGAGGCTGGGAAAAAAACCTCAACCTCTATAGTATAGTTCGTAGTAACATCAAAGCGCAGTAGCCAAATGGGAGGGAAAGAGCCTGGGGAGAGACTCTTTCAGCCCGAACCTAGAAATGAGGACGTGAGGGAAACTCTTTTGTTAAGATACAAAGCCGTTAAGCGACACAAGGCAAAATAGGAAACGCAACGACGGCGCTTGCGTCTAGGCGTCGTTTATACCTAAAGGTATCCACACCTGTAATCAACTGAAGCTGAAACAGTTGCGTATTTTTTTGCACAGTGTCATAGTCAAGTTCAAGTTCTGTCCCACTCCCAAATAAGTGTTACTCAAAAACAGATTTTAAAATCTCAACGCCTCTTGAAATTTCTGTTTCTGTTAATGTAATTGGCGGCAAAAGTCTAATAACATTTGTACCAGCTGTGAGGACAACCAGCCCCTTGTCACGAGCCTCAGCAACAAGCTGTCCCAGGTCCTCACTTGTTTCTATCCCAATCATGTAACCCAAAGCACGGATTTCTGTAACTTTTGGATTATTAGAAAGGGCAGATTGAAGTTGACTGACCAGACTTTGAGCATGTTTGGCTACAGAGCCAAAGAAATCAGGTTCAATCATCACATCAAGTGTTGCTGATGCAGCTGCCATAGCTAATTTATTACCACCAAAGGTTGACCCATGGCTACCATAAGAAAAGGCATGACCAAGTTCAGATTTAGCCAGCATAGCTCCACATGGAACCCCATTAGCCAAGCCTTTAGCAAGAGTAAAAATATCTGGTTCAATTCCATAATGTTCAAAAGCAAAAAGCTTTCCAGTTCGACCCATTCCTGTTTGAACTTCATCAACAATCAAGAAGATACCATTATCTTTACAGTATGTTGCCAATTCTGTGATAAAAGTTGCATCAGCAGGTTTAACCCCTGATTCACCTTGAACTAACTCTAGCATAATAGCTGCGGTATCTGTAGTCACTAGGCTTTTGACACTGTCTAAATCATTAAATGTCGCATACTTGAAATGGGGTACCACATCACCAAAACCTTCTTTGATTTTATCTTGACCTGTTGCCGACATAGAACCAAAAGTACGTCCATGGAATGAATTAATAAATGTAATAATCTCTTGTTTCCCTGAAGCTTTACGAGCAATCTTGATAGCAGCCTCATTAGCTTCAGCGCCACTATTACAAAAGAAAGCCAAATAGTCTTTATCTCCCGCAAGCTTAGTCGCAACTTCTTCTTGCAGGCTGTTTTGATAAAGATTAGGCTGATGCCACATCTTCTCAGCCTGCTTCATCAAAGCAGCATTAACTTGTGGATGAAATCCTAGATTAGTTACACCAATACCTGATGAAAAATCTAGGTATTTTTTTCCGTCTGTATCAATTAAGTTGTTGCCTTCGGCCTGAACAAATTCAATGTCAGCTCTTTTATAATTTTGAAATAGTTTGGACATATTTTAATCCTTCCCAATCCAAGTTCCACTGGTAAGGTTGTCACCAATCAAAACTTGACCTACGCCTGCTTGGACTGTCTTTGCAGCTGATTCAATTTTAGGAATCATCCCGCCGGTGATCACTCCTTGATCAATTTTTTCCTGCACCGCTTGAACACTCAAGCTATCTAGCACAGCCCCATTTTCCAAAACACCTTTAACATCAGTCATAAGGATCAGTTGATCTGCTGAAAGTGCCGTTGCTACAGCTGTCGCTAGATAATCTGCATTGATATTTAGGAGTTCTCCATCTTTGCTGTAGCCTAGTGAAGCTAGAACTGGTATCATATCATCAGACAACATTTGCTCCAAATAGGCACTTTGAATATGGCTTACCTCTCCAACATAGCCAAATGTCTCTTGATCGAGAAATTCTGCCTCAACGACCTTTTCAAGATCAGAAAGAAGCTGAACGCTATCAACACCCGATTGATTAAGTTTTTTTGTCAAATCTTTACCAACGATATCAAGCAAGGCACGTTCAACCAAAACCATATCAGAATTACTCGTAACACGGAGTCCATCTATCTTTTTAACTGCAACCTTGTGGTCCTTCATTAACTTGTTAATGGCAAATCCACCGCCATGCACAATCACAAGATGCTTACCGGCCTCTTTCCAAGCCTTAACTTGTGCGATAAAATCTAAACTCAGCTGTTGGCTGGCTACGCCACCAATTTTGATTACTATTGTTTCTTTCATCTTATTTCCTTTTTTGAAAATAGCAGAGCTTCTATGTACGATATAGGGCATTGATTTTGACATAATCATATGACAAATCACATCCCCATGCCATTCCTTCTGCTTCGCCTGCATGTAAATCAACAGTTATCTTGATTTCATCTGCCTGCATCACATCCTGCATTTCTTCATCATCAAATGTAACTGGACTCGATTTCAACATAACTGGAACATCAGCTAGATAAATATCAACATCATCCACTGGCACTTCGACACCTGCATAACCAACTGCAGCTAAGATACGTCCCCAGTTAGGATCTTCGCCAAAAATCGCTGTCTTCACAAGGCTTGAACCAACAACAGATTTGGCCATCATTCTAGCATCCAAGGCATTCGGAGCATTTTTCACTGCCACTTCGATTAGTTTAGTTGCTCCTTCACCATCTTTTGCAATTTTCTTAGCTAAGTCTTGCATGACAAAATTCAACATAGCAGAGAATTTTTCAAATTCAGGTGTATCAGGTAAGATTTCTGTATTTAAGCTACAGCCATTTGACATAACCAGAACCATATCATTCGTTGAGGTATCGCCATCGACAGTGATTTGGTTAAAGGTTGTTTCTACATTTTGACTTAGTGCTAACTGTAATGTCTCACTCGAAATATTGGCATCACAAGTAATGAAAGCAAGCATAGTTGCCATATTTGGGTGAATCATACCAGAACCTTTTGCAGTACCTGCCATAGTCACCTCATCACGACCAAACATTTCAGTAACCGCAACCGTCTTAACACAAGTATCTGTTGTTAAAATTGCCTTAGAAAAGTCATCGGAATTCCCATTGACAACAAGTTTTGACAAACCACTTTTTAAAGTGTCCATCGGAAGCAAGTCTCCAATAACACCAGTTGATGCAATACCAACTAAATCTGCCTCTACATTCAATTTTTCAGCTGCCCATTTTTGCATTGTGAGGGCATCCTCCATACCTTGAACACCTGTACAAGAATTTGCAACACCTGAGTTAACAAGAACAGCTTTCATCTTTTGTGCTTTTTGAACAGAATTTCTTGTCACTATAAGTGGTGCAGCAATAACTTTATTAGTAGTGTAAACCCCAGCTACACTTGCTGGTACTTCAGATACAATCCAACCAAAGTCTAATTTTTTCTTTTTAAAACCTGCATGTAAGCCATCCGCAGAAAATCCTAAAGGACTTGCAATATTTCCATTAATTGATTTCATATTATTTCTTCTCTTCCTATAAGTAGCTCGGTGTTTTAGTAAAACCCAAATCTTCTGGCCATCCCATCATTAAATTAAGATTCTGAACAGCCTGTCCAGCAGCGCCTTTAACCAAATTATCAATAACTGCAATGACAGTTAAGACATTAGTTGTTTGGTTGTAATCAAAACCAATATCCGTGAAATTTGAGCCAATAACATTATGAAGTTCTGGTAAATCCTTTTGTATTCTGACAAATGGTTTGTTAGCGTAAGCATCTTGGTAGATCTTTTCAATTTCACTTTCTGAAAGTGGTTCTTTTAACTTGACATAGCAAGTCGCCATAATACCACGATTTACTGGAAGTAATGACGTTGAAAATTGGATATGATCTAGATTGTTATCAAATTCTTTTAATTCTTGAACAATTTCTGGAATATGTTGATGCTTGTTAAGTTTGTAAGTCACGTAGTTATCGTGAACGTTGACAAAGTGACTAGATTCACTTAAGGCCTTACCAGCTCCAGTTAAACCAGATTTAGCGTCAACAATGATACTATCAAGATCAATAATCTTTGCTTTAACAAGCGGAGCTAAAACTAATTCAGTCGCTGTCGCATAGCAACCTGGATTTGAAATGAACTTCTTGCCCTGAATATCTGAGAACTCTGCTAATGAATATGTAAATTTATTCAAAATCTCTTCACTAGCCGGTGTCTTTTTATACCATTTTTTGTATATTTCTGCAGGCAAACGATGATCTCCTGAAATATCAATAACCGGGAAATCTGCTTCAACGAATGCTTTTGTAAGCTGACTAGCTACACCAGACGGTGTTGCAAAAAAGACTAAATCAGATTTGTCCATAATAGATTCAGCATCAAATGCTTCAATCTCTAAATCACATACTCCAGATAAATAAGGATAAAGGTCAGATAGTCGTCGGCCAATTTCCTTAGTAGCATGGATAGAAGCAATCTCAACATTTTTATGATTATTCAATAGTTTAACTAACTCAAGACCACTATAGCCTGTAATACCAACGATTGATACCTTCATTTTATTCTCCTTTTGTATAAATATGTATTATAGTTTAATGTATTTTTATTCATATGTCAAGAAGAAATATAAAAAATACCCAAAAATGAGTATTTTCACAACTTTTTTCATCCTATTCTGAAATTTTGCTCTGTTATTTTACAAGCCCATCAAAAGAAAAACAATTGCAGATGGTAAATTATTCAATATATGTACTAAAATTGAGTCTTTGATATTACCTCGACGTTGGTAAGCTAAATAAAGAATAAAACCAATACAGAAGTAGAGACAGAATTCAAGGACTGTTGTGGCATGGGGTAAGGCAAAAACTGCCGTTGTAACTAGACCAGGTAAGAGTCCAAGTTTTCCTTTGAATATTAGAGCAGTTGGAAAGGCACGGTAAGCCATTTCTTCGATAATAGGACCAAAAATACCAACTAAGAGACAGTAGATCAATGTGAAACCGAAAAATCCACCTTCAAAGAGACTAGTTAAACTTTGAAGAGCTGCATCATTAGCTGTAGTCTCTTGACCAGTCAGACTTTGAATAATCAAAGTACCAGCAATGGCTACAACACGCGCGGCTAGAAAATAGAGAAAAGCGATACCGATATCTTTCTTTCCCATTTTTTGCTCTACATGCTTGAGGGGAGCTTTTTTCTCATATGCTTTCCAAAGCAAGGTGATTACTACTCCTATAAAGATAACATATGCAATAACCACGAGCCATTTGAGACCTGCTCCAAATTTATCCTGAATCATTAAGAATCTCATAGGGAGGATGTTACAAAAGAGCGAAAGAATAATAAGTCCTAGAACTTTAAGTACTTGTACAACTTGTTTCATGAGAGTCTCCTTCTATTTATAATAATCTTTTGTCATTTTAAAGTTTTTAATTAAGATATAGAGGTGAATGACAGCAGCAACCAAGATGCCTGTCATCTCAACTTTCTGAGTAATAAGTGACCAGAAAAACAAAGTAATATAAATGGCAGGTAAAATCACGCCACTTAAATTCATAACAACATCAAAAGTCATTTTATAATTAGCTTCAAGCTCTGCTTCATCCAATTGCATGATATTACTTTTCAACTCTTTCAAAGTTGGCGCCAAGGGCATTTTTATATCTCGAATACGACTATAGACTTTGAGAATATAGGATTGATAAATACCAGCAGCCATCATAATGATAAAATCAAAAACGGGAAAAGTCATCTTAGCCTGGTCAGGACTTAGTGATACTTTAAATGATAAAAGTAAAGCGACAAGTGAAATCACAACCGTAACACTATTCAAAATAGTTGCATACGAATGGTTACGATTCATTTGTCTATAGAGTTCTTCCGACTCTTCCTCATCCATAGCTAAATAAGACTTATAATCTTTAAGCACAGTGACGATAAAGTAAACAGATAATAGCAGTGACAAAAGATAAGCAACTCGTAATGGGATGATTAGTGCAGAGATAACTGTTTCTTGCTCAAAAGGTAGACCATTTTCAATAATATTAAAATGTCCCATGCCAAAGCCAATTCCACCACCAATGACTGCCCCGATTGAACCGCCAATAAGAAATTGTTTGGCTAAACGTACAAATGTTCCACTTTGTTTTTTTGCTTTCATTATTCTTCCTCTTCTAGTCTAAAGACGTTTTCTACTGGTTCACCAAAAATTTTAGAAATTTTAAGTGCAATTACAATAGAGGGGGTATATTCATTTCGCTCAATCAAACTTACTGTTTGCCTTGAAATGCCGGCAAGCTTAGCAAGTTGGGTCTGATTTATACCTTCTCTAGCCCTTAATTCTTTAAGTCTATTTTTAAGTATTACCATATTTAACACACCTACTTCTCTGCCATTATTTGGCGTCTGATAGCTTTTATTTCATCAAACGGAACGTATTTCTCAATAATATTCCCTTTTTTATCACTACGAGATAAATAAATCCACTCCTCATCAGCATCGAGCACCTCCCACTCAACACTTGCCTCATCAGCAGTTATTACAAAAGCTTTCTGGCCGACTAAATTTTTGATTAATCTTGACATACTCGTATCTCCTTTTGTTTTACGCTTTAGTTTTTTTAATTGCTTTTCCAGCTTACTACACTTTTTTTGATTAGTAATTGCAATGATAAAAGCAAAAATTGCTAAAGGAAAACCAATCATTCCAAATACTTCCATGCTTGCCTCCTTATTAATTTTTACAATCTCATTGTAACACATCATTTTATTTATGACAAGTATAATAGTCATAAATATTATAATCTTTGTCATTCTTATAAAAATAAAAAATCTGAGCCAAAGCTCAGATCATATATAGTTTGTATCTTTATTTTGTATCAAACTAGGAATTTGTTAATGACAACTCCTTTTCGATATAGCCTTGAGCTCTCTCCACTAAAAAGCAAAGCAACCAATAGATAAAAGCAACCAGTACATACATTGACATGTAATCCCATTCGCGCCCTCCTACAATTTTGGCATTCTGAAAAATATCAGGAACCGTGATCATGGCAGCAAGCGAAGAACTTTTTATCATATCAATAACCACATTACCTAATGGCGGAATAGCAATTCGAAGAGCTTGAGGCAGAATAATATGTCTCACTACAGTTGCATAAGGGAGCCCTAATGCACGCGCTGCTTCCCATTGACCCAAATCTACCGCAGCAATAGCAGAACGAAAAATCTCCGAAATATAGGCCGAACTAACGAAACTAAAGCCAAGGTAGGCACATAGCAGAGCGGGTAACTGTAGTCCAAAGTATGGTAGTCCAAAATAGAGCATAAAGAGCACTACTATCATGGGAACTCCTCTCATGGTTGAGACATAAACAGTAACTAAAGCTTTTAGAAATGCTGATTTAGAACGTCCCATCAAGGCCAATATTAGACCACCAGTAATCCCAGTCAAAAAACTAAGTGCAGAAATGCCCAAGGTATAGGGCAGTCCTGACAAAACAAACCAAAAGCTATCAAGCATCAAGGGAAAATTGATAAAGCGCATAGAACCTCCACTTTCTAATTCTTTCACATTCCCCAATAGAACAAAAATAAAGAAACTCTTTTTCTATTGAAGTATGCCTCCTACAACTATAAATAGAGCCTGGAACAAAAGTGTCCCAGACTTATTTTCTTTCAAATACTAGCCACAAGGTATGCATTACAGGTTGACACCAGCACTAGTGAATTATACTCAATGAAAATCAAAATTAGAGAAAGCAGGCCGATATATACTTGCCTGATGCTAGGCAATGGGGCTTAACGACCTATCATTTTGATTTTCTAAGAGTACTAATCAACATCAGAATAATCAACCACTGGTAAATCAGAGAAATCACCATCAATTGACACATCTTGACCGCCAAAGAATTCTTCAGATAGTTTTGTCAAGGTACCATCCTCACGCATAGCTTCAAGTTGCTCATTCATTTTTTCTTGTAGAGTCGTATTGCCTTTTTTGATGGCAAAGTTTGATTCTGATGGATTGAAGTAAACACCTTCTAGGATTTTGACTGGGATATCAGGCAGGGCTGTAAGAGCCATCTTTTGCAAGTAATAATCGTTAACAATTAAATCAGTACGACCATTAGCCACATCTTGCAGGTAAACATCATTGGTCACATTGTCATAAATAACCAATTCAGCACCATATTTTTTGGCGACTTTCATATACCAGGTTGTTGAAGCGCCCGCAGCTTTTTTACCTTTTAAATCTTCTAACTTACTAATTCCTGAATTGTCAGACTGACGGACAATCATAGAACCATGTGAGTATTTGTGAGTTGAGGTAAACAAGAACTTGTCAGCATTACTACTTTCTTTATCAATTGAGTAACCAGCGACATCAATTTGACCACTTTCAAGTGCTGCAAGCATGCCATCAACGTTCATTTCTTCAAATTTAACTTCCAAATCTAAACGTTTGGCAATTTCTTTGATGATTTCAACGTCATATCCTGTCAAGGCATTATCTTTATCATGGAAGGACTGTGGGTAAAGTGTTCCTGAAGTCGCAACCTTGATAAGACCAGCTTCTTGGATAGCATCCCATTGACTATTTCCATCAGCTGTCTGATTATTATTTGAACAAGCAACTAAGAAAACAGTTGCTAGAAATGTAAAGACTGTAAAAATTTTTTTGAACATAAATCGATCCTTTATCCTTTTATTGTAAATCCTAGCAATTTTCAAAATGAGTTTGAATTTCATTTGGAAGCATTTACAATTTTAGAATACCTGATTGATTCATAACTTGCAATCAATATGCTTGTGACTTTCTTCTCATACTTAAGCACAATAAAAGGAAGTCCAAGATTTACCTTTCATTAAAGACTTTTACATAAATTTGCCTTGATTTTCAAATAGCTGAGCTACTTGCAGGAGAAGGTCTTCTCTTCCTTTAGCTGCAGTTAACTGAATCCCAATTGCTAAGCCATCCTCTCTTCTGTGTGTTGGCAAGCTGATTGAGGGCTGACCTGTTAAATTAGCCTGTTGCGTAAAAGGTGTCAAGGCCAGACTTTCCGCAAACATATCCCAAATGAGTTCCTGCTGCCTTTCCTGTCCAAAATCAGCCATATGGAAGAGGTCATTTTTCAAACGTTCACTTAGGTCAAATTGACCGTGTTTAGGAGCTACTCCCGCTGCTGTTGGAGTCAGAATTAAATCGTATTTCTTATGGAATTCAGCCATAATATGGCTATAAATATCCCATTGAGAAATGATTCTAGAATAATCCTTGGCTAGAATGGATTGGCCGCTCTTGTAAATAGCCCAAGTCATTAGCTCCATGTCATCAGCTGTCATCTGACGCCCTAAGCTAGTCTCAATGTCATCAAACATAGCTGCTGTTTCGACACTGTTCATGACATAATAGCTCTGCATAGCTTCAATGCCTTCAAATGGATAATTGGTCAGTTCTTCAACCTGGTGGCCTTCTTGTTGGAGAAAGAGCGCCGCGTCTTTTGTTGCTTGCTTGGCTTCATCTGATACAGAGCTGCCGATTGGTGACTTGGTCAGCAAAGCAATTCTTAAAGGACCTTTTAAATCTGAAAAAATATCATTTCTAGACAAAATTGGAAGAGGAAAGGGGCTCTCCAGCTGACTGATTTGGAAATGATAAAGCAGGTTTTTAGTATCGCGGACGGACTTAGTCAGAGCGAAATTGACAGAAGCTCCCTGCCAACCTCGAAACGAGGACGGGCCTACCGGTATACGGCCACGTGTTGGTTTTAGGCCAATCAGACCATTGAAGCTGGCAGGAATTCTGATGGAACCACCACCATCGCTGGCTGGAGCGATTGATACCATATTTGAAGCCAAGCTAGCAGCTGCTCCACCAGAAGAGCCTCCTGCATTACGAGAGGTATCGTCAGGGAGGTTGACCAAACCATGAAGACTGCTATCACTGATGTTTTTGAAGCCAAATTCAGGGGTATTGGTACGTCCTAGAACGATGAAGCCTAAATCTTCTAAGGCCTTGGTATAATTGCTAGACTCCTTGGCTTGATAGTTTTTAAAGAGCCTTGAACCAGATGTCGAAGTTTCGCCAGCCTGCTCCTGACCCAAATCTTTAAGCAAGATCGGCACACCAGCAAAGGGTTTGTCAGAAAAATCCCTGTCCTCAGCCTCCTTAAGCGCTCTTTCATAGCGCTTGCTTACGACAGCATTGAGCTTTGGATTGAGCTCTTCTATTTTTGAAATGGCCTCCTCGACCAACTCTTGGGGCGAAACCTCGCCTGACCTCACTGCTTCTGCTTGGGCACTTGCATCTACAAATGTCATAGGTATCTCCTCATCATTTTTTCAGATTAACTTTTTAAAGCTGTCCAATAATGGCTCACTTCTTTATAACCCTGGTGCTGATACATATCTCGATTTTCTTCCTCAGCTATGAGGATTACCTTTTCATATCCCTTACTGGCGGTCAATTGCAGAGCTGAACCGATACCCTTGCCTCTATAATTTTCATCAACAGCAAAGTCATCAATTTCAACATAATCCCCATAAAACCAGGCAGTGACATCACCGATAATATGATTCTTCTCCATAGCTAAGTAAACCTTAGATCCATTAGTTAGCATATGACGCTCATTGTCTAATTTCATTTGATCAGCATATTCTTTCCCGTAAGGTAAAGCTTGCTGGTATTTATATTCTACGTAGGCTGGTAAAGTTTCTTCAGTCAATTGAGCAATCCTGATATCTCCAAGATCTCGCTTTCTGAGGGAAAGATTATCTAAGAGGTTGGTAAAGATGATATGTTTTTCAAGCTCAAAACCTTGATCTGATAGGTAGGCTTTCATATTATCATCTAGCTCTGCCATTTCTGCAAAAAAGATAAAAGCATAGTTGCTTTTATAGTCTTTCTGCTCATTGGCAAGGTAAGCTAAATCACTTTGGAATTCTGCTAAATCAGGCATGGTTTTGTAACTTAAATAATTGGCAAAATAACGTTCGGAAGTGACTGGATTTTTGAAGTGCTTGAAACGTGCATCCTCAAAATGGGCCACTTCTCCAGACTCCAGCAAGTTCTTGTAGTTCATTCATTTCTCCTTTGGATATTTTCTTAAAGAATGAAAAAAGGGTGGCAGATAACTCAAATATACCATCAGAGTTTCTTCTGTCACCCTCGCAAGACCCATAAAATAAAATCTATAGGTACTTGATCAGTAAGTTGGAAGTCAGGTTTGACCCAGCCTCTAACTCCTTTAGTTCTGCCAATTTTCTTGGTCAGCTTTGAATTTCTTCAATAGTTGCAAGCCATCTGCAGTTACGTAGCCTTGAACTTTGGCAACCTTGATGAGTTCAGTATAGTTTGAAAGAGTCACCAATTTAACACCAGCTTCTTCAAAGTTTTTATCAGCTTTAGGCAATTCATAAGTGAAAATTGCCACTACACCAAGAACATCTGCTCCTTCGCGTTTTGCAGCAGCCACAGCATCAAGAACTGATCCACCAGTTGAAATCAAATCTTCGATGATAACCATTTTTTGTCCCTTAGTCACACGACCTTCGATTTGGTTTCCGGCACCATGATCTTTTGGTTTAGAACGAATATAAGCAAATGGCAAGTTCATCTTATCAGCAATAATGGCACCATGAGGAATACCTGCTGTCGCTGTTCCTGCAATCACTTCCACTTCAGGAAACTCTTCTTTGATTTTTTCAACAAAACCATTTTCAATCAAGGTGCGCGTTTCAGGGTAAGAAAGAGTAATGCGGTTGTCTGTATAAATAGGTGATTTAATACCAGATGCCCATGTAAATGGATCTTCAGGTTTGAGGTAAACTGCCTTGATGTCAAGAAGGTCAGATGCGATTTGTGTTGCTAAAGTCATAATTGTTCTCCTTTTATAAAAGTTCAATCCAAGAATTAAAATACTGTTCAATAAACTGCGTGCAATCAATAATGGTCTGCTCTGTCACTTTTTCACCAGCTGAAGTCAAGACCCATTTGTCTTCGACATCATCTGTTCGGTGAATAATAGCTGCGAGCTCACCCTCAAAACGTTCAAGTGGGGTAGTAACCTGCTTAGAGATAATATAAACGTCCTGTTCTTCTCCATCTCCACCCAGCAATCCTGGAATATAGCCGTAATTGATAGGATAGACGTTTCCAAATTTATCCTGATAGCCCATCGGCCTGTCCATGACAGCTCTCAACATTTCCCTAGCCATTCCACTCTTCCTTAATGGCTTTATAGGCAACTAGTGGGTCTTCAGCTTGAGTGATTGGTCGGCCAACGACAATATAGTCTGAACCAATTGCTTGTGCATCTGCAGGCGTCATAACACGTTTTTGGTCGCCAATAGCAGAGCCCGCAGGACGAATTCCTGGAGTTAAACAGATGAAGTTTTTCCTAGTCGCCTCTTTGATAGCCTTAACTTCATGAGCAGAGCAAACCACACCATCAAGTCCTGCCTCCGCAGTCTTCTGTGCATAATGAACAACGGATTGAGCTAGGCTTGTTTGGATATTCTGATAGTCCTGCATTTGTTCTTCAGATGTTGATGTTAGTTGAGTAACCGCAATCAACTTAGGACCTTGTCCCAAACCTTCACGCGCAGCCTTCATCATCTCAACACCACCTGCCGCATGAACATTGGTCATATCAACGCCCAAGTTTGCCAGCACAGCCATTGCCGACTTAACCGTATTGGGAATGTCGTGTAATTTGAGGTCTAAGAATACCGAATGTCCTAGTGATTTTACATAGCGGACAATCTCAGGACCAACTGCATAATAGAGCTCCATACCGATTTTGACATAGAGTTTTTCCTCTTCTGGGAAGAGGGCTAGAAATGTTTTGACATCCTCAAAAGTTGGAAAATCAAGAGCAATCACAGGGCGAGTTTCACGCATAATTGATGATACCTATAGGCCTTAAAAATCCGTATAAAAATAGAAAGTTGATTAAGAGTCATCAAAGATTCTAGAAAACTTGTCTTTTTCACTAGGATTTTAGCCCGAGTTCGAATGAACCCATTCCTTTCTATTGGCTATAAAGAAAACCCTGCCAGAGGGCAGGGTTCCACAAAAGATGGGTACACTACTACCCAATTTTTTTCCGTGAACCTTCCGCCGCCTCTCTGGACGCAATTAAAGGTTTTCAATTTTGTTTATTATATCTTTTTTAAGAGCTAAAGTCAAAAGTTTGCTGGTTTTTAGGATAATAGCAGAGCTTATTTCCCAAGCAAGTCACGTCGCACTTCCTGACGCAAAGTTTCTAAATCACTAATGCCGTACTTATCCATTACCTCTGGAAGGCGGTCAATGATATTAGGACAGGCATAAGGGTCAGTAAAGTTTGCAGTCCCAACTCCAATTGCTGACGCTCCGGCAATCATCATTTCAAGTGCTGCTTCAGCTGAATCGACACCTCCCATTCCAATAATTGGTAAGTCAGATGCAAGAGCAACTTGGCGAATTAATTTTAGCGCTACAGGAAAGACTGCTGGACCCGACATGCCGCCTTGACCATTTGCGATAATGGGCTGACGTGTTGCCAAGTCATAACGCGTTCCCACTAAAGTGTTAATCATGGTAAAGCCAGTTGCCCCAGCCTCTTCAACTGCTTTAGCTACACTTGTAATATCAGCAACACTAGGAGTCAGTTTAACATAAACAGGCACCGCTGAATTTTCCACACTAGCTTTGACCGCTGCATAGGCCAATTCAGGTACTTGTCCAATCAGAAGCCCAGCATTTCCATGATCTACGTTGGGACATGAAATATTGAGCTCGATAGCCTTAACATTTTCAGCTTGTGAAATCTTTTCTGAGACATAGGCATACTCGTCATTTGAAAAACCTGCGACATTTGCAATAATTGGCAAATTAGGAAAATGCTGAGCTAACCAAGGTAACTTTTCAGACAAGACTGCATCAACCCCAGGATTTTGAAGTCCGATAGCATTAAGCATGCCTGATGGAGTCTCTGCAACTCGTGGTGTCGGATTGCCAAAGCGAGGATTTTGTGTAGTAGCCTTAATCATGATTGAGCCTAATTTATCTAAATCATAATATTTGGCATATTCCTGACCAAATCCGAAACAGCCAGAGGCAGGTATAATAGGATTCTTTAATTCAAGCCCTGGAAGGCTGACAGCTAAGCGATTTTTTGACATGACTAACCTCCTTACAAGACAACACTGCCTGTTTCAAAAACAGGACCATCTTCACAGACACGTTTGTTGGCAGCTTCATTTTGATTACGCAAATGAACCACGCAAGCATAGCAAGCCCCCATGCCACAGGCCATACGAGATTCCATTGACAAGTAGGCATGAGGGTGGTTTTCAAATTTCTTATCGACATACTTGAGCATGCCAGGTGCTCCGCAGGAATAAACAGCATCCGCTACCCAATCAAAAGTGTCAATTACTGTTGAGACATATCCCTTAATACCATAAGAGCCATCATCAGTAGTTACATAGACATCACCGTAGAGGCGCAGCTTTTCTTCCAAAATGAGAGCATACTTGTTAGCAAAGCCAATGACTGAAGTAACCTCCACTCCTTTAGCTTTCAATTGTTTTGCCGTTTCAACTAATGGTGGGACGCCGATACCACCGCCAATCAGGAGAGCTTTCTGCCCTGCTTCAAGAACTGATAGGTCAAAGCCATTTCCCTGAGGTCCCATGGTATCAACCTTATCACCAGCTTTTAGTTGTGACAAAATAGCCGTTCCAGCTCGCTCAACACGGTAAACAATGGTCGCCTGATTATTTTTCCTGTCAATCTCACAGATAGATATCGGTCGACGGAGAAGTTTACTTGGGTCTGGGACACGTAGATGTAAGAATTGCCCCACCTTCATATCCTGAACCATCTCACCATTTAAAACCATTTCAAAAATCTTAGGCGCAATTTCACGTTGACTGACAATGGTTAAATCTTCTTTCAAAACCATTGCTTTCTTCTCAAAGTTGGGATTCATTATGACCTCCATTTTTCTGACAAAAAAACCTTACCCAGAGGGTAAGGTCACATGAAATGGACGGATAAATCCACCATTTACCTAAATGCACTAAATTTTTGCAATTCTAGAAGTCATTTATGTAAATCAAAGGCAGAAAAAATCCTGTCGCTTGCTTCTTGTAACCTTTGCAGCCTCTCTGGACCAAATTAAAGGTTTTTAAATTTTTTCTATTATAGCTTGTATAGCACTGATTGTCAAACAAAAATTAATCATATGCTTGATAAGTGTACATGAAAATAGATGTTTTTTTGAATAAATTCTTAGTTTTAAGCTCAGACATTAAAGCTTCAAATCTACTGTCCTTCATAAGTAAATTGAGTCCATAAACTACTAGATAAATTGGAGGTTCTGTAGCAGTTTCCTCAGTAGCATTTTTCTTAAGACGTTCTTCCATTTCATCTACAATTTCTTCTATGTAAACTAAACTAGTAGAAATATCATCAGAAATCCCTTTAAAACGGTTAAAAGAATTATATAATTCAATTTCTTTTTCTAACTCATCTTTTGCATCTATTACATATACTTGCCCACCACCGCTATCGAAGAGGTAATGTCTAAATAATTTCACAACCTCTGAACGTTCAGCAACTTCATATTTCTGTTCTGCCTCAGACTCTTCCTCTTCATCTTTGAAGCCTTCAGGTACCATAGCATCAATTTTTTCCAATAATTGCTCTTTACTTAAGCGTTTAGGCTGTAAATTAACCTTAAACGGATCAAGAAGAAATGTTTCCTCAGACTCCTCTTTTAAAGAAAGGTTGATGAGTTTGAGGGATGAGAAAACATCTGCTAAAACTCCGAAAATATGTGGACGATCGTCACCTAAGATTTCTTGAAAAACTGATTTAGACTGACATGTCTGTAGAATATTATCAATTCCTCTGACCCAGGTTCCTACGATATCTAAAGAATGATTCATCAGTTTAAAAGATGCTTCATCATACCAAAATGTTGATCGAATCAATTTTTCCTGTTTACTTAGCAACTCAATCGTTGCTAGAATATCCCCTAGCTCTCTTTGAATATCAATAACAGAAAATGAATTTCCCAACAACGAAGGTGTTTTTTCAACTAATATAATCTCGTCTTTAAACAGCGTTAAATAATGAATACTAACAAGTAATTTTTGAATTAATAATTGATGGCTAGTCTGTGCTGCTTTCTTCATTTTTTACACCGCTTCCTCTTCACTGCAAAACAAATTTATCTTACTTATAAATATATCACATCAACCATAAATGGGCAATGGATTCCCAAGTGAAACATTATTTTTTCACTTTGATAAATCAAGTTAAATTTTAAAGTTTATTAATTTGTTTTTATAATGTTTCCAGTGATAAAGATGAAAATAACTAGCTAGCAAATGAGTAAAAAGATGAGAATTGGAATGAAAACGCAGACTAAAACAAAAGTCAGTAATCGCGCTATTTTGTTACGAGGGTTAAGCCCCCACCCTATTCCGATTAATCTCGAAATGAAAAAAGGCTGATTAGCAGAAATCTCATCCTTAGGTATCATAATGACCAGAATACCTTGGTTGACTAAAACCATGATTAAGATAGCAACGACAATTTTTGAATCTGATACTAGCTTTTCGTTGAGACACCTAGCAATAATAACTAGTATTAGAATACCAAAAAACAATTTATTTAACTTGACTAGATATTTTGCCATAAAAACCTCTCCAAAACCAAGGTATTTCAATACTAAGTTAATTTAGGTGCATTTTCCTAACTTTTAATTCATGTTTTCCTAAAACAACAATGCCCCAGATCAAAACTTCGTAAAAGACAAAGAAGATTATAAAACAATGTAAGAAAAAGGTTTCTGGTAAAACCAGAATGATTGGATCCGTTGCTGGATCAAATAGCCAGTTTGTTGCACCAGGGAATAGAACTTGGTGAAAAAGAGTAAAGAAAGTATCAAAACCAAGTAAAAGTCCCATAAGACCAATCAAAATTGGGGTGAGAGCTGCAAATACAAAAAACTTTTCATAAACAAAAATTGACTTTCTTTTTATGTTCTGACAAAAGAAAGATAGTGCAGGCATTAACAACACAAGAAATACAGCTTGTGCTAGCTGAAATAGAAATTTCACATCTTGAAAATGCTTGAGTCCATCGCTTGAGGATGGGAAGTGTGGCATATCTAACTTACCTACAAAAGGATTTGTAAGATAATTGAGTAAGATATTATAATCTTCAAGAATCTCTTGTTTAGACAGGGAAATGTATGAGGTTAAATTTAGCTCTCTTATTTCCATAGGATAAATAAGCCATGCAGTATAAATCGTTGCTAGTATCGCTAGAGAAAGTAACCAAAACCAAGAACTCAGTGTATGTAATCTATTTTTCATTGAAATCCCACTCATCTAAACTTGATAGGACATAGTCTGGTTGAACTGGAAGATGTGGAACTTCTTCCGCTTTGGTAAAGCCAGTTGTTACTAGAAGTGTAGCAATATCGTTCTTAATACCAGCCATAATATCAGTTAAGTAATTATCACCTACCATAATGGCTTCTTGGCGAGGAATTACTAAAACTTCAAGCGATTTGTTCATTATGATAGCCTTGGGTTTTCCAATGATGATTGGATCTACTCGAGTTGCTGATTGAATAAGTGCAATAAGAGAGCCTGCTCCTGGCATAAGACCACGTTCTGTTGGGATATTCAAATCAGGGTTTGTTCCGATAAAAACAGCTCCTCTTTGAACAGCTAAAGTTGCAATCGCTAATTTTTCGTAGGTCAAATCCGTATCCAAGCCAACTACAACGTATGCAGGATTTTTAGTATCTTCATCATAACCTGCTTCGCATATCGCATCTTTAAGACCTTTTTCACCAATTACATAGACCGTTTTTCCCTTATTGAGTTCATTCATATAATCTACGGTCGCCATAGTTGCAGTGTAAATTGTCTCAAGTGGCGTGTTGACATTGAATTGGCTCGCCAACATCTCTTGAACCATCTGTGGTGTACGCGTAGTATTATTTGTCACTAAAAGGTAAGGGATCCCTTTTTCCTGTAGCCTTTCTATAAAACGCTCCCCTGCCGGAATACGATCCTTCCCTTTATAAATCGTACCATCTAAGTCAATTAAGTAACCTTTATATTTCACTGTAATCCTCTTTCTAACTTCTTAAACAAGCTAATTTTACTAAAACTATTCTATCACAAAACAACATTTAAAAATAGGATTGAGCCAATAACTCAATCCTATGACTTACTATTATGTTTCAATAACTCTGCCAAGCTCGTTGCCGGTCTTCCTAGCACGCGCTCGATATCTCCTGACACCCCATCCTGCTCGCCAGCAGCAATGGCCGTGTAGGTTGAGACCCAGCTATCATACTCCCAGTCTTCTGCTTGCCAAGCCCTGCGGGATTCATAGGCCTCTTCAATAGTCTCCTCAACATAGACAATCTCCTTGCCCCAAGCCTGGCTAAGCTGCTCTGCCATTTGCCCCAAAGAAAGCTCCTCGGGACCTGTCATGTCTAGAGTTTGGTTCTCCCACTTTTTAGGGTTTTGGAGAATGGCTAGCGCAACGCTGGCCACATCCTCCCGAACCACAGCAGAGACCTTACCGTCAGCAGCTGGGCCCTTGATATGGCCGTAGCCACGTGCCAAGTCCACAAAGAAATCCGTGTAAAAGTTATCGCGAATAAAGGTGTAGGCAAAACCCTGCTCCTTGATATAGCTTTCTGTCGCCGCATGGTCACGAGCAAGGGTAAAGGTGGAATCTGGAGCAGCATTGTAGAAACTAGTGTAGATAATATGCTCCACACCTGCAACTTTGGCTGCATCGATCAGAGCCTTGTGCTCCTGGACACGATTGGCTGATTCACGGGCCGAAACCATAAAGAGAACCCTTGCTCCCGTCAGAGCATCAATGGTGGTTTGGCTCTTATCATAATAGGCCTCATGGATGCTGGTATGTGGCAGAACTTCAACCGCCTGAGGACGGCGGGCCAAAAGACGAGTAGGAATGCCTGCCTCTGACAAGCAACGGGCCAAGCTGCCACCTAATTTCCCTGTAACTCCTGTCAGTGCAATCATGGTATTTTCCTCTATTCTAGTCTGTCAAACCGAGCAAACGTCTTGCGTAGAAAACCTGGCCTGAATGCATGGTGACATCATCCAAGGTTGAGACCAAGCGAACCCCACGGGTCACCGCTGGTGTCCAAGACTCATCCACAATATCATCCAGGTCACTTTCTTGCAGGCTTTGGATGTAAGCCACAGCCTGGTCTCTCGCTGCCTCAAAATAGGCAAAGAGGGTATTAAAGCTGTCAACCGTGATGGTTTGAGCTTCCTCCAAGCTGTGAATCCAGCTAGGATTTTTGGTTTTGTTTTCTGGTAAGTTTTCCTTCCAACCTTGCTGGTAGAGCCATTCTGTGCCGGCCAATTCCGCAATCTGGACATCCAGCACCAAGGCTGTGTGCCAAAGAAGCCAGGTCATGGATTTGATTTGGGGAGCCATCTCAGCTGCCGGAAAGGCATTAGCCTGCTCCACCGTCACCCCTTCAAAGGCACGTTGGAAACGGGCCACTGCCCGTTCTAAATCATCAATTAATAAGTCTTTAAATCTTGTCATGTGATCACTTCTTTCTTTAATTGACCAATCCCGCTTCAAGCAGGTAGTTATGAGCCACTTCTTGGGCTGACTTGCCTTCCACATCCACCTGATAGTTCATTTCTGACATCTGGCTTTCTGTGATTTGACCAGCTAACTTGTTAAGGACTCCTTCCAACTCTGGGTATTTTTCCAGAAGCTCTGCCCGCATGAGCGGTGCTCCTTGATAAGGTGGGAAGAGTTGGCGGTCATCTTCCAAGACCACCAGGTCGTACTGCTTGATTTGGCTATCTGTCGAGTAGGCGTCAATAAGATTGACATCCCCTGTCTGAATGGCCTGGTAGCGAAGGGCAGGCTCCATAGTGTTAACTGTGAAGTTAAGACCGTAAAGCTCTTGTAGGCCAGGATAGCCATCTGCCCGGTCATTAAATTCTAAGGAGAAGCCCGCTACCAGTTTGTCCTGAATAGCAAGGAGATCTGAAATCTTGGTCAGCTTATTTTCTTCCGCAAATTCCCTGGTCACCGCTAAGGCATAGGTATTCTGATAGGCCATAGGTTCCAAGAGCACCAGATTATCCTGCTCTAAAATGCCGTCATGGGCCACCTCAAAGACCTCCTCAGGATCATTTGACAGCTGGGGTGGATTGGTCAAAAGAGATCCAGTAACCGTTCCTGTAAACTCAGGATAGATGTCAATATCCCCAGACTTAAGGGCCTCATAGAGGAAGCTAGTCTTTCCAAAACTTGGCTCCAACTTAACCTTAATATCTGTCTCTTTCTCAATCAGCTCCTTATACATGTTGATGAGAATCTCAGGCTCTGCCCCCAGTTTACCTGCAATGACGATGGTCTCCGTTTTGCTTTCACTGCTTTTGACAAAAGCTGGCGCGTAGGTGGCAAAGAGTCCCAAGACCATGATGGCAAAGGAGGCCACGATGGTTCTCAGCTGCGCTTTTTCCAAAAGTTTGATAAGGGCATTAAAGAGGACAGCAAGAAGTGCCGAGGACAGGGCCCCAATCAGGATGAGGGAGCTGTTGTTGCGGTCGATGCCTAGCATGATGAAGGCACCAAGCCCGCCTGCCCCGATGAGGGAAGCCAGGGTGGCGGTTCCGATGACCATAACAGCCGAAGTCCGAATCCCAGACATGATGATAGGGAGACTGATAGGAATCTCAAAGGTCTTGAGCCGCTCCCACTTGGTCATACCAAAGGCCGTCCCTGCCTCAATCAGGCTAGGGTCAATGCTGTCTAGGGCTGTAATAGTGTTCTGCATGATGGGAAAGAGGGCATAAATGACCAGGGCCACTACCGCAGGCAGGGTCCCAATCCCCATGAAGGGGATGAAGAGTCCCAGAAGGGCCAGGGAGGGGATGGTCTGAAAGACGCCGGTCACTTGGAGGGAGGCTTCCGCTAGGCGCTTGCTCTTACTGAGTAGGATAGCTAGAGGGACTGCAATCAGGATAGCTACCAGCAGGGCCATGAGGGAAATCTGCAGGTGCTGTATCAGAGCTGTCACCCAATCGGCAAAGCGGTCTTGAAAGGTTGTAAGTAACTTAGTCATGGGCCACACCTCCAAACAATTCTGCCACAAAGTCGTCAGCTGGAGCCTGTAAAATCTCCTCTGGAGAAGCTAACTGGACGATTTTTCCCTGATTGAGGACCGCAATCCTATCCGCTAGCTCCAAAGCCTCACGGACATCGTGGGTCACAAAGATAGTGGTCATGCCAAACTCCGCATGCAAGTCCTTGGTCAGGGCCTGCAACTGCTCCCTGGTGATAGGGTCCAGGGCTGAGAAGGGTTCATCCATAAGAAGGAACTTGGGCTCTCCAATAATGGCCCTTACAATACCCACACGCTGCTGCTCCCCGCCTGAGAGGTCCTTGGGATAGCGATTCAGATAATCTGCGGCTGGCAGACCTACCTTATCTAGGAGTTCGGCCGTCCGGGTCGCAATTTTCTCCTTGTCCCAACCCTTCATTTTGGGAATGAGGGCAATATTTTCAGCCACCGTCAGATTGGGAAAGAGAGCGATTTGTTGAAGAACATAGCCCATGGACAAACGGAGTTGTCGAAAATCTAACTGGTTCTGCTGGGTCCCATCAATCATAATTCGACCTTCTGTCAAATCAATAAGGCGGTTAAGCATCTTAAGAATTGTCGTCTTACCGGACCCAGAAGGTCCAACCAAGACTAGAAATTCGCCATCTGCAATGTCAAAGGATTGATTATCAAGTACAGTCTTGGTTCCAAAGACTTTGGTCACTTGGTCAAATGTTATCATAGCTTCTCCATTTCTTCTTTTAAAGCATGGTTATACTTGGCGGTCAGAGCCAAAAGAGTCTCCTGCTCTTTGGGGCTTAAAACCTCAATGGCTGTCTTTTCTATCTTATTTAGGGGTTGGATAATGCTGTCCGCATAGGCCTGACCAGCTTCAGTCAATCGTATCAGTTTATGGCGTTTATCCCTAGGGTTTTCCAAGAGTTCCACATAGCCCTTTTCACGCCAATTCTTAACTGTAGCATTTACCACCTGCTTGCTAGAATAGGTCCGCTCTGCCAGAAACTTCTGAGTCACATAGCTACCATGAGATTTGGGATAATTGGCTACCCAGAGCAGGAGTTGCAAGGACTTATTTTGCAGGCCATACTGCCTAGCAAAGTATTCATAAAGGGAGGACTGTCGGTCCATTATACGGACATAAGGTTTCACTTGTGACTCATTTATCATAAAATTTCCTTTCAGTTTCTTAACAGTTGTATTTAGTCATCATTAAGAACAATAATCTTGCCAAGGGCTTGAGGACTGTCTAGATAGTCATGCGCAGCTCTTATTTGATCTAGGCTAAAAATCTTTTCTGGGCGAACGTCAACCTGATAGCAATTAATATAGTCAAAGAGGCTCTGCCATTGCTCAGAAGAAACATTACCCGAATAAAAAGTCGTTAGATAAATGTTCTTCTTCAAGTCAAAGGTGGGGTCAAAATTCTTTAGATACCATTGCCCACCAAGAAGGCCCGTGCTGCAGATGACGCCATAGGCATCCATATGGGCAATCGAGTCCTTGATAACACTAGGTCCGACAAGCTCTAGGACCTTGTTAAAAGTCATATCTGTCTGCAAAAGCCCATCCAATTCTTGGATAATACCATCATAGCCTTGGGCCAATAGCTGAGCTTCTTTGTCCAAGCGGCGGACTGACCCATAGACCTTAAGTTGGGGGTACTTGGCTTTGACTAACTTGGTAAAGGCTAAGCCGACACCAGAAGCCGCCCCACGAACCAAAACCCTATCACCATCTTCAAGCCTTAATTGGAGCATGGAACCATAGGCGGTAAAATAAGTTTCAGGAACAGCCGCAAATTCCTCCCAGCTCAAATCTGTCTCAACTGGAAAAATCTGCTCATTTGGTACCAAGACATATTCAGCATAGGAGCCATCAAAGGCCCACCCCATCTCACCCATAGTTGATAGAACCTTCTGACCGGCTAACAAGAACTGCTTTCATGGGAATATCCTGTATATTAGTCAAATTATTTTACTATTTGTACCTATCTTACTCTTATAAATAAAATTAGTCAAAAAATTAGACTAATTTGCCTAACAATGTTTTTATAAGTTATTTTATGATAAAAACCATCACCTTTTTACAGCGATGGTCACTTATTTATATTGATTAGTTCATTATCTGCTTGTTCAAATCAATCATCTCAAGCAATCCTTGAGCGCACTCGCTTCCTTTATTACCAGCTTTTGATCCTGCTCGTTCAATGGCCTGCTCAATATCTTCAGTTGTAATAACACCAAACATAACTGGAATTTCACTATTGAGATTGATTTGTTCTACACCTTTAGCTACTTCATTACAAACCAAGTCATAATGACTGGTACTTCCTCTGATTACACTTCCTAGAGTGATAAGGCCATCATATTTTCCACTTGCGACAAGTTTCTTTGTGATAAATGGAATTTCAAATGCTCCTGGCACCCAGAAAACATCAATATTTTCTGATGGCACTTCATTTCGAATCAGTGCATCTTCGGCACCTCCAAGTAGTTTTGATGTAATAAATTCATTAAAGCGTGCAACCACAATAGCTACTTTGATTTCTTTTCCAATAAATTTTCCTTCATAAACTGTCATGTTTCTTCTCCTTTTAAAAATTTAATATATGATGAAATTTCTCTTGTTTCACTTGTAAATAGAGTTGATTTTCTTGATGTGGCTTAATTATTAGGGGGATGCGTTCGTGAACGTGAATACCTGCTTGTTCAAGTTGTTCAACCTTATTTGGGTTATTTGTCAACAAGTCCACGTCTCTAATTCCTAAGTAAGATAGTATATCCGCAGCAATTCCATAATCTCTCTCATCTGCGGCGAATCCTAATGCTAAATTTGCATCATAGGTATCAATTCCCTTTTCTTGAAGTTGATAGGCACGCAGCTTATTTTTTAAGCCAATTCCACGTCCTTCTTGTCTTAGGTAAAGAACAGCACCTTGACCTTCTGCTTCTATTTTTTCCAATGCTGTCTGAAGTTGTTCACCGCAATCACATCTATAAGAACCAAAAACATCACCTGTTAAGCATTCTGAATGTAAACGTAAGAGATAAGGTTTCTTATTACTTATTTCTCCCTTACTAATAAAAAGATGCTCCTTACCTTGCTCATCCTCTAATAGACGTAAGTCAAAATCACCATGCGAACTTGGTAAATTTACTAAAACATTGTCTTCAAAACTCATATATCTTGCGATGTCATTGACATCAATAATAGTTAAGCCCCACTCCTCAGCAAATGCAAACAAGTCATTACGGCGGGCCATGGTTCCGTCATCTTTTAAAATTTCACAAATATATGATGCCTGAACATCTCCCGCTAATTTAGCAAGGTCTAGACTCGCTTCTGTATGCCCTCGACGCTTCAAAACTCCTCCTTGACGTCCAACAAGCGGAAACATATGTCCGGGTCTTTGAAAGTCACTTGATTTTGAATTATCATCAGCCAGTGCTCTGATAGTCTTTGCTCTTTCAAATGCTGAAATCCCTGTCGTAGTTGAACTATGGTCAACACTAACAGTAAATGCAGTCCCATGAGGGTCTGTGTTAACATCAATCATAGGAAATAAGTCTAAGCGCTCTGCTATTTCCTTAGAAACTGGTGAACAGATGAGCCCACGCGCATGTTTAGTCATAAAGTTCACATTTTCTCCAGTGGCTAGACTAGCTAGTCCGACCAAGTCACCTTCTGCTTCACGGTCGTCATCATCCACAATAACTACTAGTTTTCCTGCTTTTAAATCTTCAATTGCTTGTCTTACACCTTCAATCATCTATCTTTCTCCCAACATATTTAACTGAGCCTTTACGTATTTTGCTAGTATATCGGTTTCTAAATTTACTTCACTGCCAATTTTTAGGCTAGAAAGATTAGTTTCTTTGGCAGTGTGTGGTATAAGTGAGACCGTAAAACTATTTATATCTGCCGACACTACCGTCAAACTAACACCGTTTATTGAAATAGATCCTTGATTTACAATTTCTCCTCGTAAGCAATCAGGATAAGAAAAAGTTAATAAGATTGCATTTTCATCCGGTTTTCTATGAAGCAATTTTCCTATACCATCACTGTGACCTGAAACGATATGCCCTTCAAAACGATCACTTTGCGACATGGCTAGCTCTAAATTCACCCTGTCATTTATCTTAAGTCTTGCAAAAGTTGTTCGTTTAAAGGTTTCTGGCATGATATCTACGGTGAATTGGTTTCCCGATTTTTTGACACAGGTCAAACAAACACCGTTCACTGCCATGCTATCTCCAATTTTATAAGTCTTTAGCAGGTTATTACTTGCTCGGATAGTTAGTTTAATGCTCTGGCTTGTTTTACTTATTTTTGTAATATTGCCCTGCTCCTTGATTAGTCCAGTAAACATGACTCATCCCTCCTAGCTGAAATGCGTACGTCTTGTCCAATTTGTTGGATTGAAATGTCTTTTAAAATTACTTTTGATAAGACTTGACGTTGGCTTGAAAAAGCAGCTTTGCTATTTCCTCCGAGTAAAATAGGAGCTTGATAAGTAATTAATTCATCCCAGAGACTGGCTTCTAAAAACTGATCGTGGATTTCTGCTCCGCCTTCAACATAAAGAGACTGAATACCAAAATCTGCTATATCACTCAATATTGTTGAGATACTAAAATCCTTAGGTTTTAGTATGGTGACGTGTTTTGGTAAGTTATCTGGTGTGGCAGCAGAAAATATAATGACTGGAGCCGCCTCATCTTTAAATAAGGTAAGATCAGGTCTGTCAAAAACTCGACCTCTTCTGTCCAAGACAATCCGTTGAGGTGGGAAAAGTGATGTTTCAGAACCAAGTAAACGTGGATTGTCTGTTATGGCAGTCTGTGCTCCAACTAAAATAGCCTGATAGTTATCTCTTTCTCGACGAACAAATTCATAAACTTCAGGTCCTGTGAGGCTAGTTCGTTGATTATCCAAGCCAAGCTTTCCGTCTAAACTCACTGCCTGCTTCAAAGTCACATATGGGCGCTGTTTTTTATGGAAGAGATTATATGCAGGATTCAGTTTTTCTGCCTCAGAAGTCAGAACTCCGCTTATGACCTCAACACCATTTTCCTCTAAAAATGCAATACCTTTCCCAGAAACAAGGGGATTAGGATCAAGCTGTGCAACAACTACACGTGCAATTTTTGCTTCCAAAATTGCTTGGGTACAGGCAGGTTGTTTACCTTGATGATTACAAGGCTCCAGGGTAACGTATAAAGTAGAATTGAGTATTTTTTCAGGAGTTTGGCATGTTATAATGGCATTTTTTTCCGCATGTTCATGTCCATACAAAAGATGAGCACCGCGACCAATTATTTGCTGGTCTTTAACAAGAATAGCACCAACAAGTGGATTTGTATGAGTATGTTTCATACCTCGCTTAGCCTCTTCGAGGGCTAAGCTCATATATTTTTCATGCATTTTTATCACTCCTTCCTAATACACAAAAAATCCCGAAAGCTAATTGAAGCTGCACAACAATTAGACAATTCGGGATTAAGATGGTTTACTGAAAAAGGTTACACAAAAAGAATTCACTATTAACAAGTTACCGCTTTTATTTTATAACCTAAAATACCCCATTCACAAGAATGGGGTATGGTTAAATCAAATGTAGTATAAAAACACCTCAAGAGACTAGAATTCTCCTGAAATCTTTCTAAAATAGCACAAAAAGACAGGCTCTCTGTGGCCATTCGATTTTCTTCTCCCATCCAGACTTTACTGTCGGTTCTGGAATCACACCAGATCAGCTTTCGCTCACGGACTTCAATCAATGTTTTACTAAACACCCTTGTCACCGCCGGTCGGGAATTTCACCCTGCCCCGAAGAAATATTCAATTCATGACCTAATCATAACACTCATAAAAAAACCTGTCAAGGGAAAGTTGACATAATTTTCAGATTTTTCTTTTTTCTCAGTCAGTTGTCTTTTATATATTTCAATTGAATATTAATTCAGTGCTAACATAAAAAGTTGGGAACACTTTAGAACATACCCAACTTTTTATTATATTTTTTTAAAGAGTGTTAGTTATCTGTTATTTTAACAAATGGACGACCAACTCCTCTAAGGTCAAGACCTTGAGTACTTTGTTCATTCCAAAGTGAAATGATTGGATACCAGCCGTTATTTGCCGCGTTATAAGGATCATAAACGTAGGTATTACCATTTGAAAAACCTTTGAGAACGATCTCATGTGACATTCCTCCACCCCATGGTGAGAATTTGTTTTGTTGGACTGCAGCCACTACGTGATGACCTTCTTTTAGGTTACTAGCCAATGCATCAAAAGAAGTGAGTGCTGTTGGAGTTAATCCCCATTGGCGAGTAGCCATTAGAACACCTTGTCCGCTCGATCCAATTTCAGATCTATTGAATTCAATTGTGTTGTAATACAAGTAATCAGCAACATTAACAGGTGTAACTGTTTTACCAGTCAACGATGAAAATACCATAGCCAAGCTTGTTGGCACACATCCTGATGAAGCCATTGTGTAGTAATTATAAGTTTTACTTCCCCAACGACTATCTCCCTGACTGTAATATGGCATATCATAATTAGTTCGTTTTACTTGGAAATCTTGAGATGTTAAGAAATACATCTTACCATTATCATTTTGGTAAACATGGACGTGGTAGGTTCCAGTTCCTGTATGCTGTGTTACATTCACAATTGCATTAGCTATTTGGCCAGATTGAGTAGCCGTATACCATTTCATGTCATCTTGTCCATTTTTATCAGACCAAACGGCATATACGACCTTACCATTTGAATAAACATTATCAACCGATAGATTAAAGACACCTGTACCCTTGTATGTAGAACTAACCTTACTTTGACTAGCAACCTTGTTAAAGTGGTATGGTCCTAAAACTCTACCCTTTTCAACACCATCAGTCGTTGTAACATAAACGTGAACTTGATAATCACCTGCTAGATTGTGATGATATTTCTCATCAACAGTCAGTCTTAACTGCCCATCTTTAACAGACGAGCTTGTGTACCAATACAGATTTCCCCTATCACTCTCTGACCAGGCGGCAACACGTACTGACTTAATCGCTTTAGAATTGCTACCACCAATAACAACAACTGTTAATTGCCCCTTATTCTTATCATAGTTTTGAACAATTACATCGGGTTCAGTTAGTTTTATATCAGAACTTTTTACAGTGAAACCTTCTGTTGCCCCTAATCCAATTTGGTGTGACCCACCAAGTTTGCTTTGACCATAAATATGTAAATGGTATTTTCCAATATCGTAGCTATGATCTCTTAATTTGATTACTGCTTGATATGTTGTGCTATTGATTTTATTAGTTTTAGTCCAAATAATATCATCCTGACCATATTTCTCTGACCAAGTTGGCAAAACAATTGAACTCATATAGAGAGGAACATTTGAAATTGTCACGGTATATGACATGTCATCATTTTTTGTTATTGTTTCTTTCACACTTGGTTTTACGATAGTAATACTATCTGTGTCCAAAACAAGCAATTTACCGTTCTCATTAAGATAAGCCTGCACCTTATAGTTGCCATAATCACCTAGAGTGCTGTAATTCACGACAGTTTTGCCTGACTTATCTGCCTTATACCACTTGATATTGTTCTGGCCTTTAGCTTCTGACCAAACAGAGAATGTAACTTTGCTGTAGTCTGAAACTTTGTTTGAGGTTAGTGATATTGCTATTCCATCAGTGTTTAGCTGAGCGCTAACTTGCGTTGGATTTCCTGATGGAGTTGCTAATGCATTTGAGTCAACTCCATACCATGAAATTCCTTCATATTTCCAGCCTCTTTTCACTAAAGCATCACTCTCGCCTTTTGAACTTGTGTAGTGATGGGTTCCAGTTTTTGCATTTGGATTGTAGAGGCGATACATGACAGAACTACCTGCCGAATACCAAGAAATCCCCTCATATTTCCAGCCAACATTAACAAGGTAGTTCTTTTCACCAGAACTTAATGTGTAGTGATGATCACCTGCATTTGGATTATAAAGGCGATAAACTGATTCACCGGTTTTCGGAGCGTACCAGCCAATATTCTCATATTTCCAGCCAACCTTTACTAGAAAATCTTTCTCACCTACTGCTGCAGTATAAAAATGCTCTCCAGAATTTGGATTGTAGAGGCGGTGCATCGCAACAGCTTCAGTAATCTCTCCGGCAGATGCAGCAACGGCCTCGGATTTATCCTCTTCAGAAGTCTCAACTTGCTCATCTTGGCTCATTTTTTTCTGGTCAAGCTCGGGAGTCTCATTTTGCTCTGTTCCAATAATTTGTTTATTGTCTAAATCTGATTCTACTTGGCTAGTATTAGATTCTTCAACCTCAATCACAGGTTCTTCTGAGCTGTCTTTATCAGTTAAGTCAGAAGAGATAGCTGACTCCTCAGTATCTGGCTTGATAGCTTCTTCAACAGTCTCTTTCGCGTCTTCTACACTACTGACAAGCGATGACATATTATCATCACTTGATTCAATAATATCTTCTGTTGAATTTAAAGGCGTTTCAGCAACTTCTGACTCAGTTAATAATACAGAATCTGAACTTTGATCAACTGCAGCTTCATTCTGTAAATCCACACTTTGCACCACTAGTGATGCTTCTGAAGAAGGCGTTGTGACTGCTTCATCTGCTAAAACTGTTTGTGCTGATGAGAACAAAAATGCTGCAATTGCAACGCCACAAAGTCCATAAGCTTTTGACTTTTTGAAACCGTATGTGTATTTTGAATTCATTTATCCACCTCACAATTCTAATAAAGTTTTTTTCTTATTTTTATTATTGATTCTCAAATAGTAAGGATTTTATCCCAAGCTGAAAGATTATTATATTCGATAATACTGATTAGTTTTGTTGCATAATTAGGATCAGTAGCATAGCCTGCATCCTGTAATGCCTGTGATGCACGTTTATAGTTCAATTCACCAAGTACATTAGCATAATTCTTTTTCCGCCACTCTGTTGAACTAAAGAATTGCGCGTGATCTAAAACACTATCGCTCCAAGAATTATACTTACGAAAAGCTGCTCCCACAGTTACTTCTTTCCCATCAATGTATTCTTTTGTATTAAGTGTTACCGAGTCACCTGTCCAATCCGTGCTGACTTTAATACCGAATAAATTATTATTTGGAGCTAATGAGAGTGTCGATTTCCCCCAACCACTCTCAAGAACAGCTTGCGCTGCGACAATTGATGGCAAAAATGCCATATTGCAGGCTACCAATTGCACCCTTGTAAATTGTTGCTAAAAAAGTGTTAGATGGGGTTGCTACATTTGCTGCTGAAATCGTCTTTTGTGACTTAATCAAAGTGCCTGATTGATCATAGTAATTCCAAATTTGATCATTGGCTGAATATTTCCAACCTTGATAAGAAGTTGTTGTTGACAAGCTTTCTTCGTTTTGCTTTTCTACTCCATACCAAGAAATTCCTTCGTAGCGCCAGCCTTGTTTAACCAAAAAATCTCTTTCACCTGTTGAGTAAGTATAATGATGAGTACCCGTTTTAGCATTTGGATTATAAAGACGATGCATTGCAACTGTACCTGCAGAATGCCAAGCAATGCCCTCATAGTTCCAACCAACTGAAACAAGGTAATTCTTCTCACCTACATTTAATGTATAGTGGTGATCACCAGCATTTGGATTATATAGACGGTATACAGACTCTCCTGTACTCGGCGCATACCACCCAATGTTCTCATAACTCCATCCAACTTTAACCAAATAATCTTTCTCAGCGACATTTGCAGTATAAAAATGCTCCCCGGAATTCGGATTATAAAGACGATGCATCTCTACAGTCTTAGTATTATTTTCTTTTCCTGTTGAAGCCACTGCTTCTTCACCGTTCTGAGACAGGGAATCTTGATCATCTCCCTGTAAATCTGTTTCGACTACTAAATCTAAAGACTGATTAACTGTTTCATCTTGATTTAGTGTTGCTTGATAATTATCTGATAAGACTATATTTTCATCTTCATTTTGTTCTAATGATTCAATATCACTTTCATCATTCAAACCATTAAGTCGGTGTTCATCTGAGGCTAGTCCTTGACTGTCGTCTGAAACTTGCTCTTTGACTGAATCAATTTGAACGTTTGAACTCCCGTCTTCAATAGTTGTATTTTCTGAAATCGGCGAAATAATATTAATTTCTGACTGATTTTCACCTAAATCCACTGTTTCTTGTTGATTCAAAATCGTTTGTGTCTCGTCCGCAGCAACAGTGCCACTGCCTGCACCCATCATTGCCATTATGGCTATTCCAGCTATAACCCAGTGTTTTTTTGATTTATACATTTTTTTGCGCATTAACAATTGTAAACCCTTTCCTTATTATCTATATTATATAGAAAGACTCAATATTTTTCAATAATGAACCGTAAATTACTGAAAACGATTTTCAATTTGAAATAATAGACCGAAAAACGAGCCCAGAAGCTCGTTTTCTATTTATCTAACCCTACACCTGTCAGGTCTGCTAACTTAGCAATCAAGGCTTCCTGTAATCCTTGGTCCTGTGCCCTATCATCCATGCGACTGAGTTTTTGGTGGTAGTAATAGTTGCCAGATTGCAGAGCTTGTTGGTCCTTGCTTTCTGCCAGCCAAACTTGGGTCATGTAACCTGCGACTAAATCATCAGGGGCACCTTTTCCTCCCATGCGGGTTGGTACCCAGCCTGGGTCAAGGGCATTTGTGTGAACATCTGGCCATATTCGGCTGATGTAAGCCACGAGCAATAGCAGAGCTAATTTGGATCCAGAATAGTCTAGTTTCTTATCCAAGTTCTCAATATCCAATCGTGCACCTCGGTGCATGCTGGATGAGACATAGATGATGCGTTTGGACTTTTTGAGCAAGGCTGTCAGCACATAGGGGGCTAGCAGATTAACTTGTGCTGTGACTTGGTTGTCACCTGTGTAAACACCAGCATTGTGAATGATAACATCAAAAGTACTGATTTCATTGGCCTGTTGGGCTAGCGACAGCACCTTTTCTGGCTTTGCCAAGTCTCCAATGATGACATGATGTGCCTGGGGATTTGCTGCTAAAGCGACAGCTTTTTTCTTGTCATCACGCGCATGGAGAGTTACTTCACGTCCGCGCCCTATGAGCTCACGCGCAGCCATTGCCCCCAAACCCGAAGATGAACCTGTGATTAAAATTTTTGCCATGGTGCTACCTCCTTTTTGAAATCTCTGTCTTTACTACAACCTAAGCGACTTGACTTTAGCAATCTTATCCTTGTATTTCACCAAATCTGAGATTTTGAAAGGTTTACCATGAGCGGGATAAATGTCATCTGCCTTTTGGGCTAGCATGAGGTCCCAGGATTGTTGGAACTGCTCCTTGTTCTCCAACCAGATGGTGATGCGGTTAAGGCTAGGAAGTCCATTCATGGCAGCATCTCCGCAGAAGATTTTCTGGCCAAGTTTGAGAGAGATGGAATCTGAGGTATGACCTGGGGTAAATAGAATCTCCCCTTCTAGAATCTTTTCCAGCTCTGCCTTGTTGGCCTCTGTAATCTCAATCAGGCGCTGGTCGTACTTGTCTTCGATAACGGGAAAGACATGCTTTGCCTTGCCAACAAAACCCATGGCCTTACAGAAGAACCAGGCCAGATAACCGCTGCAACCACCTTCAAAGGAGTGCTGACCTCTTTTGAGAGTCGGTCTGGCTTTAGCGCTCACCATCACCTTTAAATGCGGAACTTTCCCCAGTAATTCATTGAGAAAACCGGCATGGTCATCGTGAGCGTGAGTTAGAAAGAGGTAGTTTAGGTCAGACAGCTTGATTTGGTGCTGCTTCAGTTTCCTTTCTACGCTAGCCAAGCTAGCTTCATAACCCGTGTCAATCATGATGTAGCCGGCAGCTGTCTCATAGACGTAGGTGTTGACGATGCGGTTTCCAACATTGTAGAGTCTCATCTTGCTCACCTCCTCACATTTTCTTTCTGAGATGGTTTCTTAGTTTTTTCACAACTATAGTATAATTCTTTTTCTCACATTAAGCTATTTAGAGATTGGTCTGCATCATAAATTCCATAATAAAACACCCCAATCTTAGATTAATATCTATCTAAGTTTTGGGGTCAAATAGCTTTTTAACAATCAAGTTTCCTTCTTGAAGCATAAATGGACGACTCCATCTGTTAATGGTGTGGTGAAAGCAAAATTAAACTTGGTCGAAATAAATGAGCTGGACAGAACGAAACCGATTTTTCCTTAGCCTAGTCAGACCATGACCATATAGCTATTTTACACACTTCTTAAGAGCCTCAACTGCATAAGATGATAATGAGGTCAAGGACTAGTTTACTCCCTTTCTTCAGATTGTTAGTGTAAAATAATACTCGGAAAAACGTTTACATGTTTTCAAAATAAAAAAAGTCCTATATCCTAGGAATTGCGAAATCACCTAAAAGGATATAGAACCTATGACTATTGTAACAGAGATTGGAAAAATTTTAAAGACTAGTAAACATTTATCTGAGTTAGAAACAGAAATGATGAGTTTGATGAGTAAGGTCTTTACAGAGAGTTTGGCTCATTGCTTAGAACGCTTAGATAAGGAACTTATTTCAGACTACCATAAGGATGGCTGGGAGATTGATAGAATTGAAAGCCGTCAAGTGACTTTTCTTTTTGGAGAAGTTAGTTTTAAGCGTCACCGTCTGAGAAAAGAAGGTGAGAAGAGTTTTCTCCCACTGGATAAGGCTTTAGGTTTAGAAGCCAGACAGCGTTTTAGCCCCTCCTTTATGGAGAAGGTTAGTCTGTTGGCGACAGGGATGACCTTTCGTCAAGCCAGTGCTAGCTTAGAGCTTCTTACAGGTCGTACCATGTCCCATCAAACCATTCATGTTATTACGCAACGTGTGGCTGAAGCTATAGGAAAGTCAGAGCTCCCACCAAGTGAGGAGTTGCGAAAGCCTAAGGTTCTTTACATCGAAGGCGATGGTGTCTGGATTGGAAGTCAATCTAAGGGTAAGCACCATGAGTTTAAACGAGGCTTTATTCATGAAGGGGTTGACCGTACCGGTAAGCGAGGTCAGCTCATTAATCCTGTATATTTTGGCTGTTTTGGGACTAGCCGTGACCTCTTCCAAGAGATTGGTGATTACCTCCAAACGCACTATGACTTAAGAGAGACCATTATTATTGCCAATAGCGATGGGGGTTCTGGTTATGAAGCTAGTAAGTTTGAAGAGATTTTAGGTCGCTATGGAAGCTTTAATTATTGTTTAGATTCCTATCATGTCATGCGCTACATCACAGGTAAACTTGGCTTTGATAAGGGCCTCCAGAAGTCAATTAGACAAGCAGTCAAGGATTATAATAAGTCAGAATTAGAACTCCTTTTAGACACAGCAGAATCCTGCTTAGAAGATGAGAAACAGCTTGAGAAGCTCCTAGCCGTCAAGTCTTATTTGTTGTCCCATTGGGAAGCCATAAAACCGT
>Ga0334885_1000705_pt1 | contig 53305 bp, 43 predicted proteins | sample GraSluR1_MG_8_FD_207233 | JGI IMG/M metagenome (GOLD analysis project Ga0334885, IMG submission 207233) | Sludge microbial communities from methane-producing bioreactor in Wageningen University, Netherlands - Granular Sludge_31_05-R1 | ecosystem: Engineered > Bioreactor > Anaerobic >...
AACTCTCAACTTTCAACTCTTAACTCTTAACTTAATAGGTAACTTTACTCCTATCACTTTTCTAAATCTGATATTTGTTCTTTGAACTTTGCACTTTGACGTTTGTTTCGTCCTTTCCCACTATTATGATTTAATCACTGACAACCACTGATACTCCATCAGGAATAACTACGACTTCAGCCTTTTCTCCCTTTATATTATAAGCCATCTTTAAAGCCTCCTCAAAAGTCTTAGCATGTTTCATATGCATATTTTCAATCATAGATGGATCACACAAATCAGTAACCATAATTACAGTATAATCATTTAAAATTCTTGCCAATATTTGAATTTCCCATTGATCTGGTATAGTTTTATTTCTTGGTACATTTAGTATTCTTTCAAGAAGCTCTCTAGGATTTTTTGCATTAGAAACATTATCATAAAAAGACTTACCACCATGACCATCATTGCAGGCTGCTATCATAATAATAACTCCGCCTTTTCTGCAAGTAGTTTCGGCAGCAGTCATTCCCTTTACTGCTTGATATATATTTTGGTCTAATGGATATCCTCCATTACTGGTGATTGCAATATCTGCCTCTATCTTTTTTACACTGGAAAGCTCCATAACAAATTTACAGCCCTCTTCATGAGCCAGTCTTCTATCTCCAGCAAAAGCATTTATGATTTTCTTATCTGCGTCTATAACTACATTTAAAATAAATGCTAATTTTGCCTTTTCAGCAGCGTAGAGCATATCTCTATGAATAGGATTATCCTCTATAATTCCAGTTCTGGCCTGGTTACTATTGATAAACTCTGAACAGTGATTGGCCATTATAGTTTCTGCTGATGCTATTCCGGGTAAAATACTTTTTCTGCCACCAGAAAAACCAGCAAAAAAATGAGGCTCAATAAAACCTTCTGATATCAATAATTCTGTATTAATAGCTAATTTATTTAAAATAAGCTGTCCACCAGAAGGTAATACACCTACATTGGTTAAATCATTTTTATCTGTAGATACATGATTTATAATCTTTTCTTTTTCAACTATTTCTCTTCCAAATTTATTTATCATTTCTTCTCTAGTTGTGGGTCTATGAAATCCTGTAGCAATAAGTATAGTTATATCTATACTTGGATTTACTTTTCTAATTCTATTAAGTAAAATTGGCATAGTTATATTACTTGGAACGGGCCTTGTATGATCACTAGTTATAATAACCATATTATTTTTATTCTTTACTAAATCTTCTAGTCTTTCGCTTCCTATTGGATTATCAAGTGCTCTGTTTACTATATACTCCTGTGATTCATTAACTTTATAATTGTGTGCTTTAGATACCAATATACCTTTTAAGTTTTTATTATCTATGTTTATCTTTAGGGTTTTTGTTGAATAGGGAATTTTAATCATTTTTATTACCTCCGAAAATTTAATCGATATATTTTATAAAAGCCATAATAACGATTACATATATAATAAAATTATATCACATAATTAAAAAAATTGAATTAATAATATAAAAATTACCAATTCAATCTTAAAATTTTCTTAATCTCATTTTCCTTTTCAATTATATCTTCAAAGTCCCCAGTATATATTTTCTCACCAGTAAGTTCTTGTATTACTTTAACAAACTTTAAAAAATCACAATTTCCTGCCCTTTCCCCCATACCTGTAATCGTACAATCGGCAAATTTTGCTCCTGCTTTAAAGGCAGCAAAAGAATTTGATATTGCCATTCCAAAATCATTATGTACATGTATTTCTATATCTATAGGAACCTTATCTCTTATTTTTTTTATTTGACTATAAAGTTCTTTAGGTTCCATAATTCCCACTGTATCTGCATATCTTACTCTTTTAACTCCCAAAGCAAAAATCATTTCACATAGCTGAATTAAAAAATTCAAATCAGCCCTTGAAGAATCTTCTAAGCCTACAGTTACTTCACAATCTTTTTCCAAGGCATAGATAACTGTTCTCTTTAGATTTTCCGCAACCCATTTTCTATCTTTTTCCAACTTAGTTTTTATTTGAAGATCCGATACCGGGGAAGATATATGAACTATATCTACTCCACATTCTATAGAAGTGTCAATATCCTTAGTACTCATTCTGTTCCAAGCGGCTATTTTACTAGGAAGCCCTAAGGCGGCTATTTTTGATACGCTTATCTTCTCATCACCCCCCATGGCAGGTATACCGGCTTCTATTTGGTGTACTCCCATCTCACTTATAATTTTAGCTATTTCTACTTTATCTTGCACACTTAAAGCTATACCTGCTTTTTGTTCCCCATCTCTTAAAGTAGTATCAACTATATTAATACCCATACAATATCATCACCTTTGATAACTTTTATTATATTCTTTGTACATTTCTATTATCTCATTGTCTAAAACATTCCTTTTTTCTTGAATACTCTTTTCTCTTATATCTTGTAAAAATAAATTCATATCTATATTATTACAATTTAAATTAAGCTCTTTAAATTTTACTACTAAAGCTGCTTTTCCAGAATGTTTTCCAATATATAATTTTCTATTTGTACCTATAAGTTCTGGATTAAAAGGTTCATAGTTCTTAGGATTTTTAGCAATACCATCTGCATGTATTCCCGATTCATACTTAAAAATATCTTCTCCCAATATAGGTTTCATTGAATATACTCTCTCACTGGTTATTTTTTCATATATTCTAGTAAGTTTACTTATCAATTTCAAATCACCACGTATCTCAATATTTCTTATGGACTTAAGCGCTATTATAACTTCTTCCATAGCAGCATAATCATTGCTATTAAATTCAGTGGTAATAATATCACTACCATTTAAAAAAGCATTTATAATTATTGCTGTAGCCATATAATATTTATTGCTGGCACAGAAATCTACAAGTACATTAAATTTAGATTTTAGATCTTTTATTCTGAAGTCTTCATCAATAAAATCCAGCTTGCTTACATTATTTATCCTTAAGCATACTATATTGAAAATACAAAATATTTTATTGTCTTCACTTAAATACAACTCATCCAAATCTTCTATATCTATTTCTAAGATTATGTTATGTTCTTTTAAATTTTTCTGAATTTTTTCATCTTCTAATAAAAACCTATATATAGTTTTATAGTTTAAAATTATATATTTAAAATTATAATTATTTAAATAATTATAATCTTCAATATTTTCAATTCTGTATATATAATCTAAATTTAAGGGAAATTTTTTTATCTTGTCCATAGAATCTCTATTGATTTCAAATAGATCTATACCTGTTTCGTGTAATAATTTCAAGAAATATGCTATGTCATCATTATTGAAATTTTGAAATTTTTTTACCAAATTCGGTATAGTTCTATCTATAATATTTTTTTTGACACCATCCATTACAACAGCCATATATAAACACCTTCTCGCTAATCATCATCCCTAATACTAAGTCTAACTAATAATAACAATACAAAAGTCATTATATACAAAATCGTAGCAAAAGCAGTAGCCATTTTAATATCATCCTGCATATAAGTATAGATTTGAAGTGGTATGGTTCTTGTTTTTCCTATAATGTTTCCTGCAAACATCAAAGTGGCTCCAAACTCTCCAAGAGATCTTATCCAAGCCAAAATAAGTCCAGACACGATTGACTTTTTAAGCATTGGAATCATAATTTTAATTATTGTTTCAATTTTTCCTGCCCCTAGCACATAACTCACTTCAAAAAGTTCAATAGGTACTGATTTAACAGAATCTCTAAGAACTCTTACATAAAGAGCAGAAGATACAAAAAATTGTGCAATTATTACAGCTGTAGAGGTAAATATAACATTTATCCCATGATTAGATAAAAAATTACCCACTACACCATTTTTACCAAAAGCTAGTAGCAAAGCAATACCAGCTACTGCTGGAGGCAAAACTACAGGAATTTCTACAAATATATCTAATATTTTAGATAAAACTTTATTTCTAACAAAATTGATACAAAAAGCTGTTGGAGTTCCTATGATAAAAGTAAATATAAGTGCTATAAGTGAAGTTACAAAGCTTAAAATTATAGTCTTTATATTATCTTGATCATAAAGGGTTTGAATAATGTGAGAACCACCTGAATACCGAATCATTGAAATTATTGGAAATATAAGCATTACAAAATATATAGCCGTTAGAACTAAAAATAAAGGAGCTAATATTTTTTCAAGAAAAGAAAACCTGCTCTCTCCATCTCCATAGGAAGAAAGTTTTTTTGAACTCTCTAATATTTTTTTATTATTTTCCATGTATTATATTACCTCCTGTTAAATACATAAAAAAATATTTAGAATTAAGTTGTTTAATATAAAATACTATAACTTATATAAAACAATATAATATTCTATATATTCTTATATAATTTTATAATTTATTGTATCAATAAATATTAGTTCATACATTATTATAGGCACAGAATGATATATAAAAAAATATAATTATTATCAACTACGACATTATACCATATTTTATACAGTTATACTATAGCAGTTATTTATAAAAAATTAAGGAAATAACAAATCAAATATATTAAACTTTGACTTATTATCTCCTTAATTACAGATTTCAGATGTACTAAACTATTTTACTGAAAAGCCATATTGCTTTAAGATATCTTTTCCTTTACCAGTAGTAACATAATCAACAAACTGCTGAGCTGTATCCTTATTTTTTGAGTCACTTACTACAGCTATAGGATAATCCACTTGTAATTTTGAAAACTCTTCGTCAGTTATAACTTGTAATTTTTCCTGATTATTTGCATCTGTCTTGTAAACAACACCTGCATCTGCATCTCCAAGATTTACTTTACTTACGACATCTTTTACATTCAATTCCTGACTCTTAATGTTTTTTATTATTTTATCATAAGTAGCCTGATCTATTGTGTTATCAGCTTTAGCAGCATCTAAAGCCTTGTAAAAGTAGTTTCCTGCTGGAAGAGATTTATCTCCAACCACAAGTTTTAGACCATCTTGACCAAGATCTTTTAAAGAATTTATAGTTGCTTTACTATCTTTATTTTTTACTATAACTATCTGATTCTGCGCAAAAATAACATCTTTATCAACCTTTTTAGCATCTGATAGAGTTTTCATATTTTTTGTATCAGCTGATGCAAATACATCTGCAGAAACCCCTTGATTGATAGAAGCCACTAGCTGCTGACTGCCTGCAAAATTAAATTCTACATCGATATTTTTGTCATTCTTGATCTGCTTACCTATTTCAGTATAGCTTTCTTTTAAGCTGGCTGCTGCAAATACTGTAAGCTTTTTAGCTGGTTCCTGTTTGGTTGCAGTATTATTATTTGTGTCATTCTTACTAGCATTACTGCCACAAGCTGCACTAAATACTGAAATCATCAAAATACTAACAACTAATACTATGACCTTGAATTTTTTAAATAGTGATTTTTCCATCCTTAACTTCTTCTCCTCCTTGAGCTGCCATTTCTTCTACAGCACGCTTTATTCCTCTATTAATAGAATCATACATTTGGATAAGTTTTATTCCTTCTGATTCTAAAGTCTTAACGGGTTCTATTCCTGCTCTTAAGGCAAGCACTGCATCACAGTCATGAATAGTTTTTACTATTTTCATAATCTTATTCTCATGTTCTCCGCAATCATCAGTTCCAGTACAATACTGATCCACATCTCTGCTCTCTAAAAATTTAATATCTCCACCTTCATAAGCATAAATTTGAAATTCTTTAGCTTGACCAAAATGCTGATCTATATCTACACCTGATTTAGAAGCTATAGCAAATCTATATTTTGACATTCTAGTTGAATTTTCCTCTGGAACTTCAACTTTATCTTGATATGCATCAACTATTGAACTGCTGCATCCTGATTTACAATCTCCTGCTGGAGCTATATCTGAAAAATCTGCTGAGCAATCATTTCCAAGAGTACCTATAGCATCAGCTCTGCACTGTTTACAATGATACATCTGCTTCATATCTATTTCACAAGCTTTTCTCATATCGTTCAGCTCTTTAGTAGTAGTTTCCGGCATATTTTCAAAAGCAGTTCCTTCCACTGGTATTAATTTCATTATATTAGTCATAAATGCTCCACATTCTTTAGCCTTTTTAACTACTTCAGGAATATGAGTATCATTTACCCCTTTGATCATTACAATATTTACCTTACAGACAACTCCCTTTGAAGATAGATATTTAAGTCCTGAAAGCTGATTATGCATAAGTATGTCAGCAGCTTCTTCTCCAGTATATTTTTTACCAATATAATTAACTTCTCTATATATCTTAGCTCCTATTTTCTTGTCTACAGAATTCATAGTTACCGTAACGTGAGATACTCCTAACTCTATTAACTGATTAGCGAAAAATGGAAGCATCAATCCATTAGTTGATATACAAAAAGTTATATTAGGATCTTCTTTCTTTATGAGCTCTATAGATTTCTTAACCACATCAAAATTAGCTAATGCATCTCCAGGTCCTGCTATTCCTAATACAGTTAGATTCTTAAATTTAGCCTTAACTGCTTTAAATTTTGCTAAAGCCCCCTCCGGACTAAGAACTTGACTTGTAACTCCTGGTCTGCTTTCATTAGTACAATCATATTTTCTATTACAATAGTTACAGCTTATATTACAACTTGGTGCTACTGGTATGTGCATTCTAGCAAACTTATGTGCATTATCACCATAACAGGGATGAGTACAAGATTTTTTTGCATTTAATTCTTTTTTACTAAGAACTTTTTCTTCTACTAAGGGTTCCTCAATTGTTACATTTGTCTTATTTGCTATTTCCATATTATCTTCTCCTTCTTTTTTAGGAATGAAGAACCTATCATAAGAATCTTTCCTAAAGGTATCTTCTTTATCTTCAAGAATAGTATTTGCAATAGAATCTATAAAAAAGGCTGATCCATTATATCCTGTAAATATCAATCTCTGTGCTCCAATTCTATCATGCACCGGGAAACCTATTCTAACTATTTTTACACCAAGTCTGCCAGCCATTCTTCTTCCATCTGAATTTCCAATCATTACATTTATATTAAAATCTTTTGCATAGGACTCTATAGTTTCAAAATCAGTATCATCTAAAATTACTGGTTTTTCTACTTGCCTTGCAAGTTCTTTTTCTAATTTTGCTTTTAATTCTTTATTTTTTGACCCAGTTGCTATAAGCTTTACTAGGACACCATTTTCTGCACAAGTCTTAGTAATAGCTAATACAAGCTCTGGTTCACCATAAATAACAGCTCTAGCTTCTGCATTATATTTATGGCTATCTATCATAGCATCCAAATATCTTCCTCTTTGTAGCTTAATTTTATCTGGCATAGATTTGCCAGTTATTTTCGAAATTATTGACATAAATTCATCAGTGCTTCTAAGTCCCATAGGAATATTACATTTATAAAGCGGCACTCCAAATTCTTCTTTTAAATATGTTCCAGGAGAATAATCATATGGAACTGTCATGCCCATTTCTATAGTAGCTAATGCACTTCCCATCTTTTCAATATCTTCTATTTTAGTACCACCTGCTGGTAGTCTTGTATATTGATCATTATGAGATGAATCCAAAGTATTGGATACATCCGGTAAAATAGTATATTCTACCCCAAAAGTTTCTAATATTTCTTTTATATTTCTTACATCTCCAGGATTTAAATTGGCACAAATAATATTTATTTTATTTAATTTCACATCATTTTCTGGTTTTTTACAAATCTGTTCTACAATACTTCTTAAAGCTCTAAAATATCCTTCTGCCTGAGTACCACCATATCCAGGAGTTGATGTGGTCATTATTTTTATATTTTCATAAACTTCGTTGCCTTTTTCTTCTTCTCTAAACTCATGTAAAATTCTCTGTATATCTTCACCTATAGTTTCAGCAAGACAAGTTGTCATTATTCCTATAGTTTTAGGATTGTACATTTCAATCATATTCTTTAAACCTAATTTCAAGTTTTTAGTTCCACCATATACAGTACCATTTTCAGTCAGTGAAGATGATGCTATATCAATAGGCTCATTATAATGAGTTGCCATATGTCTTCTAATATATGTGCTACACCCCTGAGATCCATGTAAAATTACCATATTCCCTTCTATACCTTTGAACGCCATAACGCCACCCATAGGCATACACATCTTACATGGGTTAACATTTAAATTCACAAAATTTCGACTATTCAATATATTCACCTCCACTTATATTCTAAACATAATCCCATACTGGACTGTTTATTGTCAAGTCAATTTCTTTAGCAAAATTCAAAGAACCTACATAACCACTTAATGCATGTTTTCTCTCATGGTTATGGTCACAGAAAGCTATACCCAATTTATAAGCTAAGGGTCTTTCCTTTACACCACCTACCAGTATATCTGCTCCCTGTTCCAAAATAAACTTTTCTAGTTCATAAGGATTTGCATCATCTAATATTACTGTTCCTTCAGTAGTAATACTCTCTATAATTTCATAATCATCTTTTTTACCAGTTTGAGTTCCTACCATTACTGTTTCCATTCCTAAATTTCTAAATTGCTTTATAAGTGATATTGCCTTAAAGGCACCACCAACAAATATAGCAGCTTTTTTGCCTTTTAATCTATCTCTATAATAATCCAGTTCATTTTCTATTTTACTTTCTTCCTCTAAAACGAACTGTTTTGCTTTCTTAACTTTCTCTTCATTTCCTAAAATATCTGCAATTTTAAGTAATGAATTCTTTGTATCTTCAACTCCATAAAAACTTACCTTGATATAAGGTATTCCAAATTTCTTTTCCATCATCTTTGCCAGATACATCATAGATCCAGCACATTGAACTATATTAAGCTTAGCTTTTGGCGCATTCATTATTTCATCATAACTGCTATCTCCAGTTAATTTAGCTACCACATCTATACCAAACTTTTTCAAATAATTAGTTACAATCCATATTTCTCCTGCTAAATTAAAATCGCCTAAGAAATTTATTCCATCAATTTTTTCATCAGTAGTCTTATCTCCCATAAGCTTCATTAATGCATCACAAGCTGCTTTATATCCAGTAGACTTGCTTCCTGCAAATCCAGGAGATTTAACCGGTATAACTCTTATACCATATTTCTCTTCTGCCGCTTTACATACAGCATCAGTATCATCACCTATAACTCCTACTATACAAGTTGAGTAAACAAAAATTACTTTAGGGTGTTTCTCTGCTACTATTTCATCAATAGCTGCTGATAACTTCTTTTCTCCACCAAATATAACATCTTTTTCTCTTAAATCTGTAGAAAAACTATTTCTATATATCTCTTCACCACTGCTGAGACTTCCTCTTATGTCCCAAGTATAACTAGCACATCCAATAGGTCCATGAACTAAATGATAGGCATCTGTTATTGGATTAAGAACAACTCTAGCTCCACAATAAACACAGGCTCTTTGGCTTACGGATCCAGATACACTGGCTGTATCACACTTGAAATCCCCACCACATCCACCGTCTTCACTTTTTTTGTTATAATAAATGGATTCTTCTCTTTGTTCTATTACCTTTAAATTTTTCTTTTGGACTACAGGTTTATAATCAATATTTTCTTTTTCCTCTTTTTTATCTACTAACTCTAAACACTCATCAATAATAGAATCATCATAACAAAATTCTTTTTTCCTATTCTCCATAATACTGTACCTCCAAAATCTTAATTTATAACATTACCCTATAAAATCACCTATATTAAAATTTGATTCAGGATAACTATAGTATCATCCTGAATCCATGGGGCATTTATCAATATATAATATTGTCAATTCCATATAGAATGACTATATAGAATTGACACCAAAATACTTATATATAACTATAAGATAAATTATCTTACTACTTCAAAATCTTCTTCTGTACATTCTCTTTCAATCTTGTCAAGGATAACATTAGTTATTTCTTCAACTAGACGTATTGCACCTTTGTATCCAACCTTTGGATTATAGTAATGTCCATATCTGTCCATTATAGGGAATCCGAATCTAACAAAAGGAATGTTTTCTTCTCTTGCAATGAATTTTCCATAAGTGTTTGATATTAATAAATCAACACCTTCATTTTTTATCCATTGGTGTACATCGAAGAAATCGCCTTCAACTTTAACTTTGCTTCCTTCTATACCAGCTTCTGCAAGCATAGCATCGATTTCTTTTTGGAATTTCATACCAGGAGTACCAGTAACCACATACTTTGGTATAGCACCTAATTCTATTATGAATTTGCTTAGAGCAATAATTTCATCAGGATCTCCAAGTAATGCAACTTTTTTACCTTGAAGATACTGCTGTGCATCTATCATCAAGTCAATTAATTGACCTCTTTCTTCTTCAATTGAAGCAGGTACTTCTTTACCAGTTGCTTCAGATAAAGCCATTATGAATTCATCTGTAGCTGAAACACCGATAGGAGTTCTTAATGTTTTAAATGGAACTTTGCATTTCTTTTCTAAAGTTTTTGCACCTAGATCAGAAGCATAACTTCCAAGAGAAAGAGTAAGATCTGAATTTCCTGTGTCCTTTAAATCTTCAATCTTTGTTCCACCTTCTGGATACATTTTGTATTCGCCTGTAGTAGGACCATCTAAAACCCCACTAGTATCAGGGAACATTATATAAGGAATATCCATAGCTTCAAATAATCTCTTTATTTCTCTCATATCAGCTGGACCAACAAATCCAGGGATTACATTTATTTTTCCATTTTTTGCACCTGTATTTTCAGATAAATAGTTGACAATACCCTGTACCATATTAGCAAATCCAGTAACATGTGAACCAACATAACTTGGTGTATTTGTATGGATAACTAATTTACCTTCTGGTATGCTGCCTGCATCTTCCATTTGGCTGATATAAGTAGGCAAATCATCACCTAATGTTTCTGATAAACAAGTTGTGTGAACAGCTATTATATCAGGATTGTATAATGAAAATATATTTTTAACAGCTGTCTTTATGTTAGAACCACCACCGAATACGCTGGCACCTTCAGTAAAGGAACTTGTTGAAGCCATTGCTGGCTCTTTGAAGTGTCTTGAAAGTACTGTTCTGTGGTAAGAACAACAACCTTGTGAACCATGACTATGAGGGAGACAGTTATGAATACCTAATGCAGCATACATAGCTCCTACTGGTTGACAAGTTTTAGCTGGGTTAATTCTTAAAGCTTTTCTTTCTACTATTTCTTTTGGTGTTGCATCTAACATTACGCTTCCCCTCCTACAACTACTTTACTTTCTGATGAAGCTTTTTTCCAAGGTGGTGTTATCATCTTCCATGCTGGTGTATAGATACCATTAACAAGTTCATGACCAAAGTTAACTACACCTCTGAAACCTGCATATGGTCCATTATAGTCATATGAATGAAGTTGTTTTGACAATACTCCGCCTTTTTGGATAACGAATTTTTCTTTTATTCCAGCAAAGAACATATCTGGTTTTAACTTTTCTAGTACTACTTCCATGTCATGGTGATTCATATCATCAATCAATATAGTACCATCATGCATTTCTTTCATCATTCCACCATAAGAAGATAATGGAACGCCTGCTTTTTTAAGTTCTTCTACTTTATCTTCTGGAATTACAACACGGTATTTCTGTTCATCCGGAGTAACAGTTATTTCAGGAATGTTTTTGCTGTCCGCATCAATTTTGATAGTTGGTATAACTTCTCTTCCTTCATAATCGTCACGGTGAGCAAATTCGAATCCAGCTACTAAACTGTCTACACCAAAGCTCTTAAGCATGTTCATGTATGTGTGAGATCTTGATCCTCCAACATATAGACAAGCAGTTTTTCCTTGAAGTTTTTCTTTGAAATAGTCTAAATCATCTTGAATCGCAGCTATTTCTTCTGCTATAACTTCTTCAGTTCTCTTAGTAAGTTCTGGATCATCAAAACATTTAGCCATATCTCTAAGTGTTTCAACTATTCCATCAACACCTATGAAGTTACATTTAATCCATGGAATACCATATTTAGTTTCCATCATTTCAGCAATATAATTGATAGATCTGTGACATTGAACTAGGTTTAAGTCTGCTTTGTCAGCATTTTGTAATTTTTCATAAGTAGCATCACCAGTTAAAGTTGCATTTACATGGTAACCTATTTTTTCAAGTACTCTATCCATTTCCCAAGCATCTCCACCGATGTTGTACTCTCCTAGGACATTTATTGAATATTTCTTTTGTTCCTTGTTACCTTTTCCTATGATATCAGTCATAACAGTGTTGTTTGCTATATGGTGACCTGCAGATTGAGATACACCTTTATAACCTTCACAGCTGAAAGCATGAACTGGAATTCCAATTTCTTTGCTTGCTGTTGCAGCAACTGCTAGTATATCATCACCGATAAGACCAACTGGACATGTTGCATAAACACCTATAGCTGCTGGATGGAACATTTCATATGCTTCATGTATAGCATCTTTTAATTTATTAACTCCACCAAAAACTATGTCACTTTCCTGCATATCAGTGGAGAATACATATTCATTAAAATTTAAGCCAGTACCGTTTTCTGGTTTAGACTTAAATCGTCTTCCACCCCATGTATAGAATGAACATCCTATAGGTCCGTGTGTGATGTGAACCATATCTTTTACTGGTCCCATAACAACACCTTTACATCCTGCATAAGCACAACCTCTAGCTGTGATTATTCCTGGCACTGTTCTTGTGTTAGCAACTATTTCAGGATTTGGTGTTTCTTCAGTTTTTATAACTATATGACCACTTCTAGTCTTTTTAGTTTTAGGTATATATTTTTCTAAAATCTCGTCTTTTAAATTTTCGCTCACGAAATTCACCCCTCATCAAAATTAAATACTTTTATTAAATCTTATAGATCCATTAAACCATATTGCATTAATATTTCTTCAAGTCTGTCTTGAGTCATTGGCTTTGGTATAACGAACATTTGATTTTCATCTATCTTTCTAGCTAATTCTCTGTATTCATCAGCTTGTTCACATTCAGGATCAAAGTCTATAACAGTCTTCTTGTTGATTTCTGCTTTTGTAACCATCGGGCTTCTTGGTACGAAATGTATTAATTGACTTCCTAGTTCTTTTGCGAAAGCATCAAGTAATTCATATTCATTTGCAACTTTTCTACTGTTACAGATGATACCACCAAGTCTAACTCCACCGCTCTTAGCATATTTTTGGATACCTTTTGATATATTGTTAGCAGCATATAGTGCCATCATTTCTCCACTTGCTACTATATATATTTCCTGAGCTTTTCCTTCTCTGATTGGCATTGCGAATCCACCACAAACAACGTCTCCAAGTACATCGTAGAATACATAGTCTAAATCGTCTGTATAAGCTCCTAATTGTTCAAGCATGTTTATTGAAGTGATTATTCCTCTTCCTGCACATCCTACTCCTGGTTCTGGACCACCGGATTCAACGCATCTGATTTTTCCAAATCCATCTTTTAATATAGAATCTAATTCTACATCTTCTCCTTCTTCTCTTAATGTATCAAGAACCGATTTCTGTGCAAGACCTCCAAGTAATAATCTTGTTGAATCAGCTTTAGGGTCACAACCAACTACCATTACTTGTTTTCCTCTAGTTGCAAGACCTGCTGTAAGATTTTGTGTTGTAGTTGATTTACCTATTCCACCTTTTCCATAAATAGCTACCTGTCTCATTAAACATTCCTCCTAAATAATTTTAAGTTAATTGTGTTTGCTATGTTGTTTTTTAGCTTAATGAAAATATATCACAATAAAATAATTAACACAATACTAAATTTGATAATTTCATAAAGTTTTTTTATGTTTTTTATCAAAAGTTTAATGAAAACGATATTTCAGATAAATTTTATCAAAGTATTTATGGATACAGGCATTAATATATTGATAATTTAGCAATGTATTAATATTAATTATAAAAAATCACAAAGTATTTATTAATAAATTCATATATAGCTTATATTTAAAAATTAAATAGAATAAAGGATAACTTTTAAGCTATCCTTTATTCTATAGTAAAATTTCATGTATAAAAGTTTCCAAATTATTTATTTTTAAAATTATAGTTTTACATTTAATACTATCTTAATCAATAAGACCATGTTCCATTAATATTTGTTCTAATCTTTCTTGAGTCATTGGCTTTGGTATAACGAACATGTCATTTTCCTCTACTTTTCTAGCTAGTTCTCTGTACTCATTAGCTTGCTCACAAGTAGGATCATATTCTATAACTGTTTTCTTATTTATTTCAGCCTTTGTTACTGATGGACTTCTTGGTACGAAGTGTATTAATTGACTTCCTAATTCTTTTGCGAAAGCATCAAGTAATTCATATTCATTTGCAACTTTTCTACTGTTGCAGATGATACCACCAAGTCTAACTCCACCGCTCTTAGCATATTTTTGGATACCTTTTGATATGTTATTAGCAGCATATAGTGCCATCATTTCTCCACTTGCTACTATATATATTTCCTGAGCTTTTCCTTCTCTGATTGGCATTGCAAATCCACCACAAACAACGTCTCCAAGTACATCGTAGAATACAAAATCCAAATCGTCTGTATAAGCTCCAAGTTGTTCAAGCATATTTATTGAAGTGATTATTCCTCTTCCTGCACACCCTACTCCTGGTTCTGGGCCACCGGATTCGACGCATCTGATTCCAGCATATCCAGTTTTTAATATCGAATCTAATTCAACGTCTTCTCCCTCTTCTCTCAAGGTATCAAGAACTGTCTTTTGAGCAAGTCCTCCTAACAATAATCTTGTTGAATCTGCCTTAGGATCACAACCAACTACCATTATTTTATTTCCTCTTTCAACTAAACCTGCTGTAAGGTTTTGTGTTGTAGTTGATTTTCCTATTCCACCTTTTCCGTAAATAGCCAACTGTCTCATTTAATATTCCTCCTTAAATTACGTCCCTTTGATGTCTAACATGGAATGATTATTTTCCACATCTCTATGCTTTATACTTCGTTTTTCATTATATTCCTTAATTTAGTACTTGTCAACAAATATACCATATTTACTATTAAATTATTAATTTTTATTTATATAACATATCAATATATCAAATTTTCTCCATTTATGATACACCATTAATTTTTTATAGATTATTCAGTTCTATATGATATAATGTTTATAATCGTAAAGTCTTACAAAGCTGAAATATTGTATATGATAAAAATTCAATATAAATAAAGATATATAATTTATTTATAGCTTATTGTAGTTTATTCATAATATATTTATAATTATTTATATGATATTATTTATCTATAATGTGTATAATAAATATTACTTACAATATGAATAATATTAAAGTTTTAAGCATTATACTAATTAACTATTACTAATGTTAAAAAATATAAATCAATCATGGAAGGAAATGTGGTATATGGATATGGATACAGCTCTCACTCCTCAAGAGGTTGCGGATATATTAAAAATTTCAAAAAGTACCGTATATGATTTAATTAAGAAAAAAGAAATAAACTCTTACAGAGTAGGTAAAAAAGTTCGAGTTGACTTAAAGGATGTAGAAGCCTACAAGAATAAAACCAAAAATATAAAATCTAATATTTTTGTTCCTAGTAATTCAGTAGTTATTAATTCTTCATCTTTATATGATGGAATGACACCAAAGGAAGAGGTGTTAGAGGATAGCTTTGTTATATCTGGTCAAGATACAATTTTAGATATTTTATGCCGTTATCTCGATTCCTACCCTCATGGTTCTATGCGAGTTTTGAGATCCTATGAAGGCAGTTATAATGGTATATATGAATTATATTGTGGAAAAGTTCAAATAGCTACAGCACATATTTGGGATGGAAAAACTGGTGAATATAATGTTCCTTATATTGAAAGAATGCTCCCTGGGACATCTGCAGTTATAGTCCGTTTTGTTGGAAGAATGCAGGGATTCTATGTTGCAAAGGGGAATCCAAAGGGAATAAAAGATTGGAATGATCTTTCAAGATCTGACATAGTTATTGTAAATAGAGAGAAAGGTAGTGGAACTCGAATTTTATTGGATGAACATTTACGCCTAATGAATATTTTAGGCAAAGATATAAAAGGTTACAATAAGGAATGTACCTCTCATTTAGCAACTGCCAGTGTGATTGCCCGCGGTAATGCCGACCTAGGTATAGGAAATGAAAAAGCATGTTCTCAAGTACAAGGTGTTGACTTTATACCTATACAACAAGAAAAATATGATTTAGTCATAAAAAAGGAAGATATAAATCATCCTACTACAAGAGCTATTTTAGATATTCTGAATTCAGAGGAATTTAAAATTGAAATTTCAGGCATAGGCGGATATGATGTCAGTGAAATGGGAAAAGTTGTAGCAGAAACATAACAGGACAATTGAAAAATTGTCCTGTTATTATATTTTTAATCTGATAGGAGTCTTTCTATTATATTACCTTTTTTCAAATGAACTTCCACAATTTCTTCCACATCATTCACAGTAACTCCGCTATACCAAATACCCTCTGGATATATAACCATATTAGGTCCTTTATTAGTTATGCCATTTCTAAAACATCCACAACTTGACACTAATACTTCATCTGCCATACCATATTTAGCTATTAATTTATCAAATTTTGAAATTATATCTTCAGCACCTTTTTTATAGCACACTCCCTGTTGAACTTTATTACATTTAGTACCATTGCAAATTAGAATATGATATTTAATTTTTCTTCTCATTGCAAAATACTCCCATCCTTTAAAATGCATATACTTTATAATTAATCGAACTCACTATTACCAGGCTTTTTTACCTTTTAATAGTAAATACAAAAATAACGGAGCTCCTATAATGGAAGTTAGTATTCCAAGAGGAATCTCCATTTGGAACATATTACGTGCAAAATTATCCACTAATAATAAAAAACTGCTTCCTACAATAATAGATACAGGTAAAAGTACTTTATAATTGGGTCCAACTATTAAACGTGCAATATGAGGAATTATAAGACCAATCCATGAAATCATCCCTGCAATAGCTACGGAGGCTGCAGTAAGCATAGTAGCACAGATAATAGTAACTATTCTCATCTTCTTAGTATCCACTCCTAAAGATTTAGCTTCCTCATCTCCAAAAGATAGTATGTTTATTTTCCATCTTATTGCCATAATAGGAATAATGCCTATCGAAAAAGGTATAAGAAACATTAAAATGTCGCTATTACTAATAGATGACAAACCGCCCATAAGCCAAAAAGTAATGGCTGGAAGCTTATTATCCGGATCTGCTACGTACTTAGTAATTGATATAATTGCTGAAAATATATTTGAAACTACTACACCTGTTAACACCAAAAGTACAATTGATCCTTTATCTTTTCCGATAATGTTACTAATAGCATATGTAAGTATTACCGCTATAACTCCCATTATAAACGCCATTGCTTGTACAGCTATGCTGTTAAAAGATAATAGTAGTCCTATAACCGCACCCATTCCTGCTCCAGAGGAAGCTCCTAAAATATCTGGTGAAACCATAGGATTTTTGAATAAACCCTGATAAGCAGCTCCAGATACTGATAAAGCAGTTCCTATCAATACTGCAGCAAAAATTCTTGGAACACGTATTTGAAATAATACCATTTCCTCAGTTTTAGACCAAGTAACAGGCAGGTTAAATAGTTTTCCTATTACAATATTAAATAATTGAGATAAGGGTATCCCATATCTGCCAATAGTAAAAGACAATAAAAAAATAGATAAAGATATTATACTTAATATAATTATAATAAGATTTTTATTTTTTGTTGTTTTACTTTCTGTACTGGCAATAGATATTAATTCTTTTTCTACTTTAACACTATTATTTACAATTTTCATAAAATCACCTTTCCAGTTTAAATCTATTTTGTACGTTAAATCTATATATAATTATAGTAATTTACATGTTAACAGTTTTAATATATTATGTATAAATAGCTTAAGATAACTATTATAAATGTACATTTATAATAACAAAAAAGCTTTAATTTAAATTAAAGGCTGCAATTTTCAATTCGCAGCAAAGACATAAATATACATTAGTTGACAATTAGACAACTATGTGATACTGTATTGTTGGTTTAAGTTATAATTTTAATATATTTTATTTAATATATTGCTCACACTGCAGCATGAGCAATATTTTTTTTCATAAACATTATACATATCCTTCTAAATCAATTTCTTTAGATCTGTATGCTCTTTCCCAATCATTTGCTATTACTTCTAAAACATTCAACATTCCATCATATCCAAAATAAGCTTTATCCACATAAACATCCATATTTGTAGGTGTTAATACATCAAATGCAATTTTAACCCCAACTTCTTCTGCCATATATTTTTCCCAGGCAGATCCAAGCACTGCATCTACTCCTGAGTTTTTCAAAGTTTCCTTTATTTGATATCCATCAATACCAAAAGCTACTTTACTTGATAATCCAAGATCCTTTAACTCCTGATCCAATAATTTTCTTCCCTCTGGAGTATCAGATCTAATCAATATTATCTCTGGAATCATCTCTAATTCTTCAAATAACATTCTAACTAAAGCAATTCCCATTGTAGCATCAGCGGATAATGCTATTCTACAGTTATGATAACGAGGAATCATCATAAGAGCTCTTCTACGAAGAATTGTCATTACTTTTTCCTCACCTTTTTTTATTATTTCTTCAACTTTCTCACTAACACTAAAATATTCTCCGAGTCTGCGTAACCATTTAGAAGTATTTTTAAGTCCTACTGGTAAAGGTATATCATCTAGTATCAGAGGTACTCCATGAGTTTCTCTCATTTCTTCTGCAAACTGATATCCTACATCGTGACTTAAAATAATGTTAGCTGATGCCATACCTGCCTTTTCCAAATCATCAATAGATATATCCTTTGCCAATACAGTTTGAACTTTAATACCTAAAGTATTTAAAATATCCTTTACCCAATCTAAATCTGCCCACCAAGTAGGATTTATATTACCTTGAGGTGCAATAATATTTACACTTTTTTCAATTTTAACATCTGACTTCTTGATAAAAGGTAATAATGAATTAAGGCCCAAATCTAATCCATCATAGCTATTTCCACGAAATCCACCAGCCATAATTGGTATAAGCTTGGCATTAACTTCTGATTCCATATCTCTACAGATTCCTTCCAAATCCTCTCCTATAATATCTGCTGCACAGGTTCCAATTACGAATATAACCTTATTTCCAAAAGTCTGGTCTGCTTCTTTGATTAACCTTTTTAGCTTATCAGAAGCTCCCATTATAACATCTGATTCAAAAAGACGAGTACATCCTATCTTTCTTCTTGTAAAATCAACTTCATGCGTATCATAAGCTGCATTAACTGTTGCTGCACATCCTTGAGGTGAGTGAATCACTATACTTGCGTCTTTTATTCCTGCAATGACACCTGCAACTCCCTCTAAGGCACAACTTACAATCGGATCTTTACTATGGTTACATTGTTCAAAGGTTAATTCATCATACATTGTCCTCTCCTCCTTTTATGAGCATATACAGTACAATCAGGTAAATCCTGACTTAATTTAGGGGTTAAAGCCTGCCCGGAAGCCAAGCCAGCCTCTTCTTTTGGAAATACCATTTCCTTAAACACAGAACTTCTAGGTCTAAAAGAATACTTTAATGCAGTGTTTATACACTTAGCTACTTTTAATGCTCCTCTATATCCAAATCTTGGTCTGTTTAATATAGCATTTAAATCCACTAAAGGAATGTTTGGAAAACTTAAGGATGAACCAAAATATACTACAGATTTTGGATCAATTCCTCCAAGAAAATCTAACAACTCATCTTCGGTCTGCTTCATGGATTCGTATTTACCAAAGGCAAGAGTACCTTTTGTTATTAATATTTCAGGGTCTAAACCAGTTTCCAATAGATAATCTATACTAGTTTGTCTTGCTTCAGTACTCCAGGGATGGAAATTAAATATTATTGGTCTCATTCCAAAATCACTTTTTAACATGTGTGCAATAGATAGTGATTTTACAGCATCATGACCTTCTACAATTGCAATTTTGTCTTTTAATACTTTTTTACTTTCTTCAAATTCTTCTTTTATAGCTTCATATTCTCTTTCCATTAAAGCTTTAGCTGACTCTTCCATTTTTAGGTACTTTGCTGCTCCCATAATCCATTTTTCTGTAGCCGCAATACCATAAGGAAGTATTGTAGAATTAATAGGTGTACCATACTCTTCTTCCATTGACTTACCAATAGCATAACCAATATCAAGACATAGTCCACAGTTAACAGCTACACTAGGAGCTTTTTTTATCTCTTCCAATGTGCAATTTCCAGCAATAACAGAATTTATTTTTGCACCCATTCCCTTTATGAGCCTAACAAGTTCCTTTACATCAGTATCTACTTCTGTTCTTTCAGCACCCATTTTTCCGCCTACAATATTAACAGTATCAAGCATAGCAGCTTTACTCTCCTCAGTAGGTTTATCCATAAGTTTAACTATTTGCTTAAATACTAAATCAAATCCACTTCTATATTCCCCTGAAAAGCCTTCACAATGTATAGACATTAACTTTGCATTTAATTCAGGCTCCATATTATCCATAATTTCATCTACATTATCACCTATGATACCTGTGGCACAACTAGTTGCAACAAATATAACATCTGGTTTATATTTTTTATCTACTTCCTTAAGTGCACCTATTAATTCTTTTTCTCCACCATAGATTACATTTTTTTCTCCTATGTTGGTACTTATAATAGGTTCATAAGCAGCTCCACTATTACGGCAATTTGTGAGTTTATAGGCTTGTTTTACCCCATAGGCACATCCACTAGGTCCATGAGTAAGTATAACAGCATTTTTGATACCGCTTAAAATCTTAGTTGCAGTCCAAAATTTACAAGCTCTTGTATGACTTCCCTGCAAACTTGTTTTAATTTTACCCTCTTTAGCAAGCTGGTATAATTCACTGAGTGTTCCATGAAATTCTATATTTTCTGCTGTAATAGCCATAACATATACCTCCTTAAAAATTTTATTTTTAATTTTTTACCATACAATTATAAAATTTATATGTATAGCCAAGTTTCTGTTTAAAAACTTGGCTATACAAAAGTTTTAACTTATTAACTTATAGACTATCTTATGATCATGGACTACCAAACGTTTAGTATCCATTCTTTGTTGTGTTTATACTCCATATCTGTAAATAAAGTATTTGCAATAGTTTCTGCAAGGAATTCTGCACCCTTATAACCTACTAAAGGATGTTTCCAAAGTCCTGCTCTGTCGAAAGTAGGGAAACCCACTCTAACCATAGGAATATTATTATCTACAGCAATATATCTTCCTTTTGAATGTCCCATGATTAAATCTAATTTAAGACCTTCATTCTTTATTCTTTTCTCTAATTCCCACAAATCAGAATTGCAAACAACTTCTATATCACAATTAGCTCTTTTTTCTAACTCAGTAATTCTAGGATCTTTAGCGTACTTCTTGTTATCATCACCTAAAAGAAGTAATACAGGTTCTAACTCACATTCTATACAGAAATCTGCAAGACCCATTACTAAATCAGGATCTCCATATATAGCAACTTTCTTATTTGCAAAGAACATATGAGCAAGATCAGCCATCGCATCTATGGCTCTTCCACGTTCAGCAACTAGTGATTCAGGTACTTCTTTACCAGTAAGCTTACTTATGTTTTCAATGAACTTATCAGTATTTGCTATTCCAACAGGCATTGCATCAAGTACTGCAGGGACCTCAAATTCTTCTTCTAAGAATGTAGCAGCACTTCCACCTTCATATTTGCAAACAGCTATAGATCCTAAAGAATTAGCACTATCAGCTATATCTTCTATAGTTGTATTACCATAAGCAAGAGCAGATTTATCAGGCATAATTGGAGCATCGAAAGTTTCTACATCCATTAATATATTGCCTTCAACATCCATTTGAGCTAATATACCCTTTATTTCTGTTACATCTCCCGGATTTATCCATCCAGTAAATATATTTAATTTATTATTAGGTTTAGTTTTCTTAGCAAGCTCAGTTACAAATGATAGAACACCTACATCATAACCACTAACCTGACTTCCAGTATAACTAGGAGTATGCATTGGAATTAACTTAACTTCACAATCTGGATGTTTCTTTTTCCAAGCCATTTTTATTTTTCTTATAGTACCTTCAATATCATCACCTATAGTTTCCGTGGAACAAGTAGTAATTATAGGTAAAACTTTTAAATCAGGATATCTATTTATAAGTGTTTCTACACCATCTTCGATTCTCTGAACTCCACCAAAAACTGCTGCATCTTCATGTAGTGAAGAAGAAGCAATATCAAAATTTTCTTTATAGTGCTGAGCAAACATAAGTCTTACGAAAGTACAACAACCTTGTCCTCCATGAACTAATGCTATACAATCTTTAACTCCTATACTTGCATATTGAGCCCCACAAGGCTGGCAGTTGAAAATAGGATTTATTACACCTGTACGTTCTCTTTTTACTATTGAAACAGACATTTTATCACCTCTCGAATATTTTAGAAAAATTTAGCCTTTTTAGATATATAAGCTGCATAGTAGATCACATAAGCTATGTATATCCGCAGCTTAGGCATATGAAAATAAATAATAAGTCAAAGATGCGGCGGATATTTTGAATCATACAAGGAAACAGGTTCCGCAGATAGTGATGAGCTATCTAAGAGTTCTGTTGACGCAGTAGGATTCAAAATATACCAGCATACTGACTAGTTATTTATTTGAATGTGCCTTATATAGAATTTAATTTAATAGAATGGGACTCTCAATTCCTCATTTCTACATTTTGTTATTGAAACATCAACAAGTTTTGCTTTAACTCCGTCTAACAATTCATCTTTTTCACTTGCACTCATATCTTTTAAATAAGAGAATTTTTCTAACAATTGATCTGAAAGAATTTTTGCATCTGCATAATGACCCTTATCTTTAGGTTCTAAGTCTTTAACAGCTATTTTTTCTCCCGCAAATAATTTAGGGAGCATTCCAAAAACTCCATTTATATTTTCTGTTCTATCCCATTCTCTTGAATGAAATTGCCATAAGCATCTTTCCATAATAAATTCAAGTATTTCATCAACTTTCTTTTCCATAAGACTATACCCCCTGTGTAATAGCTTCTTTAGCTGATTCTCTGATATCTTTTCCAGCTAAGCCCCAAAGTGGAGAATTTATAGCATTATACATATCTCTAGCCATGTTTACAGATCCTTCAAATCCCATATATGGTCCATTATGATATCCATGTCCATTTATATAAGGTATGTGCAATTTTTTAACCATTTCACCAACTCTAGGTCCTGTAAGAACAACATCAGGCTTAACCATATCTAATACTTCAAAGAATTCCAATTCATTTCCATCATCAATATAGATAGTACCTTTTCTTCCTCTTGAAATAACTTTTTCAAAGTCTTCCTGATGACCAAACTTAGATGACATAGCAACAACTTCCATACCTAGATCATCTTCTAAAGCTTTAGTCCAGTGCCATAATCTAGGACCACCAGTCCAGATGCAAAGCTTTTTACCAGCTAATCTTTCTTTGTACCACTTCATCTTTGCACCCCATTTAGCATCTTCTTCTGCAATTACTTGCTCAGCTTTATCTTCTATACCAAAGTATGCACCCAATTTCCTTAACCCTTCTTTTGCATAGTCATAACCCCAAGTATCAACATCAAGTCTTGGAATTCCATACTTTTTCTTAAGCTCATTAGCTATATATCCTGCAGATCTAGCACAGTTTGTAAGATTTAATTTAGCTCTATGCATACCTCTTAACGCATCATAAGTTCCATTTCCTGTAAAGTGAGCTATTACCTGTATTCCCATTCTCTCTAAGTAGTCATTCATAACGAATGTATCACCTTGGATATTATAGTCACCAATGATATTAACAGTATATTCACTCTTTATTTCAGGTTCATAAGTTCCTACTTTTTCCTTCATCCAATCTATATTGAATACATGATGTCCCATAGATTGACTTACACCTGCAAATCCTGGACACTGTACAGCGAATAAATCTACATCTTCACGTTCTTCTTCAACTTCTTTAATAACTGACTTTATATCATCACCTATTAACGCAGTAGCACATGTTACATAAACCATCATTCTCTTTACTTCTGGGAATGCGTCAAAAGCTTCATTTATAGCTTGTTTTAATTTTTTCATTCCACCGAAAACAACATTTCCCTCTTTCATATCTGTGGACCAGCCATATTTTAATTGGAAGTTGTTGTTGTCACTTGGATATCTTTTTGTATGCCAAGTATTATAAGTACAACCTATAGGTCCGTGAACTAATTGAATAGTATCTTTAAGAACACCACCGATAACTAGTTTAGCACCACAATAACTACAGCCTCTTTCTGACAAAGTTCCTGGTATAGTAGTAACATTAGATGCAGGTAGATACTGAGTTAAGTCTTCTCCGTCCTCTTTTATATAAACGTGTCTTTCTCTTTCCGGTATAGTTTCATCACATTTAAACAATTTTAATGGCATCTTCATACCTCCATTTTCATTTTTAATAATATTTATGAATTAATTATTTTTATTCTATATATCTCTAATCTAATATTGGTTAAATTATATAAATATACTTTATTTAATATACTGCTAATATTTATAACAAATAAATCCTATAGATCCATTAAACCATATTGCATTAATATTTCTTCAAGTCTGTCTTGAGTCATTGGCTTTGGTATAACGAACATTTGATTTTCATCTATCTTTCTAGCTAATTCTCTGTATTCATCAGCTTGTTCACATTCAGGATCAAAGTCTATAACAGTCTTCTTGTTGATTTCTGCTTTTGTAACCATCGGGCTTCTTGGTACGAAATGTATTAATTGACTTCCTAGTTCTTTTGCGAAAGCATCAAGTAATTCATATTCATTTGCAACTTTTCTACTGTTACAGATGATACCACCAAGTCTAACTCCACCGCTCTTAGCATATTTTTGGATACCTTTTGATATATTGTTAGCAGCATATAGTGCCATCATTTCTCCACTTGCTACTATATATATTTCCTGAGCTTTTCCTTCTCTGATTGGCATTGCGAATCCACCACAAACAACGTCTCCAAGTACATCGTAGAATACATAGTCTAAATCGTCTGTATAAGCTCCTAATTGTTCAAGCATGTTTATTGAAGTGATTATTCCTCTTCCTGCACATCCTACTCCTGGTTCTGGACCACCGGATTCAACGCATCTGATTTTTCCAAATCCATCTTTTAATATAGAATCTAATTCTACATCTTCTCCTTCTTCTCTTAATGTATCAAGAACCGATTTCTGTGCAAGACCTCCAAGTAATAATCTTGTTGAATCAGCTTTAGGGTCACAACCAACTACCATTACTTGTTTTCCTCTAGTTGCAAGACCTGCTGTAAGATTTTGTGTTGTAGTTGATTTACCTATTCCACCTTTTCCATAAATAGCTACCTGTCTCATTCAATCATTCCTCCTAAATTTGTTTGGCACATTTTATTACACTCTGGAAAGATTAGTTCCAATTTAGTAATTTCTGTGCTCTTTTGTTTGATTATATTTTAATTTTTAATACATGTCAATAATTTTTAAGCTTTTTTTATTAATTTATTTATATTTTCTTCAAAAAAATATCAAAATATAAATTGTTAACATTTACATGATATATTAATATTATAATACATTTAAAATTTTAAAATTATAAATATACATTTTAATATAATATGATACAAATACCCTTAGATTATGTTTAAATTTAATTTTATATTTATATAGAATATATAGTGATACTCATTAAAGATAATATTTATTAAAAATATTTTGTGATTTTTAACAACAAAAAATCAAGCACAATAATAAATGCTTGATCATAGATACACAATTGAAGATATAAATCCATATTTTTTCAAATATAGTATATAGCAAATTTAAAATTATCAATATTTAATCATATATATGATATGCGCTGATTAATCGTTTACAATATGGTTTGTAAAAAAATTTCCTTCCTTATTATATATATAAGTTCTATACAATTATGTTTCTTAACGTTATATGATGTTGTGTTGCGTCAAGCAAGCATATATGCCATGTTATATATATTTACAATTCCCTATGTTTATTTATATAGAAATTACTATTTTATTATACTGTTAAATCACATTTTAAAATATATTATTTAATTGCTTTTAAGTTATAAACTAAAATACACTTTATTCAATATAATTAACTTCACTTTTATAGTTTTATATTGACTAATGTAACGTTATGTTATATAATAAATTTAAATTAAGTTATAATTATTTATAACACTTTATATTTATTTAAGTTTTAAAAACTTCATTTAATAAACTTATTATGCAATTTTGCATTAATAAATAGATTATTAATCTCAATCATTCCTATAACTTAAGAGTAAAAGTATATTTTGTAATATTACTTTTACTCTCTTTTTTACATTTAATACAAAATATATATTACATTCTACGCATTGTATTTTTTAATTGATATTAGGAATATCATCTCTAATGTTTTATCAATGTCATTGTATTTTGAATTATTTTATATTACAATTATCTTAATATTTATGATTTTTTAATTATTTTTATTACTAATCACAATAAGTTGGTTATAATTTAAACTTCACAATATTTACAAACCCAATTAAATATTAACTAAATCACTTCGAATATGCAACTAAAAGGTTTAAATTTTTTAGTTAATACCTTATGAAAGGAGCACTAATATGTTACAAGATACAGCATTAACTCCTCAGGAAGTAGCTGATATATTAAAAATAGCCAAAAATACAGTGTACGAACTAATAAAAAGAGGAGAATTAAACGGCTATAAAGTTGGAAAAAAACTTAGAATTGATTTTAAAGATGTTGAAGCATATAAAAATAGATCAAAAAATCCTCAATTGACTCAATCTAATAACATTAATGATAATTTTTCAGATAATAATAATCCATTATCCTTTGAAACTCTTTCTCCACCTCTATATGAACCGACTTCGGTCAGAGATTTCGTAATTTGCGGTCAAGATGTACTATTGGATATTTTATCTCGTTATTTAGAATACAACCTTCACGGTTCACGTATTCTAAGATCCTATACAGGCTGCTATAACAGTTTATTCGCTCTATATCTTGGAAAGATCCAAGTTTCAACTGTTCACCTTTGGGATGGAGATTCCGGAGAATACAATATACCTTTTGTCAGAAGGATGCTCCCCGGCATACCCACAATAATAGTACATTTAGCCTGCAGAATGCAAGGATTTTATGTAGCAAAAGGAAATCCAAAAGATATAAAAAGCTGGGAAGATCTAAAAAGATCCGATATTTCCATTATCAATAGAGAAAGAGGTTGCGGAACTAGAATTCTTCTGGATGAGCACATTCGCTTATTGGGAATTGACCCTTATTCTATAGATGGATATTCAAGAGAATGTTTTTCACACCTTGCGGTAGCCAGCACCGTAGCCAGAGGTGGAGCGGATCTTGCTATAGGAAGTGAAAAAATGGGACTTCAAGTAAAAAATATTGATTTCATCCCACTGCAAAAGGAAAGGTATGAATTAGTTATAAAAAAAGAAGATATGAACAAACCTTTTTTTAAAGTTCTTATGGATATCATAAATTCCAATAACTTCAAGATGGAGTTAGAAGGTTTAGGTGGATATGATCTTTCAGAAACCGGAAAGATAGTGGCAGAATTATAAAGTATATATCATATTATCATAAAATTTCAATTAATATTGTTAATAACGCTACTAATATGTTATAATATTATTAACTTAAAAATTAAATTGATTAAATAAAATCAATTTAAAAAATTATAAATAAATCTTACTAAATGTTAATTTCATATTTTCATTTAGTTTTGATAAAAATTTATTAACAATTAAAAGGAGAGTTCTTATGGTAAACCCAAAACACCACATATTCGTTTGTACTAGTTGTAGACTTAATGGAAAGCAGCAAGGTTTTTGTTACTCCAAAAATTCCGTTGAAATTGTAGAAACATTCATGGAAGAGTTAGACAGCAGAGATTTATCTAGTGAAGTAATGATAAATAATACAGGTTGCTTTGGTATATGCAGTCAAGGCCCTATAGTTGTTGTATATCCCGAAGGAGTCTGGTATGGTAATGTAACTGCTGATGATGTTGAAGAGATTGTAGAGTCTCATATCGAAAACGGAGAAGTTGTTAAAAGACTTCAAATTTAGTAGATACATATAATAAATAATAAAAACACTATGTGGATTAAACACATAGTGTTTTTATTATTTTCTTTCTATCTATTAACTAAAGTTTTTTCATCATTAAATTGATTGTATACTTTAACTTCAAATTCCCCTTCAGTCAACTTTTTAACTTCAAACTTCATACCTAAAGTCATCAATTCATTTTCAATCCACTTGGGAATATGATTACAAACAATCTTTAATTCCCTGAAAGGTTTATTTTTAAGAAAAGGCTGCAATATTTTTTTTGAACTGATACCAGGATTATTATTTTGTACTCTTTCAAGATTTATAAAATACTCTCCTTGTTTTTCCAAAGCTATAGGTTCTATTACTGTATCCTGTGCTTTCCTTCTCTTAGCTTCTTTTTCTTTACTTTCTATAATCATTTCCACTAATTCATCTAAAAATTCTTCTGGATTTCCATCAGCTTCTGCAATAACAAAACCCGATTTTTTTAAAACACTATAGGGAATTCCATCTACCCTTTTTCCCAAGAAAATGCTGCAATCCCCCAAATCCTCTGTAATCATTAACATTTTCTCACGGACAGCCCCCATTCCATTAGATGTACTCAGATTAAAAATAATTTTACTTTTAACTCTCCAACCTTCTTCTTTTTTTTCATATATAACTATCATTCCAGAATCATATACACTACCTGTATTTCCATCTTTTCCTACTAGCACAGCTACTTCATTAAACATAATTACCATCTCCTAAATTTTTATAATATTCTCTATAAATTTTTATAAAAAATTCATTAGCACTATCAAATAATTGATAATATTATCACATTAAATTTTTCATATATTCTATAAAAAAAATCAAATCAAGCAAACATATCAATACAATTTAATATAAATTATATTATAATACCATTTATATTGCAATATATTATTTGTTTATTTATTAAATTACATTTAGTTTTATTGCTAATTTATCAATAAAAAGAAGTTTTTTTATTGACTTTGCATATGCAAAGGCATATAATCATACATAACATTATATAACTTATCATTCTTTATAAATTATTGTTCATTTTATATTAAACTGAATCATTTTGTTTAAAAAACAATATTGGAAAGGAGAAAAAATGAATAAATATATTGATGGCAAATTAAATACCAGTTAATGCATCAACTTATTGTACCTGAACTAATTTTAAACTTTTATTAAAATTATACATATATCTTAGAATTATATAACTTAAGAAGTTCTATGAAAGGATGATTTAAATGGCAAAAAAATTTATTAGTATTATATTAACTATATCTTTATTAACTATTTTACTAACAGCTTGTAAAAGCGGTAACTCAGAAAATTCTGCAAAAGCAGAATCTCAAAAACCCAAAACTATTACTGACTCAGCAGGAAAGCAAGTTGAAATACCATCTAAAATAGATAATATTGCCGAATTATGGGGAGCACATATTGAAGTTTTACAAACTCTTGGAGTTGGTGATAAAATTATATCCACTACATTTACTCCTCAATCAAGACCTTGGTTATTTAAAGTAATTCCAACTTTAGATAAAGCTGTTTTCAGTGTGTTAACAAGTTTAAATGTAGAAGAATTGGTAAGTAAGAAACCCGATATAGTATTCATTCCCTCTGGCGATCCTAATGTGGACAAACTTACTAAAATGGGTCTGCCAGTAGTACAGCTTTCCTTTACAGATTTTGAATCCATGAAGAAATGTTTTACATTAACAGGTGACATCTTGGGAGGAGATGCTGTAGAAAAAGCTAAGAATTATAATTCCTATTTAGATAGCAAATTAAATATGCTTAAAGCTGTTACAACAAAAATACCTGAAGATCAAAAACCTAAAGTTCTGCATCTTTCTAGTGCTGATCCATTTAAAGCAGATGGCAATAGCACAATCATAAATGATTGGATCGAAGTTGCCGGTGGTATAAATGTAGCAAAAGATATTAAAGGCAACAGACAAACTGTTTCTATGGAACAAATTCTTAAATGGAATCCAGATATTATTATTGTAAGCGAAAATATTAAATCTATAGATAAAATTACAAAGGATGAAAGACTAAAAGATGTTACCGCTGTAAAAAATGGTAAAGTATTCTTAAATCCAGATGGAGCCTTTCTATGGAATAGATACGGTACAGAAGAAACACTTCAAGTTCAATGGGCTGCAAAAACTATACAACCTGATAAATTTAAAAATATAGATATGGTAAAAGAAACAACAAATTTCTATAAACAATTTCTTAAATATAATCTTACTGATGAAGATGCACAAAGGATTTTAAATGCACAACCGCCTGCTAAATAACAAAAACAGTCGGATTTTAAATCCGACTGTTTTTGTTATTTAATCTTTTTTATTTACACTCATTACAAACTTTATGGCTTATGATTACTTCAAAGATGTCATCACCTGTTTTACTTGCATCCATCTTCATATTTAAACTTTCCAATTCATTTTGAAACCAAGGCGGTATATGGCTGCATAAAACTTTAAGATCATAAAAAGTTTTATTATTCAAAAATGGAAGCAGTACTTTTTTTGAACTGATACTAGGATTCTCTTCTTGCAGCTTTTTTAAATCCATAAAATAGCTTCCTGGTTTACTCAGTTCTACAGGTTCTAAATTTAATATGTTCTTTCTTTTAGCTTCTTCTTCTTCCTTTTTCTTCTTTTTCTCTTCAAAAATCTCTAAGAATTCATCTAAAAATTCACTAGGTTTCCCTTCCGCTTCTGCTATAGTGAATCCCGATTTTTTCAATACAGTATAGGGAATTCCTTCCACTCTCTTTCCAATGAAAACTTTGCAATCTTCTAAACTCTGTATAAGTTCCTCTACCCTTCTATGCATAGCTGGTATTCCCTGTTCTGTATTCATATTAAAGATAACTTCATTTACTACCTTCCATTCATCTTCTTTCATATACACCATTACAATACCAGATTCGTATATAGAGGTAGTTTCATTATCTTTACCTACTAAAACACCTATTTTAGTATTCATTTATCCATCTCCTATCGTTATAATTTTTATGTCTTGTTAAAAAACAATAAAACATAAAAATTACGAAATTCATAATTTTTATGCTTTATTATATCATCTTTTTTAATATTTGTAATTAAAAATCACAAATTAATATAATTTATATTGTAATTCCTCAATAGTTGTAATAAAAATCACTTAAACTACTATATAAGATCTATATAAATTAGCTATTAATATAGTCTATTATAAACCTATTAATTTTTATTTAAGTACACTTTTTACTTCCCTTACAAATTCCTCAACATTTTTAATTGCTTCATCTTTATCCTTTGATTCATCTACCTTTTTTACAATAGCACTCCCAATTATAATTCCATCACAGTAACCCTTTAGTTCCTTTGCCATTTTTGAGCTGGAAATACCAAACCCTAAAGCCTTAGGTATCTCTGCATATTGAGATACAATACTCATATATTCATCCAAGTTTGTCTTTATTTCATTTCTAACGCCTGTAACCCCATTAGTAGAAACACAATATATAAATCCACTGGCATTTTTAACTATGTTTTTTATTCTTTCCTTAGAAGTTGGAGCTATTAAAGGAATAAGACAAACATTGTAGTTATCGCTTATAGCTAAAATATCTTTTCTTTCTTCTATAGGTAAATCCGGTATTATAACTCCATCTATTCCAGATTCGCTGCACTCTTTTATAAACTTTTCAATACCATATTTAAATACTGAATTATAATATACTAAATATACTAGAGGCACTTCAGTCTTTAAACGTATTGTCTTTACTGTATCCATTATTTTAGCAATAGTTGTCCTATTTGCAAGAGATCTTTGAGAAGAGGCCTGTATTGTAGGTCCATCTGCTATTGGATCAGAGTATGGTACACCTAATTCAATAATATCTGCTCCCGCTTTTTCCATAGCATATACTAAATCAATAGTTGTATTCAAATCCGGATCACCAGCAGTTACAAAGGGAATCATTGCCTTTTCATTTTTTTCTTTTAATTCCTGAAATTTAGCTTCAATTCTATTCATTATAGTTCAACCCCCATTACCTTAGCTATAGTATTGATATCTTTATCTCCTCTACCAGATACATTGACAATCATTAACTTATCTTTATCAAGTGTAGGTGCAAGCTTCATAGCATAAGCTAATGCATGAGAGCTTTCTAATGCTGGAATTATCCCTTCTATCTTAGATACCTCCATAAAAGCATCTACAGCTTCTTTATCATTTGCTGATACATATTCAGCTCTTCCTATATCATTAAAATATGCATGTTCTGGTCCTACACCAGGATAATCAAGTCCAGCTGAAATTGAATAAGCAGGAAGTATTTGACCATCTTCATCTTGAAGTACATAAGTCATCATTCCGTGGATAACGCCAACAGAACCTTTTGTTATACTTGCTGCATGCTCTTCTGTATCAATTCCCTTTCCTGCCGCTTCTACACCTATAAGCTTAACTTCTTTATCTTCTGCAAATGGATAGAATATTCCCATAGCATTACTTCCGCCACCAATACATGCAACAATGTAATCTGGCAATCTTCCTTCTTTTTCTAGTATCTGCTCTTTAGCTTCATCCCCAATAACCCTTTGAAAATCTCTTACCATAGTTGGATACGGATGTGGTCCCATAACTGTTCCTATAACATAAAAAGTATCTTCTATGTTAGTAACCCAATTTCTAAAAGCTTCATTTACTGCATCCTTAAGAGTTGCTGTACCGGAAGTAACTGAAGTAACCTTTGCTCCCAGTATTTTCATTTTAAACACATTAAGTGCCTGTCTTTCAATATCTTCTTGACCCATAAATATTTCACATTCCATTCCAAACATAGCAGCTATAGTAGCTGTTGCAACACCATGCTGTCCTGCTCCTGTTTCAGCAATAATTCTCTTTTTGCCCATTCTCTTTGCAAGCAGTACCTGACCCAAAGCATTATTTATTTTGTGAGCTCCTGTATGATTAAGATCTTCTCTTTTAAGATAAATTTTAGCTCCACCTAATTTTTTAGTTAAGTTTTCAGCATAGTAAAGTGGAGATTGTCTTCCTACATAATCCTTTAAATAGTATTTGAATTCCTTTATGAAATTTTCATCCTTCTTTGCCTTATCATATTCCTCTTCTACTTCTATAATTGCATTCATTATAGTTTCCGGTGCGTATTGCCCTCCAAATTTTCCAAATCTTCCTATCATTTAATATTCCTCACTTTCTCTATAAATGTTTTTATTTTGTTAAAATCCTTTACTCCTTCTGTTTCTACGCCACTAGATACATCAACAGCAAAGGGCTTCACTATATCCACTGCCTCACATACATTATTAGGATTTAATCCACCGGCCAATATAAGATTTTTATTAATATTTAGCTTAGAGATAACCCCCCAATCAAAACTAATGCCAGTTCCTCCCTGCACACCTTTAACACTGCTGTCTAACAATACTGCTTCAATGTTATATTTGTTTAATTTATCTAAGTCCTTTTGGTATTCCTTTAGATTGTAAAAATCATTACTGTTTTCATGATTAATTTTATGAGCATCCAGTAAATCACCATTTTTCTCCTGTGTAGCAGTTTTAGGCTGAGTTAAATCCACTTTTATAGACACGGACTTCCAAAGCTCAAATTCTTTTAGAGAAGAAAAGTATTCTTCATCTTCCTTGCCATGAAATTGAAGCACATCTAGTTTTAGATTTTCAGCTATCTCTTTTACTTTTTTGATATCTTCATCCACAAAGACCCCTACGGTTTTTATATTTTTATTTAACTTGCCTATAAGTTCTTTAGACTTTTCCATAGTAACTTGTCTCTTACTTTTGGCAAATACGAAACCCACATAATCCGGTAGAAGTTCATTTACATATTCTATATCTTCTAACCGCTTAAGCCCACATATTTTTATCTTAGTCATAAAAGCCCCCATTTCTATATTACCAGTTCGCATTTTTAGAAAATTACGCTTCAATCATCATAAACATTCCTGCACCATCCCATTGGCAAGGTCTTTCTTCAAAGCCGAATTTACTATAAAATGGTTCTTTTCCTTTTGAACTAATAAGTTCAAGACTTACTTTATATCCTTTAGGTAACTGCTGTTTTATGAATGAAATCATATGATTCATTAATGCTTTTCCTAATCAATTTTCTTGATACTTAGGTAGAATTACAAAATCCTTTACATAATAATTCATAACATTATCACCAAGGAGGCGTGCCATACCTACAAGATTATCTTCTTCATAAATAGCAAATGTACAAAGTGAATTTTTTAGTGCAGTTTGAGTTTGTTCTTCACTTGGTGAGTCCCACCCAACAGAATTAAAAAGCATATTAAATTGATTTGCTGTTAAAATATTCTCTCTTATTATTGTCATCTAACCCCCCTACTAAGTTACTAAAACAAATTTGTATTCATCATATTTTACAATGTTGCATTAACTTTAAACTCTTCCCTTAGCCTTAAGTATAAAATCTTCAATAGCCTGAACATCTTCTATATTTCTCATAAAGGTTTCACCAATAAGTACTGCATTTACTCCAATAGATTTTAAATACAATATATCCTCTGGAGTTTTAATTCCACTCTCAGAAACGATAGTTATTTCCTTGGGAATATATTCCATAAACTTTTCAGTAGTTTTTAAATCCACTGTAAAATCTCTTAAATCTCTATTGTTAACTCCTATGATTTCTCCTTCAGCCTCTAAAGCTATCTCCAGTTCTTCTCGACTGTGAACTTCTATAAGACAATTAAGTCCAAGCTCCTTAGCTAATTTATAAAAGCTTTTTAATTTTTTACCAAGTACTGCAACTATAAGCAGTATGGCATCTGCCCCTATTTTTTTTGCCTGAAATATCTGATACTCGTCTACTATAAAATCCTTACGAAGTACAGGCTTTGAGGTAACCCCTTTAACCTGTGCTATATATTCATCGCTGCCCATGAAAAATTTCTTTTCTGTAAGTACCGATATGGCATCTATACTTATCTGTTCATAGACCTTTGCTATAGCTACAGGATCAAAATCCGGCTTTATTATTCCCTTAGAAGGAGATGCTTTTTTTACTTCTGATATTATATTAATTCCAGGCTTATTCAAAGCAGCTTTAAAATCTCTAGTGACTATGTCTCGGATTTTATTTTCAAATTCCTTAAGAGGCAATTCTCTTTTTTCTTTTTCTATCTGTTTTATTTTGTAGGTAACAATATCATCTAAAATCATATTTTTACACCTCTTTACTGTACTCTACAAGCTCATTTAATTTTTCATAGGCTTTACCTGAATCGATAATATCCTCAGTGAGTTTTATGCCTTGTTCTAAGTTTTCTGCAACTTTTCCCACATACAGTGCCGCAGCAGTGTTAAGTACTACTATATCTCTTTTAGGTCCTCTTTTTCCTTTTAATATATCTATTATTATACCAGCATTCTCTTTAGCTGAAGACCCCTTAATATCTTCCACCTTTGCTAGTGGTATATCAAACCTTTCAGGTTCAATTTCATAATCTATGACTTTACCTTCTCTGATCTCACTTACATAAGTAGTTGTAGTAGTTGTAATTTCATCTAATCCGTCTCCGCCATGGACTACCATAGCCTTTTCACTACCTAATTTTAAAAGTACCTCTGCAAGAGTATGAGTTAAATCCTTGCTGTAAACTCCTAATACCTGCCCCTTTACAAAGGCTGGATTTGTAAGTGGTCCCAGTATATTAAACACAGTTCTTATTCCGAGCTCTTTTCTTACAGGTCCTACATTTTTCATGGCTGAATGATATTTCTGAGCAAACAAAAATGCCATTCCCTTTTCATCAATTAATTTTTTTGCCTTTTCAGGTTCTATATCTATTTTAATACCTAATTCCTGAAGCACATCAGCACTGCCGCTGCTACTGGAAACTGCTCTATTACCGTGCTTAGCCACCTTAACTCCTGCTGCAGCTGCAATTATTGCCACTGCTGTAGATATATTAAAGGTTTTACTTCCATCCCCACCGGTTCCACAGGTATCTATAGCATATTCAGACTCCAATTTAACAATAGAAGCATTATCTCTCATAGCTCTTGCAGATCCAGTTATTTCTTCAACGGTTTCTCCTTTCATTTTAAGCCCTACTAAAAATGCCCCTATTTGTGATTGAAGCGCTTCCCCCTTCATAATTTCATTTACTGAAGAATAAGCTTCCTCTTCGTTTAAATTCTCTTTATTACTTATTTTCTTTATTGCTTCCTTTAACATTACATATCCCCTCCACAAAATTCTTAATCATAATTTTCCCTTGTTCTGTAATTATTGATTCTGGATGAAATTGCAATCCATATATATCATATTTATTGTGTTTAAGCGCCATAACAACTCCGTCATCCAAACTCTCTGCTGTAATGGTCAGCTCTTTTGGAAAAGTATTCTTATCAACTACCAATGAATGATAACGCATAACCTTAAGTGGATTATTTATTCCCTTAAACATTCCTTCACCATTGTGTTTTATATCAGAAGTTTTACCATGCTTTATATTTTCTGCTCTAACTATATTTCCTCCATAGGCATAACCTATGGCTTGATGCCCAAGACAAATACCTAAAATCGGTATTTTACCGCCATACTTTTTTATTACATCTACACAAATCCCTGCCTTTTCCGGAGTACCAGGTCCAGGTGAAAGTATTATCCCATCTAAATCCATATTCTCTATATCTTCAACTTTAATTTTATCATTTCTTACAACCTTAACTTCGCACCCTTTAGGTGTTAATATTTCTCCGATATATTGATATAAATTATAAGTAAAAGAATCATAATTATCTATTATTAGTATCATCTTAAATCACCTCTTTCATTGCCATAGCTTTGTTAAGAGTTTCTCTATATTCTGTTTTAGGATCGGAATCATATACTATACCCGCACCAGATTGAACGTAGGCATAATCATCTTTAAAAACTATAGTTCTTATAGCTATGCATGTATCCATATTTCCATTGTGAGAAAAATATCCAACAGCCCCTGCATAAATTCCCCTTCTAACATTTTCAAGTTCATCTATTATCTCCATAGCTCTTACCTTTGGAGCCCCTGATACTGTTCCCACAGGAAGACATGAACTTAAAGCATCAAAACAATTCAGCTCTTTTTTCAATTCACCAGAAACCATGGAAACTATGTGCATAACGTGGGAATAAAGATCTATTTCCATGAATCTATCCACATTTACTGTACCAAATTCGCTTATCCTTCCAATATCATTTCTACCTAAATCCACCAGCATTAAATGCTCTGCTTTCTCTTTCTCGTCCTCTAAAAGTTCATTTTTAAGTTTCTCGTCTTCTTCTGGTGACTTACCTCTTGGCCTTGTTCCTGCTATAGGATTTGTTATAACTCTATTATCCTTTACAGAAACCAAGCTTTCTGGAGAAGATCCTGCCACCTGAAAATCTTCAAAATCTATGTAAAATAGATAAGGTGATGGATTTTTAGATCTTAATCTTCTATATACATCAAAAGGTTTTGAAGAAGCTTTAAATTTTAATCTTTGAGAAGGAACTACTTGAAATATATCTCCAGCCTTTATGTATTCCTTTGCCTTTTCTACCATGCTGCAGTATTCTTCTTCTGTAACATTAGATTGAAATTCCTTATTTATATCTACTTCCTCAAGAGGATGCAGTATATTTGAACTCATTATAGTCTGTTTTACATTATTAAGAGTTTTTACTATATCATCATAGCTAGAATTATCTTCTGGGAACACATTGTAGACAATATTTACATTGTGTTTAAAATGATCATAACATATAAAAATTCTATAAAACATTAAATTGGCCTCAGGAACTTTCAGCTCATCTACATTATTATCTGGAAGCTTTTCATACTGTCTTACCACATCATATCCTACATAACCTATTGCCCCTCCCGTAAAGGGAATATCAAAAACCTTACAATCATATTCTATATTTACATATGCTTTCACATAATCAAGTACTTTTCCACAAACTTTTTTAATTTTATTATCCTTTTCTATTACAACTTCATCTTTATAACTTTTAATTGTCATATAAGGATCAGATCCCATAAAGGAATATCGTCCTATTTCTTTTTCAGAATAGACACTCTCTAAAAGGAACTTCTTTTTTCCCTGCAGATTATAATATAGAGCTATTGGAGTTAGTTCATCACCATTGATCTGAAGAGTTACAGGAAAAGTTTTATTCATTTTTCTCTGGTTATAAAATTCCTTTTCGTTTAAATTTAACATAAATCTCACGTCTCCTTATCAATAAATCCTTATTTAATTGAAGTTTATATTTTTCTAAGTTTAAATTAATTATTCTTGAACTGTATCTTTAATCTTCTCTCTTATAAAGAGAATTATTGTTGTCATTAATGATTTTTTACCGAAAATAAAAAAAGTCACTTCACCCCAAATATGGGACGAAGTGACCGCGGTGCCACCCATTTTAAATTTATATATAAGTGCACAGCCTAGTTTTAAGTTATACAAAGTAAAACTCAACTATAAAATAAAAAACATCCCATCCTATAAGGACGAAATGTTTAACTTCGCTATGCCACCTAATTACAAAATTTATCTCTATAGAGTACAGAATAAACAATTCGATACCCTGTCTTTTTAACGGTAGACTACCGGCTATTGCTACTAAAAATTCACATTGCACCTCACAGATCCATTCAATACAAGCTACAATATTTGGCTCTCACCATTCCAAACTCGCTTTAATTAAACTCTCGTATTTACTACTTCTGGTCATAGATTGTTTATAAAAAATAACTTTAATATTATTAAACAACATTTTTTCATAATTGTCAATGTATTGCTTAAATTAAATTTTAACTCCAAGTAATTTAAACAATTTGTCCGCATTTTCTTTAGCTCTGTTGATGTGCTGCTCTGATAACTGCTTTTTAACATCAATATCTTTTATACCTTTATCTAAATCCTTTAAGGCTGACTTTAATGTATCTCGTAATCTAGGTATATTTTCAATTATTTTTTTTACTATATACACATACTCATCATCATAAAGCCTATAACACTTAAATTCTCCAGAAGTAAGTCTTCCATCTGAAAGAATATATATAAACCTGTCTTTCATTTCTCCAGATAGTGCTATTTCTATCTTATGCTTATACAATCTAAATCTTTCTCCATTGTCATCTATGAGTACAGGAAATATAGTTGAAAATAAAAAGGTAAGCTCTTCTGTAGAATTATCTAAAAGTCCTACTCCTGAAAAATCTCTAGCATTTAATCTAATTTCAATATCTTTTGAAAAAATTTCTTCTTTTATAGAAGTTGCTATTTTTTCACGCAGTTCTTCTTCTTTTCCCTTTGAAATATATTTTGTTATTGAATTTACTAAATTTTCAATATAACTTTTGTTTTGTTTATTATTTACAGTCATACTAATCGCCTCTTTTATCAATCCTATACTTAAAAGTATATATAATATTTTCCTCAATTGCAAATATACTTTAATATCTGTTATATAATATATGATCTAAATATATCTAATAGTATTATATTATTATTTTTTAATTATATTGATTAATTAACAATATAAATTCATAATTATTTTAAGTTTAATTTAATAGATTTTGATGATAACTTCCTAATTTATTTAAAATTTATCTTATTTAACACTTGATAAAAAAGATATTAATTATTATGATTATTATATAATAATTAATATTAGCAATAATTTATAAAGACATACATTAATATTATAATTTATATAATAATGGACAATTTAAAATAATAAAATAAAATTGAAGCTTTAAAATTAGTATAGAGTTTTAGGAGGTGCATCAATGTTTGAAAATATATCAAATGGTAAAAACTACAAAAGCTTGTTTAATGGAGAATGGATTGAAAGCAAAAGCAAAAATACAATAGAACTAAAATCACCCGTAGATGAATCTATAATTGGCAGCATCCAAGCTCTTTCAAAAGAAGAGGTAGATGAAGTACTTGAAATTTCTAGAGAAGCTCAAATAAAGTGGGGAGAAACTCCAATAAGTGAACGTGCAGAAATACTTTATAAAGCTGCTGATATTTTAGAGGAAAATGTAGAAGAAATCGCTAAAATAATGCAGCTGGAAATTGCCAAAGATTCTAAATCAGCAATTTCAGAAGTTAAAAGAACTGTGGATTTTATAAGATTTACAGCTAGTGAAGGAAAACATATTGAAGGTGAAACAATAGGCGGAGATAACTTTCCTGGTTTTAATAAAAGTAAACTATCTTTTGTTACGAGAGTTCCATTAGGGGTTGTTCTATCAATATCTCCTTTTAATTATCCTGTTAATCTATCTGCTTCCAAAATAGCTCCGGCACTTGTAGCCGGAAACAGCGTAGTGTTAAAACCTCCTACTCAAGGTGCAATAAGTGCATTATATTTGGCAGAGGTCTTTAATAAAGCAGGTCTTCCTAAAGGAGTATTAAATACCGTTACTGGCAGAGGTTCTGAAATTGGTGATTATCTTGTCACTCACAAAAATGTAAACTTTATAAATTTTACCGGCAGTACAGAAGTAGGTAAGCATATTGCTAAAGAGGCAAATATGATACCAATGATGATGGAACTTGGGGGAAAAGATGCCGCTATAGTTCTTGAAGATGCTGATTTAGAATTAGCCGCTAAAAATATAGTTTCTGGTGCGTACAGCTATTCAGGTCAAAGGTGTACAGCAGTTAAGAGGGTTTTAGTTTTAGATACTGTAGCGAATAAATTAGTATCTCTTTTAGAGGAAAAAGTAAAGAAATTAAAAGTAGGAAACCCAAAGGATGAAGTAGATATAACTCCTTTAATTGACTCAAAAGCCGCAGATTTTGTTCAAGGCTTAATTGATGACGCTATTGATAAGGGTGCTAAACTGCTAGTTGGAAATAAACGAGAAGGAAATTTAATATATCCAACTCTTTTTGATAATGTTACTACAGATATGAGACTTGCTTGGGAAGAACCTTTTGGGCCTGTACTTCCTATAATACGTATAAAAAATATAGAAGAAGCCATAGACATTGCAAATAAATCCGAGTATGGTCTTCAATCTTCTGTATTTACCCAAAATATTGATGACGCTTTTTATATAGCTAAAAAGCTTGAAGTTGGTACAGTACAAATCAATAATAAAACTGAAAGAGGTCCTGATCATTTTCCTTTCCTCGGAGTTAAATCTTCTGGTATGGGAACTCAGGGTATACGTTACAGTATTGAAGCTATGAGTAGGCCTAAAGCCATTGTATTGAATCTTCTAAAGTAATATATCTTATAAATAACAATATAATATTTTAATTCATTCGCATTATTTCAAAAGAGCTGTTTACAATGGATAAATAAACATTGTAAACAGCTCTTAAATTTTCTTATATTTTTACACAGTCATGAAATTCCCCATCTTTATATATAAATCCCTCTTTAATTCCCCTTAAAATGCTATTAACTTTTACATGGGCAATTCCATTATAAAACTCCCCTACTTCATCAAATCTAGGCTTTATTACTATTTCACCTAATTTATTTATATATCCCCATTTAGTTCTCATAAGAGATTTTATCTTTACCGCTGCCAATCCATCATGAAAATCTCTTGCAAAATCATACATAGGACTTATGATTATTTGCCCTTCTTCATTTATATATCCCCACTTATCATTTATATTTATTCTAGCAATATTATCATTAAAAGATCCTATATAATCAAAATAAGGTTTTATAATAGTTATTCTATACTCTTTATCCATATATCCATATTTGCCTTTACTATCTATAAATCTCATAAGTCTATTATTTATAAGCCCTAATTTTTTTCCGGTAGAATCTACATAAGTATAATTTCCATTTATCTTCATTAATGCAATTCCATTAATGAAATCAAATTTTTCATTGATTACATAATCATCTTCCTGACTAGAATCATAAGCAATGACATCTACTACAGTATGACACTCTTCCATTGCAGTATTATCTGCATCTTTCTCTGAATTATTAAATCTAATTTCTGTTTCGCCTTTAAAGTTTATTAACTTTATTGTTTCCACTTCTAAACAGTTATTATCATTTCTAAATACCACATAGACCTTGTACCTGTCCCCTGCTTCATAGAGTTCTTTTGAAAATCTTCTATCTGCTTCAATATAGGTATTTTTTATATTTGATATATATTCTTTTATCCAACTTTCCCATTCTATAATTAAAGGAAGAATTTCTTCATTTGAATTATATCTATCTATATCTAAAACAGCTTCACCTGCTGATAACAAGCTTAAACATTTTATTTGATTTATATATTCTTCTGTAGTATCAAAAAATAAATTATTAAAAATGACAGTATGTACACTAATTTTATTTTCCTTCCATAATAAAAATATTTGCTGAATATCTACAAATATTTGTCCATTTATATAATTCAATTTTCCATAAATGGTACATGAACTATTTTCCCTATAAAATTCCTCTACTTCTTCTCTATCTATAACTATATAAAATAAATTTGAATCTGGAAATTTTACTTCTTTAAAAGTATCAATGTTCACCTGTATTTTAAAGGCACCTGTGTTTATATCATAGTTGTTCCTATCTATTATTACTTTTCCCAAAGGCATATCTTTTATGTTTATTATTCTATCTTTAAAATCACTTTCCGTTTCAAAGGACCTTTTTATAAAGCTTATAGGATAAACTTTTAATTCCATATCCTCTATACATATAGTTATACTTTCAGTGTTAACATAAACTTTTTCACCTTTTACTATTAAACTGGCTCTTACGGTATATCTATCATTTAAATTTTCTATATACTCAATTTTTTTATCTTGAAGAATAAAATATAAGTAGTCATAATCAATTTTTGCTATAGACTTCCATTTATAAAATTCTACATTCATAAAACAAATACCACACTGAGCATCGTAACTATCAATCAATATTTCTGCTTTCCCTATATTAACTGATTTCAAACTTTCAATACGTTCTTTAAATTCTTCATAAGTTTCGAAGGAGTCTCTTGTCAAACTGTCATCCGTTATATTAATAATAGAACCATTATAATTAAACAAATTACCACTTCCTTCATAATATATTATATTTAAATGCAGTTTTTCAACTTAAATTTATCCATTTATATTATTATATTCCATTTTCTGTATAATTATCAAGTACCATATTTAATTTTAAAAAATTTATATAAATTAATAATAATATTTATACAAATTAACCTAATAAATCTTTATTCATATTACTTATTCAAAAATTTAATTATATGATTGTAATATAAGTACAGCTATGATAATATATCAAGGGAGTCCTTAATAGAAAAACACTTGTTTTTTATACAAAGACATATAAATTAAAAATTGCATTTTAAATAATCATTAAAATTTTTCTATAAGAATTGTTATTTTAATAATTATTTAAATTAGTTGGAGGGGTATTTATTAAAAGCTTATGAAAAATAAATATTTGTTAGTAAATACAAAAGTACTCCCTGATGTATTTGAAAAAGTAATGGAAGTTAAGGATCTTATAAATCTAAAAAAAGCTCGAGATATAAGTGAAGCAGTAAAAATTGTAGGTATTAGCAGAAGCACTTATTATAAATATAAAGACTGTGTTTTTCCAGTTTCTGAAACTGCTAAAAGTACCAAAGTAGCCATATATTTACTCCTTGGTCATAAAACTGGTACTCTCTCAAGAATACTTGATAAAATGGCAGAAAATCATGCCAACATTCTTACAATAAATCAAGATATACCTATTAATAATGCTGCTAATGTAAGTATCACCTTTGATATCTATAATCTTAAAATAAAATTGGAACAATTATTAGAAGATATAAAAAACACTGAAAATGTTATTAAAGCTGATTTAATTGCAATGGAATAGGAGATGAAAGTATGCTTAAAATTAAAGTTCCTGCTAGTACCGCTAATATGGGGCCTGGTTTTGATTCTTTTGGTATGGCATTGAACTTATATAATGAATTTCAAATTGAAGAAACAGACAAGGATATAATATTTTTGGAAAATGGAGAGCCCTCTTCAATTCCTTTGAATGAAAACCTGATATATAATAGTATGATTAAGGCTTTTCAAAAACATAAATATAAATTTAAAGGACTTTACATAAATGTAACAAAGGCTGATGTGCCTCTTTCAAGAGGTCTTGGAAGCAGTGCTACCTGTATCGCTGCTGGTATTAAAGCAGCTAATCATATTATGGGTAACATTATGCCAAAACAGGAAATTTTAAATTTAGCTACAGAAATAGAAGGCCATCCTGACAATGTAGTTGCTGCCTTAGAAGGTGGTTTTGATGTTTCCCTAGTGGAAAATAACCAGGTATTATATTCTAAAATAACACCACCAGAAGAACTTGTATTTGCCGCATTAATACCAAACTTTAAAATGAGTACTTTAAGTGGCAGAAAGGTTTTGCCTGACAAATATAACAGAAAAGATTGTGTATTTAATATTTCTAGAGCAGCTCTTTTGATTTCCGTATTTTATAATAAAGATTTTGAAAAACTAAGAACATGTTTTCAAGATAAAATACATCAACCCTATAGAGGCGAATCAATCAAAAATTTAAATTCAATTTTTGAAACTGCTAAAAGATTTGGATCATTAGGCGAATTTATCAGTGGATCAGGCTCTACTTTGATGACAGTAATTCATAAAGACAATATTGATTTCTTAGAAAATATGAAAAACTACTTGAAAACTATGGAAGTTTCTTGGGAAATAAAACTTTTAAAACCAGACTGCAATGGTACTGAAATAACAGTATGCCAATAATCAATAAAAATAAAGTAAAAAGGGGAAAATCATAATTATGAATAAAATAAAAATAGCTTTATTGGGTCTAGGAAATGTAGGTAAAGGTGTTTGGGAAATATTTAAGAATAATACTGATGAAATAATACGTCGTTCTGCTTCTGAACTGGAAATCAGCAAAATATTGGTTAAAGATGTAAATAAGGATAGAGGCATTGATGTTCCTAAAGAAATATTAACTGAGAACATTGATGATATATTAAATGATGACAGTATACAGATTATAGTTGAATTAATGGGTGGTGTTGATCCTGCTTCAGATTATGTAGTTAGGGCTATTAAAAACAAAAAACACGTAGTAACTGCCAATAAGCAAATGATAGCAACTCAAGGTAAAGAATTATTGGATCTTGCAAAAAAAGAAGGTGTACTTTTATACTACGAAGGTAGTGTTGCAGGCGGTATCCCTATATTAAAAGGAATTGAAGAAAGTCTTACTGCAAATAAAATTGAAGAAATTGTAGGAATAATAAATGGAACTACCAATTATATTCTCACTAAAATGTCTCTTGAAAATATGGACTTTGAAACAGCTCTTAAAGAGGCTCAAGAAAAAGGATATGCTGAAGCTGACCCTACTTCTGACATAGAATCTTATGACGCTGTATATAAACTTGCAATTTTAACTTCTTTGTCTTTTGGAATAAATGTAAATGTAAATGATATTTACAGAGAAGGAATTTCAAAAATAACTTCTCATGATATTCAAAATGCAAAGGAATTTGGATATACAATTAAACTTTTAGCCATTGCAAAAGAGAAAAATGATTCTCTTGAACTGAGAGTTCATCCTACAATGATTCCTTTAACTCATCCATTGTCAAACGTAAATGACTCCTTTAATGCTATACTTATAAAGGGAAATGCCGTAGGAGACTTAATGTTCTATGGAAGAGGTGCTGGTTCTCTTCCAACAGGTAGTGCTGTGGCTGGTGATATAATATCAATTGTGAGAAATGATATGACTTTACGTTCAATTGCTCTAGCTGATAATCCAGATTTACAGAAAAGAGTACTTTCTAGAGAAGAATTTACTTCAAGATATTATTTAAGACTCAAAGTAAAAGATGTCAGCGGAGTTTTAGGTCAAATTTCCAATATATTAGGTAAAAATGATGTAAGTATATCATCCTTTATTCAAAAGGGACAAAAGGATGAAAATAATCTTGTATCTATAGTTTTTATCACTCATGATACATTAGAAGGAAATATCATGAAATCTATTGAAGAATTAAAAACTCTTGATGTAGTAGATAAAATTAAAAATTTAATAAGAGTTGAAAAATTCATCTAAAATTTCAATATAAAAAAGTAATTCATTAATAATAAAATAATACTTTTAGATAAAAGACATTAAAAAGAAATATTGAGGAGGAAATACCTTGGATAATTTAATATACAAAAGTACACGAGGACAAGGTGAAGCCGTTAGCGCCTCACAGGCTATAATAAGAGGAATTGCGGAAGATGGAGGTCTTTTTGTACCTAATTACATTCCAAAAATAGATTTTAATGCAAAAGATTTTTCAAAGTTTGATTATAAAGAATTAGCTTATATTGTAATGAGCAAATTTTTTACTGATTTTACTGAAGAAGAGCTTAAAAATTGTATAGATAAAGCCTATGATGATAAATTTGATACTAACGAAATTGTACCAGTAAAAAAAATTGGCAATGATTTTTTCTTAGAACTTCATCATGGTCCTACTCTAGCTTTTAAAGATGTGGCATTATCTATTCTTCCACACCTTTTAAAAACTGCTGTAAAGAAACAAGGTATAAACAAAGAAATCTTAATTCTTACAGCAACTTCTGGAGATACAGGTAAAGCTGCCCTTGAAGGTTTTAACAATATAGATGGTATAAAAATAATAGTATTCTATCCTGAGGTAGGTGTAAGTATAGTTCAGCAACTTCAAATGACAACTCACAATGGAAACAATACTTTTGTTGTAGCTATAAAAGGTAACTTTGATGATGCTCAAAAAGCTGTAAAAGAAATTTTCACCGATGAAAAGATGAGATCTCAGTTAGATGAAAAGGGATTTATGTTTTCTTCTGCAAATTCCATTAATATAGGAAGACTTATTCCTCAAGTGGTCTACTATTTCTCCGCTTATTTAAATTTATATAAAAAAGGTGAAATAGCTGAAGGAGAAAAGATAAACGTAGTAGTTCCTACAGGTAACTTTGGAGATATACTTGCAGGATACTTTGCTAAATCTATGGGACTTCCTATTGATAAATTAATATGTGCCTCAAATAAGAATAAAGTTTTAACTGATTTTATAAATACAGGTAAATACGATAGGAACAGAGATTTTTATGTTACTAATTCTCCTTCAATGGATATATTAGTTTCAAGTAATCTAGAGAGATTATTATATTTTGTAAGTGGAGAAAATCCAGAAAAAGTAAAACTCCTAATGGAATCTCTATCAACTAAAGGTGAATATTCTATAGATGAGGATATGAAAAATAAGCTTCAGGACTTCTATGCAGGCTATGCTTCTGAAGAAGAAACTTGCCATGTGATTACTGATCTTTACAGAGATTATAAAGAAGCAATAGATACTCATACTGCTGTTGCCTACTCAGTATATAAAAAATATGAAGAGGATACTAAGGATGCTACAAAAACAGTAATATTATCTACTGCAAGTCCTTTTAAATTCCCTAAGTCTGTTATGAGTTCCATAGATAAAAAATATGATGGCGTAAATGAATTCGAACTAATAAAGGAACTTAGTAAAATAGGAAATTATCCTATCCCAGCAGGAATTAAGGATATTGATACTAGACCACAAATCCACAACACTGTTTGTGATAAAAAAGACATTAAAAATGTTGTATTGGACTTTTTGAAAATAAAGTAATAATACTGTAATGGGGTTTATTACCATACTGAAAATACGTTAACATTTATCTAGTTAACGTATTTTTTATATTTTTAAAAGTTTAAAGGATATGTTATAAAATACCAAAGAATTTTTAGCAGAATATTATAAAAAAATAACATTTTATGGTTTATTCTTCCGAAGATGTCTTTTCTAATTTTTCATAAATAAATTCTACTATTATTTCATCTAATTCTTGACTTAACTTTAATATTTCTTCATAATCGGCCTCTTCTAAAATTAACAAATGCAATTTTTCTCTTAATATAGAAATTTTATCTTTCAGCATATTTAACACTCCAATTTTAATCTATTTTTATATAAGTTCTTCAATAATTCTCCTATAAAATACTAATATTCACCAAAATAAAACTTTATATATACAATTTTACAACAAATATATGCTATTAGCAAATATTTTTTCATTACTATCAGCCCGTTTATATAACTAATATTTATGTATAAAGTTATTTTAAGGAGTGATCTAAATTGAATAACAAATCAAACTATATAAATGCTGAAAAAATTGGATATAGATTACGTATAGAACGAGAAAAACTTAAAATAACAAGAGAAAAGTTTGCAGAATTAGTAGATCTTTCTCCCCTTTATATTGGACAACTTGAACGTGGTGAAAGACAAATGAGTATTAATGCTTTAGCAAATATATCAAGAACTTTACATATATCCACAGACTATCTGTTATTTGGTAAAACTATGGATAACACTAATGGTCTTTTTAAAGAAAATCTTAATGATTACATTACAAATAGCAATAATTCTAAAAAAATATGTAATAAAAATTTAATAGATTTACTTGGTAAATGTGATGAGATCCAGTTAGAACTTATAGAGAATATTCTAAGATTAATTATGCCCCATTTAAAATAAAATGACTATATTTTATTAATTTTCCTATACATTTATATTATGTTATAATAAAACTACAACAAAATGTAAATTGGAGGGGATTTAGATGAAAGTATATAAAACTGCTTTTAAATTTTGCACTTTTTTCATTGTTTCAGTAATCTTATTAACCAGTTGCAGTAAAGCAGCTAATAATACTAATAACTCAAATATAAATAATACTACTAAAAACAGCAGTGAAAATAAAGTGAATACAAATAATATCACAACATCTGATAATAATGCTAGTAATAATATCTCAAATAAATATACTATAAAAAACTATTATCCTTTTAAGAAAGATTTAAGATTAAGTTATGAAGGAACTGGAAATGAATTTGCCTCTAAAGAAGTTTATGTAGATTTTATAAAAAGCAACAAAATTCAGCTTAGAAACATAAATGCCGGAACTACTCTAGGACAAGTTCTTCAATATGAAAATGGACAGCTTACACTAGTATATTCCAGAGGTGAATTCTATTATAGAGATGATCTAACTTCTTTACAAAGTAATACTAAGGAAATTCTTCTAAAAGAACCTTTACAAAAAGGTACTAGCTGGTCTCTCCCTGATGGAAGAAAAAGATCCATAACAAGTACTGATGCCTCTGTAGATACTCCTTCTGGTAAATATAAAGCTTTAGAAGTTACTACCTCTGGAAATAACTCTACTACTAAAGACTATTATGCACTTAATACTGGTCTTGTAAAAACTGTATTTACTTCTGAAGGTTCTACAGTTACTACATCTTTAAAAGGTATTATTAATGATTCCGCTGTAACCCAAACTATAAAATTTTATTATCCAAAGATGACAGATACAGATGTAGCAATTATGTCTAAAAAAAGTACAATAAATTTGAAAACTAATGATGATATAAAAAATATCTTTCAAACTAATTTTAGAAAAACTTCAATAACTGATGCTAAACCTTTAATGAGCAATAACACTAAAATAAACAAACTATATTTGAATGATTCTGAAAAAGTTGTATACGTAGATTTTTCAAAGGAATTTATTACTGAAATGAATGCTGGAAGTTCTATGGAAAGTGGAATACTAACTAGTGTTGTAAACACTTTGGGTGATTATTTCAATGTAAATGAAGTAAGACTTACTGTAGATGGTAAAGAATATGCTTCTGGCCATATTGCAATGAAAAAGGGTGAAAATTTTAAAGTGAACTATAACAAAGTTACAGAGGTTAAATAATTGATAATTTATCATTAAAATATTTTACTGTAAAATAAAAAGGCCGTATATTAAAAACAATAGTATACGACCTTTTTTCTATAACTACTTTTTATATCTTTATGTGTTAATACAAACTTTTATCAAGTTCTATGCAATTTTAAACTGAGATACATACTGCTTTAGCTTATCTGAACTTTCTTTGGCATTATCCATAAATTTTTCCACTGTATCCGCATTTTCAGATACTTTAATTGACTTTTCAGCAATATTAGTAATACCCTCTGCCCCCTCATTAGTTGCTATAGTTACTTGATTTATAGCTTTTGATACATTTTCTATGGACATATATAAAGCCTCTGCTGAATTGCTTACTTCTGTTATAATATTATCTATATGATCTGAATCGGCACTGTACTTCTCTCCACTATCAACGAACATTTTATAATCATTTACAATTTGATTATCCACAAACTCTAATAATTCCTTAGAACTGTTTACCAAATTATCAACACAATCCAATACTGTAGTTGTAACTTTTTGTATTTCAATAACTGTAGTTTTTGAATTTTCCGCCAGATGTCTTATTTCTTCTGCTACCACCGCAAAACCTTTTCCAGATTCCCCTACTCTTGCTGCCTCTATAGCCGCATTTAGAGCTAACAGATTTGTTTGATCAGAAATTGAAAGTATAGCCTCTGATAATTCCTTAATTTTTTCAATAGATTTTGACCTTTCAATGGCAATCTTTAATTTATTTTCATTGGCAGAGTACACATCATTAGTATTTTTAGCAGATTCACTGAATACAGTACTTAATTCACTGGATTTTTTATTTATTTCTTTTGCTGATTCATGGCCTTCTTTAGACTTCTGTGCTACAAGTGCTACAGAGCTTTCTATTTCCTGTGAAGTTGCATTCATTTCTTCCATAGATGCAGCAGTCTGCTGCATTCCTGCTGACAATTGCTGTGTAGTTGCAGAAACATCTTCTATACTCTCATTTAAATTTTTAATACTATTTTGTGATAAATTTAAAACTCTATCTATACTAGCAGACTCTTTAGTTATAATCTCAATTATTCCTCTCATATCCTGGGTCAATTTTAAAGAGGCCCTGGCCATGTCTCCAATTTCATCCTTTAATATAAGATATTTTTTAGATATTTCCTTACTAAAATCTCCTTTTGACATATTAGTCAAATTTTCTTTCACTGCATTGATGGCTTTGACTATTGTATCGCCAAATAGATAAGAAACCCCTATGCCTATTATAAGCATGATCATTATAATACTAGTAACAAAAATCATTATTGAAATTATTTCATTATTAGCTGTAGTTTTATTAGAACCCATAAACCACATACCTATTATTTTACCCTTTGCATCAACTATTGGTTTATAATAAGTTATAGAGTCTTGTCCAACAACTTTTGCCTCTCCAATATACTCTTGACCATCATTTAAAACTTTATCAATAACTTCATCTGCTGCTCTTGTACCTGTAGCTCTCTTTCCATTACTATCTAAAACATTTGTAGAAATTCTAGTATCATTCATAAATATAGTAACATAAAAACCTGTAGTATTTTTTATGCCGTCTAATACATTAAAATTATCATTTATTAAGGTATTTCCCTTATATAGTTTGTTATCTTTTATGTACCAATCTCCTGTGTACTTTGAATCTAAATAGGAATATCCAAGTTCTGCACTTGATTTAATATCTTTAGTATAATTGTTATAAATAATAGTATTAATCTTACTATAAACAACTAAAGCTATTATTGATGAAAATAATAGCAGTATTACTGAAAAAGTAATTATTATTTTCTTTTTTACACTCATAAAATCGCTCCTTCCATATTATATAATTTTATTCTTTGAAATTCTACAAGCATATGTAAAAAATCTTATGATACATACGGTTACATACAATATATGTAATTTATATGGTAATGTTTTTAATTATACTGTATTTATTTAAAATTATCAATAAAAATTATTAATTAATAATTAATAATTTCATAAAAAAATGTTTCTCAAAATACTCATTTGAGAAACTATAAACTCATATTAATATTCATTATCTTTCTTAACCTGACTAACTTGGCGTAAGTCTTCAACGCACTCTATGAAAGTGATTCACACCAAATTAAAATTTGGGTTCTCTGCTTTTCTTCAAGTGGGAGTTCAACACCAAGTAAGCCATGCATTCGCAGTTCTAAAATTCAGATGAGGTAAAAGAATCTCCACCTGAATTAAGAACTTGCTTCAATTGATTTATATTGATATCTGTTACAATTCCCTTATTGCTCCAATGCTTTTTGCAACCACAATAATCTAAAATTACACATTGAGGAACTAGATTAAACCTTCTTGCCTTCCATCCACCACTCATTAAATTAAGAACACAGGCAACTCCAACAATTCCTATCTCACCATAAGAAATCTTTTTTTCCTTAAATGCTGAAGAACCATGGGGGATTATCAATACTTCAAATCCATATTTTTTCCCCATCTTAGAAAGCTTATTAACTTTACAATTTTCAATACAATCTTTACAAGTATATCCATCCTCTGTATATTGTGCTTTACAATTTTTTTCGTTATTATATCTCATACATACAGGTAGAAGTAGTTTTTTTATCTTAGTTTTCAAAAAATCTGTTCTAAAAGATCTATTCATTATTTCTGCACCTGTCATATTTAGATGATATTCTATCCTTTGTCTTCCACATAGAATAACATCTTCTTTGAATTTATGCTTAGGATATTCATCCTTAAGAAATGTTTCTACATTTACTGTGTACTTTCCAATTAAATTTTCACTTCTTATATTAAACCATAATGCATAAGAATTTATATTAAAAAAAGTCTGTTCCAATTTTTCTTCAGACTGTAGTACGCCAAAATTTAGCTTTTGAAAACTGCATTTCTAAGTCAAATTATAGTTATAACTATAATAATTAGCTAGTAGTTAAATGCATTTTAAATTATCATATTATTGCTAAGTTAAAAACTT
>Ga0334885_1000720_pt1 | contig 52668 bp, 34 predicted proteins | sample GraSluR1_MG_8_FD_207233 | JGI IMG/M metagenome (GOLD analysis project Ga0334885, IMG submission 207233) | Sludge microbial communities from methane-producing bioreactor in Wageningen University, Netherlands - Granular Sludge_31_05-R1 | ecosystem: Engineered > Bioreactor > Anaerobic >...
CTGGCGCTATCGCCAGCCACGGCGCTCGGGGGACGCCGTCTTGCCCGGAGACGGCCGGGGCCGCGGTTATCTCCGACGCTATCGCCCCCCCACCGAGCCCGATCAGGCACCCGGTTCCGTCGGCCCTCGAGCCTTGCCGCACCGTGAGTCCATGGAGTATAATGGACCCTGGCCGTGGGAGCTGGAAGAGGGAGCCGAGCCGGCTCCCGACGAGACCGAGGAGATGCAGCTCCGTCTGCGGCCCGTCGCGCCCGGCACGCAGGTAGTGCTCTGCGGCGGTGCGGTCAGGTAGTGTCTCTCGGCGAAGCGAAGTCCTCGGCCGCGCCTCTGGTTCCGAACGCGTGGGAAGAGTGCCGTCACGGTCTTCCGCACGTGTTGCCGCCGCGAGAGAGATTCGACTGACCGACGGACGTCACCCGTCCACGCAGGTTCGACGGTGCCCGGGGACTTCACGGACAAGCCCATGGCGCCCACATCGACGTGACGGCGCGGGCGGACAAAGGGCTTGCAAATAAGGTAACTACGTTATATAATCTGAGCCGGATCTCACCACGCGGATGAAGGAGCACTTGCATGTCGCTTAAGGAGAAAGTAGAGGAGGCCCTGGCTCAGGTGCGTCCGGCGCTGGAGGCCCATGGTGGCAATGTGAGCTTGATCGATGTGCTGGACGACGGCACAGTGCAGGTAGAGCTGGAGGGGGCCTGCAAGGGCTGTCCGATGTCACAGATGACGCTAACGATGGGCATCGAGCGCCACCTGAAGGAGGCACTCCCTGAGGTGACCTCCGTGCAGAATGTCTCGGGTCCGTCGAGCCGGTAGCGGCCGGGAGCATTGAGGACGGAAAGAGCGCTGAAGACGGGGGCAGCCATGCCCCCGTCCAGCGGCGTTTGTGCATGAGGTCATAGGGGCGCCGGCCTCGCACGGAGGCCCCCGTCCGCGACCTGTCAGTTTCCACGACCGCCAAGAGCGGGCCAGAGGTGATGGCAGATGAAGTTCTTCCTCGACACGGCGAACGTTGACGAGATCAAGCAGGGCATGGACTGGGGTCTTGTGGACGGCGTCACGACCAACCCCAGCATCGTGTTCAAGGAGGGTCGGGACTTCGAGGAGGTTGTCAAGGAGATCGCCTCCATCGTTCCGGGCCCCGTCAGCGCGGAGGTCGTCAGCGTCACCGCTCCGGAGATGATCGAGGAGGGCAAGGCGCTGGCCAAGTGGGCGCCGAACATCGTGGTCAAGATCCCCCTGATCCCCGAGGGCATCAAGGCGGTGTGTGCCCTGAAGGCAGAGGGGATCAAGACCAATGTCACCCTGTGCTTCTCGGCGAATCAGGCGCTCCTGGCGGCGAAGGCCGGCGGCAGCTACATCTCGCCCTTCGTGGGCCGTCTGGACGATGCAGGCAATGACGGGATGAAGCTCGTCGAGGAGATCGCCACGGTCTACGAGAACTACGACTTCAGCACCGAGATCATCGTCGCCAGCGTCCGCAGCCCGATGACCGTTTTGCAGGCCGCGCTGATCGGAGCCGACATCTGCACCATGCCCTTCAAGGTCCTGGAGCAGATGTTCAAGCACACACTGACCGACCGCGGGCTGGAGAGCTTCCTGTCCGACTGGGCGAAGTTCAAGGGCGCCAAGTAGCCGCAACGCTCGGGCGGGCAACTCGCGATAGGACGTCGGGGCGACCTCTCCCAGGGTCGCCCCGATTGCTGTGGGCGGGGGAGTCGGCGAGTCACGAGGCGGCGCGTCGCGAGTCACGAGGCGGCGCGTCGCCAGTCAACGACCAACGGCAAGGGCGTCGACGGCTACGGCGGCAACGGAGTGGAGGGCAACGGAGCCGACGACAGCCGCGTCTACGGCCGAGGGCCGCCGGGTTCGGCCGGCCGCCACGCTCACACGGGCCACCCAAAGAGGTGACAAGAAACAGCCATGAGCAAACACGCCGATGCAGTTCGTTCCCTGTGCGCGGCCATCCCCTCGTTTGACAGGGTGGCGGCGGAGGCCGCCGGGCGACGCCAGGCGAGTCTGACCAAGCCCCCCGGGAGTCTGGGGCGGCTGGAAGAGCTTTCCGTCGCGCTGGCGGGCATGACGGGAGAGCAGCGTCCGCACGTGGAAAGCAGCGCCATCTTCACCTTCGCCGGCGATCACGGCGTGGTTGCCGAAGGTGTCAGCGCTTTCCCGCAGTCCGTAAGCGTGCAGATGGTGGCCAACTTCCTGGCCGGTGGGGCGGCGGTGAACGTACTGGCCCGATTGGTGGGCGCCCGTGTGGTGATCGCGGACCTCGGCCTGGCCGGCGAGGTGCCCGGAGACACAACAGAGCTGAGGGCTCTGCGGGTGGCGAACGGCACGGCGAACATGGCCGTAGGTCCGGCGATGACGGCAGGGCAGATGTGGCAGGCGGTGGCCGCGGGCGCCGCGCTGGTGGAGGAGGAGGCCGTCCGTGGCCTGGACCTGGCAGGGACCGGAGAGATGGGCATCGGCAATACCACCGCGGCCACCGCCATCCTGGCGGCCTGCGGCGGGGACGACCCGGCGGCCATCACCGGGCCCGGCACGGGACTGGACCGCGCCGGGATGGGGCACAAGGCCGAGGTGATCCGCCGGGCGCTGGAGGTCAACAGGCCCAATCCGGACTGCGCCTGGGACGTGCTGCAGAAGGTGGGCGGCTTGGAGATCGCCGGACTGGTGGGGGTCATACTGGGCTGTGCCGCGCGGCGCATCCCCTGCGTGATCGACGGGTTCATCTCCACTTCGGCGGCCCTGGTGGCGACCCGGGCCTGTCCGGCGTCGCTACAGTTCCTGTTCGCCGGTCATCGCTCCGCCGAGCCGGGGCACGACCGCATGCTCGAGCTCATCGGCCTGCGGCCCATCCTCGACCTCGACATGCGGCTGGGCGAGGGAACCGGGGCGGCTTTGGCCTTCACCATTCTGCGGGCCGCGGCGCGCACCCTGGACGGAATGGCGACATTTGCCGACGCAGGGGTGGACGACAGACTGTGATGCCCATCGAGCTGACCAACTTCACCGTCTGGGGTCGGCAGTGGTTTGCGGACGGCTGGGAAGGCCTGCGTCGCTTCTGCTCGGAGCAGGAGATCCACGGCATCGAGCTTCTGGCCACCGGAGCCACGGCCGAGACGGCGCCGCCGGCGGACCTCATCGCGGGCGTTCATCTGCGCAGCCTCGGAAGCTGGCTCCCTCTGGTTGGTCTCCAGGTGCCGTGCTACGGCGAGGCCGGCAGGCGCTATCAGGCGGTCGCCGACTATTCGGAGCTGGTGCGCCTGCGGGCCGACGAGCTGCGCCGGGCGGCCTTCTGCGAGCCGGCATATGCCGTGTGGCATGCCAACTACGCCCTGGCACCGGACACACCGCGGCCGGCTCAGACGCCCGGTAACGAGGGCTTCCTGGAACTGCTCAGTCGCCTGGTGCGGGATGTCCTCGGCGAATATGAGCCCCCGTTTGCCCTGGTCTTCGAGAACGCCTACGGGATCGGGCTCGATCCCGAGGAGTCCGGAACGGCCGCGGGTTTCGTGCGCTCGCTGGGAAAGGCCGATGCGGGCCTGTGCCTGGACACCGGTCATCACCTGAACCGCCTGCGCCAGATCGGCCGCGAGGACGCCGCCTGCCGCGAGCTACTGCGCATCGCGGCGGGGCTGGAGCGCAATGGCGCGCAGGCCCGGGTGGTGCACCTGCACTGGACCCCGCCCCAGATGGTGCCTCCGCAGGATGGAGGCACAGAGCCGGGCGACTTCTTCGCCGCGGGCGACCAACACCGACCGCTCACCGACCCCCATGTGGCGCAGGTTATCTCCGCTCTGGCGCCGAAGTATCTCGTGCACGAGATGGGGGCCATGTCGCTTGCAGAACACGCCGCCTGGCTGCGGGCGCAGTCGGCGGCGGCACGAGGGAATGCAGATGCCCGGTAGTCTGACCTTCATCACCGGCGGCGCTCGCTGCGGCAAGAGCGGCTTCGCCGAGCAGTTGGCCCGCGCCCATCGCGGCCCGGTGGCCTTCGTCGCCACCGCCTCGGTGCAGGACCGTGAGATGACCGAGCGCGTGGCGCGTCACCGCGCCCGCCGGCCGCTGGAGTGGACAACGCTCGAGTGCGCCGGCAACATCTCCGCCACCGTGGAGCAGGCCGCCGAGACCCATGCTCTGGTTCTCGTCGACTGTATCGGCATGTACCTCTCCGGACTGCTGCCCCCCGAGGTCTCGCAGGGGGAGACGGTCCCGGCGGCCGTCGGTGACGAGCTGGATCACCGCATCGATGTGGAGATGACCGACCTCGTCGGCGTCATGCAGGGGGGCCACAGCGACTTCATCGTGGTGAGCAATGAGGTGGGCTCAGGGCTGGTGCCGCCCTATCCGGCGGGACGGGCGTTCCGCGATGTGCTGGGCAGGGCCAACCAATTCCTGGCCCGCAAGGCCGACTACGCCTTCCTCGTGGTGGCCGGTCAGGTGCTGGACCTCAAGGCCCTGGGGGCCTCCCAGTTCCCGTGGGAGATCGGGCACTGATGCGCGGGCTGTGGGCGGCGCTGGGTCTACTCACGACGCTCCCTGTACCGCCGCGGTGGCCGGGGAAGGCCCCGGTGCCGCCGCGGGCGATGCTGTGGTGGTTCGTGCCGGTGGGCGGGCTCATCGGAGCGATCGCGGCCGGGGTGGCCTCCTTGGCCTGGCACGTGCTGCCCTGGTCGGCGGCGGCGACACTCGGTGTGCTCACACTCGTGGCCGTCAGCGGCGGCCTCCACCTCGACGGCTTCATGGACGCCTGCGACGGCCTGGGCTCCAGAGCGCCCGGAGAGCGGGCTCTGGAGATCATGAAGGACCCCAATACGGGGGCCTTCGCCGTGCTCGGATGTCTGTGCCTGCTGATCCTGAAGGTGGCGCTGGTAGCGGGGATGGCGCCGTGGCAGGGCGTGGTAGCCCTCGGCCTGGCCCCGGTCTGCGGCCGGTTCATGCAGCTAGTTGTGATGCAGGGCCATGCCTACGCCCGGCCCGAGGGCGGCATGGGAGCGGCGTTCTTCTCCGCCGTGACCGCCCAGCAGGCGCGTATCTGGACTCTGCTCACCGTCCTGGCGCTCGCCTGCGGCGGCCCTCCCGGACGCATTGGAGCCATCGTGGCGATCGGGGGCGTCCTTCTCTTCGCCCACGTCGTCAACCGCCGTCTGGGCGGGCACACCGGCGACACCGTGGGGGCCTGCTCGGAGCTGGCGGAGCTGCTGTTCATCCTCGGCTTCGCCGCCGCGGCGCACGGAATCGTGTGGTAGGAGGCCGCGGCCGTGCCGCCATTGCACTGGCGAAGCCTCGCCCCAATCTGACCAGCACGGCGCGGAGGCTCGCCTCGGGTCGCTGCCACGGCCAGGCGGCCGTTCGGCCGGTCAAGATCCTCCAGCCGGGATGGAAACTCAGATTATGCAGGTTCCGGGCAGGCGCCGATTCACGTCACCTCACCCCCCGGCCCCCCTCTCGGCGTCTCTTCGAGCCGCTTGTACTCCGCCAAACGGCCGGCGGAGACGGGAGGGGGGGGGGAAAGGCAGTACTTCGACCGTTCCGGACGTGGGAATGGCGAAATGTGGCCCCAGTGCGTTCATGCATAATGTCAGAACTCCTGACATGCCATGCCGGGGGCGGCAGGAAGCCCTGGTAGAAGTGGCTTCGCTGGGCCACCATTTCGGGAGATGAATGTCTATTCCGCAGTCAACTCAGACTGCCCGACCTACCCAGAGACCGACTGGCGCCTCCACTTCGAAGTCAGGGATGACGAAGACAGACATCCCGCAACTACTGCGTGTCAGGAGTTCTGAATGTGAGTGGAAAGCGCGACCTGCGACTTCACAAACGGCAAGATGGCGACGTCAGGGCTTGCCTCAGACGCCCAGGCGTGCGCCCGTATGCGCAGTCAGTCGCATGCAGGGGGCGAACCGGGGCGAGGACGCCCTCTGTCCGCGACCCCGGCGTTCTGTCTCAATCCAGGGAGGTGTCCAGATGCGTGCTCTTCTGGTGCTGACGGCGACGCTGTTGCCCGCCCACCTGTGGGCGCAACCGCAGACACTGATCGAGTGGACCTTCGACACCCCGGGCGATACTCAGGGCTGGGTGGCGGCCAACCACATCAACGACCTGCGCGCCGAAGGCGGCGCCCTGCAGGGCCGGATCATGGACTGGGACCCCTTCACTCGCGGCCCGCAGTTCGAGATCGCCGCCAGCCCCTGGCAGCGCGTGGATATCCGGCTCAAGACCGATGTGGGCGGCGATGCGGAGCTTTTCTGGACCAACACCACGGACAGCCCCTACGGCGGCTTTTCACCCGGGAAGGAGACGCACTTCTCCGTGGTCGGCGACGGAGAGTGGCACGAGTACCAGGTCTTCCCCTTCTGGCACAAGGAGGGCAAGATCATCCTGCTTCGCCTGGACCTTCCTCGGCCCGCCGAAGCGGAGATGGGGCAGAAGACCTTCGCCGTGGACTGGATCCGTATCGTCGATCTGGGCACCCCGACGGGGCGCACCACCGACGCCACGTGGGACTTCTCTCAGGCCCTGCACGGCTGGAGCCCCTCGCGCGGCGCCTCGGTGGAGGCCACGGCCGAGGGGATGCAGTGCCGCAACGGCGACAGCGCCGACGCCTTCGTGATGAGCCCGCCCCTGGATTGCCCGCTGGAGGCACACCTGTGGGCCTCGGTGGAGATGAAGCTCGACCGCGGCCAGGCGGCATACATCAGGTGGGTGTCTTCCGATCACAATGGGTGGTTCCAGGCGAAGATACCGGTGCGCGCCGATGGGCAGTTCCACACCTACAACATCGACCTGTCCTCGGAGAAGACCTGGACGGGCAGCGCGATCGCGCTGGGGCTGACGCCCTCCAACGCGCCGGGTGCCACCGCCGTCGTGCGACGCCTGACACTGGCCGAGGACCCTCAGGGCCCGCCGGACGTGGAGTGCACCTATGTGGGCCTCGAGGACGCCATCACGCGGGCCGGTAACCGGATGTCTCTCATCCTGCGCCTGAGCAACCGGGGCGGAGAGACCGCAGGCGACCTGCAGATCGCCGATCTGCAACTGCCCGCGGGGGTGTCGGTGGCCCAGGAGGGCGACTGGCGCACCCTAGCGCCGGTGGAGCCGTTCATCGATGAGGACCACCGCATCTTCCTGCAGGCCGATGAGCCGGTGCGGGGTGAGGCGAGGGTGGTCTTCTCTGGTCGCGGCGCACCGGCCGAACCCGCCGCGGGGCCGGTCGTCATCGAGCCGGGCCTGAACCTCCCCAGGGCCGACTACGTGCCCGAGCCGCGGCCCGCGGAGACGGACTACGAGATCGGCGCCTTCTACTTCCCCGGCTGGTCCACCGCGGACCGCTGGGCCCCGATCCGCCGCGTGGCTCCGGAGCGCAAGCCCGTGCTGGGATGGTATGACGAGGCCAATCCGGAGTGCGCCGATTGGCAGATCAAGTGGGCGGTGGAGCACGGCATCAGCTTCTTCATGGTGGACTGGTACTGGAGCGCCGGCAGCCGCCACCTGGAGCACTGGCTCCACGACGCCTACATGAATGCCCGCTATCGCAAGTACTTGAAATGGTGCGTGATGTGGGCCAACCACAATGCCCCCGATACGCACTCAGAGGAGGACCAGCGCGAGGTCACCCGGTACTGGATCGACAACTACTTCGGGATGGACGAGTACTATCGCATCGACGACCGGCCGGTGGTGATGATCTGGAGCCCCGGGAACATGCGCCGCGATATGGGCGGGACCGAGGGCGCCAAGAGGCTGCTGGACATCTCTCAAGAGATGGCCAAGGCCGCAGGCTACAAGGGCATCACCTTCATCGCCATGGGCGACCCGCTGGACCCCAAGCCGCTTCAGGTGCTCAAGGACGAGGGCTATGAGATGACCTCGCAGTACCACTACATGGAGCACATGGGGCTGGCCGAGGACCCGCGGCACTATCCCTTCGAGCTTGTTGCGCGCACCAGCTACGATTGGTGGACCAAGCGGCTGGAGGCCAATGTTCTGCCCTCCTTGCTGAACATGGCCACCGGCTGGGACGACCGTCCCTGGCACGGCGACCGTGGGATCGTGGTCTATGGCCGTACGGTGCCGCTGTTCCGCAAGATCTGCGAGGATGCCAGGCGCTTCGCCGACGAGAACGAGATCAAGATCCTGGGCCTGGCGCCGCTGAACGAGTGGGGGGAGGGCTCCTACCTGGAGCCCTGCAAGGAGTTCGGGTTCGAGATGTACGAGACCCTGCGGGATGTGTTCTGCCGCGAGCCCGCGGAGGGCTGGCCGCCGAACATCGCGCCGGCGGACGTGGGCCTGGGGCCCTACGACCTGCCCGAGGTCAGAAGAGAGCTCCGCACCGCCTGGGACTTCAGCGACGGCATGCAGGGCTGGGGCGCGCTGATGGGAGTGACCGGCCTGCGGGTCGAGGAGGGAGCTCTGCACTTCACCACCACCTCGCGCGACCCGGCGGTGGGCGTATCCCTGAGCCGTGTGGCGGCGGACCAGTTCCCCTATGTCATCGTGCGCATGCGGGTGGAGAACCTGCAGAAGGACGATCAGGCCCAGCTCTTCTGGGCGGGGGTCACCTCCCCGATCAGCGAGGTCAACAGCGTGCGCTTCGATCTGGTCAATGACGGGCAGTACCACACGTACGTGCTACCCGTGGGCGACAACCCCCGCTGGCGCGGGAGACTGCAGTCGCTCCGGTTCGATCCCTGCGGCGCCGAGGGTGTGCGGGTGTCCATCGAGCAGGTGCGCCTGAGCGAGACGGCGCAGTAGGCAGGGGGTCTGTGCTCCCGGCGATGTCCATGCGTGGCGCCGCGCGAAGTCAGGCCTTCCGGCGTGGTGCCGGCTCCGACACAGGCGCCCCCGCAACTCTTGCCCGCGTCTCCCCCATTGCTTACCGTGTCCTTGCGGCTTGAGGGAACCGGGGCGCGGGACCATGGGTTTGTACGGGTGGGTGATTGCGCATGGCGGAAATACTCATTGTCGATGACGACCCGGGCGTGGTGGAGCTGCTGTCGATGTACCTGCGGAAGTCCGAGTTCTCGGTGCGCTCCGCCGACAGCGGCCCCGCATGCCTGGACGCCATCGACAAGCGACGGCCGGACCTGATCCTGCTGGACATCATGCTCCCGGGCATGGACGGGTATGAGGTGCTGCAGACGCTGAAGGACAAGCACAGCATCCCGACGATCTTCGTCTCAGCGCGCGATGACGAGGTGGACCCGATTCTGGGCCTGGAGTTCGGCGCCGACGACTACATCACCAAGCCTTTCAACCCGCGGGAGGTGGTGGCGCGGGTGAAGGCGGTCTTGCGCCGCTCCGCCGCCGCGGCCGCCGAGGCGGGCACGCGCCCCCTGCGCTATCCGGGCTTCGAGCTGGACCCGGACACTCGGGAGGTGCGGGTGAAGGGCACTGAGGTGGCCCTGACGCCGCGGGAGTTCGACATCGTCGCCCTCATCGCCGCCCGTCCCAGGCACGTGTTCTCACGCCCGGAGATCCTCCAGACGATCTGGGGCTACGATTCGGACTACGGCGACTATCGTACCGTGGACACGCACATGAAGCGAGCCCGCCAGAAGCTGACCCAGGCGGGGATGGAGACCTGCGTCATCGAGACCGTGTGGGGGACCGGGTATCGCTTCGTGGTGCGCGAGCCCCAGGGCGGTTCGGGCGCATAGGTACCGCCGCAACACCGCGGCCCTGGGCGGCCCCGCCTCGGCCCTGCACCCCATAGCCCTCGACAGGCGGACATGCTGCATACCCTCTCGACGCGACTTCTGCTCACCCATCTGCTGGTGGCCGTGGTGGCCCTGGGCCTCGTCGGCGCGCTGACGATGTCGCTGTTCCGCTACTACTACGTGGAACAGACCCAGAGTGCGCTGGTCCGGGCCGCGGAGGACCTGGCATCCTCCGTGGCCCGGGTCATGAACGACCCGGATGGGGCCGAGAAGATCACGCTCATCACGCGGGCCGCCAGCCGGTCTGTGGACGGGCGCGTCTGTGTGTTTGCCGGCGAGCAGGCCCACCTGCTGGCCAGCAGCGAGACGCGGCGGTCCGCAGAGCCCCACGCAGGCGGGGCGGCCCCGACCTGCGACCCGGCCGCCACGGCGCGCATCGAGGACACCCAGGTTCTGTGCTATCCCGGACCGGTGATCTCCGTGGCGGCCCCGATCACCGATCCCCAGACCGGCGAGCGTGCCGGGGTGCTGCTGATGCGGCGGCCGCTGCACGAGGTGGAGCACACGTTGCGCCTGGCCTGGTACCTGTTTGCTCTCTCGGGCGGCGTGGCGGCGGCGCTGGCCCTGCTCCTGGCGGCCCTGGTGTCCGGGGCCATCGCCCGCCCGCTGGGGGACATGGCGCAGACAGCGGCCAGGTTCGCCGAGGGCGACTTCGAGGCCCGCGCGGAGCGCCGGGGACCGCTGGAGCTGCGCACCGTGGCCGCCAGCCTCAATCACATGGCCGCGGCCCTCTCCCGGGCGTTCTCGGAGCTCTCCGGAGAGCGGCAGCGCCTGTCGGACATCCTCGCCAGCATGGAGGAGGGCGTGCTGAGTGTAGACCGTCAGGCCTGCGTGACCCTGGCCAACGCCGGCGCCCGGCGTCTTCTGGCGAATGATGCCGAGGCACTGGAGTGCATCCCGCTGGCGGAGCTGCTACCCGATGAGGACCTCCTGGAGGGTGTTGGGCGGCTGCTGGCCGGGACGGCCCAGCGCTGCTCTACGGTCCTGCAGGACGGCGAGCGCACGCTGCGGGTAAGTGCCGCCAGGGTAGACGCCCCCGAGGGCGGCGCGGTGCTGCTGGTCACCGATGTCACCGAGGCGGAGCGCCTCGAGCGCCTGCGCCGAGAGTTCGTCGCCAACGCCTCCCACGAGCTGCGCACCCCGCTCACCTCGGTGGAGGGCTTCCTGGGCGCTCTCGCCGACGGCACGGCGGACACGGAGGAGGAGCGCCTGCGCTGCGTCCGTATCGCCCGGGAGCAGGCGCAGAGCATGCGGCGTCTGGTGGATCAGTTGCTGGATCTCTCGCGCCTACAGGCCGGGGTGCTTCCCTTCGACTACCAGGAAGTGAACCTCCCGCAGCTCGTGGCCGCGGCCATCGATGCGCTCTCACACCAGGCAGCACAACGGGGCGTCGGTCTGGCGCTGGACGGCGGGGGCCCGGATGACGAGGCGGTCGTGGCGGAGGCCGACGGCGACAGGGTGATGCAGGTCGTCGTGAACCTGCTGGCCAACGCGCTGCGCTTCTCCCCGGCCGGGTCGCGGGTCGAGGTGAGGGTGGAGCCGGCAACGGGCGATGGGCCGGTGACGGTCACTGTCCGGGACCACGGGCCGGGGATCGCCGAAGCGGACCTGCCCCTGATCTGGGATCGGTTCCACAAGGCGGACAAGGCCAGACAGCGCACGGACAGCGGCGCCGGCCTTGGGCTGGCCATCGCCCGGGAGATCGTGGTGGCGCACGGCGGCGAGGTGTCCGCGGCCAACGCCCCCGACGGCGGCGCGGTGTTTGGCTTCACTCTGCCGAGGCGGCAACCCGCCGAACCACAGCGGGACGCAGAATCCTGTCCCTGAACAAAGCCTCGCGTACTGCTTTCAGAGCCGCCTCCGCCGCCGCGGCCTCGGCCTCCTCGAGACCCCCTCTGCCGTAGGCCGCCCGCAGATACGCGGCCACGATGGTGGACAACTCCGGGGCAACCGGTGAGGTGGCTGCGGGCAGGGACTCCAGGTACTCCAGGGGTGCCTGGGAGTCCTCGTGTGGCACCCCCCACTGCTCCATCCAGCGCAGCAACTGCCGGTAGGCGAAACGCGCCCTGGCCTCGGGCGTGGCACCCCGGCGCCCCAGGGACGTGGCGGTCCGCCGCCTGTGTCGGCTCAGCGCCAGGGCGCCAAGCAGAGCCAGTGTGGCCGCCGCCAGCGCTCGGCCTACCCCGGCATAGCGCTGCAGCGGGGCGCTCAGCCGAGCCCACAGAGGCGCCAGAGCTTCGGTGAGGGCCTCCCACAGTGCCGCCGGGCTGTACCGCTGCTGCTCATCCAGAGGCGGGGTGGGCTCGAAGGACTGCCAGCCCCGGCCCTCGATGAAGGCCTCCGCCCAGGTGTGCGCGTCCTTGGCCCGCACCTCGTACAGGCCGGAGTCGATCTGCAGCTCTCCGGGAACGAAGCCACCCACCAGTCTGGCCGGGATCCCCAGGGTCCGGCACATCACCACCATGGCCGAGGCGAAGTGCTGGCAGTAGCCGCTCTTGGCCTCGAACAGGAAGTGGTCCACGAAGTCGGCGTTCCGCGGCCGCGGCTCCGGTCGGGTGTCGTACTCGTACTGCTGGATCAGGAAGTTCTGGACATTCAGGGCGGTCTCGTACTTGTTGCGGGCTCCGGCCGCCGCCGCCGCGGCCAATTGCCCCACGCGCGCCGGCAGGTGCCGCGGCAACTGGAGGTAGGTGGCGGCGATCTCCGGCGGCAGTGGCGGGCTGCGGTCGGTTCGCGGAGCCGGTCCCTGAACCGGCACCAGCGAGACCACCTCATACGAATCGCCGGCCCGCACGTACCCCGAGCAGTGGACCACACCGGCCTCTCCCATCTGGATGCCGAAGACGGGGGCCCTCACCTCGGTGACGAGAAACAGCCCCGGCAGGGCGCTGCTCAGGTAGGTGCGCAGATGGAATCTCTGAACCACCCGAATCGCGCCCTGCTCCCGGTAGCCTGAGACTCTGGCCGGATCGGAGACCCACGCCGTTCCCTCGCGACGCACCTTGCCCTTCCTGCCGCGCGGGATCTTCCACGCGTCCCCCTCGTAGGTCGCGTACACCTGCTGGCGCCAGTTCTCACCGCGCTCGCACTCCACCAGGAAGAGCACCCTGTTGCCGTCCGGCGGCGTCCGTCCGTCCAGCTCGATCAGCGGCTCGGGGGAGTAGTCGAACCTCTCCGCTACGAGGTAACGGGCCACGTACCGGGCCAGGCGCTCATTGAGCCGCCGCCCGAAGTCGCTGGAGGCCCTGAAGTAGGAAGCGCCGGCGCTGGCCAGAGCCGCGGCGATGAGCACCACGGCCGCAATGGTCTGCCAACTGTTCACGGCGGCACCGGCGCGCGGCCCGCGCTCCCACACCACGCGACGGACCCGCTGCACCGCCCGCCCATTGGTGGCGCGCACATCGGCGTTCTCGGCGGCCAGCAGGTACACCGAGCCCAGGACGACGATGGCCGCGCCGCTGACGCCCGCAGGCGTCAGCGGCGTCACCAGCACCAGGATCACGCAGGAAACCGCCGGGATGATGGTGAGCACATGGTCGGTGAGCGTGCGGATCGAGAACCCGCGAAACGCCATGACCCAGAGGAAGAACTCCAGCAGGACCGAGTACCGCTCGGCCAGGAGGAAGTTCCGATGGAAGGTGTGAGCCAGGCCCCAGAACTGGAAGACGCCGATCGCCACCGCGGCCAGGAGGCAGGCGAAGTTCACGTGGCGTCGCCGCACCCTGCTGAAGTGGAGGAAATACGCAGCGGGGAAGGCGCACAGGATGACGATGCCCGTGACGAGGATGAACACGCGCTCCTCGATGACGGGGGCGGCCGCCAGCAGCGCGGCCATCATGATGATCCAGGTGACGATGCACAGCCTCAGCCAGCGCCCCGGACTCACGGAGGGCGCCGGGATGTCCCACAGGTCCACCTCGGGGCGGAGGATGCCGACGCGGGCCATGCGCCGGCGGATGCGTTGTCTGAGACCGGATAGTGCGCTCATGTGTTTGCTGGGAGGCCGGCCGGCTCCGGATCGTGCCTCGGGTACGACAGGGTCTCGCGCGAGGTGGCACCGGCGAGTTCACTAAGAGCCGCCGGGATGTCGTCCATCGAGCCGACCTCCACGACCCGCACGTTCCGTGCGCGCAGACGCCCGGCCAGTGCCGCCCTGGCCTCTGCGGACAAGCGTTCGGCGGGCCGGGCAGGCCCCGTTCCCGAGCCGTCGGCGAACAGGACCGTAACCTGTGCCCCACGGCCACTGATGGCAACCAGGGCTTCTTCCAGGTCGGCCTCCGCCGCCGGGGTGATGCAAAACACGCTACCCAGGCGCGGAGAGCGTCGTGCCTGGCCGAGGCAAAGCTCGGCGAAGGTCGGCCCCGTTCGGGGCGCGGCCTGGGCCAGCGCCACGACGGCACGGTCTAGATATGCCTCGCCGCGTGACGGCAGTTGCAGGTCGGCCGGGAGCCCGTGCCCGGCCAGCGTGACCTGGTACTCGCCGCGGACGAACAGAGCCAGCAGCGTCGTCGCCAGCGAGATCGCCGTCTCCGTGGGGGAGAGTGGGCCGGACACGACGTGGTTGGGCTCCCACAGGTCCAGCCAGACGGTCACCTCCGCCCCGCGCCTGTGCCGGTACTGCTTCACCACCAGCTCGCCCGTATGGGCGCTGACCTTCCAGTGCACGTGACGCAGATCGTCGCCCAGGTCAAACCGGCGCACTCCGCGGATGTCCCCGCTGCTGCGCTGGAGCAGTTGGGCCGCCCGCCGCCCCTCGGGAGAGAGCAACTCCCAGGCCACCATGCCTCCCTCCTCGTAACTCCGCGGTAGCCCCAGGAAGTTGTGGTACTCGTCGAAGCGGCGCCTGCGGTGGAAGACCCCGATCGGGTCATTGGCGATGATGGTGAGGTCTTCCACGCGGTGCACTCCCCGGGCGTGGCAGGCCAGCTTGACCTCGAACTCAGACCGCGAGTGCGGCGGCAGTGCCGGGAGCGGGAACTCGTACTCATCACTGGTGGCCGGAACCGTCGTGTTCATCACGTACAGCCGCAGGCTCATGCCGGTACGCGAGATAGCGCCGGCATTCCGTACCGACACCACGGCGAGCACGTCCTGCCCCGCGCGGGCCCGCGTAGCCTCCAGCCGCACCTGGGGGGTGACGCCGCGGATCACCAGACGGGTCATGAAGAAGCAGGCGAAGATCACCGCCAGGCAAATGGCGGCGAACACATACATCCCCACGGCGTCATTGATGGCGCCGATCAGGTAGAAGATGGCACCGGCGCCAAGTAGCAGTTTCAGGTTTCTGGTCATGGCAAAGTGAGCCACTCGCTGGTCTCGAGGCCACCGTCACGGCCGACGGTCCTGGAGGGCACCGGGCGGCAAGGCGACGGCGGCGGGAGGGCGGCACTGCCGAGAGCTCGCCCGTCATGCGTCTTGCGGTTCATCGGCCTCAGTGGGAGCCCGGCCCGGCCTATCCGTCCCCGACGTCCCGGGAGACCACCGCCACGTCGCGGGGCCCGATGCGGAAGCTCAGCACGGCCGTGTCGCCCTCGATCCTCACCGCCGGCGGCTCCCCGGTGAGCTCGTCGGCATAGGTGGCTCCGGGGAAGTGCCGCACTCTCAGCACATCGCCGTCGTACGTCCGGAACCCGGCGTTGAGCACCGTGAAGCAGGTCTTGCCGCGCCCGTCTTGCCTCTCGGCGAAGGCATTGGCATACAGGTCGCGGACCGGCGTGGGGATGAGCGGCGTCGGGTAATCGCCGGCGAAGCACCGCCGATTGGCCCGCAGCACCCTGTGCATCCGGGAGATGTAGGCCCTGGTTTCGGGAGTGAACCAGCGATGGGCGATTCCCTCCAGCCAGATGGCCTCGCCGTTGAACAGGATGCGCTTGACGGCCCCCACGTTGCTCCCCAGCGGCCGGTCACAGGTGATGATGTTGATGGTCTTGAACTGCGGGAAGGCGAAGCGGTACAGGTTGATGTGCGTCGGCGACCACCGATCCGAGGCGCTGGAGATGTTGTAGGTGAAGCTCCCGTCCTGGTAGACGGAGGTGATGTCCGGCGGGCTCTCCTCGGTGTAGAGCGCACAGTCGGGGCCGACGGCCTCCCGGACGCGTCGGGTCATCTCGCGCTCCCCGGGGATGGGACCGGCCGGGATCGGGTGGTCGTGACTCTCGTTGTGGCAAAAGTGCCCCGGACTGGTGAAACCGTACTCGTCGATGTAGAAGCCCACCGCCCCGGACTGCTCCCTGGCCCGGGCGTAGGTGGCCGAAAGGTAGTCCTGCCATTCCCCGACCCAGGAGCAGATGTTGAAGCTGGGGGCGAAGTAGGTGTAGGGCTCCTTCTCGGGCCCCAGCAGTTGCCACTTCTCGCCGTACTGCTTGCCCAGGTTCGACTGCGGGTCCACCAGATAGCCCTCGATGTACAGCCCCACCGGGATCCCCATGTCCTTGACCTCTTGCACCGCGGATCGGAAGTTGTCCACTCCGCCCAGGTAGTCCCAGGGCTCATAGTCGCCGCAGCGGCCGCTTACCGGGTCCCATCCCCAGTCGAACAGGTGCAGATAGTCCACGCCGCCGAAGGCCTCGATGTCGGCGTCGATCACCGTGCGCATGTCGAAGGTCTTGGTGTCTGGATCGAACAGGCCGCTCTTCTCGGGCAGCGCGAAGTGCAGGAAGTGCTGGCGGAAGTTGAACACCTCGCGGAACCACTGCTTGGGCGGCGCCGCCGGTCGGTGCCAGGTCGAGACCCAGCGTAGATAGCGGGCGAACTGCTCGTGCCAATCGCCCTGAGAGCAGCCGATCAGCAGCCGCGGCGTCTCTTGCCCCTCATACGGGGTGAACTCCACGCCCATCGTCACCGCGCCGTCGGCCTTGCGCAGGTTGTGGAGCCGGGGCATGCCGGTGAGGTCCTCGGTGCGCAGGTATACGCCGGCCCCGGCCTGAGGGCCGAAGGCCCCGAATACCTGCAGAGGGCTCAGCCCGCCGTAGGGCTCGCGCAGGTTGATGGGGATGTTGTTGATCACATCTCCCCGGCGGGGCATCCAGTACCACGTGTCTTCCGGGCCGTCGCCGACCCGGACCTGCGCCAACTCCGGGAAGAAGAACTGCGTCCGTGTCTTCTGCAGCCCGGGCAGGCTGCAGGTGGCGCGGAGCTCCACCTCGGGCCCCTCGCCCACACCAACCCACACCGACACCTGAAGAGGCTCGGCGGTTCCATCCTGAGAGAACCGGAGCACGACCCGGCCGTCGGTCTCGCGGGTCACCTCGGTGACGGCAAAGTCCTCGCTGGTGAGGCTCAGCTCGCCGGAGCGGATGCGGAACAGCGGGCCGGGGGCCACGGCCAGCGCGTCACCGCCGGGATGGAGGCTCCGCAGCTCGGCCAGGCGCAGCCCGGCGGACCAATCGAGGCGTAGGGCCATCTCCGCTGTGGTCGCCGTCAGTTGCTGCTCGCCCACGTGGATGCCGGTCGGCACCGCCGGGAGGTCTTCCATCGGGCGCGGCACCTGGATGGCCGGCGCGAACTCCGTCGCCTCCGTGGCGGGTCCCGGACGCTCGCTGAGCGTGGCGGCGATCAGGCCGAAGGCCCCGCGGTGGAAGCCGTCGTGTAGTGCGATGCGCCTGAGGGCCTTCTGTGGGTCCAGCGCCAGGGCGTACAGCCCCAGACCGCGGGAGATGCAGTGGCGGGCCGAGGAGGGCTGGAAGGGGAACTGCTGCTCCGAGGAGCCGTCCTCGTAGTCGATCTGCGCCACGAAACGCTCCACCTGGTCGATGGTGCGCAGCGCCTCGCTGCGGAAGGAGGGCTCGTCCCGCGCCGGAAGCTTGGCGGCCAGGAGTAGGTACAGCTCCGCCGCCCTGCCCGAAACCGGCACCTCAATGGCTCCGGCTCCGCGGATCGGCGTCATGCACACCGCCTCGGCCTCGGGGCGAAGGGTGAAGGGGATGTCCCGGACGGTCACGTCGCCCTCCCCGATCCAACCCACATACCCCAGGCGGCGCGATAGCTCGGAACCCGCGGTATCTCCGGGACCCAGCTCCACGATGCGGAACCCCGCCGGCGGCGGGCCCTGCCGATGCCGGCACGGGAACTCGGCGGAGACGGGTACGGGCGCCTTGTGCTCCAGGAGGGTGATGTCGGAAACCTCGAGGCTCGCGGGCGCCGCGTCACACTGGACCTGCACGGCCAGGGATTTGATGCCGGGGACTTCCACCAAAGAGGTCTGCACATGCCAGGCGCCGTCGTCGATGATGTCGCTCAGGGTGATGACGTACTGCTCCTGCCTGGCCTTCCCACCGGGCTCCTGCGCGATGTACAGCGCATAGTCGGGGCTGCTCTGCATACCCGTGGCGCGGTAGCGCATGGCCACCCAGCGGGCGCCCTCGACGGCCTCGGGCAGCTCGCAGGACCACTTGGCGCCGCGGCCCGGCTCCGCCACGGAGAACTTCAGCCCCTCGGCGGTGGCCTCGCAGGCGCTTTGGGGAGTGTAGTTGGCCAGCCACGAGGGCTCAACGCTCCAGGCCTCCGGGGTCAGCCTGTCCAGCGGCCGGCGCCACCCCTCGGTGGTGGTTGGCTCCACTCCCGGGGCGTCGGCGGGGGGCGCGTCGGTGATGGCGATGTAGTCCACCTCGAGGGTGGCGGGTACGGCCTCGCCGGCGAAGCTCTGCACGGCAAGAGCCGTCAGGGGCGGACGGGCGCCGATGCGGACAAGGTCGAAGGCCTGTACATGCCACTCGCCGTCGGCCGGGATCCCCTCCTTGGCGATCAGCTTGATCCCCTCTCCCCCGGTGTCGCCCAGCCACAGCAGGTAATCGGCCCCGGCGGAGGCGGCATTGGTGACCCGATAGCGGATCACCAGCCAGGGGGCCAGATCGGGGTCGACATCATCCAGCTCCCTGCGCCACTTCATGCCGCGGTTGAGCTCGGTGATGGTGAAGCGCCCCACGCCGTCCACGGCCGTGGCCTCGGGAGCCTCGGCCCGGGCCCCGAGCCAGTCGGGACGGGCCACCCACGCCTCCACGGAGTCGAAGTCCTCCCGAAACTCGTCCTCACACAGCGCGAGGGTCGGGTAGATGACAAGAGCCGCCACAGCGAGATAGCGCATGGTTACCGCCTTGTGCTAAGGGTGTGCGGAGGCCCGCGGCCGCCGGCCGTAGACCGTGCACCGCAGTGGAGGGGCCGCATGTGTTCCGTTTGCGTATCGGGCTCGGACGTTTGCCGTGGCCCGTCCGTCGTCGGCCCCGGCCTTCCTCCTACAGCCCCGCTGCGTTGTTCGCCTCGCAAAGCTCGGGGATCAGCCCATCCGGGTCCACCACGACCCGCCACCCCTCCGTGTCCGCCGGCAGGTTGTCGAAGCTGAAGGGCTCTCTCTTGGGCTCCAGGTCCACGGGGGCCTTCAGCGGCGCGATGTCGCGGACCGCTCTGGTCCGCCCTGCGGCATCGACCAGAGCCAGCGTGCAGGCGGGGGCATCGCCGCCGCCGATGTTGTGCACGACGCCGGTAAGCGTGCCGCCCTCGCGGCCAAACTCCCGGGCGCACAGCGCCAGATCGGGACGCAGCAGGATGTCGTCCAGGGCCTCGATCTGCTGCAGATGTAGCACCGTGACGACGCCGGGCGGCAGCGTGACCGGCACCACGTCGGCCCGGACCAACTCCGCGGAGCGCTCGACCGTAAGCGTGTCTGGATTGTCATCACCGTCGGTGTCGGGGCCCAGGGTGATGCGGTAGCGGCCGTGGTCCAGGGCCCACACCCGCGCCGTGCCGGCGATTGTCTCGGAGGCGAAGTTGTACAGCAGGACCTTCAGCTCGTCGCGCCTGGCCCGCAGGACCAGTGCGGCGTAGTCTGTCCCGAAGCCCTCCCAGCTCACCGCGTGGGTGTGGTTGTACTTGTTCCGCGTGGCATAGCCGCCGGTGTAGCAGATCGCCGCGGTGGTGACGGCATCCAGAAAGACGCGATCGGTGAAGACCTCGGCCTCCTTGTACATGGTGCCAAACCGCTGCAGCTCGGCGATGTCGGCCTTCAGGGCCACGGCCAGTGCGCTCTTGTCGCCCAGCGCCACGGCCCTGGTGACCGGATTGTGCCCCAGGATCGTGTCGAGGTTCTCAAGCCCGTCGAGGAAGCCCCGGTGCCACAGCTCCGGGATGTGCCGGCGCGTCCAGTAGTTGTCCTCACCCCTGCGGAAGATGTCCATGAAGGGCCAAAGGTACCTGCTCTCATCGGTGAGTCGGTAAAGGAACCCGTGCGCCGAGGCCTGACCACCGTAGCCGCCGTACAGCGGCCGGGGTCCGCTCTCGATGACCTGCTCGGTCCTCACATCCACGGAGGTGGCGTACTTGCCGGGCTCCATGTGCTGCAGCCAGCCGTCGGCCCATTCGCGCAGGTACTCGATCACCCTCGGGCTACCGTTGTACCAGGCCACCTCGAAGCACGGATGCCACATGAGCGGGTGGGCATGGCCGTCCACGCCCAGCTCGCGGTCGATGCGCAGGTCCTCCGCGCCGCAGTCCTGGTTCTTGAAGTGCCGGTGGCCCTCGCCGGTGACGGTGGTGAGCGCCGGCATGGACTTGGCGGCCAGCAGGCAGCGCTCGAGATACACCGGGTCGCCGTAGTTCCAAAGGACCATCAGGGCCTCGTGATTGACGCCCTCTTCGTAGGCGTGGAGCGGGTCCATGGTGCGCCTGTTCAGGCCCTGTTCCAGGTGCTCCAGTTCGGCCAGCTCCGCCAGATTCGCCGCTCCGGCCAGTATCTCGGCGGCGACTCCGTCGCTCTCGAACATCGGCAAGTCGGCGTAGTTCTGGTACATGTCCGAGTCGTCACCCACGAGGCCGCCGAACTCGCCGGTGGGGACGAGGCGATTGTCGATCCACCACCTGGGCACCTCGCGGGAGGTCAGCCAGGCCTGGCGGGCGAGCACCGCCCACTCTGGGGCCCCCGGCACCTCGTGGATCCGTGGCTCGAAGCGCGGCAGATCCCGCACGGAGCGCCAGACCCATTCATCATAGCAGCGGACAAGGTCGTCCTCCGGCCCGAGCTCCTTCGCTGCCGCGATGGTCTCGGCGAGGTCTCTCACCCCAGGCCCCCAATGGTTCTGGGCATACCACTCCTCAAGGTCTGTGTCCCTGCGGATCGTGCCCCACTGGCGGGCCTCACTGAGCTGGCAAAACAGGCCCCGCATGATGAGCTTGCGGAAGGCCAGGGCCTCGGCCAGCGCCTGGCCGCGCGGGACCTCGTAAAGCTCCACCTGCGCACGATCGAGCCGCACCGGGTTGCCGAAGGTCGCCGACAGCCAGAGGCCGCGCTCCGGCCCGACGATCTGGTCGGGGAAGTCCAGGATCGCGGTCAGCTCCCCGCCGCCGCCGATGGTGAAGTCCACGCCCATCAGCTCCTGGCGACCGTTGAGCGGGTCCTGCACGGAGAGCGTGACGGGGCAGCCGGCCGGGGCCGTGGGCGACGAGAGCCGGAACGCAACCGCCCCCAGAGCCATCTCGCGACCGGGCGCAGGCGCGACGAAGTGCACGGTGCGGCCGGCTTCCAGGTTCAGCGGCGCCGCCGCGGAGCCCAGGGCATGGACGCGGCGGTCGCCGTCGCCGAAGCGCCGGGTCAGATGCTCCGGGGCCTGTGTCTCCGCCGCCGGTCCGACGCTGAGCACGGTCCGGCGCACCGCCTCGGGCTCGGTCTCCGAGAGACGCAGGAAGCACACATCCGCGATCTGGCCGTCCTGAAGGTCGAAGAAGCTGAAGCGCCCGCCGGGGACGCGCCGGGAGAACAGCGCTCTGGAGTTCCGCGCCCGGCCCTCGAAGGTCCACAGCAGCGGCGCATCACCCGGGTCGTCGTAGCTCTCGGACCCCGCGTAGAGTTTGACCCTGGCCCCCCGCCGGATCTGGACGGCGTCGACGCCGAGATCATCGGCGAGCGCGATGTGGAGCCCGTCGTTGTCCCGATAGCGGTACCCCACCCCGGCTCCGGCGCCGGGCGTGTTGTACTCCCAGACCCCCATGTTCCAGTCGTAGCTGCTCAGGCGGCCGTCCACCGGAGCGGTGATGAACCCCTTCAGGGCCCGGCAGTCGGTCACGAGCGCCTTGGTCACAACCGCCGTCTTCCCCGGTGTCAGGGCGACGGCCGGGCCTTCGGATTCGTACACCAGGTCTTCCCGCACCTGCAGATCGGCGATGAAGACCTCCCCGAGCCCCAGGCCGCCGTAGCTGCCGAGGATAATCAGCGCCGAACCGTCCTGCCCGGTGGGAAACTGGACCTCGTAGACCTCATACTCCTCGGAGGGGCGGGTCGTAGCCGTGTAGGCCGTGCTGGCCTCCCCCGGCCGGGACGAGGTGCGGGCGCGCAGGTAGACGCCCGCCGTGCCACGTACCCTCGCGCTGAGCCGGTACACGCTCTCGGGCTTCAGGCGAAGATTCTGCTGGGCCACGCAGTACCGGTCCGGAGTGGGAAAACGGATTGCAGGCCGCCCTTCATCCTCGACCGATGAGAACAGGGACGCGTCGTTCTCGCCGAAGCCCCAGGAGGTTGCCCTGCCCTCGGTCTGCCGCGACATGTCCGGATTGGGCAGGAGGTTGGGGTCGCCCAGGTACAGGCGGCCTGCCCCCTCGGTGCCTGAGTAGGGGGAGCGCGCGGGCCAGGTGGAGAGAGCGGGGGCGCCGGAGACGTAGTCCTCGCGGCCCAGCTTGGCCCTCAGGAGCGTTCCCGGCCTCGGCGTATCGAGGCCCAGGGTGTTGAAGGGAATGGCGATCTCGGCGGTCCACGCTGCCTCCCCGACGGCGGCGGCCGCCGCCCACTCGAGCTGCGGGTCCTCCTGCCGTCGGCCTCCGCGCAGGCGAAGCGATTGGCGCACGCCGGCGGCGTTGACGATGAACTGATCCACGTCGCCGGCGGCGGGGCCGACACCCAGCCAGACCTCCACGCAGTCATCCTGCCAGACCCTGTCGCTGCCCGGCGCGGCGCTGGCCTTGATCCCGGCGGGCTCCGGCTCGTCGCAGGTGAAGGCCAGGTAGAGCACGGCATCGTCGTGCGCCACCTGAACGGTCACGGGCTTGGCGGGAGGCTGCGTCGACAGCGGAAGGCTGAAGGCGTCGGTGGCCGCGGCGGCGGCCCAGCAGGCGTCCTCGAGACTCCCGTCCAGCGCCGGCGCCTGACCGATGTGGACGGACACCAGCTCCGAGCCCGGCTGAGCCGGAGTCGCGGTGGGCAAAACGGCGCTGACGGCGAGACACAGGGCCATCTTGGAGAAGCGATGCATGCGGAACCCCTCCTGTGCCGGTCGGGTCCAAGGACTACGCGCGATTGTACCACAAGGGAGGCCGGGGTGCCCGGGAATGTGGCGCCCGCAGCCGGCCCCGGCAGCCCCCGGGCGGGGTTTGCGACCACTCGCGAACGGGACGGTGATGGGGCGACAGAGCGCGCACGCCGTCCCGGGGCTCGCGCCCCGGTCCCACGGGGCAGGTGATGCACGCGACCCCGCCGAATTGCCGGGACGAACGAGAGGCTTTGCCGGAAGGGTGTGTTAGGGATGCAGCAATCGCGACGTGACTTCATCCTCGGGGCCGGTCTGGCGGGTGTTGCGATGGCCGGCGCCGGACAGGCGGCTGCGGCCGCCGGGGACGGCGGCCCTTTGGACCTGCAGCTCGGCGACAGCCAGTTCATCCCCGTCGAGCACGGGGGTTTCGCCAACTACGTGTCTGAGCTGGTCTTCCGCCAGACGGGCAGGTACCCCACGATGAACTGGGACGACATCGGCATGCGCCCGATGTCTCTGGATGATCTGAAGCGCGACGTGTTCTTCACCGACCGCACCTTTTGCTCGCTCATCACCCGCGACATGGCCTGCAGCCTGCAGGGCTTCGGCGTCCACACCACCTGGGAGAGCCAGATCGCGACCCTGTACTACGACTGGTGCTGGTACGCCGACAAGCAGCTTGTCTGCCGCGCCGCCGAGAGTCGCGATGGCCGCGACGAGTACCGCTTCGATGTGCGTCTGGGAGTAGGGATCCGCTGCCGAGTGAAGATCATCCGCTCCGAGGTGCAACTGGAGGAGTCCTTGCCCTTCGTGATGGCGGCGGCGCAGCTCAACAAGCTCAGCGCCAGTCTCGACCTGCAGCGCATCGGGCTCACCGGGGCCGTTCCGCTGACGGCGCCGACAACCATGGGGATGGACGGCTACGGCCAGGTGTGCAGGTGCATCGAGGCCGCCAAGAGCTATCTGGAGTCGGGAGAGGGCAATCGGGCCCGGGTGCGCCCGGAGGTGGTAGGGGCCTGGCTCATGCCCACGGCGGATGCCAGGTACCAGCGCTCCGTCTGGGAGTACAGGGCCCTGCAGCATGCCCGAGACGGGCGCAGGCTGGAAGATGCCCTGCGCGATCAGCCGGCGGTGGCCGCCCGCGACGAGGTGTACCGCCAGGTGTACGAGGACTTCCTCCGCGTCCCGCCCGAGGGGCCCACGCATACCCAGCGTGCCAGGGCCAGGGCGCTGCTGGATGACAACATCCGCTGACGAGTGGGCCGCCGGCAGACCGCCCCGGCCTGTCCGGCGAGAGGGGCCGCGGGGCCCCGGCCCGACCGCACCCAACGGCGCTACAGCCCCGCCAGCACTCCGCGCACGTAGGCGAGGTCCTCGCGAGTCTGCTGGATCAGTTCCTCGGTGGTCATGTCCTTGAAGCTGAAGCCGCCCTGGTACTCGCTGTGGAAGCTGCAGGGGCCATCGAACCCCAGTTGCTTGAGGTACGAGAAGGCCTGGGGGAAGGGGGTCAGGCCCTGTGAGACCGGCAGAAGCTGCCCCTGCCAGCGGGTGTTGCCCTCGGCGTCCTTCTGGGGGAACAGGCCTGCGTTCTTGACCCCGACCATGTTGATCCTGTCGCCCAGGAGGTCCAGGCCCTGCTTCCAGCCGGAGCGCCCGCCCTCCAGCCCCATGTGGCACAGGTCCGGGTAGGCGCCGATGCATGCCGGGTCGTAGGGCTCGATGAGCATCCACACCACCGGCGACAGGGCGCTGAGGAAGTCGCCGGAGTGCACGTGGATGTTGGCGGAGACCCCGTACTTCTGGGCGAGAGCATTGATGCCCTCGAGGGCCTCCCCGGCAGCGGCGATCTTCTCGCGCATGGAGCCGAACTCCTGTACCTGCCAATAGCCCAGCTTCAGTCGCTCCACGCCGCAGGCCGCGGCCGCCTCGAAGATCGGCTCGGCGGTGGGGTCCTGCGCCGTCTCAATGGCGGTGGTCAGCATGGGGACGCTGAGGCCCTTGTCCCGCAGCAGCTCCACCGCCGGCTCGAGGTCCTCGGCCACCCGAGACGGCTCCACGTGCCCGCCGGGGCGCACGGTGAGGTCCACGCCCTCGAAGCCGATGTCCTGGATGATGTCCCCGGCCTCATCGACGTCGAACTCCTGCAGCATCTTCGAGAACATGACCAGTTCCATGGTGTCGCCTCCGACACGGGCTGTCCGATGTCGTCGTCCGGGCGGGTCCCACGGCGCCCGCCGCAGACCCTCTGCGGCATGGGCCTCCGGCCCTATCCGCCCCTCACGTGCCACTCAAAGCCGATCTCCGCATCATCCCACGGACGTCTCAGCTCATCCGGCTCGTCGTATACATAGTGCCGGTCCGGCACGTTGAGCACGACGGCCAGCTCCGTGCCCAGACACATCCAGCCGTGCCAGACACCGGGCGGGATCTGCAGCAGGGTGCGGTTGAACTCCCCCAGCACCAGCGCTTCGCTCTGTCGGTAGGTGGGGCTGTCCTCCCGCCCATCCCACAGGCCGACCTTCACATTGCCCTGTACACAGCAGAAGGTGTCGGTCTGCCGGGAGTGGGCGTGCCAGGCCTTGACGATGCCCGGGTAGGTCGCGGAGACGTAGCACTGCCCAAAGCCCGCGAACAGGTCGTCATCGTCACGGAGGACCTCCATCAGGTATCCCCGGCTGTCGGGGATGAGACGCAGTGTCTTGGTGCGCACGCCGTCGATCAAGCTTGCCACTCTCCCCTGGGTCTCCCGCCGTCGCCTCTGCCGTTGCCGTCCCCGCCGTCGCCTCTGCCGTCACCTCAGCCGTCACCTCAGCCGTCACCTCAGCCGTCGCCGTCCCGCCGTCCCGCCGTCCCGCCGTCACCACCGCCGTTGCCGTCCCCGCCGTCACCTCCGCCGTTGCCATCAGCCCTCCGGGAGCAGCAGGCCGATCCCGTGCCTGGTGAACTGCTCGGCGGCGAAGCTCTGGAGGTCTTCGGCGGTGACGGCCATGACCCGGGCGGAGAAGGTCTCGCTATCGGTGGCGGTTGCGCCCACCAGGTGCATGCGGTTCCTGACGGTGGCCAGGCTCTCAGGCCCGTCGGCGGCGAGGGCGTTGAGGTTGATGGCCCGGAGCTTGGCCCGCTGCAACTGCTCTTGGGTCAGCGGCGCCTCCGCCAGGCCCAGGATGTGGCGCAGGATGCCCTCTCTGGTGCTCTCGACAGCGGTCGGCACGGCTCTGGCGATCACGGCCAGGCAGGGGTGGCTGGTGAGTGAGACGGGCATGACGTCGATGGGGCTGACGCTGCTGCCACCGATGCGATCGGCCAAGGTCAGGCCGGTGGCGATGGTCTTGTCGGAGGCCAGTAGCCCGCCGGCACCGGAGAGGGCGCCGTAGGCCACCATGCCCCTGACGAAGCCGTCGCTGCCCACGGGCGGCAGCGGGACACCCACCAGGAGCATGGCGCTCTCGACGGCGAGGTTCATGTCCGTCTCGACGCGCGAGGAGGTGACGGTGCCTGCGAAGGGCGCGGGGGCCGCGACCTGGCGCGGCTCGTGGCGGCCGAAGGCCTCCGTCACCATCCGCAGGGCCTCGGACTCGGCAAAGGGCGTCACGATGCAAAGCGAGGCGAGGTTGGGGACATAGTAGGTCTCATAGAAGCCGCGGACGTCGGCGAGAGTGATCTGGTCGCGGGTCTGCGGAGTACCCCAGACGGGCCGGGTCCAGACGGTATCGCCCCACAGGGCGCGCTGGAACAGGGAGTGCAACTGGGCCGCGGCGGAGATGTTGCCGGCGGTCTCGCCGCCGGCGTCGGCCAGGGACTCTTTGGCCGCAACCACGTCGTCCTCCGTCCAGTCGGCGGCGAACACGGAGGAGCTCAGCAGGCTAAGCAGCGGCTCCAGCGCCTCGGTGGTGACGGAGGCGGCCAACTCGACGTAGTCGGCCTGCATCTCAACGCGCATTCCGCCACCGGCCCCGGCCTCCTGGCGCAGACCGGCGAGGTCCTCGCGCTCCGCGATGCCGCTCGTCAGTAGACGCAGCAGCACCTGCTGTGTCACCGCCCGCAGGCCGGCCTTGTGGGGAGGGACCCGGTCGGGGCCGATGGCCAGTCCCAGGTGGACCCCGCACACGTTCCCGTGGCCACCGGCGATAGTCGTGACGTTCATGCCGTTGGCCAGAGTCTCCTGTGCCGCCGGCAACGCGCCACAGCTCCACAGCCAAAGCAGTGTACCTAGACACCACACAGATCGAAGCTTCACGGGATGAGCCGGGCCTCCTTGGTCGCGTCGCCGGGCTTCCGCGGCCGGATGATCACAAGCGTGCTCTTGTTCGGGTCCAGATACTCCGTGGCTACGCGCCGGATGTCCTCGACTGTGACCTTGTCCACCTCCGCGAGGTAGTCGATGGCGAACCGGTAGGTGTCGATGGCCTCGTAGAAGCCCATGGAGCCCACCTGCCCGGCGAAGGTCTGATTGTCGAAGGCATAGCCGGCGTGGATGGTCCTGCGCGCCCTCTGCAGCTCCTGCTCCGTGATGGGCTCATCCTGCAGCTTCTGCAACTGTCCCACCACGGTCTCGCGAGCGTTGAGCTCGGCCTCGGGCTGGCACAGGAGGGTGATGATAAACAGCCCCGGGTCGCGACGGGTGATGAACTCCACCTGGGGCACGACACCCTCGGCGGTGTCGGCCTCGAGGGCCTCGTCGAGGCGTGCCTCGGAGCCCTCACCCAGCAGGGCGTAGATCAGGTCCAGCGTGCAGACGTCCCGCTTGTTGTCGATGCCCGCTCCGTGCCAGGCGTAGGAGACGATGGTTCCGCGAATGGCGGCCTTCTCCAGTCGGGTGCGACTGTCGGTGGGCCGCGGGGCGGGGGTAACCGCCGGCACGTCCACGGTGTGTGATGCGTATCCACCAGCCAGCTCGGCTACCGCGGCCAGCACATCGGCGGACTTGACGTCCCCCACGATCAGCAGACTCATGTTGTTGGGCACGTAGTGCTTCTTGTGGAAGGCCGCGAGGGCGTCGGCACTGTAGGCCGCCACGCCGGTGGCCGTCCCTGCCACGGGCCTGCCGTACGGATGATCGGCGAAGGCCGTCTCCCAAAGCAGCATATGGTGACGCCCCAGCGGGCGGCGTTCGGCGTCCAGAAGGTTGCGACGCAGCTCCGGCAGTTGCTGGGCCCACACGGCCTCGTCGAAGACGGGCTCAAACACCGCCTTGACAAATCGCGGGAGCAACACATAGAAGGCATCGGCGGCGGCCACCAGCCGGATCTGGGTGCTGTCCAGCGAGGTATGGCTGTCGAAGATCGCGCCGGTATCGCCCAAGGAGGTGGCGACATCCATGCCGTCGGGCCCGGGCACATCAAGCATCATGTGGCGCACGATGTCCGAAAGGCCTCTTTCCTGTTCGCTCTCATAGAGCACCGACGCCCGGATGGCGAAGCCCGCCGCGACCAGGCCACTGCCCGGCACCTCGCGCACGATGACGTTTAGGCCGTTGGGCAGCTCCTGTGTCACCAGCGTGCTGTCGTCGATCACCGGCGCGGCCCACGCGCAGGCGCAGGCCAGCATTGCCGCAAGCAGCGCGATCCCGCTCAGCGTTGGTCTTGGCATCGGCATCTGGTAACCCCGCTTGTCGTAAGGGCGCCTCGCCACGGCAGGTGGCGTCACGCCTCTTGTTCTCGCAGCACCCGCTTGAGCACCTTGCCGGTGCCGGACTTGATGAGTTCATCGCGGAATTCGACGGTTCTGGGCACCTTGTAGTTCGCCAGGTAGGCGGCGCAGTGGTCGATGACGGCCTGGGCCGTCAGGTTTCGGCCCTCCTTAAGGACGATGAAGGCCTTGACGTCCTCGCCCCGCAGGCGGCTGGGCACGCCGACCACCGCCACCTCGGCTACCGCATCCAGTCGGTAGATGACATCCTCGACCTCCCGGGGGTAGACGTTCATCCCGCCGACGATGATCATATCCTTCTTGCGGTCGATAATGCTCAGATAGCCGTCGGCGTCCAGATGGCCGATGTCCCCGGTGAGCAGCCAACCGTCACGGATGGCCTCGGCGGTGCCGGTCTCATCGCGCCAGTAGCCCTTCATCACCGTGCGCCCGGACACGCACACCTCCCCGGGCTCGCCCGGCGGCAACGACACCATGTCATCATCGCAGATCTTGACGCCGACGCCGGGCAGCGGCGGGCCGACGGTGCCCACCTTGCGCACCCCCTCCGGGGGGTTCACGCTCACTACCGGCGAGGCCTCTGTGGGCCCATAGCCTTCGACCATCACCACTTTGTAGCGTTCCTCGAAACCCGTGAGCACCTCCACGGGCATCGGTGCCCCACCGGACACTCCCAGCCGCAGGTGGCTCAGATCGAACTGCCGCTCCGTGCGCATCTGCAGCATCACGGCGAACATCGACGGCACTCCGGCGAAGAAGGTGGCGCCGCTGGCCTCCAGGATCTCCAGAACGGTGAGTGGCGCGAACTTGGGGATCAGGACGCTGTGGGAGCCGCTGAGGATGGGCAGGTGCATGTTCACCGTGGCCCCGAAAGAGTGGAACAGGGGCAGCACGCTGGCGAAGACGTCGTTCTCGTCGACCCGGACCACCTGCCGACAGGCCATGGTGTCGGCGATCAGGTTGTCGTGCGTCAGCATGGCGCCCTTGGGGCGGCCGGTGGTGCCGGAGGTGTAGATCAGCACCGCCACGTCGTCCCGGGAGCCGGAAACGAAGGGCGGTGGCCCACCGGGGGGACGCAGGAGCTGCTCGAAGGACCGCACATCCTCCAGGGACGACTCGCCACTGATGATGATGCGCTCGAGACCCTCCAGGTGGGCTCTCACTCCGGCGATCAAGGGATCGAAGACATTGAGGGCGAGGAGGGTCTTGGCGCCCGAGTTGGCCAGGACGTAGGCGGTCTCCTCCGGCCCCTGGAGACAGTGGAGCGGAACGGCGACCGCCCCTAGCTGCAGGGCGGCGTAGTAGGAGATCACGAACTGCGGGCAGTTGGGAAAGAGGACGGCCACGCGCTCACCGGCCTCGACGCCCATCTCACTGAGTGACGCCGCCAGCGCACCCACACTCCCCGCCAGTTGCGGGTAGGTGAGGGTCTTGTCCATGAAACTGAGGGCCGGCCTGCTCGGGTGGCGCGCCGCCGTGGCGCGAAGGCACACCGGCAGGGTTTCGGCGGCAACTTCAGTCATGCCCACGTCCTCCTGAGGTTCGGCCCGGGTCGCAGACTCCGCCCATGGTGCGAGACATGGGAAATGCCAGGATACAACGCCCACCGGGGAGGGTCAAGGAAGCCACATACTCCACGGGGCGTGCCGCCTGCATGCCAGAGGACCGTACGGCCTGCCGACCGATGTCTCACTTCAACGCGGAGGCGACGCCCACCTCCGCCGGCGGTCGGAGCTTGGTTCTCTACAGGTGCGGCCGAAAAGCGGGTTCTGCCGCCAAGATGTCATTCCGAGCGGCCATCTCGCACAGCGAGATAGCGAGGAATCTCGCTGAATGCCGGGAGATTCCTCGGGCTGCTCCCTCCGGGAGCGGGCGCTCTCAGGATCACACTCTCAGCGAAGGCGGGGTTCTCGGCCGCACTCCTAAAGCTCACTGCATCCCAGCGCCTCGGAGTACAGCGCCAGGACGTTCTCGATGGGCGTGTCGGGCTGGATGCAGTGGGCGGGACTGCAGATGTACCCCCCGCCCTTGCCCACCACCTCGATGCGCTCCCGCACCTCACGGCGCACGTCCTCCGGCGTCCCGTGGGGGAGGGTCCGCTGGGTGCTGATCAGGCCGCAGAAGGTGAGCTCTTCGCCGTACAGCCGCTTGATTTCCGCCGGGTCCATGCCCGCCGGCTCCGGCTGCATGGCGTCCAGGATGTCCAGCCCCATCTCGATGAAGGTGGGCATGATCTCGTGGGTGTCGCCGCAGGAGTGCATCATGGCCAACGCCCCGTGCTCGTGGGCCAGGTCGATGAACCTTTGCAGGCGCGGCACAAAGAAGGCGTCGAAGCAGGCGGGCGAGAACATGCGCCCCTCCTGATTCCCGCAGTCCTCGCCCAGGCACAGGATGTCGATCCTCCCCTGCCCGGCCTCCAGCCCGCGCTGGCAATAGTCATAGTAGTGATCGACCCGGCGGTCGATCACGGCCACTCCCACAGGGTCCTCGGTGGCGATATCCACCATCACCTGCTCCATACCCCGGCCGCGCGAGACACCGTTGAGGATGTCCGGGATGCCCGCGCCACCGAAGCATACCGCGAAGTCCGAGAGCGCTTCGCAGGCCTCGGCCACGCCGCTGTAGTCGTAGTCCGCGGCCGAGGGCCATGGGTAACGCGCCACGTCAGCCATGGTCTTGATCTCGGCCAGGGCAAGCTCCGAGGCCTCGTAGTACGCCCCGGATTCGTAGGCGCTGCGGCTGTAGCCCACTCCGAACTCGTCATAGTGATCGGCCTTCCCCGCCATCTTCGGCCCCGGTCGGATCTCGCCTTTGTACGGCGCCCCCACGCCCCGCAGGTCGATGCCGAATACCTCGTACAGGTCCCGGGGACCGAAATGCGCCTGAAGCTGCTGGGTGACCTCGGGGGTGAGATACACCTGCAGGGGCACACGGTCCGGCTGTTCATGACGACAGGCGGCCAGGACACGCTCTTTCGATGTCATCGTGGGCTCCTTTGGATCCGGCGTGGGCAGACCGTGCTTCGTCCGCGGCCTGCGCCGCCTTGCGGCCATTGGCCGTCGCCTCTGGCTCGCCGGGGGGCCATGACACAGGACACATCTCCCCCACCGAGCCCGGTGCTCTGGGGCGAGAAGAGTTCGGTGTCTGTCGGGATGACCTACTGTAGCACGAGGAGATGAACAGGGGAATGGGTAACGCGCAGGGCCGGAGAGAACGCGGAGACCCGGGCCTGGGCCCGGGTCTCCGCAACAGCACTGCGTGGTGTGCCTCTACGGCGGTGGGTATCAGAAACCGGCCCCGGTCATGCCGTGCCTACTGGCTCAGGAAGGCCTCCCGCGCGGCCGCGAAAGCCACCGGGGCGTTGTAGTTCACATCGCTATCCATGCGGACTCCGAACACCGTCCCGGCCTTCACGTCCACGTTCTTGGCCTCACCCTTGGGCTTGAGGATTTCGCTGTACAGATAGCCTGCGGCAGCCCCGATCAGGCCGCCGACGAGGACGTTGCCCTTCGTCAGCTTGCCGATCAAGAGGCCCGCACCGGCGCCGATGCCGATCATCAGCAGGCGGTCGTCCTTGGCCTTGGCGGTCGCGGTGAGGCGGCCACTTTCACTGCGCGTCACGCTCTCGTCGTCCAGGGAGATCAGGGCGCCGTCCAGCCTGACTCTGCTCCCGTCCGGCAGGTGCGCCTCGCGGAAGTCCAGGTCCAAAGTGCCCGGCTGGCCGTCGCCGGCCTTCTGCACCCCGACGATCACCCCGTAGAGCCTGGTCCCGCGAGGGAACTCCGCATCCCCCTCCTGCTCCGACTTGACGGTAACGGTGAACCCGTCCCCGAGCCTGGCGGTGGCGGAGCTCAGAGGGGTGTCAAGGCTGACGGGCACCACGGTGCCCTGAGGGATGAAGACGGTCCGCAGGGCGGTACCGGTCTGACCGCCGGGCGGCGGGGCCGCGAAGGACTCCCTGCCGCCTGTGGAGATGAACACGGTCTGTGTCGCGCCGACCCATTCTACTTCGGCTCCCAGGGCCTCGCTGACGAACCGCAGCGGCACCATGGTCGAGCCGCGACGCACCATGGCCGGGACGTCCAGGGCCAAGACCCGCCCGTTAACCAGTGCCTCCGGCTCGCCGATGGTGAGCTGCACATTGGTCGTGCCCCTGATGGCCGTAACCGTCTGCGTGGTCTCATTCCAGTGCACCTCGGCCCCCAGCGCCTCGAAGATGGCGCGCATCGGGACCATCGTCCTGTTGGCTACTTGCATCGGCTCGACGGTGAAGGAGATCGGGCTCCCGTTGACGATGACGCTCGTTGCCGCCATGCCGCATGAGGCGGCCAACATCACAATCCCCAGGACTATCCCGGCAACGCCGATAGCGCGTGTTCTTGTCATGAATTGCCTCCTGACGATGTCTTGTCGTTCCCGACGTGAACTGAACCGCCGGAGCCGATGGCAGGCCATCGCCCCCGGACTGAACAAGTATCCGGCACAAAGACACTCTAGCCCGGAGAGGACCTGGTGAAACCATAAAGGTAGGTTCCAGGCCGCGGGGAGCTCCCGGTTTGGCTCTCCCCGATGCGAGCTGACAGCACTCCCCATCCGGACGGGGAGTGCGGCGGCTCCGACCCCGAAGGTGGCGCGGGTAGAGGCCGTCGGTGCACGGCGACGGGAAGAGGCTGCTAACGCGGTAACCAGAAGGAGGATGCAGTGTGCATGCGGAATACCGGCAGATTAGGTACACTGGGTCGCAGGGACTCTGTCCGTCAACACTAATGGAGGTGTACAACCACATGCGACGAGGATTCACGCTGATCGAACTGCTGGTGGTCATCGCGATCATCGCCATCCTGGCAGCCATATTGTTCCCTGTCTTCGCCCGGGCGCGCGAGAAGGCGAGGCAGGCCAGTTGCCAGTCGAACCTCAAGCAGATTGGCCTGGGCTGGCAGATGTACATCCAGGACTATGACGAGATACTGCCGCTGCTGTATACGGTCACGCCGGGCATCTCCGGCGGCTACATCCACACCCCGGAGAATCTGCATCCCTACATCAAGAACGCGCAGATCTGGCTCTGCCCCAGCGCCAGGACCACATATCAGTCCTTCGACTACGGGATCAACTGCAACTACGGCTACAATCAGAGCCGCTTCGTGGGCTATGCCAACTTCGACGGCGGGATCGAGGAGTCCAGGATCACCGACCCGGCGGGGACCATCGTGTTCATCGACGATACCAACCTCTACGCCGGCCCCTACAGTCCCGCGGTACCGGCGGGCTACGACCCGAACGCCAACGTTCTCAACTCTGCCACGGACACATCGGGAACGCGGGCAAACAACAGGCACAACGAGATGTACAACATCGTGTTCGCCGACGGCCACGCCAAGTCGCAGAAGGACACCAAGTACCGCGAGTGGTCGTACTGGATGGACTAGCCGGACCCCGCCACCAATGAGATCGCGTATGACGGGCGCGGCGGACGATAGCCGCGCCCGTCATCGTTCCGGCCGACCGGCGGCGCGTCGGGTGCGACGGCTCAGAAGGTCCGGCTTCTCCGGCCTTCACCACGTCAAGCAGACCGGCCTGCAGTTGGCGGGCGGCTCGATCTTCGTCGTCTCCTGGGTCGCCAGGTCGAACACGTACACCTGCCCGAAGGGCTCGCACTGGAGGCAGTCGCCCTGTCCCACGCAGTACGCGATCTTGGTCCCGTCGTGGTTCCAGCACGGGCTCCACAGGCGCTTCTGGAACGCGCCGAGGGCGTGTTCGGCCGTCCAGTCATCTGCCCGGAAGTACCACAGGTCGGAACCGACGCCGTCAACCCGATCCCCCCGATACACCAGCAGCTTCGTGCCGTCGGGCGACCATGCCTCGAGCCCGCAAGACGCGGGGCTGTCGCGGACGAGCCGGAGGACCGAGTCGTCCGCCAGGTTCCACAGCGCCACAAAGCGCAGCCTGGTCGAGGCCTGGTAGACCTCGAAGGCCACTAGTTCGCCGCCGGCTCAGCCCCCCGCCGGCCCGCGCGTGTAGCGCACGAGGCGGAAGGAGTCGGCACAGATGAACCCCACCAGCAGATCGCCTGCGGCCGACACCCGGAGGTAGTAGCGGTCCGTCCACTGGGGCACGCCGGCATCCGTGGCCATCTGCTCGAGTTCCTCGGCGGGCTGCTCCAGCACCGCCCCGTCTGAGCCGCGGAGCACGACCACGGAGGTCCGGATGTCCTTGTACCAGTAGCGCCCCTTCGCGTCCCGCGTCCAGTCGAGCTTGGTGAGGTAAAGGTCGCCGCCCGCCGTGGCACCGAGACCGACCAAGCCAAGCATCTCGGCCCTCGAGCGCAGTCCGAACGGGTGCTCCGCCACCGCCGTGCCGTCCGCCCGGGTGATGGTCCAGCGCAAGCCGTGCACCGTCTGCGCTCCGTCGCCGCCGGTCCCCGAGCCGGCAACGCAGTGCAGCACGGGTTCGTCTCCAGCCCAGCCGAAGGCCGCGCACCGCACACTCAAGGGGCTCTGCGGAGGCGCTCCCACGAACTCCATCTGCTGCTTGTCGCGGGAGACCCGGAACACCCCCAGACGCTTCGCGTCACGTGACTTGAGGCAGATGTACGCGTCGCGCGGGCCTGCACTGAGGGCCACGACGTTCCTCGCCCACAGGGGCTCGGGGGGCTCTCCGGGGGCCCAGGGGACGTCGCTGTTCGAGGACAGCAGGTCCCCTCCGGGCCCGAAGACGGCAAGCCCCGGGTTCTCGTAGGCGTCGGGAGCGACCTCGCCCCGCGGCCCCCTCTCGATGACGAACAGGTCGCCCGCTCGCGAGAGTGCCAGCAGCAGCGGCTCACCGTGGATGCGGCCCGGCACGGGCATGACGGCGTTGTGCACCCAGCGCCCGGACTGGTCGAACAGCACCGCGCGTCCGTTGGCCGAGTCGGCGACCCAGAAGCCGGCGCTGCATTCGATGGCGTCCTCGGGCGCGGTGGTACCGGCGAACTCCGGGACGCCGGGCCACCGCCAGGTACCGTGGCCCACCTCGCCCTGCCCAGAGCCCCAGGGCGCCGTCACCACCACCTCGCACTTGCTGAAGGTAGCCTGGGACCTCCCGCAGTTGGCGACAGCCAACCCCACAGCGGCCGCCGTCGCCGCGGCGCGCAAGGCTCGTGATCTCATCGGTCGCACTCCTCGAGATAGGGCGTGCAGCGCTCCTCGACCCAGGCCCAGACGGTGCCTCGCACCGACGTCTGCACTGGATCCAGGTGCACCCAGTAGCCGGCGGGGCCCTGCGGATCTACCGTCGCATTCAGCATGTTCCCGTTCCCCACAAGCACTCCGACGTGCCCGGCGTTCGCTGGCGTCACGGCCCCGCTCTCTGTGTCCAGTGTGGACAGGCTGCCGTCCGTATGGCAGACGAGCAGCAGCCCGTCGGACAAGCGGCTTGGGCGCTGGACCGAATCGAGGCCGTCGACCACAAGAATCTCTGGAGCGTCGATGGGGCCGTCCGGCGGCGGCACTCGCCTGTTGCACCGAGCCGCCTCCACGGCCGCAGTTGCGGGCGTCCGAAGCCAGTTCTGGGGCTACAATGCCGCCGTTCGCAAGCGTCCCATCTTGCGAGGTCGGGCTACCAGCTCAGATCATGCAGGTTCCGGCCAGGCGCCGATTCACGTCACCTCACCCCCCAGCCCCCCTCTCCCTTACTCCGCCAAACGGCCGGCGGAGATGGGAGGAGGGGGGAGAACGGCAGTACTTCGACTTTTCCGGACTCGGGAATGGCGCAATGTGGCCCCAGTGTGTTCATGCATAGTGTGAGTACCAGGCGCGAGTCGGCGGTCGATTGGACGGCTGTCGTCCGTTGCCACCCACCCTCCCGGAGCACCTCATCGGCTTGGGGCCAGGCTTCTCCGAGAGGGATAGACACATATTTCGCCATGGAAACAGACAGTCCTTTCCACAGACGTTCCATTGAACCTGTCATTCTATCCACCATTGCGACGCTCAACCGTTTCCCAGTGATCCAGGCCGCACCAATGTGTCGACACACACGTCGCCTGAGCCGTCCGGCATCGAGACCTCCTGAACTCTCGCTCGTCCCCGTCCACAACCGCTGACGCGCGCCGGCTCCCCAAAAGGTCCCCCTTCTCGCTGCGGCGAACCGCTCTGCATCCTTCTCCCCGGAGTCACCGCCATGTGCGCCCGCGCTTGCCTTTCCGCCGCGCTTGTTGTCCTCACCTGCCTCCCCGTCTCTTGCCAGGACATGCAGACTGCCCTGTCCGAGGACTTCTCCGGCCCCCTGCCGCGCTGGGGTCTCGACCCTCAGGGCGGGGCCCTGAGGGTGGAATCCGGCCTCACCCTGGTGCCCGTGTTCGGCCTCACCGATGCCACCATCGAGTACAGGGTCAAGGTGGAGGGCGAAGGGCTCGTGGAGTTGCTCTTGCGCTATGACATCGACACGGACGACTACTACATCTTCCGCGTGGACACCCGCATAGAGGGCGGCGATCCGCCGGGGTTTCTCAAGCGCGCTCACGGCGACTCGCCGTGGCCCATCGCCGGCGAGCGCAGCGGGCAGACGCCCCCGGCCGATACCTGGCTGGATGTGAAGGTCGAGCTGGAGGGCGACCAGTTGCGGGGCTATGTGGACGGTGAGCCGGTGGCCACGCTGCGCGATGCCGACTACAAGGTGGGCGGGCTGGGCTTCCGGGCTCAGCTCAGCGGCGGATTGGTGGATGATCTCACGGTCTCCGTGCCGGTCGGGGCGAGCTACACGCTGCTGGAGCCCTATCAGCCTCCGCCTGAGGCGAGACCGGCTCCCTTCACCGAGGGCACCTGGACGGCGAGCTGGATCTGGTCTCCGGGTGAGCCAGAGCAGCTCAGCCGCGTCTTCCGCAAGAGGTTCGACGTGCCCGCGCAGCCGGTCGAGGCCACCTGCGTCGTCACGTGCGACAATCAGTATGCGCTCTACCTCAATGGTGAGTTCATCGGCCGCGATACGGACTGGTACAGCGTGGAGACCTACGACCTGCTGGACAAGTTGCGGGTCGGTGACAACGTCCTTGCCGTGGCCTGCGAGAACGACGAGCCCGGCGCCGCCGGGCTGCTGCTGGAGTTTGGAGCGACCTGTGAGGACGGCCGGTTCGTGCATGTGGCCAGCGATGAGAGCTGGAGGGCGGCCGTCGCCGCGCCGGAGGGCTGGGCGGCAGTGGATTACGATGACGGGGCCTGGGGCGCCGCTTCCGTCGTGGGCAAGTACCCCTGCCCGCCGTGGAGCGGCCAGGCGAGCTTCCCTCTGCCCTATCTGGGGCCCAAGCAGCCCCTCGAGCTGGTGGGGGCTGAGGTCCCGGAGCGCATCGAGATCGGGCGCCCCTTGGCGGTCACCGCTACCTGGAAGCCCACCCAGCCCCTGCGCGAGAGCTATCCGATCGTGCTCACGCTGCAGCAGGGCCGGGGCCCCGCGACGGATATCGCCGTCCTTAGGCCCAACAGGAAGACCTGGGACTGGCGGCCGGGAGTGGAGCATACGGAGACCTTCACGGCGCAGATTCTGCCCGATACAGGGTACCTGCTGGAGCCGGGGAGGGTGGAAATAGGCCTGGAAGTGCGCGGCACCTTCTACACGGATCGCAGTGGGTACACCGTGGGCGAGGCGAGCTTCCGTCCCCCGGCGGTGGCCGGGGCGGGGCGGCTGCCCGCGCCGCCCGGACCGGAAGAAGCCTCGGAGGGCTCTTTCACCGACCCCACGGGGGTGCAGCACGAATGGAAGCTGGACGGCGAGGGGAGGATAGTCGTGGACGGGGTGCCCTATGTCCCGCTGGATGCCGACGGCGTGTACTGGTGCGTGGCCGATGAGGGGACAAAGTCCCTGGCCGATATCGGCTGGCGGGACACGGTGCAGCGCATCTGCAAGCAGGGAGGGCCGAGCGGAGCGGACTTCGTGCGCGTGCGCCTGGTGGACCACATCGACGCCACAAGGACGGACCACGAGTTCAGCGAGGACGGCGGGCTGGGCGGCAAGAGCCGGCTGCTGAGCATCGCTGGCCGCAGCTATCGGGTCACCTCGGCCCGCGATAGACTGAGCTACTTTGCCTATACGGCCACCTGCGAGCATCCCCGCAACCCGCACTTGATGATGTACCAGTCCGTCAACGACCGGGAGCGGTACACGACGATTCGCATTCAGCCGCCCTGGGACAACGTGGGCGGCGGGGCCTACACCGGCCGCGAATACCCCTGCGACGGCCGGCCCTATGAGCAGATGTTCGTATTCTACCCCCGGCAGGAGGCGATCCGCTTCACCGTGTCCCGCCGGTCCTGCGAGGAGCCCATCGAGCCCGAGAGCGGTGCGGCGGTAGCGCACGTCTGGCTCCTGGAGCTACTGGACCCGCCGGGCACGCGCCCCGTCGTGCTCGCGCCTTCCGCCGAGCCGGACGACAATCCGCGCCGCCTGGGCATGTACCTCACCCATCCGGTGTACATGTACTCACTGTACGGCTACGAGGGGCGCTCGGAGACCGAACGCAAGGCCTCGCTGCGCAGCTTCATCGACTATCTGAAGTTCTGCGGGATCAATATGCTGCAGTTCAACGCCGTGGACGGCGGCGATACGACAGGCATGGCCTTCTACGAGAGCGACCTGTGGCCCCGCAGTGCCGGGGATCTGCTGCGCGAGCTGCTCCCGCTGTGCGAGGCCAATGACATCCAACTGGTGCCGATTGTCACCTCGATCTCCGTGCCGGAAGGCAAGCACGGGTTCACCACAGACAGCTTCCAGATGGACCGTTTCGGCGAGCTGACCACGTTCTTTTCCTCCCGCCCGCCTCTGCCGGACCCGCTGCGGCCGGAGGTGCAGGAGCTGCTGTTTGCCAACCTGCGGGAGATCCTGGACATCTGCGCCCAGAGCCCGGCCGTGGGCGGAGTAGGCTTCCGCGTCAATGGCAAGATCGGCCTGTGCTACGGGGGCGAGGCCCTGGGCAAGACCGACCGCTATACCGGCTACAGCCCGTGGGACATCCAGCAGTTCAGGGAGGACACGGGCATCGCTGTGCCGGAGATGGAGCCCACGCCCTATGAGTGGATCCACGACAACTGCTGGGAGCGCTGGCTCGACTGGCGCTGCGAGCGCACCCGCGACCTATGGCTGGACTGCCGAGACCTGGTGCGCGAGTACCGCGACGACCTCCTGCTGTACATAAGCTGTGACATGCCCAGCGAGACGCCGGCCTGGAACATCTACTGGCCCGAGGGTGAGACGCCGCTGGACTGCATGCGCTATCACGGCGTGGATCCGCGCCTGTTCTCTCAGGAGCCGGGGATCATCCTGCAGCGCGGGATGATGGTGGCCGCCGACAGGTACTTCACCCGCACCGGGCAGTACGGCCGCAACGTTCAGGCCCTCAAGGACTTCCACTATGCCGAGGGGGTCGCCGAGATGTACCGCGGCGCCGAGGGCGATGCCTGCGAGCTGTACCACAACTACTGGGAGGAGTTCGGAGTCTTCAAGATCGGCCAGTTCCGCACGGAGTTTTGGGGCGCGGCCACGATGTTCGCCCATGGGCGCAACTACTTCGAGCCCTTCGCCTTCAGTCTTGAGAAGACCAACTGCCACACCCTGAACGTCTTCTCCTGGGAGCGCGGGAGCTTCGGCCACGAGCACGACCTGCGGGCCTTCGCCAGGGCCTTCCGGGCCCTGCCCAGGGGCGAGGGGGAGGATGCCGCCGAGTTCGTGGCCGGCCAGGCCGACGGCCTGTGGGTCAGGCGCTTCGGCGACAGACTGGCCGTCCTCAACACCACGGGGGAGGCCAGGACGGTGCGGCTCCGCTATCCGTCTGTGCTTCCCGCCCGCAAGGACCTCATGGACTTCGGACGCTATCGCGTGGTGGTGGCGGGAGGCGATTGGGAGCGTTTGGGCGTCGACGTCGCGCTGGAGCTGGAGGCCTATGAGCTCAGAACGCTGGGCTTCGAAGGGGAGTAACGGCCGAGAGCGGCAAGAACCGCGAACTTCAGACCACGGAGACGCGGAGAGCACAGAGATACACGGAGAACGGCGGAAAGGGGAAGGCAGACCGGGCAGAGGAACGGCCGAACACAGAGACGCGATCTCGCAGAAGGATCGAGCGGGGCGGTGGAGGAGGCGAAGGGTCGGCACGGGGCTGCGGAAGGCGGGCGCTATCGGTCGGCGGCGGCTCTGAGCATCCTGTCATAGGCCTCGTTGCGCGGAAGTCCCGTGGCGGCGGCGAGGATCTCGGCCGCCTGCCTGGTGCGGAGGCCTGAGGCCGCCAGCAGCTCAACGGCTCTGTCCAGGTCGCCGGCGGCCGGGGCGTCGGCGGTCGCGGGGGTCTCCGCCGGAGAGAGGACGATCGTGAACTCTCCCAGTGGCTCCGTAGCCGAAAAGTGCCGGCACAGCTCCCCTACCGGCCCGCGGAGCACCTCCTCGTAGAGCTTGGTCAGCTCCCTGGCCACCACGATCGGCCTGTCCTCACCCAGCACGGCCGCGGCATCGTGCAAAGATTCCCTGATCCGGTGGGGTGCCTCGAAGAGCACCGTAGGGGCCGCGGCGGCCGCGAGGGTCTCGTAGAACCGGCGGCGCTCGTTGCTCTTGCGCGGGGGATATCCGGCGAAGACGAAACTGTCTCCGGAGAAGCCTGAGACCGCCAGGGCCGAGAGCACCGCACTGGGTCCGGGAATCGGGACCACCCGGATGCCCCGCTCGGCGGCCAGGGCCACCAGGTGCGCGCCGGGATCGGAGACCACCGGGACGCCGGCGTCCGAGACGAGGGCGACGGACTTACCCTCCAGGAGGCGGTCCACGATCCCGGCGGCCTTCTCCCGCTCCGAGTGCTTGTGGTAGCTGTGCAGGGGCCTGTCCAGGCCCAGGTGTGAGAGCAACCGACGGGTGTGCCGGGTATCCTCGGAGACCACCAGGTCGCACTGTGCCAACGTGTCACAGGCGCGCTGAGACAGGTCGGCCAGATTGCCGATGGGGGTGGCGACGACGTAGAGGATCCCGGGCTGCGCAGAGGGCATGGTGGTGATGGATGCGGCCGGGCACTTACCTGAAGTCCTGCCGGGAGGCTCCGCTTCGATCGCGCCGTGGCCCACCTCGGAGGTCTCAGTGGCCCCAATCTCTGGAGTAGCGGAAGTCGCGGTCGATCGAGCGGGCCGAGACCTTGGCCACCAGAGGCAGCCGCCGCTTGTACTGCGAGCCCTTGACCATCTCAAAGACCCTTGTGACGAAGGCCTCGTCGAAGCCCGCCGCCACCAGCTCCGCCGGTGACCAGCGCAGATCGATCATGCGGTACAGGACCTGATCGACTTCGGCGTAGGTCAGCCCCAGCTCGCCCTCGTCGGTCTGGCCCGCCCACAGGTCCGCCGTCGGGGGCTTGTCGATGATGACCTGCGGCACACCCATGTAGGCCGCCAGTTGCCGCACCTGGGTCTTGTAAAGGTCGCCGAGGGGATTAACCGCCGAGGCCATGTCGCCCCAGAGCGTGGTGTAACCCAGCAATGCCTCGGTCTTGTTGCTCGTCCCGACGACCAGGGCCGAATGGGCCACGGAGTGGTCGTAGAGGATGCTCATGCGCTCCCGGGCCATCTTGTTGGCGCGGCGCAGGCGCGAGGCATCGGGGAAACGCTGGAAGTAGGCGTCGATCTGGGGCGTGATGTCCACCACGGACTGCCGCACGCCGAGCCGATCGGCCAGCAGGCGGGCATGGCCTTCGCTCTCCGGGCTACTGGTGGCGTACGGCATCATGACGGCCAGCACGTTCTGGGGCCCCATGGCCCGGGCCGCGATGCACAGCGACAGCGCCGAGTCAATGCCCCCGGACAGCCCCAGCACGGCACTTTGGAAGGCGACCTTGGTGATCTCGTCGTGCACGAAGCCACAGAGGATCTCGGCGGTGGTGGCGCAGTCGATGTCAAGCACGTTCATCGCGGATCCTCCCCAGCTCCATCAGGGCCAGATGAATGTCGTCATCCTCGAGCATGGGGGCAGCGGCCCTGGCGCGCCGGACCTCCAGCGGGTCGATCTCGGCGTCCACCTCCGCCCGCTCCAGCAGCGGCCCACAGGCCACCACGTCACCCGACGGCGCCACCACGCGGCTGCCGCCCCAGAAGTTCACACCGTCCTCGTAGCCCACGCGGTTGCAAAACACCACGTAGATCCCAAACAGGCGGGCGTAGGTCCTGAGCATCTCGTCATAGGTCTGAGCGATCCCGATGCCTTCGGGCCCGGCCCCCCTGGAGGGTGAGTTGGATGTGACAATCAGATAGTGGATGCCGTCGTGGGCGAGGATGTAGGGCAAGATGGGGTGCCAGAGGTCCTCGCAGACCAGCATCCCGATGCGCCCGAACTCGGTGTCAAAGGCCCGCACGCAATGGCCGGGCGACAGGTAGCGCCCCTCATCGAACATCCCGTAGGTGGGGAGGTAGACCTTCCTGTGCGTGTGGATGAGGTTCCCGCGTTGCAGGTACAGGCTGGAGGTATGGAAGCTGAACCGGGCACTCTCCTCCACAATGCCGATGACCACACTGAGATCCTGCGCCGCACGGGCGACCTGAGCCAGCTCCGGAGCTTCGGTGGTGAGGGCGACGTCACAGGTCAGGTCCCGCAGGTAGTAGCCGGTGAGGGACAGCTCGGGGAACACGAGCAGGTCAATGTCGGCACCGGCCGCACGCGAGATGATCTCGAGGTGGTCGGCCATATTGGCGGGAAGGTCGCCCAGGCGCGGCGAGGTCTGGGCCAGGCGCACCCGGAAAGGCTGAGTGGGTCGCATGTGAGGTGGCACTTCCTTGGGGCCGGGTCTGGCTTGCGCCCCGGCCCGTGAACCGACGCCCCGTGCGCTCCCCGAGGCCACCGCGAGGGTGGCCGCCGGAGAGTGCCCGGGGCGTCGGAGGTGTCATCGGGTGCCGAGGACTACTCGGAACCTGCGTCGGGCGCCGCCGGCTGCGGTGTGATGGGGATCGACATGCCACCCATCCCGCCGAACCCGCCCATGCCCTGCTCCGCCTGGTAGGCCTGGTAGTCCTCGATCCACTTCTGCTCCAGAGCCGCCAGGTCCTTCTCGCCCAGCTCCTCCAGCTTCATCTGGATCTGCTGGTGCATGAACATATTGCTGTACTCATAGCCCTGGGCCCAGTCGGAGGCGGCCTTGTACTGGGTGGCCGCGCCCTGCTTGTCCCCCGTCTCCAGGAGCAGATCGGCCAGCTCCATGCGGATGTGCGCAGAGGCCGCGGAGGCCTCGTGCTGCGACAGCGCCGTCAGAAGCTCGATCGCCTTGGGCGTGTTCTGCGCTTCCTTGTACAGCATGGCCAACTGGTACTTGGCGCCCACATTGCCCGGATCGCTCTGGACGGCCTGCTCCAGCAGCGAAGTGGCCTTCACCTTGTCATCGTCCTTCAGTGCCCGGTACGCCGCCAGCTCCGGGTCCTGAACCTCGATAGTGGCCTTCTCCTCCAGCGCCTTGGTGTACTCGGTCCAGACCTCGTTCTTCCTCTGCTCCAGGGCCTGCTGCCTGTACTCGTCCTTCTTCTCGTCGAAGTCCTTGGGCAGCTCTATCTTGCGGTCGAGCACCTGGACGATGTGATAGCCGTAGGTGGTCTCGACGATGTCGCTGATCTCCTTGGGCTTGAGACCGAAAGCGGCCTTGTCAAACTCAGGCACCATCTCGTGACGGCCGAAGAACTCGGCCGCCGACGGATCGCCGTCGGGCGGGGGCGGCGTCCTGGAGTGGAGCATGCCGCCGACCACCGCACTGGCGGTGTCGGCGCTGTGCTCCTTGGCCAGCGCCGCGAAGTCCTCACCCTTCTTCGCCCTCTGCAGGAGCTCCTCGGCGAGCTTCTTGGCCTCGGCCTTGTAGTCCTTGGCAGGCTCGTCCGTCTTGGCTGCGGCCTTCTCGTCTGCCTTGGCTGCGGCCTTCTCGTCCGCCTTGGCTGCGGCCTTCTCGTCTGCCTTGGCTGCGGCCTTCTCGGCCTGGGCCTTGTCCTCGTCCTGCTGCTTGAGCCTATCGGGGGTGATGAGGATGTGTCGCGCCCTGACCTTGGCGTACTCGTCCTTCAGCTCCTCATCGGAGACGGTCACAGGCGACTTGATCTTCTCCTCGAGCTTCTCGAAGGTAATGGACTCCCTGAGGGCCTCGGTGTCACTCATGATCTCCGCGCGCAGCTCGCGCTTGAGCTGGTCGAGGGTCTGGTTGCGCTTGCTCAGTGCTTTGGCGAGGGCCTTGCGATCCTGATAGCTTCTGTCGATCTCCTGCTGGACCAACTCGTCCGCCTTGGCCTGCACCTCGGAGCGCGAGACCGAGATATTCTCCTTCTTGGCGGCATCGAGCAGCAGGAGGCGCTGGACCATGCCGTCGAACAGACCCGCCTTCATGTACTGAGCGCTGGTGACCAGCTCGGTGGAGGGCATATTGCGCACCTGCCGGGCGTAGCGCTGCTCGAACTCGTCCCTGGTGATGGTCTTGCCATCGACGGTGGCGATGTTCTTGGTCACCTTGCGGGCGGCCTGGGACGGATCGGTTCCCTGTGGCGACGGCGGGGCGCCGAACGTGTAGTAGGCTCCCACCAGGAAGACCAGGACGATGAGCCAGAAGATGATCTCCATCGGGCTGCCGATCGAGATCCTCTTGGAGCCCAGCGTGATGCGTATCTTCTTCCGGAACTGCTTGCGCATTCTGACGATAGACATGAACCTGCGTCCCCTCAGTGAGATCGGCGTCCCGTGCGCTGTGCAGCGGGAGTTCCCGTCAGGCTGAAAGCAGTGCGTCTCGTTCCCGTATCAAGCCGGCGATGGTGCCGGTGCCCGCCCTGCACCGATCGACCGTGAGCTCAGCCGAGGCGGCGTGGATGGCTCATTTGTCCGACAGGGCCGAGCGGACCTTCATCGAGCAGAAGCGGCCACACATCGAGCAGGCCTCATCATCGGCGGAGGCGCGCTGACCTCGGACGCTCCTCACCCGCCCCGGGTCCAGCGCGAGGTGAGCCACCCTCTCCCAGTCGAAGCTGTGGCGTGCCGCCGAGAGCCTGTCATCCCAGTCCCGAGCCCCCGCGACACCCTTGACGATGTCCGCGGCGTGAGCGGCGATGCGGGAGGCCATGACGCCCTCCAACACGTCCTGAGGCCGGGGCAGACCCAGGTGCTCGGCGGGTGTGACGTAACACAGGAAATCGGCGCCCGCGGCCGCACAGATCGCGCCCCCGATGGCGCCCGTAATGTGGTCGTAACCCGGGGCGACATCGGTGACCAGCGGCCCAAGAACGTAGAACGGCGCCCCGTGACAGAGGCACTTTTGCACCGTCACGGTCGCCGCGATCTGATCCATCGGCATGTGGCCGGGACCCTCGACAAAGCTCTGCACCCCGGCCTTCCGGGCCCTGGCCACCAACTCGCCCAGCACAACGGTTTCCGCCGTTTGGCCGCCGTCCGAGGCGTCCGCCAGTGCGCCGGGACGCAGCCCGTCACCCAGACTAATCAGCACCCCGTAGCGCTTGAGGATCGCCAGCAGGTCGTCGTACCGCTCGTACAGGGGGTTTTCCGCCCCCGTGGCCTGCATCCAGCGGGCCAGCATGCTGCCACCGCGACTGACGATACCGCACACGCGCGTCCCGGTCTCCAGCGCGGCCACCGTCGCCCGCGTCACCCCGCAATGCAGCGTCTGGAAATCCACCCCGTCCGCCGCGTGGCGCTCAATGACGTCAAACAGCAGCTCCGGCGTCATGGCCTCGACCGACCCGAAGCGCTCCACCGCCTCGATCGCCGCCTGGTACACCGGCACGGTCCCCAGAGCCACCGGGCATTCCCGACGGATGGCGCGCCGGATGCCGTCCAGGTCGCCTCCGGTGCTCAGGTCCATCACCGTGTCGGCGCCGGTACCGACCGCCACCTCCAGCTTCCGCAGCTCATCGTCCGGGTCGGGGAAATCCTCGGAGGTACCGAGGTTGGCGTTGACCTTCGTCCTCAGCCCCAGCCCGATGCCCAGCGGCTTCACCGCGCCCCCGCAGCTCCCCATCACCACAATCGTGCCTGCACGCAGGCCACTTCGGACCTGCTCGGCCGCAACATGCTCGTCGGCGGCCACTGCCGTCACCAGCGCGGCCGGTATGGCGTCCCATCCATCCAGCGCTCGATCGGCCCCGGCCCCCGCGGGCCGGCTCTTGTCGGTGCTCATCTTGCTTCGCGCCTCCGGGGCCAGCGGCGCGCAAGAAGTCGCGAACCGCCGACCAGTTGTGGAAGGCGGTCGACGGCCGGCTGCTGCTTCTCAGCCATCGGTCGCTTCCCTGCGCCGGCATTACCCGGGTCAGGTTCTGGGGTCAGTGGCCAAGCCACTATCTCAGCAACGGTGGGCTCCCCCAGCGACGCGCGAGGTACTCTTCGCGGAGTCTGTGAACCACGATTATAGGCCGACACGGCCCGTTATTGCAAGAAACGCCGCAGGGCGCAGCGCTGGGCGCTGCGCGAGTCAGCGGGTCGGCGAGTCTCGAGTCGACGGCAACAGTCCCGCAAGGCGGCCGCGACGGCGCGTCTGCGCCTGTGGCGCGCTACGGCGTCTCCTCTGTGGGCTGCAGCTTCCCGGCCTCCACCAGCTCGGCGGCGCGACACAGCCGGCCGATCACCGTCTCCTTCGGCAGAAGCTCCAAGAGATGGAACAGGCTGGGACCCACCGTGGTTCCGGTGACCGCGGCGCGGCACGGATGGATGACCTCGGCGGCCTTCTTGCCGAGCTCCTCGGCCAATTCGCGCACACCGCCCTCCAGGCACTCGGCATCCCAGGATGCCAGTGCCTCGAGCTTCGCCGCCAGAGCCCTCAGCACCGGAGCGGTCTCCATCTTGCCCAGCCACTTGCTGCGCGCCCGGTCTTCGTACTCATACTCCTCGGTGAAGAAGTACGAGGCCCACTGCTCGAACACCGTGAGCAGCTTGGTGCGCTCACGCATGAGCTCCACGACCTTCGTCAGCCAGGCCAGACGCTCCGGCGTCGGGTCGGTCTCGAACAGCCCCCGTGCCTGGATCCTGGGGAGGACGGCGGCCACCAGGTCGGCGGCCGGCATGCGCTGGATGTACTCGCCGTTCATCCACTCGGCCTTCTTCAGGTCGAACACCGCCGGGGCCTTCGAGCAGCCCTCCAGCGAGAACCGCCTCACGATCTCGGCCCGCTGTATCACCTCGTCCTCATCGCCGGTGGACCAGCCCAGCAGGGCCAGGAAGTTGAACAGGGCCTCGGGGAGATAGCCCATCTGCTCGTAGTCGGTGACCGAGGTCGCCCCGTGGCGCTTGGATAGCTTCGTCTTGTCCTCACCCAGGATGATGGGCAGATGCGCGTAGCTCGGCGTCGCGAAGCCCAAAGCCTCCTGCAGTTGCATATGGATCTGCGTATTGGGCAGATGCTCCACCCCACGCACCACATGGGAGATCTGCATCAGCGCGTCGTCGACCACCACGGCGAAGTGGAAGGTCGGGAAGCCCGAGGTCTTCACGATCACCGCGTCGGCGATAAGCGAGTTCTCGTAGGTGACCTCGCCCTGGATCAGGTCGGGGATCACCGTGCTTCCTTCCTGCTTGACCCGGAACCGGATGCACGGGCGGCGCCCCTGGTCCCGGAACTCCCGGCGCTGGGCCTCGGTGAGGTTGGCGCAGCGCCCGGTGTACTTGGGCGGCAGTCCGCGGGCCCGCTGCACCTGGCGCTGCTCCTCCAGCTCCTCCGGGGTGCAGTAGCACTCGTAGGCCATGCCGTCGGCCAGGAGCCTGTCCAGATAGCCTTTGTAGACGTCCAGCCGCTCTGATTGCACGTAGGGAGCGCAGGGGCCGCCCACGTCGGGGCCCTCATCCCAGTCCAGGCCCAGCCAGCGCAGGCCCTGGTAGATCACGTCCAGGGCCTCGGGCGTGGAGCGGACCTCATCGGTATCCTCGATGCGCAGGACAAAGGTGCCTTCGGCATGCCGCGCGGTGAGCCACTCAAACAGCGCGGTGTGGAGGTTGCCGATGTGCATGTAGCCGGTGGGTGAGGGCGCAAACCGAGTGCGCACGTGGTCGGGCATTGTGAGGCCATCCCCCTACTTAATGATCACGAATCTCCGCTTCTCGGCGATCGGCCCCTCGGCCACGGCGGCCGCGTCGAAGAGCCAGACGTCTCCATCCCCGTCGGCGGGGCCAAAGCATGAATAATAGCTGAGGATGGAGGCCACTTGCAAGCGCGTCGTGCGTCGCACCGTATTGACCTCGGCGCACAGCTTCTCGAAGCTCATCCCCTCCGGGTGGTCGGACATGATGGCCCGGATCATCTCATACAGCCCGGCCTCGGAGGAGAACAAGACCTCGGCCATCTCCGCCAGTTGCTCCCGACGCTCCGCCGACAGGGCCGTCTCCTCGTCCTCTCCCACGGGCTCGAAGACCCACTCGCCGGGCACCTCACCCGCCGAGATCTGCAGGAGCGATCCCGGCTGGAGCCCCAGACTCTCGTACACCTCGCGCAGGCCCAGGAGCAGGCCCAGCTCCGTGTTGGCCCAGGCCTGATGCCTGTCGCCCTCGGGATCGACGACGACGAAGGGGATAATGGGCTCTCGCATCCGGAAGAGCTGTGCGTCCATCCTGCGCAGCTTCATGGTCCCGGCGACGAAGTGGTGCACGGGGAGCGTGTAGAACGTCTCGTCGACGGTGATCATGTCCTCGGTGACGCGGCGCGTGATCTCGCCGACGTCCTCCAGATACGGGTCTCGGACCCTGTCCGCCAGACCGACGCCGAGCCCCTCGTCCTTGAGCAGGACATCTCCCGGCCGGTCGCTGTACACCGGCTGCAGCTCGACGGGCACCCTGCGCACCCACTCCGGCGCCGCCCCCGGGCCGATGACGGTGTCGTAATCCTGAGCGATGACGCCGGGGTCGTTGAGCAACAGGCCCCAGACGGAGTGGGCCGCCGGCACGAAGCGAGTGTCCTCGGGGATCAGGTGCAGGACGTCGGCCAGCAGCTCGGACACCGTCACCGGGTGCGGACTGGACTTGAGAATGTCATAGACCTCGTCGAGGGCCTCATCCTCGATGTAGAAGCCCGGGTGGTCGGGGGGGAGCGGCTCGGCGAGGATCGGGCCCAGGTCGACGCCGGTAGTTGCCACCTCGTCGGCATACGCAGCCTTCAGCGCGGCCAACTCCGCCGCCACGCCCTGTCGCACCTCACCGGGACTCCATGTCAGGAGCGGCCCACGGTACACCCGCTCCTCCTGCATCAGACCCGCCAGGAGGGCCACCGGGTCGAACTCTGCCCGATGCAGGCGGTGGACGAAGAAACCCAGCACCCGGTTGCTCACCGCGACCCCGGCCGCGGCCACCACGTTCGCGGCCGTCTGCACGGGCGTGTCTCCGCGCAGCCCCTCGTCCTGGCATACAGAGCGCAGGGCCGCCAGCTCGGCATCGTCATCCAGCTCGCAGTACCACAGCACGTCCTCGTCTGTGTCACCCTCGGGGAACAGCAACCACTCCACCGGAACCACCTTGCCCTCCGCGGCGCAGAGGGCATCGCGCTGGGTCACCAGGGTCTCCAGAAGCTCGGAGTAGTATGAGGCGGGACGGTCGCCGGCGGAGGCCAGAAGGGATGCCAGGTCGCCGATCGCCGGCGGGTTGCCGTAGTCCGCGGCCACGCGCTGCACGGCGGTCTTGAGGTTCACGCCACGAAGTCCGGCTCTGATCGCCAGGTCGACGGTGGCCTCGTCGCGGACGAACCGCTCATCGGTGGCCACCAGCTCGCCGGCGAGGCCCACGCTGATCTCGGGGGGCAGTGAGCGCAGCAGCACGGTGGTGCGGGTGGGTCCCGGCCGCCGCATCAGCACCTCATAGAGCCTGTCGGCGACTTGTCGACGCGCGTAATCACGGGCTGGTTGCATCGGAACTGCTCCTCTTCTTGTCAAATGGCGCCGCGGAACCGTGTCGCGCCCGGGGGGGCCCCGGGCCTCACGGCGCCGCCTTGTCGTCTCCTGGGCCAGATACCATTCTGCCTTGGAGGTCGTAGACCTCCGCAAACTCCACGCGGGCCCGGACGAAATCCCCCGGCTGCGGAGCCCGGCCCGGCGGCCCCTCGGGCGTGTCACCGAGGGCCACCTTGATCTCGGCATCGACCTCGGGTGCATCCCGGTAGGTGCGGCCCCGCCACAGCTCGGTCCCGGCGATGGGTTCCTCCAATAAGACGGTGAGCTCCCGACCGACAAAACGCTGGTTGTGACGCAGGGAGATGTCCTCCTGAAGCTGCATGAGCTCGTCCAGGCGCTCATCGGCCAGCTCCATCGGCACCTGCTCGTCCATCTCGGCCGCGCGGGTGCCGGCCTCCGGCCAGTAGCGGAAGCACGACAGCCGATCGAAAGCCGCGGCCTCCACGAACCGCAGGAGCTCCTCAAACTCCCGGTCCGTCTCTCCGGGAAAGCCGACGATGAAGGTGGTCCTGATCGCGGGGTCGACGCCTGTGGCACGGATGGCCTGCAGCAGGTTCAGGTAGCTCTCCGCATCCCCCGCCCGTCCCATGCGGCGCAGAAGTGGGGCCGATGCGTGCTGCAAAGGGATGTCGAAGTACGGGACCAGAGGGGGGCCGCCACAGAGCCTGCCGATCACCTCGTCGTCCAGATGACGGGGGTACAGATACAGCGCACGCACCCAACCGCTGAACGGCACGGCGAGAAGCTCGTCCAGTAGCCGGTGCAGGGCGACGGGCGGCGACAGGTCGCGGCCGTAAGCCGTGGTGTCCTGGGCGATCAGGCAGACCTCGGACACATCCTGGCCAGACAACTGCTCCAGTTGTTGCACCAGCAGATGCGGCGGCACGCTGCGGTAGGGGCCACGGAGGTCGGGGATCGTGCAGAAGGCGCAGCGGTTACTGCAGCCGTCGGCGATCTTGAGGTACGAGAGCCAGGCGGCGCCGGTATGCAGCCGGGGGGTGCTGCCGTCGTAGACGTAAGTCAGCGGACAGTCCAGGAAGACCTTCTCTCCGCGCATGGCGCCTTCCACGGCCTGGAGCACCCGGGGCACCGCTCCGACGCCCACGAAGGCGTCCACCTCGGGGAGCTGCCCGAGCAGCTCGCGGCCGTGGCGCTGCACCAGACAACCGGCGGCGATCAGCGCCCGGCAACGGCCCTCCTTGAGCTCCGCCAGGTCCAGGAGGGCATCGATGGCCTCCTCCTGAGCGGGCTCGATGAACGCACAGGTGTTGACCACGATGACATCCGCGGCTTGTACTTGCTCGACCACCTCATACCCCGCCTGGTCCAGCAGGCCGAGCATGGCTTGGGAATCGACAAGGTTCTTGGGGCAGCCCAGGGAGACCAGGGCCACTGTGGTTTTCGGAAGCATTGGTTGGACGCCGCGCCGAGCCCTCAGGTCCGTTTCTGGAAGATCAGGCAGTAGTGATGATGGTAGTTGGGTACGAACACCTTCGGAAAGCCCCAGATCCCGAGACGCTTGCTGTCCTGGCACCAGATGCGCTCGCCCTGGAAGCTGAGCGTGCGGGAGATCCGTCTGGCCAGGTCCCAGGCCAGAGGCTTGACTTCCTTGTCCTTCGTCCGGCAGTTCTGAACCACGCAGACCAGGTACTTGCCGGGATTCAGCAGGCACGCACAGCCGTCGAATACCCGGCCGAGCTGCTCGATGAACTCGTCGTAATCCGCGACGTTCGCCAGGTCCCTGTCGGATTCGCTATAGGTGGTGTCCAGGTTCTTCTTGCCCCGCAGCTTGTGGGTGGACTCCACCCCGCCCCGGCTGTGCTGCAGCATGTCCCAGTACGGCGGGGAGGTCATCACGAAATCGAAGCCCGGCAGGCCGTCCTCGCCCCTCTGCGGCCCCGGTGCCCCCGCCCACATCTCCGGCTCGGCGAGGCGGCGCGCATCCCCCTCGATCACGGCCACCCGGCGCTCCCCATCCAGGCGGGCCAGGCGTTTGGACGCCACCTCCGCATAGCGCGGCGACAGCTCCACGCCGATGCCGCGGCGATCGTTCTCCAGGCAACTGACCAGGGTGGCGCCGCTGCCGCAGAAGGGGTCCAGCACCCAGGCGTCTCTCTTGGTGAAGAACTGCAGGAACTGCTGCACCATCTCCTCGGGGTACCGCGCCGGGTGCAGTTC
>Ga0334885_1000730_pt1 | contig 51866 bp, 46 predicted proteins | sample GraSluR1_MG_8_FD_207233 | JGI IMG/M metagenome (GOLD analysis project Ga0334885, IMG submission 207233) | Sludge microbial communities from methane-producing bioreactor in Wageningen University, Netherlands - Granular Sludge_31_05-R1 | ecosystem: Engineered > Bioreactor > Anaerobic >...
CTCCTCGTGATTTGTAGTATACCGAAATCCCTATGACTCAATGATAAAATAAAACTCGCTTGAAGCCAACATTTTTCATTACGTTTTGTGCCTTGAGTGAAGCGAAAGGAATGGTAATATTTATGAACAAAAGATACATAGGAGCTTTAATTTTAGCTCCACTTATAGTATTCTTGTTTTTAGGTGGAGTCTACCTGAGGATTTTAATGTTGATTTTATCGCTTATGGCTATGCATGAATTTTATAATGTAGTAAAAGAAAAGGACTTCAATCCTATAGCTATAATAGGATATTTATTGTGCATTATATACTATATTTTACTTAATAATAATTTACAATTTAAATACATAATATTATTATTTACATTGGGATTAATTGTAATGTTTTGTATACCTGTACTTGATACAAAATATAATTTTATAGATATTGCAATAACTATATTAGGTTTTATGTACATTTCTATATTCTTTAGTTTTATAGTACTTATAAATATGAAGACTTTTGATTTTATGAATAGTAAAATACTTGTAGGTAAATATTTGGTGTGGCTTGTACCGTTAGCTTCATGGATATGTGATACTACAGCATATTATGGAGGTAAATATTTTGGGAAAAATAAATTGTGCCCTAAAGTTAGTCCTAAAAAGACTATAGAAGGATCTATAGCAGGATTACTGGGGAGCATTATAGCTTGTGTTATATTTGGGGTATTAATAAATAAATATGCTGCTGGTATGAATATAATAAATATTCATATATATAATTATGTATTAATTGGATTGCTATGTGGAATATTTTCGCAGCTTGGAGATTTAACTGCTTCTTCTATTAAGAGATATGTTGGGGTTAAAGATTATAGCCAATTAATACCAGGGCATGGTGGGATACTGGACAGATTTGATAGTATATTATTTTCTGCTGCTATAGTTTATCTATATATAAGTTTTATTTTAAATATATAATATTGATGCATTCATTCAATTAAAAAGGAATAAAGATTTATTGTCTTTATTTCTTTTTATATATAATTTTAAATATATATAATTTTAGTTCTATAATTTAAATTACAATATAAAATATTATAGAAGATATATTTTATAGATAAATGAAGATTAATTTTATTATATAGATATCCAATTAGACTTTTTAGTTAAAGTTATCCAAGCTTATTAAATATTTAATTATGGATTGTATATCTATATATTAATTTTTATTTATTGTATATAGTAATAATATGGAGATGTGATTTTGTACGAAAAATATAAAAAATTATTTAATTCTCTAATACTTTTAATTATATTTGTAATTGTAACTATAATTATAAAAAATTATTTCAAGCCCTTTTTAAGTATTGTAATACTACTGATATTTGCTAATCCAATTTATAATTTCATGTGTAAACACAAATTTTTCAGTAAAAGATTGAATGCAATTATAACAATTATATTTATAAATATTTTGTTTTTTATAATCATTATTTACAGTGGTAATTTTATATTTGAAAAGATAAAATATTTAATTTCAAATTTTTTTGCAGATTTTACTTTAAATAATGTGGATAACGGAATTGGAATTGAAAAATATTTTAGAGTTAATGAGATTATTGAAAAAGCTAAATCATTATTGATTAATAATTTTTATAGCGTAGTACTTAGGCAAGGGGCTATATATACTACTGATGGTGTCTTTTCGTATTTTATCAGTAATATATCTGTTTACTTTATTTTAGTGGATAAATATGTTATAGTAAAAAGTGCTGAAGGATTATTAACAAGAGAAAAATTAATATTAATAAGTAAAAAAATGCAAGATATAAAGAAAATGATTTCTGTTGAAGTCAAATTAGTGTTACTTACTACTATACAAACTATTTTTGGATTTCTCATTTTAGAAATTGATAGTGCTATCTTTTTAGGAATATTATGTGGTGTTTTGGATATATTACCTTATGTTGGAACTATATTAATATTCTTGCCTTTAATAGTTTATAAATTTTATTTAAAACAATACATAATAGCGGTAGGATTAATATTTCTATATATATTACTTCAATTTAACAGGCAGATAATGGAGACTAGATTTATGAGTACAAAACTTCAAATACATCCATTACTGCTAATTATATCAATATATATAGGTGGAAAAGTATTTGGTATAGTGGGTTTTATTATGGCACCAATATATGTTTTGACTGTAAAAGAAATTATTTTTTCATAGTAGGGAGAGATTTTTTTGAAAAATGTTGCAATATTAGGTGCTACAGGTTCAATAGGAACACAAACTTTGGATGTAATAAAAAATGATAGAAAAAATTTTAAATTGTTAGCCGCAACAGCAAATAACAATCATGCTAAAATTATAGATATAATAAAAGATTTCAATCCTAAAATAGTAGTGTTAATGGACGATATTTCTGCGAAAAAAGTAAAGAAATATTGTATTGAAAATAATAAAGATGTAGAAGTATTAACTGGATTTAAAGGACTAAGTACTGCAGTAACATTAAAAGAAGTTGATATAGTTGTAACTTCTGTTGTTGGAATGGTAGGGCTGATTCCTACGATTAATGCTATAAGGGCAGGTAAAAATATAGCTTTGGCAAATAAAGAAACTCTTGTGGTTGCTGGTGATATAGTAATAAATGAATCAATAAAATATGGATCAAAAATATTGCCTGTAGACTCAGAACACGGTGCAATATTCCAATGTATTAATGGTAATAATAAAAGTGATATAAGTAAAATATTACTTACTGCTTCCGGTGGTCCCTTTAGAGGAAAGAATAAACAGGAACTTAGGGAAATAGCTCCTAATGATGCACTTAAACATCCTAAATGGCACATGGGAAATAAAATTTCTATTGATTCATCTACTTTAATGAATAAAGGTCTTGAAGTGATAGAAGCTCATTGGTTATTTAATATTCCCTATGAAGATATTGATGTAGTTATACATCCACAGAGTATAATTCATTCAATGGTTGAATACTGTGATGGAACTGTAATTTCGCAAATGGCTACTACTGATATGAGACTTCCAATACAATATGCATTAAATTATCCTAATAGAGGAAAGAGGATAATAGATAAATTGGATTTTTACAAACTTGAAAAATTGACTTTTGAAAAACCGGACATGGAAACATTTGGATGCTTGAGATTGGCTTATGAAGTTGGTAAAAAAGGTGGCAATTTACCTACTATTTTGAATGCTTCTAATGAAATAGCTGTAGAATTATTTCTACAGAACAAGATTAAATTTCTTCAAATACAGGAAATTATAGAAGATTCACTAGATCAATTTGAATATTTTAAAGAAGTAGATATTGATATGATTTTAAATACTGATATAAGAGTGAGAAATTATATAAATAGAAAGTATAATATTTAGGAGGGATATTTTTGTACGTTATAGCTGCAATAGTTGCTTTTGGTATACTGATTTTAATACATGAACTTGGACATTTTACGTTGGCAAAACTTAATGGTGTTGTAGTAGAAGAATTTGCTATAGGAATGGGACCTAAATTATTTGGAATTAAAGGTAAAAACACTCAGTATTCTATTAGAATATTGCCTTTTGGTGGATATGTAAAAATGCTGGGAGATCAAGAAAAAAGTGATGACCCTGGTGCCTTTAACAATAAATCACCATTACAAAGACTAAGTATAGTAATTGCCGGTCCTATTATGAATCTTATACTGGCCGTAGTATTGTACTGCATAATAGGAGGTATTGGAGGATTTGCTCTGCCTACTGTTAATAAATTAGTACCAGATGCTCCTGCTGCCAAGGCTGGTTTAAAAACTGGAGATCAATTGGTAAAAATAAATGGCATGAGAATACTTACATGGGAAGATTTTTCCATGGGTGTAGCCCTTGCAAAAGACAATCCTATTAATTTAACTGTTAATCAGAATGGTGAATTAAAAGGATATACTTTAGATACTATTAAAGAAGAGGGAACTAATAGGCGTATAGTTGGAATATATCCTGAAATTGTTAGTGCACCTACTATTTCTCAATCTATTGTCTATGGATTTAAAGAGACTGTGTCCATTATAAAACAGGTATTTTTGAGCTTTAAAATAATATTTACAGGAGGTGCTTCATTAAATGATGTAGGAGGACCTGTTACTATAATAAAAATAACTCGTCAAGCAGCTATAGCAGGAATTATACCCCTTTTAACAATAGTGGCATTTTTGAGTTCCCAACTGGGAATACTCAATTTGGTACCATTTCCGGCATTGGATGGAAGTTATGTTCTAATATGTTTGTATGAAATTATAACAGGTAAACCAGTGGATGAAAATAAAATAGGAATTATAAATACAATAGGATTTAGTATATTAATGGCTTTTATGGTGCTTATAATTATAAAGGATATAGTTTTTCCTGTGAATTTTTAGGAGTTGATACAAATGAAGAGAGTAAATACCAAGAGTGTCAAAGTGGGTAATATATATATAGGTGGTAGTAATAGAATAACAGTTCAATCCATGACAAATACAGATACGAGGAATATAGAAGATACTGTAAATCAAATCTTAAAATTAGAAGAAGAAGGCTGTGATATAGTTAGATGTGCAGTACCAGATGAAGAGGCTGCTGATGCCATAAAAACTATTGTTAATAGAATACATATACCTTTAGTAGCAGACATACATTTTGATTATAGATTAGCGTTAAAGTCCATAGAAAATGGTGTTTCTGCACTTAGAATAAATCCGGGAAATATTGGAAACGTAGATAAGGTTAAAGCAGTGGCTAAGGCTGCTAGAGAAAAAAATATTCCAATTAGGATAGGAGTCAATTCTGGTTCTCTTGAAAAAAATCTATTAAATAAATACAAGAAGGTATGTGCAGATGCATTAGTAGAAAGTGCATTAAATCACGTAAACATACTGGAAAATATAAATTTTGATGATATAGTAATATCAATAAAATCTTCTAATGTAATGATGATGATTGATAGTTATAGAAAAATATCAGAAAAGATAGCCTATCCATTACATGTAGGTGTAACGGAGGCGGGAACTGTATGGAGAGGTACTATAAAATCAAGTGTAGGTATAGGCACTCTCTTATGTGAAGGTATTGGAGATACTATAAGAGTTTCTTTAACTGGAGACCCTGCTGAAGAAATTAGAGTTGGTAAAGAAATACTAAGGGCAGCTGGATATTTATCTAAGGGAATTCAATTTATTTCCTGCCCTACTTGTGGAAGAACACAAATTGACCTTATAAAAATTGCACAAGAAGTAGAAGAAAGATTGCGTAATTGTGATAAAAATATAAAGGTGGCTGTTATGGGATGTGTAGTAAATGGACCTGGGGAGGCACGGGAGGCCGACATTGGTATAGCTGGAGGAAAAGGAGAAGGCCTTATATTTAAAAAAGGTAAAGTTATAAAGAAAGTAAGAGAAGACTTACTTGTAGAAGAACTTATAAAGGAAATAAATAAGTTGGATTAACAAGATTGTGGAATTATTATCTTGAGTACAAATAAATTCCTTGGCTGAAATTGCTTCTGATTACCTATAGTAATTTTTTGTTGAAATTAATAATTTGTTATGATAAAATAACTAGAGGTAATCTTTTACTTATATTTTTTTGCAAAAGAGTGGGATAAAAAACCCGCTCTTTCTATTTGTAACGCAACTATGGTTGCGTTTTTCATTAGTATTAAATTATGTATTCCATTTATAGGATAAATATATCAAAAATGCAGAAGATATTCATAAAGGAGGGAGATTAATTGGACAAAGAAACTTTAATTAATAATCTTATAGGTTTGTTTAAACCATTAGTTATAGACTTAGGATATGAATTTTATTATTTAGAGTTTGTAGAAGAAGACGGTGAAAATTATCTTAGAGTATATATAGATAGTAAAAATGGTATTGGACTAGACGATTGTGAGAAAGTAAGCAGGAGAATAAGTGAAATTTTAGATGAGGAAGATCCGATTCCAGAAAGCTATTACTTAGAAGTATCCTCTCCAGGTATATTTAGGACTCTTTTTACAGATGAACATTTAGAGAAATATATAAATTCAAATATTAATTTGGATTTAAATAAGTTATATAAAGGAAAAAGAAAATTAGATGGAAAACTTGTTAAATTTAACTCTGACGGTATTACTATAAAAAATAAAAACATTGATTTAACAGTACCAAGAAGTAGTATTGATAGAGTTAGTTTAAAAGGGGAGCTTGAGGAGGATTAAAAATGAATGAAGAATTTATTGGTGCATTAAGAGAAATTGTTAAAGAAAAAGGTATAAGTGAAGATTTACTATTTTCTACAATTGAAGATGCATTAGTTGCTGCATATAAGAAAAATTATGCTAAAATAGCGGAAAATGCACACAATGTAAAAGTTACTATGGATAGAGAAAATGGAGATATTCGTGTTTATTCTCAAAAAACTGTAGTGGAAAAAGTATTTGATGATATAAATGAAATATCTTTAGAAGACGCTAAAATTAAGAATCCTAGATATCAATTAGGAGATTTAGTGGATGTGGAGGTTACACCAAAAACTTTTGGAAGAGTAGCTGCTCAGTCAGCAAAACAAGTTGTTGTTCAAAGGATTAAAGAAGCTGAAAGAAGTATAATATATAATGAATTTTCTGAAAAGGAATTTGATATTATTACAGGTACTGTCATAAGAAAAGATAAGGGAAATGTGCTTGTTGATCTTGGTAAAATTGAGGCCATATTGACTCCTAATGAGCAAATACCTGGCGAGGATTATATATATAATACTAAGATAAAATTATATATAGTAGAAGTAAAAAACACTACAAAAGGTGCTCAGGTGGTAGTTTCAAGAACTCATCCAGGACTAGTAAAGAGATTATTTGAATTAGAGGTTCCTGAAATATATGAAGGAATAGTTGAAATAAAATCTATATCTAGAGAAGCTGGATCCAGAACTAAAATAGCAGTATACTCAAATGATGAAAATGTAGATCCTATGGGCGCCTGTGTTGGAACTAAAGGAATAAGAGTTCAAAATATCGTGGATGAATTAAAAAATGAAAAAATTGATATTATCAAATGGAGCAAACTGCCAGAGGAATATATAGCTAATGCATTAAGTCCGGCAAAGGTGATTGATGTATCTATTGACGAAGAAAATAAAAATGCAAAAGTTATTGTAGATGAAGGACAGCTTTCATTGGCAATAGGTAAAGAAGGTCAGAATGTAAGACTTGCAGCTAAACTAACTGGATGGAAGATAGACATTAAAAATAGAGTTCAAGCTGAAAGTATTGAAAATTCTATTGAAGAATAGAGGTGTTTAGTACTATGGTTATAAAAAAAATACCTAAGAGAATGTGTACTGGATGTATGGAAATGAAACCTAAGAAAGAATTAATAAGAATTGTTAGAAATAAAGAGGGAGAGGTTTCTATAGATTTTACAGGTAAGAAACCTGGAAGAGGTGCCTATATTTGTAAGCATATAGACTGCCTTGAAAAATCAGTAAGAGCAAAAAGGCTTAATAAAAGTCTTGAAACAGATATTAGTGATGAAATTTATTCAAGGCTAAAGGATGAAATTATAAATGGAGAAGGATAAATTTTTAAAATTTCTAGGCCTTGCAAAAAAAGCAGGAAAATTAAAAGAAGGTTATAATAAAGCTGAGGATACAATAAAGGCTGGAGGTTCTAAACTTATAATAATATCAATAAATGCTTCTTTAAATACAAAAGATAAATTTAATACATATGCTGATAGATTTAATGTAAAAGTTATTGAAGATTTTACTAAAGAAGAACTTGGTAGTGCTTTAGGAAGACCGGAAATAAATATATTGTGCGTTACTGATGAAAATATGAGTAGAAAACTTTTAGAATTGTGGCAGGAAAAAATATAATCGGGGGTGACTGATTTGTCAAAAATAAGAGTTCATGAGTTGGCAAAAGAGTTAGATATTTCTAGTAAAGATTTAATAAATTTACTTCTAGAGGAGTTCAGTATAGAAGTGAAAAATCATATGAGTACTATAGATGATGAAGATGCTGAACTTATTAAAGAATTTTTTGCAGATAATGAAAAACAGGATATTGCAGAAAGTGCTGTAGCAAAAAAAGAAGATATAGTTGAAGAATATGAAGAAATTCTCAATGACAGCATAAAGGAAATAAAGCATAAAAAGAACAAGAATAAAAAGATGGAACAGCAATCAAATAAAGATTCTAAAGAAGAAGCCAGCGAAGAAGAGATTATTATAGAAATAGATAAAACTATAACAGTAAAAGAACTATCTGAAAAATTAAGCAAACCAACAGCAGAGGTAATTAAACAGCTAATGTTTATGGGAGTTATGGCAGCTATAAATCAAGAGATAGATTTTGAAACTTCTGAAAAATTGTGTGAAAAATTTAATGCCATTGCTATGCCTAAAGAAGAAGATAATGAAAGTGAATTTACTGAAATTGACAGTGAAGCAGATGATGATGAATTGTTGGAAAAAAGACCACCTGTTGTTACTGTAATGGGTCATGTTGATCACGGTAAAACTTCATTACTGGATGCTATTAGAAAAGCTAAGGTAACAGAAACTGAAGCAGGTGGAATTACACAGCATATTGGTGCTTATGTGGTGAATATAAATAATGAAAGAATAGCATTTCTTGATACACCTGGACATGAAGCTTTTACAGCCATGAGAGCTAGAGGTGCTCAAATTACAGATATAGTTATACTAGTAGTTGCAGCAGATGATGGTATAATGCCTCAGACTAAAGAAGCTATAAACCATTGTAAAGCAGCAAATGTACCTATAATTGTTGCTATAAATAAAATTGATAAACCTGGAGCTAATCCTGATAAGGTTAAACAAGAACTTACTGAACATGGGCTTGTTCCGGAAGATTGGGGTGGAGACACTATATGTGTGCCAGTTTCAGCTAGAACCAAAGAGGGTATAGATAATTTACTTGAAATGATAATATTAACAGCTGAAGTTCAAGAGTTGAAAGCAAATCCAAATAGAAAAGCTAAAGGAGCTGTAATTGAATCAAAACTTGACAAAGGTAGAGGACCTGTTGCATCTCTTTTAGTTCAAAATGGTACTCTTCATGTGGGGGATTCTATATTAGTAGGATCAACTTATGGAAGAATAAGAGCTATGTTTGATGATAATGGAAGAAAGATAAAGAAAGCAGGACCTTCAATACCTGTTGAAATACTTGGACTTTCAGACGTTCCTTCTGCTGGAGACAAATTTAATGTAATACGAGATGAAAAAACTGCAAGAAATATGTCTGAAAAGAGAAAAGAAAAGCTTAGAACAGCTTCTTTAAATTCAAATCACAAAGTATCTTTAGAAGATTTATATAATCAGATACAAGAAGGTAAGGTTAAAGAACTTAATATTATTATTAAGGCAGATGTACAAGGATCAATTGAAGCTTTGAAACAATCTCTTGAAAAACTTTCTACAGATTCTGTAAAAGTAAGAGTTATTCATGGAGCGGTTGGTGCTATAACTGAAACAGATGTAACTCTTGCCAGTGCATCTAATGCTATAATAATTGGATTTAATGTAAGGCCTGATACAAATGCTACCACTGCAGCTGAAAAAGAAGATGTAGATATAAAAACTTATAGAATAATATATAATGCACTGGATGATATCAAATCAGCAATGATAGGTATGCTTGAGCCAGAGTTTAAAGAAGTTATATTGGGTAAAGTTGAAATTAGACAGGTGTATAAGATATCAAGTATAGGTACAGTTGCGGGATGTTATGTATTAGACGGAAAAATAACAAGAAACAGTAGTATCAGAATTATACGAGACGGTATAGTTATTCTTGAAGGAGAACTTGGATCTCTTAAGAGATTTAAAGATGATGTTAAAGAAGTAGCTGCTGGTTATGAATGTGGTCTTACAATAGAAAAATTCAATGACATAAAAGAAGGCGATATTCTAGAAGTTTTTGCTATGGAGGAAATAAAAGCTAAAGAATTATAATGTAAAGGGAGAGAGTTCTATGGTTAAATACAGAAGTGGAAGGATTAATGAAGAAGTAAAAAAAGCTGTTAGTAGTATTATTCAAAATGATATAAAAGATCCAAGACTTAATACCCTTATAAGTGTTACTAAAGTTGATGTTACTAAGGATTTAAGATATGCTAAGGTATTTGTAAGCATACTTGGTGATGATAATGTGAAAAATGAAAGCTTGAATATTCTCAAAAAAAGTGCGGGATTTATAAGAAGAGAAGTAGGGCACAAAGTAAGTTTGAGATTGACTCCTGAAATAATTATTGAACTTGATAATTCTATTGAACAAGGTATGCATATAGATTCTATTCTCCAAAAGATAAAGGAGACAACAGAAGATGACAATTGATAGAATTATTAATATATTGATGAAAAGTAATAAAATTTTTGTTACTTTTCATCAATCACCAGATGGTGATTCTTTGGGAAGTTCTTTAGCTTTAATTAATGGTCTGAGATCAATTAATAAAAATATTTTTATAGTATCCAAAGAAGCTATTCCAGAAAATTTTTCTTTTTTAAGTTTAAGTAACGAAATAGATGGTAATTTAAAAGAAATACCTTCTAATGCTGATTGTTTAGTAACCTTGGATTGTGGAAATGTTGAGAGATTAAATTGTGATGTGAAGTTAGATAATAGAAACTTTATTGTTATAAATATAGATCATCATCTGTCTAATGATTATTATGGAGATATAAATTATGTAGATACTAAAGCAGCTTCGGTAGGAGAAATAATTTATAGAATACTTACCGAAATGAAAATCGATATAGATACTAAAATTGCTGAATGTATATATACATCAATTTTAACAGATACAGGTTCTTTTAGACATTCAAATACTACTTATAATACTCACCTAATTGCAGGTGAGTTAATAAATACAGGTCTTGATTTTAGTTCTGTTCATAGAAAAATATTTGATAATAAAAAAATTGAAATTATAAAACTTCAAGGACTGGTCATTGACAGTTTATATACTAATGATAGTAAAGATATCTGTATTATGAAACTTACGGAGGATATGCTTTCTAAAGTCGGAGTAAAAGAATGTGATAGTGCTGATCTCATTTCTATTGGATTAAAAATTGTCTCTGTAGAAATCGCAATATTATTAAAAGAGACAGAGGATGGAGTTAAAGTTAGTTTGCGATCTAAAAACTATGTTGATGTAAGAAAAGTTGCAGAAAAATTTGGCGGCGGGGGGCATATAAGAGCAGCTGGACTTAAGCTGGACGCTCCTATTGAAGAAGTGGAAAAAATATTGCTTAAAGAATTAGAAAAAGAGTTGATATAAATGGACGGTATTTTAAATGTGTACAAAAAAGCTGATATGACCTCTTTTGATGTAGTAAGAATTGTACGTAAATTGAGTAAAATTAAAAAGGTTGGTCACACGGGGACATTGGATCCTTTAGCTACGGGAGTACTACCTATTTGTATTGGAAAAGCTACTAAACTTGTAGATTATATTATGGATGATTTTAAAGTATATGATGCTGCTTTGAAGCTTGGCGTTACAAGTGATACTTATGATAAAGAGGGTTCTATAATTGAAAATAATTGTGTAAATATAGCTGAAAAGGATATAATTAATACTGTAAAATCTTTTCAAGGAACAATAGAACAGATTCCTCCCATGTATTCAGCTTTAAAAGTAAATGGAAAAAGATTGTATGATTTAGCTAGAAAGGGAATTGAAATAGAAAGAAAGAGCAGGCAGATAACTATATTTGATATAGTTATTACAAATATTTCAATACCTTACGTTTATTTTAGGGTAAAATGCTCAAAGGGAACTTATATAAGAAGCCTTTGTAATGATATAGGATTAAAACTTGGCTGTGGCGCTCTAATGTGGTCTTTAGAAAGAACCGCTACAGGCATTTTTACAAAAGATAATTCAGTTAATATAGATCGTTTAACTGAAGAAAATATAAAAGATTATTTAATTCCTATGGATAATTCTCTAAGTAAATATAGAGAATTATCTTTTGATAAAAGTTTAGAAAAATTGCTTGTGAATGGAGTTATAATTAAAAATCCTTTATTAATAGATCATATTCCTAAAGGAGAATTATTCAGAACTTATTTAAAAAATGATAAATTTATTGGCATAGGTACAAAAAATGAAGCTGGATTTAAGCTGGTTAAATTATTAATTTAGGAGTAAATAAGATATGATTATTTTACAGGATAATTTTAAGATGAAATTAAAATACAATACTTTTATAGCTTTGGGAAGCTTTGATGGTCTCCATAAAGGACACATGACTTTAATTAATAAAGTTTTGAAATTGTCAAAATCAAACAATAATTCCAAAAGCATGGTGAATACTTTTGGAAATCATCCTTTAACAATAATAGATAAAACTAAAGTTCCTAAACTTATTATGGATAATGACACTAAAGCGGAAATTTTAGATGAACTGGGTATTGATTTGGTAAATTTTGCTTTGTTTAATCAAGAAATAATGAAAATGTCTCCGGAAGATTTTGTAACTAGTATGATTAAATGTTATAATCCAGTAGGTATTGTAGTGGGATTTAATTATAGATTTGGCAATAAAAATCTTGGTGATGTTGAGCTGTTAAAGAAATTTAGTGAAATATATAATTTTAAATTATATGTAATAAATCCTATTGAATATAATGACAATGTTATAAGTAGTACTAGAATAAGAACTGCTATTAGTGAAGGAAAAATAGAGGATGTAAATCATATGCTATTAAAACCATATATGCTTAAAGGAAAAGTAATGTATGGAAAAAGACTAGGTAGAACTATTGGATTCCCTACGGCAAATTTAGATTATAATAAAGATTTTGTCATACCTAAAGGTGGAGTTTACTACACTTTAGTCAAATATGAAAACAAAGTGTACAAAGGTATAACCAATATAGGTACAAATCCTACTGTTGGTGAAAATGAATTGACTATAGAAACTCATATATTGAATTTTGATGACAATATATATAATAAAAATATTAAGGTATACTTTATAGATAGGATAAGAGAAGAAAAAAAATTTAATTCCTTAGAGGAACTAAAAAAGCAACTGGAAAGAGATAAAAAATTTGCAGATTTGAGAAATATTGAAATTAAACTGTAAAAATTATTTACATTTCAATTTTAATTTGTTATAATTTAGTGTAGTAACCTTTTTCTAAGATTATTGATTGACCGACGATATTCTTGGTGTAAGGGGATAATATTTGGAGGTGTCAACATTAATGGATAAATTAACAAAAGAAACTATTATTAAAGAATATGGCAGACATGAGGGAGATACTGGTTCTCCAGAAGTACAAATAGCTCTATTAACTGAGAAAATAAATCATTTAAATGAGCATTTGAAAATTCATAAAAAGGATTTTCATTCAAGAAGAGGTCTTCTTATGATGGTAGGTCAAAGAAGAGGTCTTCTAAATTACTTAACTAAGAAAGATATTGAAAGATATCGTACTATTATTAAAAAACTTGGATTAAGAAAGTAATCTAGTAGAGCGGTTTAAACCGCTCTATTATTTTAAGTGTCATTGTTACATATAAATTTTTAATTATTACAATAATATATAATATACATTACTATTTATTAAAGGAGGTAAATGTATGAATCATGTACTTGAAGCCACTGTGGCTGGCAGAAAGATGAAGGTGGAATTTGGAAAAATAGGTATGCTTTCAGATTGTGCTATTTTTATGAGCTATGGTGAAACGGTTATTTTAGTAAATGCTAATGCTTCAGAAGCCCCTAGAGATGGAATAGATTTTTTTCCACTAAGTGTTGAATATGAAGAAAGGTTATATTCAGTAGGTAAAATACCTGGAGGCTTTATAAAAAGAGAAGGTAAACCATCAGAAAAAGCTATATTACATGCTAGAGCTATAGATAGACCTTTAAGACCACTTTTTCCTAAAGGCTATAGAAATGATGTTCAAATTGTGTGTACAGTAGTATCTGTTGATCAAGATAATGTTCCGGATATATTAGCTATGAACGGTGCATCAATGGCACTATGTCTATCATCTATTCCATTCACTATACCAGTAGGAACTGTATCTGTGGGAATGATTGAAGATAAATTTATATTAAATCCTACTGAGGAAGAAAGAGAAAAAAGTGTATTAAATCTAACTGTTTGTGCTACAAAAGAAAGAGTAATGATGATTGAAGCAGGTGGAAATGAAATACCAGAGGATGTAATGATAAATGCTATAGAGTTTGGATTTAATGCTTGCCAGGAAATTGTTGCGTTCCAAGAAGAGGCAATGAAGCAGTTTGGTAAGGAAAAAGTTGAACCTGTATTGCATAAAGTGGATAAAAATATAGAAGAGGATGTAAAAAGTTTTGCCTTTGATATGTTAAAAGAAGCTATGTATATTACTGATAGAGACAAAAGAAATGAAATTTTAAAGGATATAAATGAGAAAATTCAAGAAGAATTTGAAGAAAAATATCCAGATAACAGTTCTGAAATAGGTGAAGTGGTATATTCAGTACAAAAAGAAGTTGTTAGAAATATGTTACTTCATGAAGAAAGAAGACCAGATGGAAGAAGTTTTGATGAGGTAAGAAAGATTAGCTGTGATGTAGGAATATTACCAAGGACTCATGGAACAGGATTGTTTACAAGAGGATTAACTCAAGTTATGACTGTTGCAACTATAGGTGCCCTGGGAGATGTTCAGATTTTGGATGGACTTGGAACAGAAGAATCAAAGAGATATATGCATCACTATAATTTCCCTTCTTATTCTACTGGTGAGGTTAGACCATTAAGAGGACCTGGAAGAAGAGAAATTGGTCATGGAGCTCTGGCAGAAAAAGCTTTAGAACCATTAATTCCTTCAGAAGAGGAATTCCCATATACAATAAGATTGGTTTCAGAAGTTTTAAGTTCTAATGGTTCAACTTCTCAGGCAAGTGTTTGTGGAAGTACTTTAGCTCTTTTAGATGCAGGAGTTCCTATAAAAAGGCCTGCAGCAGGTATAGCTATGGGCCTTATAACTAGTGAAGATTTATCAGAAGAAAAAGTTATTACAGATATACAAGGATTAGAAGATTTTTTTGGAGATATGGATTTTAAGGTGGCAGGTACAGAAGAAGGAATAACTTCTATCCAAGTGGATACAAAAATTCATGGACTTTCAAAAAATTGTATAGGTCAGGCTATAAAAGGCGCAAGAAAAGCTAGACTTTTTATACTGGAAAAAATAAAACAATGTATTCCAGATCCAAGGGAAGAATTATCTCCTTATGCTCCAAGAGCTTATACTATAAATATACATCCAGATAAAATTAGAGATGTTATAGGTGCTGGTGGAAAGACTATAAACAAAATTATAGCTGAAACTGGAGTAAAAATAGATATAAATAATGATGGAAAAGTTTTTGTTATGTCTAGTGATGGTGAAAGTGCCAATAAAGCTCTCAAAATGATAGATGATCTTACTAGAGATGTGAAGGCAGGAGATATATATCTTGGGAAAGTTACAAAGATAACTAATTTTGGAGCTTTTGTGGAAATATTACCAGGAAAAGAAGGCCTTGTTCACATTTCAAAACTTGATGTAAATAGAGTAAATAAGGTAGAGGATATAGTATCTACAGGAGATGAAATATTAGTAAAAGTAACTGAAATAGATAATCAAGGTAGAATTAATCTTTCAAGGAAAGATGCTATAGTTCAATCTAAAGCAGACGAGGATAAAAAAGAATAACTAAAATAGAAGGGCAAAATTGCCTTTTTATTTTTGCCTTATTAATTTGCAATTATCAGTTTATAATAATTATGTCTTATATTTTACATATTATAGTAAATGATATATATTTATTTTATTTATATTCTAATTTAGAGGATATTTATAGATATTATTAAATGAATAATTTTAATTAAATTTTATATAATTTATTATAATGATTTTTATATAAGGAGTGGTTATTTTGAAAGATGCTTTGGAAAATATTAAATTATATAGTGAAATTGAAAAATACGAAATTATAAATGTTAATGATGGAGAAAAGTATTCAGTTCTTGCCAATAATGACATAGTTATAGATGAAAATGGAAATATGAAATTACTAATTTTAAATGAAAATAAATCTGGACTAAGTTTTTTTAATAAAAGTGAATTCTTTGAAGTACCCTGGGAGTATGTAAAAAAAATAGGTACTAGAACTATAATAATTGATGCAGAATACAATGATTTAAAAAAGTCTCAATTATAATATGCATTAATAATGTATACATTTCAGTCAGTATGTGCAAAATATATATAGACTGGGAGTGATATTTATGGGCAAGACTAAGGATAAAAAAAATGAAAAAAAATTAAATGAAGAACAGGTTGAAAATATAAAGGAATTGGGAGTTAATGATTTACCTGAAGAAAATGAAAGAATATATGTGTTACCTATAATAGGACAGATTGAGGGACATACGGTTCTTCCACCTCAAACAAAAACAACCAAGTATGAACACGTAATTCCTCAATTAGTTTCTATAGAGAAAAGTAAAACTATAGAAGGTGTATTAATAGTTTTAAATACTGTTGGCGGTGATGTGGAAGCTGGGCTGGCTATAGCTGAAATGATTAGAAGTTTAAGCAAGCCAACTGTTTCATTGGTTATTGGTGGTGGTCATTCTATTGGAGTCCCACTAGCTACTTCAGCAGATTATTCTTTTATATCTCCTAGTGCCACAATGATTATTCATCCTATAAGAATGAATGGCCTTATAATTGGAGTACCCCAAACTTTTGAATATTTTAACAAGATGCAGCAGAGGATAATAGAATTTATTTCAAGAACTTCAAGAATTGATAAAGATACTATTAAAAAATTGATGATGCAAAGTGATGAATTATTAAATGACATGGGTACTATACTTATTGGAATTCAGGCGGTAAACTATGGATTAATAGATAATGTTGGTGGTATAAAAGATGCACTGGAAAAACTGGAACAGATTATTCAAACACAACCATAGGGAAAATTACCTATGGTTAATTTATATTATATTATTTACAATGGATTTAATGATATTATAAAGGGATATTTGACGTAAATGTAGAATAAACAATTGGAGGTGAATTCATTGGCCAGAAGAAAAAATGTTAAAAACAATAATACTTCAAATAAAAATTCAACTTTAAATAGTGATATTGCAGGAGTAGTATTGATATGCTTTGGTATATTTATAATATTCAGTCTATTTTTTACTAACACTAGTGGTATACTTGGAACTGGTATGAGAAAATTGCTTTTTACAATAATAGGCTTAGGAGCTTACATATTTCCATTTATATTAATATTAATAGGAATGGGATATATGATAAAAAGAGGCAAGCTAGGTTATAATAAAAAATTTTATGGATTTATTCTTTTTATAATAAATACCCTTCTTATTATTACAATGATAAATTTAAATGATTATTATATAAATGGACAAGTATTAGAAGGAATAAAGAGGATATATAGTACTGATAATACAATGCATGGAGGCATAATCTCTTACATTATAGATATTCCTATATCAAGGTTATTTGGCAAGGGTTGCTATGTGGTGTTTTTTTGTATTTATATTGTTTCTTTTGTACTTATATCAAAGAGATCTTTAGGAGATTCTTTAAAAAAAACTCTTCTTGAGCTCAGAGATAGAAGAAAAATTAAAAATGAGATATCTTCAGATTATAATATTCAGGAAAAAGAAGATAATAGTATATTAAAAAATACTTTAGATAAAATAAAAGCTACTGATTTTATAAAAAGTAAATCTGATCAAAAAGATAAAGATATTGTTTCTGAATCCAATATTGAAATAAAGGATAGCAATGATCATATTAAAGAAGCTGCTGTGGAGGATATAAGTGAAGAACTTGAAAAAGAAATTGAAGATAATTCAATCCAAAGTATTCAAGGAGATTATGAACTGCCAAGTATAGATTTTTTAAATGAAAATGAACTTAGTAAATTAAAACGAAGTGATAAAAAAGAACTTTTGACAAGTGCTACAAAATTAACAGATACTTTAAATAGTTTTGGAGTAGACGCAAAAGTAATTCAGGTTACAAAAGGACCCTCTGTAACTAGATATGAGCTTCAGCCAAGTGCAGGGGTTAAAGTTAGTAAAATAGTAAATTTATCTGATGATATAGCATTAAACTTAGCCTCTGCTGGTGTTAGAATAGAAGCTCCTATCCCTGGCAAAGCAGCTATAGGGATAGAAGTTCCGAATAAAGATTTAACACCAGTAGTTTTACGAGAAGTTATAGAGTCAGAATCCTTTGTAAATACAAAAGCTAAACTTGCCTTCTGTCTTGGTAAAGATATAGGTGGAAATTGTGTTGTAGCTGATTTAAGCAAAATGCCTCATGTATTAATAGCCGGTGCTACTGGTTCGGGTAAAAGTGTATGTATTAATACTTTAATTATAAGTATATTATATAAGTATTTCCCAGATGATGTAAAACTTCTTATGATTGATCCAAAAGTAGTAGAATTAAGCATATATAATGGAATACCACATCTTTTGATTCCAGTAGTGACTAACCCTAAAAAAGCAGCAGGAGCCCTTAGTTGGGCTGTAAATGAAATGACTAGGCGTTATAAGATATTTGCAGACAACAGTGTAAGAAATATAGAAGGTTATAATGAATTATTTCATAGAGGAAAAATAGATAATAAACTTCCTTGGATAGTTATAATTATTGATGAGCTTGCAGATTTAATGATGGTATGTCCAAATGATGTGGAAGATTACATAGGAAGACTTGCTCAGATGGCAAGGGCAGCTGGTATGCATTTGGTTATTGCAACGCAGAGACCTTCTGTAGATGTTATTACAGGGGTAATTAAGGCAAATATTCCTTCTAGAATATCTTTTGCTGTATCAAGTCAAATAGATTCTAGGACTATTCTTGATACAGCTGGTGCAGAAAAACTTTTAGGAAAAGGTGATATGCTGTTCTATCCCGTAGGGGAATCTAAGCCTTTAAGAATACAAGGAGCCTTCATATCAGAAGAAGAAGTAGAAAAGATTGTAACATGTATTAAAAATCAAAATCCAAAATCTGAGTATAGAGAGGAAATAATTGAGGAAATAAATAATAATTCTACTCAATCAAAATCTACAGATGAAGATGAATTATTGAATGAGGCTATAAAAATTGTTATAGAGGCAAATCAAGCTTCAACCTCTTTAATTCAAAGGAAATTAAGAATAGGATATAATAGAGCAGCTAGAATTGTTGAACAGTTAGAAGAAAAGGGAATTATATCAAAGAGAGACGGCAGTAAGCCTAGAAATATTTTGGTTACAAAGGAGGAACTGGGAAATTTGTAATATTTCTCAGGAAATAAATGTAACAAAAAATTTTCTTGTTAATACTAATTTTTAGCTATAAAATGATTAGTATTAATATAAATAATTAAAAAGTAACTATTAAATTTATTCCACGACTAACTACTCTAATTATAATTATCTTCATAAGATTGAAGTTAAGGGTGGCTGTATATCTGGATAAGGAATTCTAAGTATCTGATAGGTGAAAATTTATGTTTGATGCTAAGAATTCTGTTTGTATTTAATTTGTTATTTATTTTTATATGTAAACATAGGAGGATTTTAGGTGAACAAATTAAATTTTGGACTTATAAGTTTAGGCTGCGATAAGAATAGAATTGATTCAGAAACTATATTAGGAAATATTGAACATAATTATGAAATAGTAAATGATCCTAAAAAGGCTGATATTATTTTAGTAAATACTTGTGGATTTATTGAAGCCTCAAAACAAGAATCTATAAATACCATACTGGAAATGGCAGAATATAAAAGCAAATATAATTGTAAAATGCTCATAGCTACAGGATGTTTAACTCAAAGATATGGGGATGAGCTCTTAAATCTAATGCCAGAGTTAGATTTAATATTAGGAGTAAATGACTATAATGGGCTTAATGATGCTATTAACAATTTTTTTAGTTGTGGTGGTAAAAAGCAGAGTTTATGTAATTACAGCGACAAAAATATAAATGAGGGAAAAAGAATTGTAACTACAGGATCTTTTAGCGCTTATGTTAGAATATCAGAAGGTTGTAATAATTCCTGTTCTTATTGTATAATTCCTAAAATTAGAGGAAAATATAGAAGCAGAACTATGGAGGATATTATAGATGAATGTAATGAACTTAACAAGCAAGGGGTAAAGGAGATAATACTTGTTGCACAAGATACTACAAGATATGGAATAGATATATATAATAAGAAGATGCTTCCTGAATTACTTAGAAAAATTTCAAGGATAAAATCTATTGAATGGATAAGAATATTATATTGTTATCCAGAAGAAATAACAGAAGAATTAATAGAAGAGATATCTGTTAATGATAAAGTATGTAAGTATATAGACATACCGATACAGCATATTAGTAATAATATACTAAAAAATATGAAAAGACACACTAAAAAAGATAAAATAATTAAAAGTATATTAAATTTAAAAGGTAAGGTAGAAAATATATGTCTTAGGACTTCAATTATTGTTGGATTTCCTGGTGAAACTGAAGAAGATTTTCAAGAATTAAAAGAATTTATTAAGTTTATTAGATTTGATAAATTGGGAGTTTTTAAATATTCTAGAGAAGAAGATACAGAAGCTTTTAATATGCCTAATCAAATAGATGAATCTGTAAAAGAACAGAGACAGGAAGAATTAATGCTTATGCAGCAGCAAATATCAAAAGAAATAAATAAAAGTAAAATAGGCAATATATATAAGGTTATCATAGAGGGAAAAAATGATAATGATTATTGGTATGGAAGAAATTATGAAATGTCTCCGGAAATAGATGGTGAAATTTTTTTCAAATGTGATAAAATATTAAATGTAGGTGATTTTACTAATATAAAAATTATAGATAGTCTAGAATATGATTTAATAGGGGTTGTATGCGATGAATCTTGCTAATAAATTAACTTTAATAAGAATAATTTTAGTTCCAATATTTTTGATTTTTATTGCCGTAAGGGGAATTCCTTACGGTAGAAGTATTGCCACAACAGTCTTTATAATCGCTGCTCTTACAGATAAGTTAGATGGTTATATTGCAAGAAGCAGAAATCAAATAACGCGTTTTGGAAAATTAATGGATCCTTTGGCAGATAAACTATTGGTATCTGCAGCTTTAGTTTCTTTAGTAGAATTTCACATACTAAGTAGTTGGGTTGCTATAATAATAATTGCTAGGGAATTTGCAGTTACTGGTCTTAGGTCTATTGCAGCAGCAGATGGTGTAGTACTAGCGGCTAGCTGGTGGGGAAAAATTAAAACAGTCATACAAATTGTAGCAATAATATGTGCGCTGATGAATTTAAATATACGTCATATTAAATTTTTACATAATTATTTTAACATTGATATTGTATCTTTGTTTCAGAATTTAACAAAAGTAACTATGTTTTTGGCTGTAATAATTACTATTATCTCAGGGATAGATTACTTTGTAAAAAATCGAGAAATTTTAAAGTCCGATAAATGATTAAAAAAATATATTTTGACCATAATTTTACTATAAATAAAGTTCCTGTAATTACAGGAACTTTATTTATAGTGTTGACCTAGATTAAATTTTATTATATAATGAAAAAAGAACAAATGTTCGATAATGTGAAAGGTTGGTGAACCCTTAAAGGGATGTAATATGGATAACGAAAAGTTTAAAGCATTGGAAGCTGCCTTGGGACAAATTGAAAAGCAGTTTGGAAAAGGCTCTATTATGAAATTAGGAGAACATAGTGTATTAGATATAGATTCAATATCGACAGGGTGTTTATCTTTGGATATAGCCTTAGGAATAGGCGGAGTACCTAGAGGAAGAATTATAGAAATATATGGACCTGAATCTTCTGGTAAAACTACAGTAGCGCTTCATGTTATAGCAGAAGCACAAAAAATGGAAGGAACTGCTGCCTTTATCGATGCTGAACATGCTCTAGATCCAGCTTATGCAAGAAGACTAGGAGTTGATACTGAAAATTTAATAGTTTCACAGCCAGATACCGGAGAGCAAGCACTGGAAATAGCAGAGGCTCTTGTGAGATCTAATGCTATAGATGTGATAGTAGTTGATTCTGTTGCTGCGTTAGTTCCTAAGGCTGAAATAGAAGGGGAAATGGGTGACTCTCATGTGGGACTTCAAGCAAGACTCATGTCTCAGGCTCTCAGAAAACTTGCGGGAGCTATAAACAAGTCAAAATGTGTAGTTATATTCATAAATCAATTGAGAGAAAAAGTTGGAATTATGTTTGGAAATCCAGAAACAACACCTGGTGGAAGAGCTTTGAAATTCTATGCTTCAGTTAGAATGGATATTAGAAGAATAGATTCTATAAAACAAGGTGATGAAATAATAGGAAACAGAACAAGGGTAAAAGTAATAAAAAATAAAATAGCACCTCCTTTTAAACAGGCAGAGTTTGATATAATGTATAATGAGGGTATTTCAAAAGAAGGCAATATTGTAGATGTTGGTGTGAAAGAAGAAATAATTCAAAAAAGTGGTGCTTGGTTCTCTTATGGAGATATTAGACTTGGGCAAGGAAGAGAAAATGCTAAACAGTATTTAAAAGAAAATCCGGATATAAAACTTGAAATAGAAACTAAAATAAGAGAAAAAAATGAACTTCCTATAAAAAAATCAAAGGATTCTTCTGAAGATTTAGTTGAGAATACAGCTTCAGATAAAAAATTATCTAAAGCTTAGAGTTTAAAAAGTATAATTATAATAATATTTAGATATAATAAATATGCTATAAAAAACATTGTAAATATTTTTTATAGCAATTATATTTGTTTTAGATTTAAGTTTTATTCAGTAACGAGTTTATGTAATCTGAAGTTGAATATAATATATAAACTTTTTATAAGTTTAGTCAAAATAAAAATTTTTACTGAGAAAAAATCACTTATAATAACATTTATAGTATTTATTCACCATAAACTTGACAGTAATCTTAAATTAATATACAATTAAGCTAAATACAAATACTGGTTTAGCATATTCAAATTATTGCCAATTGAATAAATATGACACCTTTTCAAAGCTTTCATTTTCGCAATTTTATGGAGCTATATAAGCAAAGGAGGTGTTTACGGCAATGGAACGTAATTATTGGATGATAATTGTTGTTGTACTGGTAATTCTGGTGGTTGCAATAGGACTTTATATTATAAAAAAATATTCTTTAGCTAAAATAACTAAGGCTGAAGAAGAAGCAAAAAATATAAAGGATGAAGCTAGCAGAGAAGCTGAATCAATGAAAAAAGAATCCATTTTAGAAGCAAAAGAAGAAGTCCATAAGCTGAGAGTTGATTTTGAAAAAGAATCACGAGAGCGAAGGTCTGAAATTCAAAGACTCGAAAGAAGAAATATTCAAAGAGAAGAGGCTCTAGATAAAAAGAGCGATTTAATTCAAAAGAGAGAAGAAAGTTTAAATGCACGTGAAAGTGCACTTGAAGAAAAAGAAAATAATATTGAAGAATTATATCAAAACCAAAGGAAAGAAATTGAAAGACTTTCAAATCTAAGTGCCGAAGAGGCAAAAGAATTACTGCTTGAAGAGGTTCGTAAAGAAATAAAGCGTGAAACGGCAGTTATGATTAAAGATATTGAGACTAGGGCAAAAGAAGAAGCCGATAAAAAGGCTAGGGAAATTATAACTTGTGCAATACAAAGATGTGCTGCAGATCATGTGGCAGAATCAACTGTTTATGTGGTATCTTTACCTAATGACGAAATGAAAGGCCGAATAATTGGAAGAGAAGGTAGAAATATTAGAGCTTTGGAAACTCTTACAGGAATTGATTTAATAATCGATGATACACCTGAAGCAGTTATACTTTCTGGCTTTGATCCTATAAGAAGAGAAGTTGCAAGAATAGCCTTAGAAAAATTAATATTAGATGGGAGAATTCATCCCGCTAGAATTGAAGAAATGGTGGAGAAAGCTAAGAAAGAAGTAGAAAACAATATAAAAGAAGAAGGCGAACAAGCCACTTTCGAAACCGGTGTTCATGGTTTACATGCAGAACTTATAAGACTTTTAGGAAGATTAAAGTACAGAACAAGTTATGGTCAGAATGTATTAAAGCATTCTGTAGAAGTATCGTACTTAGCTGGATTTATGGCATCTGAACTTGGTATAGATCCAACACTTGCAAAAAGAGCAGGGTTATTACATGACATAGGGAAAGCAGTGGATCATGAAATAGAAGGTCCTCATGCTTTAATTGGATCTGAGATAGCAAAAAAATATCATGAATCTTCTGTAATAGTGAATGCTATTGGAGCTCATCATGGGGATATAGATCCTCAATCCCTTGAAGCTATACTTGTTCAAGCTGCAGATGCTATATCTGCTGCAAGGCCTGGTGCAAGACGAGAAACTTTAGAAGCATATATAAAGCGCTTGGAAAAGTTGGAAGAAATTTCAAATTCGTACGAAGGTGTAGAAAAGTCATATGCCATTCAGGCTGGAAGAGAAATTAGAATAATGGTTAAACCAGAAAGTGTTGATGATGCAGGAGCATCAGAAATGGCAAGGAATATTGTCAAGAGAATAGAAAGTGAATTGGAATATCCTGGCCAAATTAAAGTTAATGTAATAAGAGAAACAAGAGCAGTAGAGTATGCAAAATAAATAGATGTTATTTTCCTTTATAAATTATAAAGGAAAATTTTAATTGTGAGAAAAATTCCTTTGAATTTTGTGAAATTTAAAGGAATTTTTTATGCTATGTAGAATAATATACCTGTAGGTTTAAATATCTAAATTTACTATTTTTAATTGAACTTTAGGAGGGTTATTATGGAAGTATTAAAAGTTTCAGCAAAATCAAGTCCAAATTCAGTAGCAGGAGCTTTAGCAGGAGTATTAAGAGAAAGAGGAGCTGCAGAAATACAGGCTATTGGGGCCGGTGCAATAAATCAAGCCATTAAGGCTATTGCTATTGCAAGAGGATTTGTAGCTCCTAGTGGAATAGATTTAGTATGTATACCAGCCTTCACGGATATTGAAATAGATGGTGAAGAAAGAACAGCCATAAAACTTATTGTACAACCTAGATAGAGGGAATTTTAAGTTTTTATATTTAATAAATTAAACAAAAGGACTTGATTATTATTCTTCAAGTCCTTTTATTTGTGCATTAAATATGTTAAATTATAAATTGTGTATATTTTAGAGTATCTTCAATTTATTAATAATGCAAGATGTTAAAATAACTTTTGGAGGTAGTTAATGCTTAAATTGAATTTTCGTCATATATTTAAACTTATGAGACCTAAACAATGGACAAAAAATTTATTTGTTTTTGGAGCTATGATATTTTCAGGAAAATTTGTTGATGAAAATATATTTATAAAAAATATTTTTATTTTTATAATGTTTTGTTTGATATCTTCCTGTGTTTACATATTAAATGATTTAGTAGATGCGGAAAAAGATAGACAACATCCGGAAAAGAAAAATAGACCTATAGCAAGTGGAAAGGTCACAAAATTTCAGGCTAGAATTGTAGAAATTATTCTTCTTTTTGTAATTTTTACTGTTTGCTATGAAATGAATATAAAATTATTTATAGTATTATTAATATATTTTCTAATTAATGTGCTATATTCTTTTAAGTTAAAAAATATAGTCATAATAGATGTTATGATAATTACTTTTGGATTTGTTCTTAGAGTTCAAAGTGGCGGTATTGCAACAAATGTACAATTATCTCCATGGATGATTTTATGTACAATTTTAATTTCATTATTTATAGCACTTAATAAGAGAAAAAGTGAAATAATTGTATTAAAAAGTAAAAGAGGAGAGCATAGAAAAATATTAGATGAATATTCAGTAGAACTTATAGATAATATGCTCACTATAGTGACTCCCAGTGTATTCATTGCATATTGTCTATATACCTTTAGCTCAATACAGAGTAGAACAATGATGTTCACCATACCTTTTGTACTATATGGTATATTTAGGTATCAATATTTGACAATGAAAGAAAATATAGGAGGAAAACCAGAAGATATTTTTCAAAAGGATTTTCCATTTTTAATTAATATAGTATTATGGATAATTACTGTTATAATAATTATATATTTTAAATTATAGCAGTTAAATAATTTTAATAGGTGCTAAATTAATTTTTATAGTACTGATTTAAAAATATTTATATTAGTATTGTTTACTAATTTAATTAGGAATATAATTTCTATAGATGTAATTATATATAATTTAAATTTTACAATAGTCAAAATTATACATATCAGGAGGTATTCTTTATGATTTTTTCTAACAAGGCAAAAAATATTTCTCCATCTCTTACTTTAGCTATTACTGCAAAAGTAAAAGAAATGAAGAAAAATGGTATAGATGTTATAGGTTTTGGTGCTGGTGAACCTGACTTCAATACTCCTAAAAATATTCAAAATGCAGCAATAAAAGCTATGAAAGATGGTTTTACTAAATATACTGCAGCATCAGGTATAATAGAGTTAAAGAAAGCTATAATTAATAAATTTAAAAAAGATAATAATTTGACTTATGATATATCACAAATTATAGTATCAAATGGTGCAAAACAATGTATAAGTAATGTATTTCAAGCTATATTAAATCCTATGGATGAAGTTATAATAAGTAGTCCTTATTGGGTGACTTATCCTGAACTTGTAAAATTATATGATGGTGTTCCAGTAATAATTAGTACAGAAGAAAAAAATTCTTTTAAATTTAATGTAGAGGATCTTAAAAGGGTAGTTACTCCAAAAACTAAAGCTATAATATTAAACAGTCCTAATAATCCTACAGGAACAGTTTATTTAAAAGAAGAAATTCAAGAAATTGCTGAATTCTGTAGAAAACATGATATATTTATAATTTCTGATGAAATATATGAAAAGTTAATTTATGGAGATTTCAAACATACAAGTATAGCAAGTATAGATGAAGATGCCTTTAATAGGACAATTGTAATTAATGGACTTTCTAAAACTTATGCTATGACTGGCTGGAGGGTAGGATATGCAGCTAGTGGAAATACAGAAATAATTAAATTAATGTCAAATATACAGGGACATACAACTGCAAATCCTAATTCTATAGCTCAATATGCTTCTGTAGAAGCATTAGACGGAGATCAATCTTCAGTTGAATTTATGATAAGTCAATTTAAAGATAGAAGAAATTATATGGTAGAAAAGATAAATAGTATAAATAATCTATCCTGCACTAATCCAGAGGGTGCTTTCTATGTAATGATGAATATAAGTAAATTGATAGGCAAAAAAATAAATGGTGAAATTATAAATGGATCTATAGATTTCGCTGAAAGTCTTTTAGATGATAGTAAAGTAGGCGTAGTTCCAGGGGATGCTTTTGGGGTCTCAGAATATGTAAGGCTTTCCTATGCTACTTCTATGGAAAATATAAAATCTGGACTTGATAGAATAGATAATTTTGTAAGTAAAATTAATTAGATATATGAATAAATAATATATAAAATTATACAAAAATACTAAAAAAGTTTCTGCTTTTATGGTTTTAATAGTATATTTATAGATATAAAATAAATTAAAAAATTTGAGAAAGGGGATATTATCAATGAGTAAAATTATAAAATTATTACTTCCAATAGATGGGCAGGTAGCTCCATTATCTGAAGTTAATGATTATCTATTTAATAAAAAAGTAATGGGAGAAGGTGCTGCAATAAAACCAACTGGTAATTATGTATATGCGCCAATAGATGGAGAAATAGCTTCAATTTATGATTCAAAACATGCTTTGATTATAAAAAGCACTGATGGGCTTCAAATTCTTATTCACATAGGTCTTGATACTTCAAAATTAGAGGGAAGGGGATTTGGAACTTATGTTAAAATAGGTGATAAAGTTAAAGCTGGAGAAAAAATATTATTCTTCGATAGAGAATATATAGAAGCTAGATCATCTACAGAAACTCCTGTACTTATAACAAATGTAGATTTAATAGATAAAATTGATATAAACTATAATATTAAAAATGCAGGAAGTGAATTTGCAGAAGTTACATTAAAGTAAGATAAATTTTCTAAAATTTACTTGAATAAATTGTATTAAAATGATAAACTTATAAAAGAGATTCTAAATAGTATATGATTAGCAGAGGTGGATATAATGGTAACAAAAGAAGCTACAGTTAAAAGTTCAACTGGTTTACACGCTAGACCAGCTACACTATTAGTAAAAAAAGCATCATCTTTTAAATCAGACGTTAGTCTTGAATACAATGGTAAAAAGGCTAATATTAAAAGTTTAATAGGAGTTTTATCTTTAGGAGTTACTAGCAACGCTGTTGTTAAAGTAACTGCTTCAGGTGATGATGAAACTTTAGCAGCTGAAGAAGTTGCTAAGTTGATTGAATCAATTACTGAATAATTAATTTAAGTGTGATTTATAAGATAAAAGGATAGCCTTTAAGGCTATCCTTTTATCTTTATCATAAATAATTATAATTATTATAATCATTTAATAGAATGTATTTTTAATATATATCATATGATACATTAAAAACTTAAAGAAATTATATATTTTTCAAGGAGGTTTTTTAATGTTACCTTGGTATAAAAAAGCAATTTTTTATCATATTTATCCTTTAGGATTTTGCGGAGCAAAAAAGTTAAATGATTTTAATTTAAAGACTATGGAAACTTTAGAAAAAACTTATGATTGGATTAACCATATAAAGTACTTAGGGGCTGACGCCATTTATTTTGGACCAATATTTGAGTCAACTTCTCATGGATATGATACAGTAGATTACAATGTAATTGACAGACGATTAGGCAATAATGATACTTTTATTAAACTTGTAAAAACTCTTCATAAAAATAATATAAAGGTAGTAATTGATGGCGTATTTAATCATGTAGGTCGAGATTTTTTTGCTTTTAAGGATATACTTTTAAAAGGTAAAAAATCACCATACTGCAGTTGGTTTCATAGACTTGATTTTAATCAAAATAGTCCTCTTAATGATCCTTTTACCTATGATACTTGGAATGGCTATTATAATCTTGTAAAACTTAATTTATGTAATTCAGAAGTTAAAGATTATCTTTTTAAAGCTATAAATATGTGGATTAAAGATTTTGATATTGATGGTTTGAGATTAGATTGTGCAGATTGTCTTGATTTTAATTTTATCAAAGAGCTGGCTTCTTTTTGTAAAAAGCTGAAACCAGATTTTTGGCTTATGGGTGAAATTATACACGGTGATTACAATAGATGGGTAAATAATAATATGCTTGATTCTGTAACAAATTATGAGTGCTATAAGGGATTATATTCCAGCCACAATGACAAAAACTATTTTGAGATTGCTTATTCTCTTAATAGACAATTTGGTAAGGATTTTGGCATTTATAAAAATATGTATTTATACAATTTTATAGATAATCATGATGTTAACAGAATTGCAAGTACATTGAAATTTTCAGATTACATTTATTCGGTATATATAATTTTGTTTACTATGCCTGGTGTACCATCTATTTATTATGGAAGCGAATTTGGAATTAAAGGTGTAAGGAATATATCAGATGATGATTTAAGACCAGAACTTAATTTAAAAAATATACTATCCAGCAACTATAATAAAAAATTAATAAAGTTAATTCATAATTTATCAAATATAAGAAGAGGTTCAAAAGCATTAGAAGAGGGAAAATATATTCAAATAAAGATTTTAAATGAGCAATTTGCATATGCTAGAATAATTGAAGGAGAATGTATAATAGTTATATTAAATTTATCGCAAAATTTTAGATTTATGGAAATTAATGCTCCTATAAAAGCATCTAAGGCTATTGATATGTTAAATAATAAAGATATCTATAAAATTCAGAATAATAATTGCTTTACAATAAAATTAGAGCCTTGTTGGGGGAAAATTCTTAAATTACAGCAGCAATAATATTTGTGATATAATATTTATAAATAATTCTCTATAAAATTAAAAGATATAATAATAAATAAATTATTATTAGTAAGATAAATAAAAGAAATATTATTAATTACTAATAATATAAATTATAAACTGTTCAATAATAATATTATAAAAAAATATTCTTTATAAAATGAATTTGATAATTTAATGTGGGGCAAATTTAAATATACATTAATCTATGATATAATATGAAGTATGTTTATTTTACATTAAGCAACGTTCGCTAGGAGGAAATTTAAATGAGAAACATTTATCAAACGCCGCTAAATACTAGATATGCATCAAAAGATATGTCATATCTATTTTCTGATGAAATGAAGTTTAAAACTTGGAGAAAGCTTTGGGTGGCTTTAGCCGAAAGTGAAAAGGAATTAGGCTTAAATATAACTGATGAACAGATAGAAGAATTAAAAAGCCATATTGATGATATTAATTACGAAGTAGCGGAAAAAAGAGAAAAAGAAGTTAGACATGATGTAATGAGTCATGTATATGCTTATGGTGTTCAATGTCCTAAAGCTAAAGGAATAATTCACCTTGGAGCTACAAGTTGTTATGTAGGTGATAATACAGATATAATTATAATGAAAAAAGCTTTGATACTTATAAAAAATAAAATTATAAATGTCATTGAACATTTATCAGAATTTGCATTAAAATATAAAGATTTGCCTGCCTTAGGATATACTCATCTTCAACCTGCACAACTTACAACTGTAGGAAAGAGAGCTACTCTTTGGATGCAGGATTTATTTTTAGACCTTGAAAATATAAATTTTGTAATTGATACAATAAAATTAAGAGGGGTAAAAGGAACTACAGGTACTCAGGCAAGTTTTATGGAATTGTTTGATTGTAATGAAGAAAAGATTAAAAAACTAGAGAAAAAGGTTACAGAAAGAATGGGTTTTAAAGAAGCTTATGCTGTAACTGGTCAAACTTATTCAAGAAAGGTAGATTCTATAGTACTAAATACACTTTCAGAAATAGCTCAGAGTGCCTATAAATTCAGTAATGATCTTAGAATACTTCAAAGTTTTAAAGAGATAGAGGAACCTTTTGAAGCCCATCAAATAGGTTCATCTGCTATGGCTTATAAGAGAAATCCAATGAGATCAGAAAGAATAGGTTCTTTGGCAAGATACGTAATCGTAAATTCTCTTAATCCTGCAGTAACTGCTGCAACACAGTGGTTTGAAAGAACTTTAGATGATTCAGCAAATAAGAGAATATCTATTGCAGAGGCTTTTCTAGCTTTAGATGGAGTATTAAACCTATATATAAATGTATCCAGTAATTTAGTGGTATATGACAAAGTTATTGCTGCTCGTGTAAATAATGAATTACCTTTTATGGCTACAGAAAATATATTGATGGAAGCCGTTAAAAGAGGTGGAGACAGACAAGAGCTTCATGAGAAAATAAGAGTTTATTCTATGGAAACTGCAAAACGCGTAAAACAGGATGGTCTTGATAATAATTTAATTGATTTAATAGCTAAAGATCCAGCTTTCAATATAAAGAAAGAAGAAATTCTATCAATATTAGATGCCAAGAATTTTGTTGGAAGAGCTCCGAGTCAGGTGACAGATTTTATAAAAGATTATGTTGAACCTATACTAGAATCAAATAGAGAAATTTTAGATATAAATGTAGATATAAATGTATAATTAATGTATTTTAAAAAAGTTGCTTTTTTAACTAAGCAGCTTTTTTTATTTGCCTTAAATTTAAATATAAAAATAGCTTATAAATTCTTTAATAATTAACAATAATAAAATTGTTAAATTAATTTTATAGAATGGAAAGGGTGAATATAATGTTAAGTACTTTAGATTATCCTGAAACTATACCGGCGCAAAAACAAAATCAACAACCGGGATTGGAAACCATGATGAATCCCAAACCTGTGTATGAAGATCCTGAATACAAAGGTAGTAAAAAACTTAAAGATAAAGTTGCTATTATTACTGGAGGAGATAGTGGTATAGGAAAGGCTGTTGCAATAGCTTACGCAAAAGAAGGGGCTAAAATAGCTATAGTATATTTAAATGAACATGAAGATGCTAAGGAAACTAAAAGAATTATAGAAGAAAAGGGAGCCAATTGTTTGCTTATTTCAGGAGACATTGGAGATGAGCAATTTTGTAAGGATGTAGCAGATAAAACAATAAAACAATTTGGAAAAATAGATATACTTGTAAACAATGCAGGGGAACAGCATCCTCAAAACAGTATTGAGGATATAACTAAGCAGCAGTTAGAAAGAACTTTTAAAACTAACATATTTGGAATGTTCTATATGACAAAAGCTGTAATGCCATATTTAAAAAATGGAGATTCAATAATAAATACTGCTTCAATAACTGCTTATAAAGGAAATGAGACATTAATTGATTATTCTGCTTCAAAAGGAGCAATTGTTTCTTTTACAAGATCTCTATCACTTTCTTTGGAGAATAGAAAAATAAGAGTTAACGCCATTGCCCCAGGACCCATATGGACTCCGCTTATACCGGCTTCCTTTAGTGATTATGATGTATCACAATTTGGATTAAATACACCTTTAGGAAGAGCAGGACAGCCATCAGAACTGGCACCAAGTTATGTGTTTTTAGCTTGTAATGATTCATCTTATGTTTCAGGACAGACAATTCATATAAATGGAGGAAATGTTCTAAATGGTTAGATAAACAGATTTCTAAGTATAGGTATTTTGATACTTAGAAATCGTTATCCAGGTATTTGGCAGCCGTTATCTCTTACTATGGATGGTAGTTATCGGATAAAAAGTAACACTAGGATTATTTTAAAGTTATTAGAAGTAGTTTACTTAATTTATATTATGTAAATTAAAATAAATGTAAACAAAAACATATAAAATCAAAAGTTGAGATTATTAAGTACATCTTAAATATTATTTTATAAAAAAGTAAAAATAAGGATTGACAAATTAAATTAATTATTATAAAATGATACTCAACATATAGGAAAAATAAGTAATTCTGACTAGGAAACTAGAGGGAAATCTCATTATAATGAGGTTTCCCTTTGCGCTTTAATAAAAATATTAAAGTATATATGTTGCAATAAATTATATTCATTATAAAATTGTTGTTTTGCTTAATACGTATCTATTGATTATTATTAATGTATAATTTTAATTGCAACTTATATATAAATAATAAATATAAGGGGGAATAAAAATGAGTGAATTATTAAAAAATGAAGCATTAAAGAATTTATTTGAAAGAAGAAGCATTAGAAGTTTTAAAAGTGAGCAAATAAAAGATGAGGAATTAAAGGAGATATTGGAAGCAGGCAAATATGCTCCTAGTGCGGCTAATCAACAGTCTTGGCACTTTACTGTAATACAAAACAAAGAAATATTACAAAAGATAAATGATGTAGCAAAATCTGCATTTGAGAAATCTGGAATTAAAAGATATGAAGAAAGAGCAAAAGCAGAAGATTTTAGTGCTTTTTATAATGCTCCAACTTATATTATAGTATCTGCAGATGAAAAGGCAATTGCTCCAATTGCCGATAGTGCTCTTGCATTAGGAAATTTGTTTCTTGCGGCTGAGTCTTTAGGCATTGGATCTGTTTGGATACATGCTGTAAATTTTCTTTATACTACAGAGGAAGGAAAAGCTTTGTTTAAAGAATTAGGGATACCAGATGGTTATGTTACTTATGGGTCAGGGGCCTTTGGCTACAATGCTGGAGAAAAACCTAAACCTGCCCCAAGAAGAGAAGGAACTGTTAATATTATAAAGTAGATTAATTAAAATTACTAACTAGAAAAACTAGAGGTAGTATTGCATTGTAATACTACCTCTAGTTTTTGTATAAATAGGAGGTGGTAAATAATATTATGGAAGATATTTCTTTGAAAATACACGGAATGACCTGTTTTTTATGTTCTATTACAATTGAATCAAGTCTAGAAAAACTGGAGGGAGTTAACAAGGTAAATGTGAGTTATTCCACTGAAAAAGCTAAATTAGAATATGACTCAGATAAGATTCAGTTAGATAAGATTAAAAACGTAATAGAATCATTAGGTTTTTTAGTGGGAGGAAATGAAGAGGAAGATGATAGCAAAGAAATAAATTATGATTTAATGCAAAAAAATAAATTAAAAAATATATTTATAATATCTGCTATTTTAAGTTCTCCATTAATCTTAGCTATGATACTTGGAGGATTGGGATTTTGCCATGATTATATAGATCCTAATTCTACTACAAAAATTGGTAAAGTTATTGAATATGTAAGATGGAGAGCACTAATACTTCATGATTGGAGATTACAGTTTGCATTAGCTACACCGGTTCAATTTATAATAGGATTTAGATTCTATAGAAATTCATTTTATTCCTTGCGTGCTAAGGTTGCAACTATGGATTTACTTGTGGCCGTAGGCACTACAACAGCATATTTTTATAGCTTGTATATTGTGTTTTTTCAAAGACCATCTTTTCTTTATGGGATGCGGAATATATATTTTGAATCTTCAACTGTAATTGTAACACTTGTTTTACTTGGAAAGTATCTTGAAGCAATTGCCAAAGGAAAGACATCAAAAGCTATTAAAACATTAATGGGGCTTAAAGCCAAAAAAGCAAGAGTTTTAAGAAACAATATTGAAGTAGAGATAGCAATTGAAAAACTATTAGTAGGAGATATTGTCATTGTAAGACCAGGTGAAAAGATTCCAGTAGACGGAATAATTATAGAAGGTACTTCAACAGTTGATGAGTCTATGCTTACCGGAGAAAGTATGCCTGTAAAGAAAGCTAAAAAAGATTTTGTAACAGGTGCTTCTTTAAATAAAAATGGTAGCTTTAAATTTCGGGCTACAAAAGTTGGTGAAGGAACAGTTCTTTCCAATATAATAAAGATGGTTGAAGAAGCTCAAGAAAGTAAGGCTCAAATACAAAAAATTACAGATAGAATATGTGGTTATTTTGTACCATTTATATTTTTTATAGCAGTTAGCACATTTTTAATCTGGTATTTTATTATATATCATGGTCAATTATTGGATGTAGCTTTGATTAATGCTGTTTCAGTTTTAGTAGTTTCATGCCCTTGTGCACTTGGACTTGCTACACCTACAGCAATTATTGTTGGAATGGGTAAAGGAGCACAGAATGGAATATTAATTAAAAATGGTGAAGATTTGGAAAAAATGTGCAAAATAAATAGTGTGGTTTTTGATAAAACTGGTACTATTACAGTGGGAAGGCCAGAGGTAACTGATTTAATTATATTAAATAAAAAGTATGGATATGATGAAAAAAAAATAATACATATTGCTGCTGCGGCTGAAAAAAATTCTGAACATCCTATAGGTGCAGCTATATATGAAAATAGAAAAGAAATAATAGATGAACAAAATGAAGTGATTGAAAATTTTCAAGCTATACCGGGAAAAGGAATTAAAGCAATTGTTAATGGTAAGAGTGTATTAATTGGAACAAATAAGCTTATGGAGGAAAATAAAATCAATATAGAGAATGCTGAGACAATTTTAGATTCACTCCAACAAGAGGGGAAAATTGCAGTACTTATGTCTATAGATAATAAATTAATTTCAATTCTAGCTCTTTCAGATAAAATTAAAGATAAATCTGAAAAAGTAGTTTTTTCTCTTAAAAAAATGGGAATGGATGTTTATATTCTTACTGGAGATAGTAAAAAAACAGCTTTTTCTGTAGCGAGTAAAATTGGTATAGAAAAGGTTATAGCAGAAGTTAAACCAGAAAACAAAGCACAGGTTATTCAAAATTTAGTTAATAGCGGTAAAGTTGTAGCTATGGTTGGAGATGGAATAAATGATGCACCAGCTTTAGCAACAGCAAATATAGGTTTTGCAATTGGTACTGGTACCGATGTAGCTATCGAAACAGGAGATGTAATCTTATTAAGAGATGATTTAAGTTCATTGCCATTAGCAATTAAATTGTCAAAGAAAACTATGAGTAAAATCAAACAAAATTTATTTTGGGCATTTATTTATAATTTGATAGGAGTACCTGTTGCTGCTACGGGTCATTTAAATCCTGTTTTAGCAGCAGCAGCTATGGGGCTAAGCTCAATATCTGTGTTAATTAATTCGCTAAGTTTAAAGAAATTTGAATTTCGTATTTAATGCATTGTAATTAAATCTAATTTAAAGATATTTATCCAAAATTTTAATTAAATAATAAATGTTAATTAATACTGACTAGATAACTAGAGGTAGCTTTGTAAATAAAAGCTACCTCTTTGTTACAGATACTAGTTATCGGATAAAAATATAAAAGTTATTTAAATTTTAATATTAATAAATGGAGGGTTTAATATGAAAAAGAAACTTAAAATCTTAGTTACATCTATAACCATTATTTTACTTGTATTATCACTAACGAGTTGTGGTAAAAGTGAAAATGCTACGGCAAAAAATGGGGATAAGGAACTGTTTACACTTAGGGTACCAACACAAACTGGTTTCAATGAAATCAATATTGCTGATGAACTTGGTTATTTCAAAGAACAGGGTATTAAAATTAAATATACAGGAGTGCTTAAACCTGGTATGACTGAATACCAACTTATTGCACAGGGAATAAATGACGTATTTACTGGAGGACATCCGCCAAATGTAGCACAAGCTAGATTGGCTGGAATAAAGGTTACAGCTGTAGCACCTGGTATGGTTGATAATAAAGAATTTCCACATGTAAGATACCTAGTAAAAAATGATAGTCCTATAAAGACATTAGATGATATTAATGGTAAAAAAGTTTCTATCTCTGGTGTTGCTGGATGCACAGATGGATATCTCAAATATTATTTCAAGCAAAAAGGAAAAACTGAAAATATAAAGTGGGTTACATTGCCAAATCCAGGACAGCAGGAACAATCTGTAGTGCAAGGACTAGTGGATGTTACAACCTCTCATCCTCCTTATGCGGGATTAGCAGTGGCTGCTGGAGGAGTGCGCCAAATTGCTACAAGCTGGGATATTCTTCATTCCCCTGGGGCAGGTCTTTCGGTACGTGGATTTAGTGATGAATTTATAAAAGAACATCCTGATGTAGTTAAGGGTTTTACTGAAGCATTATATAAAGCACATGTATATATAAATTCACATCAAGATGAATCTAAAACTATTATTGCCAAATGGTTAAAACTTAAACCCGAAGATTTAAGTGTATTCTGGTATGAGGAAAGTAAAACTATAAATCCAGAATATATAGAAAAATGGTTTGAAATATCTGAAAGTATAGGGTTATGGAAAAAGGGAGATATAAAACCTACTGATATTTACACTAATGATTATGCTCCAAAATAATATTTTTTTATTATATTGAGATCATATATATAAGTTATTTATAAACATAATTAAATAAAGATGAATAAAAAACTAAATAAAATTTTTACCTAGCTTTTATCCAATTAAATTTCATATAGATTTAAATTAAGAATAGTGTTAAAAATTACATGGGGGAGATATAATATGTTATTAAAAAATTTGAATGAAGGAAGTAAAATAGTGTTGAAAGATTCATATAGTAGAAATGGATCTTTATTAAAAATTTTTAGGAAAGTATATGAAGTGTTTTATAATCTACTGGCTGTATTTGTTTTTATTGGATTATGGGAGTTTATTTCTAGACTTGAAGTAATTAATCCTGTTTTTTTACCTCCTTTCTCAAAAATTGTTAGTGCATTCTTAGGGTTGTTTATTTCTGGTGACATATATGTAAATCTTTTTATAAGCATTCAAAGATCATTTATTGGTTTTTTTGCAGGACTTGCTGTAGCAATTCCTTTAGGATTGATAATAGGCTGGTTTAAAAGATTTGAGAGATTTATAGATCCTCTTATGCAAACTTTTAGAAATCTTTCAGTTTTAGCACTTCTGCCTGTATTTGTACTTTTCTTTGGAATAGGAGAAACTTCTAAAGTTATTGTAATAGCTTGGGCAGTTACATGGTCTGTACTTATAAATACAATTTCAGGAGTTAAAAATGTTGAGCCTCAACTTATAAAAGCTGCTAGATCTATGGGGGTTTCAAATTTATCTTTATTTAAAACGGTAATTTTTCCAGGAGCTTTAGCATCAATTTATACAGGTGTAAGACTAGGTGCAACAAGCTCTATTTTAGTATTGATTGCGGCTGAAATGCTTGGTGCTAATGAAGGATTAGGTTATTTACTGTATCTTTATCAATCAAACATGAAGATACCTGAAATGTTTTCAATTATAATTATATTGGCTTTGCTGGGGCTATTGGTAAATTACTCCTTGGTAGGTGTAGAGAAAAAATTATTCAAGTGGAAAGAAAGAGCATAAAGGGCAATGATAAATATCTATTAAACACAGTATAATCTAGTTTGATTTTGTGAAAATATGTAATTACATTAGTTGATTTTAATATAGCTTTATAAAAAACATACTCTAAACTATTTAATAGATCAGAGTATGTTTTTTGAGGAGCTTTATATAGAAGAATATCAGGATAGAATTAGTTGAGATTTTTTAAATATACCTTCTCTGTATCTTAAATTTTATAGCTTTTTCTATTTCCTCTAATTCTCGTTTATTTTTAGGATCTATAAACATGCAGGTATAGCCGTATTCACCAGCTCTTCCGGTTCTACCAATACGGTGAATATAAGACTCTGCACTTTCTGGAATATCATAATTATATATATGACTAACTCCACTTATATCTAATCCCCTAGCTGCAACATCTGTGGCTATTAAGTATTGAATGTCTCCATTTCTAAAAGATTTCATTATTCTTTCACGTTTTGACTGAATTATATCACTATGAAGTTTTACACAATCATATCCACGTCTATACAAGTCTACTTCAAGATCGTCAACTCTTCTCTTAGTTCTGCAAAATATTATAGCCATAAAGGGTTTATCTTCATCTAAAACACTACATAAAGCATCTTGTTTTTGTCTGTCTGTAGTTTCTACCACATATTGTTTAATATTATCCAGTGTAATTTTCTCTTTTTTAGCAGTAACTATTAAGGGATCCTTCATATATCTATAGGCTAGTTTTTTAACTTCAGCATTCATAGTTGCAGAAAAACATAATGTTTGACGTTTTTTAGAAGTTTCCTTTATAATATTTTCAATATCATTTTTAAAACCCATAAGTAGTATTTGATCGGCTTCATCTAGTACTAAAGTCTTTAAATTCATGAGGTTTATTGTTTTTCTGGCAAGATGATCTAAAAGTCTGCCTGGGGTCGCTATAATTAAATGGATACTTCCCTTTAATTTTTTCATTTGAGATCCTATATCTTTACCGCCATAGGCTGCCAAAATATTGATATCTTTAGCTTCTTTAAGTTTCATAGCTTCTTCAGTTATTTGAATTGCAAGCTCTCTTGTGGGGGTTACAATCAAGGCCTGAATTGCTGAAAAATTAACTGATATATTCTCAAAAATAGGCAGTAAGAAAGCAAGAGTTTTTCCAGTACCTGTTTGTGCTTCTGCTATAATGTCTCTTCCATTTTTAATAAATCTAATACTTTCTTTTTGAATCACTGTTGGTTCAGTAATGCCTGTTTTCTTTAATGTATTTATTATATCCTCACTAATTCCCAATTCTTTAAAATTCATTTTCATATACCGTCCATTCTCAGGTATATTTAGAAAATAATCAATCAGCATGCTAGTCTATTCTGCATAATGTATTTATTTCCATATACCTTATTCATATTTTTATAAATCATCTAATAATATCACATTGTTGAGATTATTACTAATATAAATAAAATGCATTTTCATCAGCTGACATCTGTAGAATATGGTATTTACGTAATAAATATTATGTAAATTAAATCAAATGTAAACTAGATTAAATCCAAACTTTATAATAAAATTCTTAAATTATAAAAAATTAATTAAACACATATCTAAAAATAGTAATTTAAACAACCCCATTATTTGAATCTGTAAATATTTCATCTAAAAAAACTATTATTTCTATGTGGTTAAAAATTTTATGATTAGGCATATGAAAATAAATAATAAGTCAAAGATGCGACGGATATTTTTCACCTGACTAACTTGGCGTAAGTCTCCCACGCACTCTGTGAAAGAGGGAGTTCGACTCCAAGTAAGCCATGCATTTGCAGTTCTAAAATTCAGATGGGGTAAAAGAATCCCCACCTGAATTGAGAACTTGCTTCAATCCAACAAGGAAACAGGTTCCGCAAATAGTGAGTTATTTAAGGGTTCTGTTAACGCAGTAGGATTCAAAATACACTAGCATACTGACTAGTTATTTATTTGAATGTGCCTAAGTTACTACTGAAAATTTATATTAATAAATCTATTTATACTTAAAGATTTTAAATATTTATTTGAAAACTTGTTTATAATGTATAATAATAAATATATATTATAGTTTTAAACGAGGTGCCAAAATTGATAAATGAAGCATTAAATACATTACAAAAATATTATGGATACAAAGAATTCAGAAAATCACAAAGTGATATAATTGATAGTATATTATGCAAAAAAGATACTTTAGCTATTATGCCTACAGGAGGAGGTAAATCTATCTGTTATCAGATACCAGCATTATTGTTTAATGGTATTACTATTGTGATTTCTCCATTAATATCTCTTATGAAGGATCAAGTAGACAATATAAAAGATTTGGGTATAAATGCTGAATATATAAATAGCTCTTTAACTGTTAAAGAAACTCATTCAATTATTGAAAAATTAAATAATAATGAAATAAAAATACTCTATTTAGCACCAGAAAGATTAGAATCAATAGATTTCTGTAATCTTATAAGAACATTAAATATATCTCAAATAGCTGTAGATGAGGCTCATTGTGTATCCCAGTGGGGACATGATTTTAGAACAAGTTACAGATACATAAGTAAATTTATAAAAAGTCTTTCAAAACCTCCTGTAGTAACTGCTTTTACTGCTACGGCTACAAGGGAAGTACAAAATGATATAATAAAACTTATAGAACTCAATAATCCAGAAGTTTTTATATCGGGATTTGATAGAGAAAATTTAAAAATAAATGTATTAAAAATACCAGGAAGATTAAAGTATGTATTAGATTATGTAAATAAAAATAAAGATCAATCTGGAATAATATATGCATCAACTAGAAAAGAAGTAGATAATATTTATGAAAATCTTATTGAAAGCAATGTAGCTGTTTCAAAATATCATGCGGGTTTATCAGATGCTGAAAGAAAACAAAATCAAGAAGATTTTGTATATGATAGAGTAGGAGTTATGGTAGCTACCAATGCCTTTGGTATGGGAATTGACAAATCAAATGTACGTTTTGTAATTCATTATAATATGCCTAAAAATATTGAAAGTTACTATCAGGAGATAGGAAGAGCTGGACGTGATGGTGAAAAGAGTGAATGTATTTTATTATTTTCACCCCAGGATATTATGACACAGAAATATTTAATTGAGGTAGGAACACAACATGCTGAAAGAAGAATAAATGATTATAAAAAGCTTCAGAATATGATTGATTTTGTTCATCATAATGGCTGTCTTAGAAAATATATATTAAATTATTTTGGAGAAGAAACTTCCTATGATAATTGCAATAATTGCAGCAGCTGTTTAGCTGAAGGAGAAATGGTGGATAGGACTTTAGAAGCACAAAAGGTTATGTCCTGTATCTACAGAATGAAAAGAGATTTTGGAGTAAATACAATTGTAGATGTATTAAGAGGTTCTGCCCAAAAGAAAATATTACAATATAAATTTAATGAGCTATCAACCTATGGGTTAATGAAAAATTATTCTAAGAAGGATTTAGCGGAATTTATAAATACTCTTATATCCCATGGTTTTATAAATTTAAAGGAAGGTGAATATCCTACAGTTATACTTAGTAATCGATCTATGAATGTGTTAAAAGGTCATGAGAAAGTAGTTTTCAAGGAATCTATTGAAGTTAGAAAAATATCTGAAGATAATGAACTATTTGAGATTTTAAGAAGTCTACGTAAAGAAATAGCTGTAAAAGAAGGTGTACCACCTTATTATATTTTCCCTGATAGTACATTAAAAGAAATGAGCTTAAGATATCCTTTAAATAGAGAGCATATGCTTGATATATCTGGAGTAGGGCAGGTTAAATATGAAAAGTATGGAGAAACTTTTTTGAATGAAATACAGATATATGTAGAAAAAAATAATATTGAAGTAAATTGGACTGGGAAAATTGGAAACAAAGTATCACATACAACTAGAGCTGCTAGTGGTAAGGAAAAAACTCATGATATAACTATTAATATGATAAAGTCTGGTAAAAGTATAAAGGAAATTGCAAATGAAAGAAAACTTACTATAGGAACTATACTTACACATATAGATAAATATTTTAAAGAAGGGACTACAGAAAAACTTGACATTAATTTTGATGGTATTTTTACAAAAGATCAGGAAAAGGATATTATTTTAGCTGCTGACAAATTAGGTGCAGAAAAACTTGCACCAATAAAAGTAGAAGTATCAGATGAAATAAGTTATGATGCTATAAAAGCTGTTATACTAAAAAACTATTTGTTAAATAAATAGTAGTAATTACAATGAAAGGATAGTAAAATCAATTGAGATATGTTATAGTGAATGAATTAAATGGGGAAGCTTTAAAATTTCATGATAGATTAACAACAGAAGTTTGTAGTAAATTCAATTTAAAAAGGACTAAATTGCCAGGACATATTACCTTAAAAGCACCTTTTGAAAGTGAAAATATAGATGAGTTAATAAACATACTTGAATCTCTTGTAAAAACTAATAGCAAAGCACCCATATCCATACATGGATATGATCATTTTAGAAATGATGTTGTATTTATGAAAACAATATTTTCAAAAGAAGCAAATGGCGTATATAATGAATTTTATAAACTTCTTAAAACTTTAAGCTGGCTTCAGTGGAAGATAAGTGAAGATTCTCAAAGAATTTTTCATACTACTATAGTTTCAAAGAAAATAAAAAATGAATTTAATGAAATATGGAAATATGTAAATGAATTTCAATGTGATTTTCATATTTATTTTGATAATATATCCATTTACATATGGGAAGAAAATACATGGAGACTATATAAAAAATTTTTACTTAAAAATTAGATTAAATGTTAGTTTATATACAAAAGAGGATTTATTGAACAAATAAAGAATATACATAATTAAATTAAAATTATTATTTTAAGGGAGGGTTTTTGTGGAAAATAATATTCAAGAAAAGAATTTGAATTTTTTTACAAGAATAATAAATAGTGTTGAAGGAATAAAACATTATAAGTACATTTTGAAAGAAACTGCGGGAAAGGCAATTATATATTTATTATTATTATCTTTAATATTAGGAGTAGTTGCATCTATAAGAACATCCATTATAGCAAATACTGAAATATCAAAACTTATAGATGTATACAATAATGATTTGCCAAATTTTGAACTTAAAAATGGAGAATTGAATGTAGAGGGTAATATGCCTATGGTATTATCGGAAGATAGAGATTATTATGTTGTAATAGATACAACTAATAATACTGATCCCAAGGTTTTGGATTCTTATGATAGAGGAATGTTAATATTAAAGGATAGGATTATTGAAAAGAGAGATGCAGCACCAATTCAAACTATAGATTTTAAATCATTACAAGGAATCACTATTAATAAAAGTGTTATAAATAATTATTTACCTCTTACAAAGCTTATCGTTCCCTTTATTTATATTGTAAATATACTTGGATATTTTTTAGGCGGACTTTTAAGTGCTCTATTTTTAGCTTTAGTTGCATTAATAATTAATGCAATTTTTAGAACAGATTTAAAATATGGAGAAATATATAGAATAGCTATATATGCTTTAACAACTCCAATGATAATTGATGTATTTTTTAAGATATTTAATATTCAGTATTTTAGTTATTATTCATGGTTATATCATATTATAGCTTTTGCTTATATATGTTTTTCATTAAATAAGCTAAAAATTTCTAAATATACTAATGAAATAACTTATTAAAACAAATTATAAAAAATTACTGGTACGAATATTTCGTACCAGTAATTTTTTATTCAATATGTTCTTCCTTTTTCTATCTTCTATTTTTAAATTTTAAAAGTTTTTTAACTTTCAGCAGATTTGTATATTATCTATATTGAAGCAAGTTCTTAATTCAGGTGGGGATTCTTTTACCCCATCTGAATTTTAGAACTGCAAATGCATGGCTTACTTGGCGTCGAACTCCCACTTGAAGAAAAGCAGAGAACCAAAATCTTTTTTTTGATTTTGTGTGAATCGCTTTCACAGAGTGCAAGTAGAGAGCCCAAATTTTAATTTGGTGCGAATCACTTTCACAGCGTGCAAGCAGAGAACCAAAATCTTTTTTTGATTTTGTGTGGGGGCTGTACAGAGTGCGTGGGAGACTTACGCCAAGTTAGTCAGGTGAAAATCTTCATTATTTAATACATTATTACTTAGTTCAATAGCTTCATCTACTGAACTGCAAAAATTTTCTTCTCCTAGCATATCTACAAAACCATACTTTCTAAGCATTTCTAATGGTTGGGTTTGAATTTTTAGTATAATTAATTTTGTATTATGTCTTTCACATACATCATTTAACATTTCAAAAGAGTGATATGCTGTGGAGTCCATAAATGGAACTTTACTCATTTTTATTATTAACACCTTGGGAGGTACTCCCATTTTTCTTATGGCAGTAATAAATTTATTTGCAGCTCCAAAGAAAAATGCACCACTGATTTCATAAATAGAGATATAATCGGATAGTTTTACATTTTCTATAAATTCATTGGCATCTTTATCTTCTTCATCGTCTAATAGGTATTTGATTTCTGTAAGTTCTCCCATCTTTCTCATAAATAAGAAGGAAGAAAGAACTACACCTACTCCTATAGCTACAACTAGATCTAAAAAAACAGTTAATAAAAATGTAACTATAAAAAGCAGAGAATCACTTTTAGGTGATTTAAACACTAGCTTAAAGGCCTTCCAATCTCCCATGTTATATGCAATCATTACTAAGACTGCAGCTAAGGATGCCATAGGGATCAATTTAACATAGGGAATAAATAATAACATAATAATTAAAAGTGTAATTGCATGAACCATTCCTGCTACTGGAGTTCTTCCAGCATTCTTAATATTTGCTGCTGTTCTGGCAATAGCTCCTGTAACTGGTATACCTCCAAAAATTGCTGAAAAAACATTAGCAAAACCTTGAGCTATTAATTCCATATTAGAACGATGATTGCCGCTAATTATTCTATCTGATACTACTGCTGATAATAGTGATTCAACAGAACCAAGAATTGCAATTGTCAAAGCTGGAAGCATTAATTTATTTATCATAGCAAAATTAATATTGGGAAAATGAGGACGTGGAAGAGAAGAAGAAAGATTTCCAAATTGACTTCCTATGGTTGTAATGTTTAATTTAAAAAGTATTGTAACTAAGGTTACTGCTATTATGGCTATAAAGGTTCCTGGTATTCTTTTATTTATCTTTGGCCACAATATAATTATTGCAATAGTTAAAAGAGATATTAATAGACTTTGAAAATTAATTGTATGAAAGTTATTAAAATATGCTATTAATTTTTCTACAAAATGAGAAGGTACAGTTTTCATATGTAATCCAAAAAAATCCTTTACTTCTGTGGATAAGAGAACTACTGCTATGCCGCTTGTAAATCCAGTTGTTATTGAAGATGGTATGTATTTTATTAAACTGCCAAATTTTAATAGGCCCATTATAATAAGAAAAATTCCTGCCATTATAGTTGCTATAAACAGACCCTCCATGCCAAATTCTTGTATTATTCCATATACAATAACAACAAAGGCTGCCGTGGGACCACCGATTTGGACTTTGCTTCCCCCAAGCAATGATACAATAAAACCTCCAATAATTGCAGTATATAAACCTTTTTCTGGTGAGACACCGGAAGCAATTGCTAGAGCTATAGATAGGGGAAGTGCAATAATTGCAACTATGATACCTGATATAAAATCCCTTATAAATTGTTCCTTAGTATAATTTTTCATACATGTAACTGATTTTGGAATTAGCAAATTATCACTCCTTACATAAATTTGTATAATTAGTTAGTATTCGAATGTTGAAATATGTCACATAAGTAATGATATACTATTTTATATAAATTAACAATAAATTTTCTTAAACTAATTCAAAAATTTGATTTCATATTTCAGTTTATGTTAAAATTATACTTGCTTAATTATTTGAAGCAAGTTCTTAATTCAGGTGGGGATTCTTTTACCCCATCTGAATTTTAGAACTGCAAATGCATGGCTTACTTGGCGTCGGACTCCACTTGAAGAAAAGCAGAGAACCAAAATCTTTTTTTGATTTTGTGTGAGGGCTGTACAGAGTGCGTGGGAGACTTACGCCAAGTTAGTCAGGTGAAATATACAAAATACTTGTTTTATTTAGAAAGGGTATAATATGAAATCAAAAAATAAACTATTTGATATCCATAAATTTTATAATTTATCAAGATATTTATTTTTAAATATAGAATGGAATTATAATAATTTTGTCAGTAAAACAGACATAACATTACCTCAACTAAGAGTATTATGGATTATCAATATATTTGAAGGAATATCTCTTGGAGAGATAGCAAAAATAGGATGTTGGTCTCCTCCTACAGTAACAAAAATATTAAAACTTTTAATGGAAAAAGAATTAGTTGTACGTGAAATAACCGAAAATAAAAAATTATATACCTTAAATCTCACTGAAGCAGGGTATAAATTAATTAGATTAAATAAAATGGAAAAACAAGATAATACTGCATTAATTCAATTAATTTCTCAGGTTAATGAAAATGATTTAAATTTCACTACAGAAATATTAAAACTAATAACTATAAATTCAAATAATACTGTTCTATTAGAATATATAGATAAACTAAATAAATTAGGACTAAAAGTTGATTTTAAGGATTTTAATTGTAGAGAAAAACTTATTATTGAAAAACTCATTTTGTTTTATAATCTGTTAAGGATTTTTATACTAACTTTAGTAAATAATCATCGAAATTTACTTTCTGATTTTAAACTTACTTATCCTCAACTTAGAGCTCTATGGATTATTGATGCATTTCCTGGTATTACTTCAGTTGGATTGAGTAAACTTATTTATCTTTCACCATCTACAGTTAATATTATAGTGAAAAAACTTTATGAAAAGGATTTAATATATAAAGAAAAATCTAAATTAAAAAATTCACTTTTTCTATACATTTCAGAAAAAGGAGAAGAATTACTTATTAAAGAATTTGATATAAATCAAAAGAGTTTTTTAATATATAAGAATTTAGAATTTTTATCAGAAAATCAATTATTTGAATTGAGTAAATTTATGTTAAATTTAAATTTATTTCTAAAAAATGATTTCGTTAAAGAATATATTGAGAAAACTTTTTCGGTTATAGAAAAGAGACTTTACCCAGATATGACTTGCTTTTGTAAGAATTTCTAATTTAAAATAATAAGAGAAATATTAATTAATAATTTTACTTGGTGTGAGTATAGATGAAACTCTCACCAAGTTTAAATAATTATATAGGAATCTGTAAACTATATTGTAATTCTAATGCTCATTGTATTTCTGCAATACTTTCTTAAATTCTTCTCCTTCACCTATGGAAAGATATTCTGTTTCTCCATTTTTTATAATAGATTTATAAGCATAGGCTTCATTTGAATCTTTAGGTCCAGCTATCACATATTCATTTCCATCAACTCTAATAGAATCGATAAATTCTAAATCTACTTTTTCACCTTTTTGATTTATTACAGAAATTAATCTATTGGTTTCCATATAAATACCACCTTTCTCTTATTTATATATTGTCTATAAAAGAAAGTTTTATACTAAATTTAAATAATTAAAAATATTTTAAAAGAATTAAAGTTTATCTATTCTCAATAGATTTCCCTTTTTTCTTTAAGAAACTTAGTAACTCACTAGGGCTTCTATTTATAATAAGTTCCTCTGGCATATCAATATCCTTTAATATTTTTAATGCTGCATCAAAATTTCCAATACTAAAACAGGAATGTGCATCACTATTCAATATTATTTTTACATTATTTTCTTTACATAGACGGGCAATTTTTGAACAGGTTTTTTCACTTCCTATTCTTGATCTAATAAAAGAACTATTATTTATCTCAATAAGTACATTTTTTTCTTTAGCTTTTTTAACAAGTTCTTCTGCATGAATTGGAAAAGCTGGATTACCAGAGTGACCTATAATGTGTACGTTAGGATTATTCATAGCATTTAAAAAAGCTTTAGTATTTAAGTCTGGATCATCAACAGGTTTCATTACAGGATCATGTATACTAGCTATCATAACATCAATTTGTTCCTGTCTTTGCATTGGTAAATCTATGTTTCCATCATAATCAACAATATTAGCTTCACATCCATAAAGCATAGTAACTCCATAAATTTCTCTTGGTAAAGCTTTAAAATTACCAAAATACCATTCATGAGGTGCATCAGGCATACTTGGAGCATGATCTGTAGTACCTAAAATTTTAAGGCCAATTTCACTAGCATATTTTGCATTTTCTAATAGAGTAGTATAAGCATGACCACTAGCTACTGTATGTGTGTGTATATCTATAGGATATTTCATTAATTATTCATTCCTTTCAATTCCTAAAATATGTTTAAACTTAAAAGTTCAAATTTTTATTTGGTTTTTTAGTGTTCACTTTAAATTATAACTTAAAAATTACCCATTTGCATGTATTTAAAGTTAAATATATATTATTGATAAAAATATTTACTATAGTATTCATACTTATTTCTATAGATATCATGAATCTAAACTTAGTTGAATTATCTAGTAATCTGTAGCTGTTATCTCCACATTTTTGTTGTATTTTATAGTCAAGGTGTTTAGTAATTGTTATAATAATGTTAATACTATGAAAGCTAAAATAGAATTATCAAATCACAAATATATCTTTGAAATATAGAGTGTTAATAAAGTTATAAATATATTAAAGGAAGGTGTAAGTGTATATTTTTAATATATTCTCTTACTAAAAATAAATCATGAAGATTAGAAAATATAAAATGCATAATATTGATAACATCACCATCAGACAAGTGACAATAGATGACTTGGATTCGGTATCAAAAGTGGAAGAAATATGTTTTCCTCAGTCAGAAGCAGCTTCAAGAAAATCCTTAAAACAACGTATTAATGTATTTGCAGCAAGTTTTTTTGTAGCAGAAATAGAGGGTAAAATTATTGGATTTATTAATGGTTGTATTACTAATAAAACTACTATTTATGATGAATTATACAAAGATTCCTCACTACATATTCCGGCGGGGGATTACCAAACTATTTTTGGACTTGATGTAGTGCCGGAGTATAGAAATCAAGGGATTGCAGCAAAACTAATGAATTATATGATAAAAATATCAAAAGAATCAGGGCGCAAAGGTGTTATTCTAACTTGTAAGAAGAAGCTCATCCATTATTATGAAAAGTTTGGATATGTAAATAAAGGTGTATCTAAATCAGTACACGGCGGTGCTGAATGGTATGATATGATTTTGGAGTTTTAGATAAAGTTAAAAATAGGTATTATTATATTGACATTTGCAAATGAAAAGTATAATAATTATTATATAATAAATTTCTAATATACTTATATATAAAATTTACTATTATATTTTTAAAGAAGGGATTAAGATGTTAGATAGACCAAAGGAAATATCAGAATTATTAAAGGTATTATCCAATGAAAATAGATTGTTGATAGTATGTTATTTGATAAGTAGCCCTATGACGGTAAGTGAGCTTCATGAAAAATTAGATAATCTTACTCAATCAGCTTTATCACAGCATTTATCAATATTAAAAGCTCATAAAATATTAGATTCTAATAAAAATGGCTTAACTATAACTTATTTAATACAGGATAAAAGAATTATTAAACTAATAGAGGCAATAAAAATAAATTATTGCAACTAAAAATAAAGCTCGTATATGAGCTTTATTTTTTACATCCGTTACAATAGGCTCAATTATATATTGGCTTATAAAGTTATTCACTAATTTCGATTATATTAACATTCTTATTATTTATGTTATGCACTAAGTTTTGAAACTTTTTTAAATAGTCTCTTACTTTGCTGGTTGGCACCGATAAAAGTTGTTTTCACGCCTTTATCTTTATTTTTGATAATTAATTTATCAATTGCTTCAACCGCCGTTGAATCCCATAAGGTCATTGCACTTATATCGATTATCATTTCTTCTTCATGTTCGATTTCATTTGCAAAGAAATCTAGGAATTTTTCAGCTGATGCAAAATAAAGATTTCCGTATACTTTATAGTGATAATCATCTTCCACAGTACCTTTTTCCACATGGACATTTGACATTTTGAATGCTGCAAAAATTGCACTTATTAATGTACCTATAACCACACCATATGCCAAGTTGTGTGTTGCTACTACAATTACAACAGTTAAAATCATCACAAAAGATTCGCTCTTTGGTGCAACGTTCAAGCGCTTGATTGATTCCCAGTTAATTGTTTCAAACGAAACAACAACCATTACTGCTGCTAAAGCAACGATAGGAATTTGCACAACCACATTGTTGAACAATACGACTGATATCAACATGAAGAAACCAGATAGAAATGTCGCCAAACGACCAATCCCACCATAAGTAAGATTGATGATAGTTTGTCCAATCATACCACAACCACCGATTCCACCAAAGAAACCAGAAACAATATTCCCTAACCCTTGACTTGCTGACTCACGGTTCTTATCACTTTCTTCTCCTGTCATTTCATCGACTAATTGTGCGGTTAATAGAGATTCTACTAATCCAACAATTGCCACAGAAAGAGACGTAGGGAAAATGATTTTCAATGTTTCCAATGTCATTGGTACCTTTGGAATCCCAAAGCTTGGTAGTTTGCTTGAAATTTCGCCCAAGTCGCCTAACCTTTTTACATCTAAATTTAATCCTAGTACAATCACAGAAACAAGTAAAATAGAAACAATTGGCGCAGGAATCTTTTTCGTGACTTTCGGAAATAGAAAAATAATAGCCACCCCTATAATTCCGAGTACAGGTAAAATGAGATTTCCTTTGAAATGACCAACTTGTGATGTGAACATCATAATCCCTAACCCATTTACGAAACCAATCATTACTGGTTTAGGAATATAGCGCATTAATATTCCAACTTTACAGAAACCTAAAATTGCTTGAATCACACCTGCTAAAATTGTTGCAGCAAATAAATATTCCACCCCATACTCAGCTACTAAATGTGCTAATACTAACGCAACTGAGCCTGCTGCTGCCGAAATCAAGCCTGTTCGTCCACCGAAAAATGCTGCGATTGCTGTGATAAAGAATGTTGCGTACACCCCAACGATTGGGTTCACTCCAGCGGCAATCATAAAGCCAATAACTTCTGGAAATAAAGCTAAGCAAACAACAATCCCTGCTAAAATATCTCCTTTGACATTACCAAACCATTCTTTTTTATAAATTTTCATAAATATTACCATTCCTTTCGCTTCACTCAAGGCACAAAACGTAATGAAAAATGTTGGCTTCAAGCGAGTTTTATTTTATCATTGAGTCATAGGGATTTCGGTATACTACAAATCACGAGGA
>Ga0334885_1000736_pt1 | contig 51291 bp, 40 predicted proteins | sample GraSluR1_MG_8_FD_207233 | JGI IMG/M metagenome (GOLD analysis project Ga0334885, IMG submission 207233) | Sludge microbial communities from methane-producing bioreactor in Wageningen University, Netherlands - Granular Sludge_31_05-R1 | ecosystem: Engineered > Bioreactor > Anaerobic >...
CCCCCGAGTCTTGGTGCAGGGCCATCTGCAAACCCGTCCTCCGGCCTGTGTGCGGGTGGCGGCCGCCCCGTTCTCGGATCAGTGAATCGGGAGACCGAACAACCTGATGACCGCGATGATGAACATGATGGTGCCGATGGTCAGCAGGGAGATCTGGGCCGCGGGACGTCTGAACTTGGACTCGATACCGGCGAAGAACAGCGCCGAGGCGAAGAAGACGATGTTCAGAACGTAGTTGTCGCTGTTTTCGTTGGCGTCGAGTGCAGCCTGGAAGTGCTCAGACGCTTGGATTTCAAGGTCGTGTGATTCGCGGGTGAGGTTGTCGAAGTAGCTGGGATGGTCGAAGGGGGTGTCGGCGGCGTCGGGATTGTTCAAGGGGTCTTGTGCGAGCCACCAGTCGAAGGCCACCTTGAACTCCTCATCGAAGAGGTTCTCGGCGAAGAAATCGGCCAGTTCCAGCTGCTCGTCGGCAAAAGCATAGGCGTACTGCGTGAATACGGTGACGTCGATGTTGACTTCTGTGGTGGCTCTGTTGAAAGCCTTGACCGACTCCGTGCGGGTGGAGGCTGCCTGGGAGAAGCTTACCGACTGCACGCCGCTCCAGCGGGCGGACTGGTAGGCACACCAGGCCGAACCGACTGTGGCCACGGCGAGGAGAACCGTGGCGACGATTTCGATCCACTTGGACATCTGCTCGGAAGCCCCGGGGCGGTCATGAGCGTCAAGTCCGCTTCGCCGTGTTCTCGGCGCGAAAAATCCCACCGTCTCACCTCGTCATGGCGTGGCCTCGTCGACCGGTCGTGGCGCTCCGCTCCGGGGCTCTCCTCCGAAGCCGGGTTCCCAGATCATCACGGGCGACTCTCTGTAGAAGCCAAGTGAGTGTAGCAGTGCTGAGTGGGTGGATTGAAGTACCGGAGTGCCGTCGATCTCCTCGACGACTACTCGGGAGACTGAATCTCCGAGATGCTCGAGGAAGGCCTGAAGGCAGGAGCTGAGTGCGTGTTCGTCGGCTCCGCGCCGCGTGGACAGGGCTGAGCCGTACCCCTCCGCCACCAGTGTGGGCAGTCCGGAGTGGAGTACCAGCCAACTCGAAGCCAGACGGGTGAGGGCCAATTGTTCTCCTCGCGGGCTGTGGGGTAGGTCGCGTGCTGTGCGGAGGTAGTCGCGCGTGGGCGCCGGCGCGAGAAGGTCGGCCGGGTCGCAGGCGTTCATGACGACCGGTACGGGAGTTGCTCGGCCCTCGACCCGGTCGAGCGGTGCCACCACGTCGGCGGCCGCTTCGCGCAGGCGGTCCAGCGTCTCGGGGAGGGCAAACTGGATGCCCGAGAGTCCACGTACGAAGTAGCCCCGCCGCACTTCGCCCCGCATCTCCATGCGGGTGAGCTCCTGAGCGAGGTCGGGCCAACTCCACCGCTCCTCTTCTCTCTCCAGGCAATCACGGCTCACAACTCCCCAGCGCTGTAGCAACACGCGCGCCTGTGCGACCGTCCGTTCGGTCTCGCTGACGGCCTCTCCTCTCCCGGCAAGTCGGGCGACCAAGCTGAAGCGGCCCGGCCAGGGTGTCGGTAGTGTGCCGCGCAGGCGCTCCTCCACACGTCGCTTGGCTGCGCGGTAATCCTTGCGCGAGGGCCGGCCGGAGGCTCTCGAGGGGCGGTGGCGGAGCGGGCCGAGCCGGACCTCGAGTTCCGTCTCCAGGGATCCCGGTTCAGCGCGGAGACGTCTCTCCGTAATCACTGCTTCTCCCGAGATGAGCCTTCGCAGGGCGCCCGGGCTGTCGTTGGTGACGAGACCGTGCGCGCACAGGTCGAGAAGGGCGCTGTCGAGCAGCATATCGGTGAGCCCGGTGAGGTCCCGGAGCTCTCGATAGAAGAGGGCGCCTTCTCGTGCCAGCGCGTCGAGGATCGCTCCCTGGGCGGGCATGGTCTCCGTGTTGCCTTCCGGGGTGGCGAGCAAGAGATGGGCGTGGTCCCGCCGTATGAACTTGGCACGAAGGCGGCGTCCCGGCCCTCCCGAGGCGACCCAGACGAAGTCTCCCCCCTCGAAGAGCAGGTCGAGCCCTCCCTGCTCGTAGCCGCTCACACGCAGAGGCAGCACATCCCGCAGAAAGACCTGTCCCGCGAGGGGAAGGGCCTCGAATATGTCCAGTATGCGAGAGACCCCCTTCGGGCCGCACTGCCGGTGCCAGGGGTGGAGGTGCTGCAGGCGCGTGAGGAAGTCGAGGTAGGCCGTGAAGGGGACCGGCTTGAATTCGTGCCTCAGCATGGACACCGTGTAGCGATGCATGCGCGCCAGGGCTTCGCTCTTCACGTACACATTGCGCGATGGATCGAGACGGGCGACGTAACCTTCACCCGCGAGCCTCCCGAGCTCTTGTCTCACCCAGTCGAGAGGAAAGGAGTAACGGGCGGCGATGTCGTCTTCGCTGATGGGTCCGCCCCGGTCGAGGAAGCGAAGGAGGACGTGCCGCCGGGCGGTGTCCTCCCCAGGGCCGCCCGACCAAGCCGACCGGTACTCTGCGGCCAGCTCGCGGGGGACGATGCGGCGCCGGGGCACGGGCGCAGGGGTCGCGCCCGTGCCCCGGCCCACCGTGTCCCGGGGTACCTCGATCTCCACCACGCGGCCCTCATCCATGAGTTCGGCGAGCCAGGGAGCACCGTCCACCGCTTCCCGTCTCGCCAGCTCCTCCAGGGTGAGATCGCCGAGAGCGTCCAGGATGAGGGCCAGCTCCTCCTTGGTTCGCGCTCTCCGCGTGGGGTGGGAGTGGTCGAGTTCGGCCTGCGTCTTGGCGATCGCTTCCGGACGGAGGAGCCCACCCAGATCGACCTCGCGGAGGACATCCTGCAGGAGGTCCATGTCAACCGCCGGATGGCCGGCTCGCTGCTCAGTTCTGGGGGAATCCCACTCGTACGTGTAGATGCTTTGAAAGGCGAACAGCAGGCTCTCGGCCACCGGGGAGGGGGTCTCTGGGCGAACCGCCACCATGGTGATGCGGCCCCGCTCGATGCCCTCCAACACCTCCTCCAGATGAGGCAGGTCCATGACGTCCTCGAGGCAGTCGCGGTAGGTCTCCACGAGTACAGGGAAATCCGGCAAACGCCGCACCGTCTGCAGCAGGTCACGGGCTCGTAGGCGCTGCAGCCAGAAGGGTGTCCGCCGCCCCGGGCCCACACCGGGCAGGAGCAGTGCCCGCGCCGCGTTCTGGCGGAACTGGGCACCGAACACGGCTGAGTGGGGTAGATCGGCCAGCACGCGGCGGCGGGCCTCGACTGCAGTCATACTCGTCACCAGCTCGAGAGGGAACTCGGCGTCACTCTCAGGAAAGCGGAACAGCATGCCGTCGTCGTTGGTCTGGTACTCCACGTTGACTCCCGTGTGCTCGCGCAGCGCAGCGGCGAGGGCGAGCCCCCAGGGTCCATTCACCCGTCCCCCGAAACAGGAGTGCACCACCAGCCGTGGGTCTCCCAACGCGTCGGCGAACAGCTCGACGACCACGGTCCGGTCGCCGGCCACCTGCCCGCCCCGGTCGAGCTGGCCGGCCAGGTAGTCGAACACCAGCCAGGCGGAATTGTCGTCGAGGGCATTCTCACTTCGGAGCCGAGCAAGCTCCTCGGCGACGCGGGGATGATCCTTGTGGGAGCGAAGCTCCCGGTGGGAATCCAGGCCCAGTTCTTCCTTGAGAGCGCGCACGGTCGCCGCCGTCCGGCGCCGGAACGCCCCCGCCCTCACCCCCAGCTCGTAGGCACGCCAGGGCATATCGCCCCGCCAGAAGGGCATCCGGGGCAGAGAGCCCGGGGCCTCACCCACAAGCACCTTGTCGTCGGTAACTTCAAGGACCCGCCACACCTGGGCTCCCAGCATGAAGGTGTCACCGACCCGGGTCTCGAACACGAACTCCTCGTCGAGTTCCCCGATGCGTGTGCGCCCATCGGGAAGGTACGCACCGAACGCTCCCCGGTCGGTGATGGTACCGGCATGGGAAACGGCGGCAAGCCGGGAGCCGGGGAGGGCGGTGAGAATGTCACGGGTCCTGTCCCAGGCGATACGTGGCCGTAGCTCGCGGTGGACCTTCGCCGAATAGCGACCGGAGAGCATGGCGAGAACCGATCGGAGAGCCGTCTCGGAGAGGTTCCGGAAGGGATGGGAGCGACGCATCACACCCAGTAGGTCAGTCACCCCCCAGTCCTCCACTGCCACCATGGCCACGATCTGCTGGGCGAGCACGTCGAGAGGGTTCACCGGGGTGTGAGTGGCTTCCACTTCCCCCCGCTTCATGCCGGCGGCCACGGCTGCCGCTTCCATGAGGTCCTCGCGGTGCGTGGGGAAGATGCGCCCCTTGCTGGTCTGACCCACCAAGTGGCCCGAGCGGCCCACCCGCTGCAGACCCTGCGCGACGGACTTCGGGGATTGCAACTGAGCCACGAGGTCGACGCTACCGATATCGATACCCAGCTCGAGCGAGGAGGTGCCGACGATGGCCCGCAGACGGCCCTCCTTGAGGTCTCGTTCCATCTCGAGACGGGTGTCTTTGGCTATGCTGCCGTGGTGGGCCCGGATGGGCTGTGAGGTGAGTCCCCGGCCGAGGGCGGCGAATCCGATCCCCTTTGCCACTCCCTGCTCCACCAGCCCTGAGGCCTCTCCCCGCTCCTCAGCGTTACGCTGCTCGTTCAAGCGGTCGGCCGTGCGTTCCGCCAGGCGACGGCTGTTGGCAAACACGAGGGTCGTGCGGTGTTCTTCGATGAGGCGCAGTAACCGGGGTATGAGCACCGGCCAGATGGAGCCTCCGGGCAGGTCGCGGAAATCGGGGACCACGGTACTCACTTCGAGGTCGAGGGGCTTGCCGTGACCGGCGTCGACGATGGTGACCGGCCGGTCGCCTCCCAGGAAGCTGGCCACCTCCTCCAAGGGGCGGATGGTGGCTGAGAGCGCGATGCGTTGCACCGGTGCGGCGGCGGCGTGCTCGAGCCGCTCCAGGGTCAGGGCCAGGTGGGCGCCTCGCTTGTTGCCGGCCAGGGTGTGTATCTCGTCGACGATGAGCGTCTGCACCGGGCGAAAGAGTTCGTTCGAGCGGGGACCGGTGAGCATGAGATAGAGCGACTCGGGGGTGGTGATGAGAATGTGGGGAGGATGCTTGATCATGGCCCGGCGGTCCCGGCCGGGCGTGTCGCCGGAGCGTACCGCTGTGCGGATCTCAGGGAAAGGCCGTCCCTTCCGCTCTGCGTGCGTGCGGATACCGGCGAGGGGTCGCCGCAGGTTGCGTTGGATATCGTTGTTCAGCGCCTTGAGCGGCGATACATAGACGAGGTGGATACCCTGCTCGTGAGCGGGGGTCTCCCCCCGGGTCGTCTCCGTGCCGGATGGTGCGCCCCGGTGCCCGGGGGACGAGGCGGATTGTGCCTCTGTCTGTGCGCTGAGCTGCCTGTATATGCCGTCGATGGCCGATAAGAAAGCGGCGAGGGTCTTGCCCGAACCCGTGGGGGAGAGGATCAGCGTGTGTTCACCACGGGCGATCGCCGGCCACCCTTCCGCTTGGGCACGGGTGGGTGAACCGAACTCGCTCGTGAACCAATCACGGACGGGAGGCGCGAAGAGGTCGAGGCAGTGCATGCATCCCTATCGGTTGCTGTTCAGCGGGCTTCACCGGTTTTGGGAGAAGGTGGGGCAGGCCGGTCGCCCTCCCTAAGAGATGTCCTCGCGCAGCCACTCGACCACTCCCGACTCCAAGCAGTACTTCCCTTCCACCACGCCGGTGGTGCCTGCGTCGATCGCCGCAGCCACGATCGGACTCCGGCGCAGGGCCTCGGCGGCTGCGTGCACGTTCTCGTTCGCGCAGGCCTCTACCAGCTCATCCCCGGTCGCGCCACATTTCTTGGCCTCCTCGAGGCTGGGCCCGAGCGCATCCACGATGCTGCATACCGACCCCGCGGCTTCGGCGCCCGAGGCGGCTGCAGTGACCGCTCCGCACTTCTCGTGGCCGAGGACGACGATAAGGGGCACCCGCAGGTGGTCCACTGCATACTCAATGCTGCCGACCGCCTCCGCACTCGCGATATTGCCGGCCACCCTTACCACGAACAGGTCGCCGACGCCCTGATCGAACACGAGCTCCGGTGGGATGCGAGAGTCGGAGCATCCCAACACAGCCGCAAAGGGATACTGCCCTGCTGCCAGTGCTTCTCGCTCCTTCTCACCGAAATCCTTGGGGCGGGGGGAAGAACCGGCGAAACGGGCATTGCCCTCTTTGAGTGCTGTGAATGCCTTCTCTTTGGACAGTCCGCTCATGCCTTTCTCCTTGCACATGGGTACCGGCGAGACGGGGCCGTGATCAACCGCCCGAGCCCGCTCCATCTCAGGGTGTCATCGCTCAGGTTATCAAGCTTATCGAGCATCCTCACGTTCGTATGCTTCATTCAGGTTGTGCTCTTTGCCGGCGTTCGGGAAGTAGACCGCGGTGATCGCAAGGCCGAGAAGCAGAAACCCGAGCCCCACGCCGACGGCCAGCCTCGATCCCTGCGTGAAGGCCTGTCTTGCAGCCTCCATGATCTCAGCGGCATTTCCGGGATAGAGCTTCGCCACGTGCGCCGCTCCCCCGAAGGAACTCTTGAGCATGGCCGCGGTCTGTTCGCTCAAGTCTTGCTGTCTCTCGGGTGGAAGTTCGGAGAAGGCCCCCGTGAAGAAGGTGGCGTAGCGGATGCTCAGGAGTGCACCGAGCACCGATTGCATGACGGCGCCGCCCAAGTCTCGTTGCAGGTCGGTGGTGGCCGAGCCCATGCCTGCCCGGCTCACGGGCACTGAGCCCATCACCGACCGGGAAGCGGGAGCTCCTCCCATCCCCACCCCAGCGCCGATGAGTGCATAGGCGATGCCCACATGCAGGTAGCCCACCCCTTCCCTCCAGAAGAGCATGGCCACAAAACCCGCTGCGAGAAGGCTGAAACCGGCCAGAAGCGCCGTCTTCGATCCACGGGTGCGGATGACCCGGGCGGCGAGGGGGGACACTGCGATCATGAGGAGGGCGGAAGGCAGGATGGCGAGGCCGGCGTGGAGGGCGGAGTAGCCGAGCACGTCCTGCAGGAACTGCTGCCCGATGAACAAGGCGCCCATGAGGGCGCCGAAGGCGATGATGCCGGCGAGTGCGGCCACCCAGAATATGCGCCGGCGGGCCACCTTGAGGTCGAACAAGGGATTGGGCGCCCGGCGCTGCCGTACGATGAACCCGACCATGGCGAAGACGGCCAAGCCCGCCATGATGAGGGTGGTGCTGCGGTTACCGGGGATCGGGGCCAGATTGATGGCGAGTACCACTGAGCCTACGAGTAGCACCGAGACGAAGCCGCCCACGTGGTCCACGGGTTGGTCGGACTCGCCCGCCCGTCGCGGTACGTAGATCAGACTGAGCACCAAGGCGACCACGGCCAAGGGTATGGTGATGGCGAAGGCCGAGCCCCACCAGAACCTGGTGAGCAGCGCGCCCACCGCCACGGGCCCCAATGATGAGGCCCCTGCCCCTATGCCCGACCAGAGCGCGATCGCCGACACCTGCCGGGCTCCGCGGAAGAGGGCGGTCACCAGCGAGAGAGTGGTGGGGAAGGCCATGCCGGCCGCCAATCCGCCTATGATGCGCGCGACGATGAGTACCTCGATGGTGGGGGCCCACGTGGCGAGTGCTGCCGCCGGGATAGACAGCCCGAGGCCGGCCAGGAGCATGAGCCGACGGCCGAACCGGTCGGCGAGTGCACCCAGGTAGAGTACGGAGGCGGCAAGTCCCAGGGTGAAGCCCACCGCCACCATGTTGAGCACGGCCTGGGAGGAGCCGAGAGCTTGGCCGATGGAGGGGAGGGCCACGTTGGCCACCGCCATGTTGATGTTGGCGACGGCGGCCGAGATGATGAGAGTGGCCAGGATCATGCCCCCCCGCAGGGGTCCTTGGACCGCTGTCGGCGCCGTCTCCGGCACCGCTGCCGTGCCCAGCTCCGGCACTGATCCCGGCACTGCGGTCTCGGCCGCCTCCGGCCCGGTGACCGTCTCCGGAAGCGCCCCTGAAGGTGTTCCCCTCTCTTGTTCAGCCATACGTCCCCCCTACCGTCTGCCCCCGATGCAAGGGAGCATACATCGGAAGCGGCGAGGGAGGGTAGTAGAAGGGAAAGCGCGTTCCCGGCGTGGCGCGGGGTCTTCTTCGCAATTGAGCGGGGTTCAGGCGGCGACGTTGGCGCTCTGTGGCGCCCCAACCCGGCAACGCTCAAGCCCGGGGGCGCTGAGGAGGATGTAAGAGAGGAACGGAGGTGGTCGGTATGGCCATGGCGGTGAGAACGGCGGCAGTGGTCTGGAAGGGCGATCTGGCCCGCGGTTCGGGGCAGGTCGAGATGAAGAGCGGTGCCCTGCCCAGCTTTCCGGTGACGTGGGCCTCCCGGTCGGAAAGGTCAGAGGGGAAGACGAGCCCGGAGGAGTTGATTGCGGCCGCGCACGCGAGTTGCTTCTCCATGGCACTCGCGCATGGGCTGACGGAAGCAGGGACACCTCCGGCCGTGCTGAATGTCGGTGCCACCTGCACCTTTGACCTGGTCGAAGGCGTGCCGACCATCACGAGCATGGCTCTCGAGGTGCTGGGAGATGTGCCGGCACTCGATCTCGAGGGCTTCCGCGAGGCTGCGCGCGCCGCCAAAGAGGGGTGTCCCGTGTCGCGGGCGCTCAAGGGAAACGTCGAGATCACGCTGTCCGCCCGTTCTGTGTAGGCTGTGCGGAGGCCGCCCGCAGCCGCACGTGAGGAGTTGCCCGCAGCCGCCCATGAGGAGCCGGGCGTGGTGAGGCATGGGCCCAGCGGCGTTCGTGTCCGCCGCCGGCTTGAACCCGTCCGTCATTGGGCGTGGGCCGTGGCGTTCCTCGCGCTGGTTGCGGCCGTCTCGGCTCTGTGTGTCGCGGGTTGCGCTGCCGGTGGCGCGCAGCCCTCCTCTGAGGGGGATGTGCCTGTCGGGGTGGACCCTTCAAGGCTCATCCGCGTGACACTCGAGCGCGTGGTCGACGGTGACACGATAGTGGTGCGCATGCCCGATCGCCGGCGTGAGCGGGTACGCTACATCGGGATAGACACGCCGGAGTTGGCTCGTGACGGCAGGCCGGCTCAGCCCCTCGCCGAGGAGGCGGCGCAGAGGAACGCGGAACTTCTCGAGGGCCGGACGGTACGTCTGGAATTCGACGTGGAGCAACGAGACCGGCACGGGCGCCTGCTGGCCTACGTGTGGGCCGGGGCCGACATGGTGAATCTGCGCCTCGTGCGGGAGGGGTACGCGACCGTGTTGACAGTGCCTCCCAACGTGCGGCGTACGGAGGCATTCGTGGAGGCGCAGTCGAGGGCGCGCATCGAGGGCCTCGGACTCTGGGAAGGAGAGGGATCGTGAATGCCGTGCTTGCCCTCGTGGGGCTTGGGGTAGCGCTTATCGTGGGGAAGGCGCTCAGGCGCACGGTGCCCTTCTTTCGGCGTTACTTCATACCGAGCTCGGTGCTTGGCGGTGTGGTCATCCTGCTCCTCGGGCCTGAGGTTCTGGGGCGGGTGGTGCCCGGTCTTCCCCAAGGGCTCTTCAGCGAGGGGATGGTGGAGATATGGCGGCAGCTGCCAGGCTATCTCATCAACCTGGTGTTCGCCGGCCTGTTTCTCGGCAAAGACATCCCCGGGCTGCGCACCATCTGGCATCTCGCCGGTCCGCAGGCCGCCTTCGGCCAGACCGTGGCCTGGGGGCAGTATGTCATCGGCATAGGTCTCACCCTGGTGTTTCTCTCCCCCGCGTTCGGGGTGCCTCCCATGTTCGGTGCGCTCCTGGAGATCGGTTTCGAGGGCGGCCACGGTACGGCCGCCGGTCTCGGCCCCACCTTCGAAGCGGTGGGTTGGGCTGAGGGTCAGGATCTGGCCTTGGCGGTGGCCACCGTGGGGGTCATCGCGGGGGTCGTGGTGGGCATGGTGCTCATCAACTGGGGCATCCGCCGTGGGGTTACGCGCTTCGTGACTTCGAAGGACCGGGTTCGTGACGAGGCGGAGAAGCTCGAAGCGCTCGACGACAGCCTGGAAGAGCGTCAGAGTGGGGAGGAGCGCCGGTCGCTCGTGCAGTTCGAGTCCATCGAGCCGCTCAGCTTCCATCTGGCCTACATGGGGGCGGCCATCGGCGTGGGCTATGCTCTCCTTCGGGCCCTGGTGTGGATCGAGTCGGTGACACTCCTTCCCCTCGGTGTCCCGGAGCTCGTGGGTCTCATCCCCCTCTTTCCCTTCGCCATGATCGGCGGGGTCATCGTGCAGAAGCTCCACTCCCGGTTCGCGCCGTCCTTGCCTCTCGACCGCCAGTTGATCACCCGGGCGCAGGGGGTGGCTCTCGACTTCCTCATCCTCTCGGCGGTGGGCACTCTGAGCTTGGGGGCGCTCGCCGACAACTGGGCTCCGCTCGTGATTCTCGTGGGTGTGGGCATCGCCTGGAGTGTTGCCTCCTTTGTGTTCTTGGCCCGGCGGATGATCCCCGACTACTGGTTTGAGCGTGCCGTCGGTGATCTCGGCCAATCACTCGGTATGACCGCCACCGGGTTGCTGCTCATGCGTATCGTGGACCCGCGATATCAGAGTCCGGCCTTCGAGGCGTTCGGCTACAAGCAGTTGCTGTTCGAACCGCTGGTGGGAGGAGGAGTGGCGACGGCGCTTTCGGTGCCGGTGATCGCCGCCTTCGGTCCGATTCCGTCACTCATCGTCTGCGTGGTGCTCATGGGGGTGTGGATGGCGGTGGGGCTCCTATATTTCGGCAGGAAGTGACTCCTGTCCGGGCGTTGGCGCCCTGCCGGTTGACGGGTGGGTTGTGAGGGTACAAGGTTTCTGACCCATATTCTGGCCGGTGTCTTGAGGCGTTGTCCGTTCCACCGGTGCTGGATGAAGGAGTTCCTCATGCAGGTTCTAAGGCGCGGAGTGAGCCATGGAAGATCGTGAAATACTGCAGTTACTCAATGAGGGAACTCCCGAGGAGTTGCGGGAGGTGCGGGGCATCGGTCCTGCCTTGGCGGCGAAGATCGTCGAAGCCCGACCCTTCTCGTCCGTTGATGATCTGCTCGCCGTGCGCGGCTTCAGCGCCAAGAGGCTGGAGAGGATCGAGGTAGCGGAAGGGCATACACCGCTTCGGGCTGCCGAGGCGGGCGAGGCCCCAGAAGCCGGGGAGCCTGTAGAGACGGAGGGGGCCGCCGGAGCTGAACCGGGCGCCCCGGCCCCCGAAGAAGCGGAGGCGACCGCTGCAGCCCCGGAGGAGCCGGAGACGCTCCTCACGCCGCCAACGGAAGAATCTGTGGGGGCCGCGGGTCCGGAGGTGGGGGGAGCAGACAATAGGGGTTTCGCGGAGCGAGTGGCGGGGATGGGAACAGCCGTGGGGAGCACGCTTTCCAAGACGGGGGAGGCGGCCCGCGACGGCATCAAAGACGGGTTCTCCGCGGTAGGTGACACCGTGGGCAGAGGGGGACGGGCTGCCCGCGACGCCGTGAAGAGTATACCCGACAAAGTCGAGCACTCCACCCGCACCCGTGGTGTATTCGGTACTGTGCTTGCCAGTAGTCTCATCACCTTGATCATCACCTTGGCCCTCGCGTTGGCCGTCCTGGGGACTATCAACGGCAGCCTCAAGTTCGCCACCGGGTCGCAATACCGCAGCCTCGAACGTGAGGTGACGGCCATTTCCACCCAAGTGGAGAACCTGCGCCAAGACGTCGACGGACTCCGAGCGCGGGTGGATACACTGGAGACCCTCGGCGAGCGGACCGTGGTGCTGGAGGATGGGCAGCGTCTGCTCGAGGCCGATCTGGCCGAGGTGAGAGCTCAAGCCGACGAGCAGGAGGAGCGCACCCAGCGGTTCGAGGATTTCTTACGTGAACTACGCAACCTGATTTCCGGTCTGTTCGACGGCGAAGGAGGAATAGAATGAGCGCCGAGCCCAGTGCGAATGAGACTCCCCCCCTGCGGGCGGAACGCGCATACGGAGGTGGTCTCCGCGTACTCGTCACCATACTGATCGTCCTCGTGATTCTGGGCGGCCTGGGTGTAGGTGTGTATTTCGGTGCTCCCTACGTGTATGACCGGCTCATTCTTCCCACTGAGACCAACGCGGCCCGGCTCGCGGAACTCGAGGATCGTCAAGCTGCCGACATCGTCCGGGTCAATGAACAGATCGTTGCGCTCCAGGGACGCATCGATGCAGCCGAGAACAGGATGACGGAGGATAGGCAGGCGGTGTCGGAAGTCCAAGGTAAGATCCGTACGCTGGAAGCCGCCATCTCCCGGCTCGAGGCGACCAGCGCGGAGCAGCAGGCGCTTCTGGTGGGAGGAGACTCCTTGCTCGCGGCGCTTCAGCGGGAGATCGTGTTCATGCGGGCGGCGGAGGTGTTGGCGCGGAGCCGCCTCTCTCTGCTGCAGAGCAATTTTGGCCTGGCCCGGGAGGATGTGCAGACCGCCCGGGACATCTTGACGGCGGTGCAGCCCGAGGTTCCGGAGGCCAAGCAGGCCTCACTCCGCGCAGTGATCGGGCGTCTTGACCTGGCCCTCTCCAATCTCCCCGCGTTCCCGGTGATCGCCGCCGACGATGTGAACATCGCCTGGCAGCTTCTGGTGGAGGGGCTGGAAGAAGAGGAGGCGATACCGGCACCCGAGGTTACGGAGAACAACGGTACCGGGACCACCACGAATGGGCAAGAAGCGAACGGTGAGGCGGCCAACGGCACGAACGGTGAGGCGGCCAACGGCACCGGCGGCGACTGATCGGCGGCGGTGGGCGAGGTTGACAGGCACGACCGGAGGTACCAGGTGGGTATGGGAGCCAAGAGGAAGGTGGGCATCATCGCCGCGCTGGGCGCGTTCTTCGGGTTGCTCGTAGCGGTGATGCGGGCGGCCGCGCGCAGGGCGTCCAAGGGAGCATAGGCAAATCGCTTCATAGGGAAGTCGCTTCAGCACGCGAGTCTGAAGGATGGGCAGCCCTCGTGGGCCCGGCCGACCTACATCGGTGTGTGGAGATCCCGCGGCGTTCCTGCTGTTTCTATGGGCGGAGCCGCCCAAGGCTTCATCCTTCGTGCACCTCTCACCGCTTGTGCTCTCACCGTCTGTGCGGTGCCTAGCGGCCGGGCATGCGTGTGCGCTAGACTTAGGTGTCCAAGGAGTATTAAGCCAAGTTGCCCGGAACCACAGGTACAGATCCCCGGGATGATCCCCGGGAGGCAAGACAATCGAGGGCTGTTCGCGACGCCTCGGCGGCGAGTCCTCCTCCGAAACCCTCTCTTCTACGCCGGATAGTGAAGGCCTACTGGTCGTCGGATACGGCCGTCATGCTGTCATTGGCGGCTGTAGTGGGTTTGGCTGCCGGTTTTGCGGCCGTGGGTTTCGTGAAGGCCATCGAATACGTCACCCGCTTCTTCTTCGCCGGCGGCCGCGATCTACTCTCCTTCATGGGGCACTGGTATGTGCTCGTCATTCCGGCGGCGGGCGGTCTTCTCGTGGGTCCGCTTGTACACTTCCTGGCTCCCGAGGCCAAGGGGCACGGAGTGCCCGAGGTCATGCTCGCCATCTCCAAGAACGGCGGCCGCATGAGGCCGGCCGTCATCGCCGTCAAAGCGGTGGGTTCTGCACTCACTATCGGCTCAGGGGGGTCCGTGGGGCGCGAAGGTCCCATCGTGCAGATCGGTGCGGCGGTCGGTTCTGTTCTCGCCCAGCGCCTGCGTCTCACCGAGCGACGGACGCTCGCCCTTGTGGGCGCCGGTGCCGCCGCCGGTATTGCCGCCACCTTCAACGCACCCATAGCCGGGGTCATGTTCGCGTTGGAGGTGCTCATGGGAGCCTATTCCATCCGCGCGGTGGGCACTATGGTCTTCTCCTCTGTATCGGCGGCGGCCGTGAGCCGGTTCTTCCTTGGGGACGATCCCGCCTTCACCGTGCCCCCACACGCGCTGTTGAGTGCCTGGGAACTTCCCATGTACGCAGGGCTGGGAATCGTGTGCGCCCTTGCCGCCGGTGTCTTTGTCCGAGTGCTGTATTTCTCGGAAGATGTATTCGCTGCCTGGAAGATTCCGGGTTGGCTGAAGCCGGCTGTAGGCGGGCTCGCCATCGGGCTGCTGGGCTTCTTCGTTCCCCAGATCTTCGGGACGGGTTTTGCCGTGATCAACGGTATCCTCAGCAGCGAGTACCTGCCCTATTTCTTGATCCTGCTCGTTGCCGCCAAGATTGTCGCCACCTCAACCACACTTGGGTCTGGTGCCTCAGGAGGCGTGTTCGCCCCGTCACTGTTCATCGGGGCGGCTGTGGGGAGTGCCTACGGCGCCGCCATGCACGAACTCTTCCCCACGGTGGTTGCCGGGAGCGGCGCCTATGCGGCCGTGGGCATGGCCGCAGTGTTTGCCGCCGCCGCCCGGGCGCCCATCACGGCGATTGTGATGCTCTTCGAGCTCACGCTTGACTACGGCATCATGCTGCCGGTCATGTTGGCCACGGTCGTCGCTGCCGCAGCGGCCAACTGGGCCGAGCCAGAAAGCATCTACACACTCAAGCTGGTGCGCCGGGGAATTGACTTCGCAGCCGAACGCACTCAGCGGGCACTGGGGCGGACCACTGTTGCGGAGGTCATGACCCCGTTGCACGAAGTCATGGCTCTCACCCTCCAGACCTCACTCTCCGAGGCCCTTCAAGTCTTTCAAGAAACCGAAGAGCACGCGTCTCCCGTTCTCGACGAGGAGGGACGGCTGGTAGGCATAGTGACCATATCCGACATCGAACATGCGGCTGTGGACGTGGCCACCGAGACTGTGGTTGGCGACGCGTGTACCCGCAATCTCGTCTACGCTTTCCAGGAAGAGCCTGTGACCCGAGCCCTGTCGCGTGCCGGCAAAGCGGGTGTGCACCGGATGCCTGTGGTGAGGGCGGCGGATCGCTCACAACTTGTCGGCATGCTCACCAGCGCCGATCTTGTGCTGGCCTACAACCGGCTCTTTGCCTCACGCCGTTGAGGTAGGGTGAACCAGGCCTCGATGCTGAGCTCCTGGGGCACGGCGGCGGAGGGTGGGGGATTTGAACCCGCGATACCGGTGAAAGTGTGCCGGTTTTCAAGGAGCAAGAAGGGTTAGCCATCCATCATCAGTTAGCGCCAGTACTCGCTCCATTATAAGGGAAACACCCTTGGAGAATCACCCGTCCCCCCCAGGCCCTACCAACCGTCGTCGCGCCGTCTTGGCGGATACATGGCGGTAAGTAATGACGGGCGTAAGAGTTGATGTATTGGGTTCCGTGCTCCAGTTCCAGGATGGCTTGACGTCTGGTGAAAGATGGTGTGACATTGTTGTGTTGAGTTGTTGCCTACTGGCCAAACCTCTCCGCCATGCGTCGACGAAAGTCCTCTGTCTCGAAGAGTCCCGCAGTGAGTGCACACAGTTCATCCACAAATGTACTGCTGTTGCTCGATCTTAGGCACAGACTAGTCGCAGATAGGGACTGCTGGCCCGCGCGGCTCATTTCTCGGCCTAAGTCAATGGCTCGTTGAAGAGACCTACCGGTATCCACCATCTCGTTGACCAGGCCCCACTCGCATGCCTCCTCCGCCTGAATGAGGCGCGAACGGAGCACCATGTCGGCGGCCCTCTTTGGCCCGACATGCAGCGGTAGGCGTGCCAAGGCAAGCGTGGGGGTAATGCCGATAGCAGTTTCGGGACAGCCGAATCGAGCATGCCGTTCTGCAATTGCAAGGTCTGATAGCAGAACCAAGTCGAGTCCGCCTCCCAGGGCGTCACCGTTGACGGCAGCGATCAATGGCTTGGAGCACTCCTCCATTGCCTGGTAAAGAGCGAAGTCTTCCCTGATCTGCTGTGCGCCCGCCGTCCTACTGAACCGGACTTCCCCAAGATCCATTCCTGCGCAGAACGCTCGGTCTCCAGCACCTGTAAGTATGATGACTCGCGTCCCATCATCCTTGTCGGCCTCTTCAACGAGCCGAAGAAGATGGTGCTGCATCGCCTTGTTCTTGGCGTTGGCCTTGTGTGGACGGTTGAGGGTGACAACGAGCAGACCGTCGGGGTCCCTCTTCACGAGTACGGTTTCACCGGGCTCGTGTCTGTTCTCTGGCGCCAACTTTTCTGTTTCCATGAAGTCTCTCTGTGATGGCTGCTCGTGCTGTCGTTCCTGTTCTCCGGCCGATCGGAGGGTCACTTCCTCTGAGAGAGCCTGCGGATCTCGGGCATCAGTTCCGGAACCTGGGCTTCAAGGAATCTCCATACGGAGTCCTGTGATAACGAAGTATATGCGAGCGAGTCTTCGGGTGTGAAGCGGACGAATTCGACCCCCATGGCCTTCAGCTTGCGACGTTCGAGCTTCTGCATCTGCTTGAATGTGGAGTCGATCTGGCGTTCGAAATCGGCTGTGGCTTCAATCACTGTCCGCTGCTGATTGGCGGTCAGCTTGGCCCATGACTTGGGGTTCATGATGATAGTTGCGTTCTGTGAGGCGTAGAAACCGTGGTCGATGATGTACTTGACGTGATCGGCCCATCCCTCCTCGGCCACCCCGACAAGTGGAAAGAGAAAGCCGCTCACCTCACCTGCTTCGAGGGCTTGTTTGACGCCGCCAGGATCCACCGAGACCGGCTCGGCGCCGAGTTCCCGCAAGAAGCAGTCAGCGTGGCCGGTTCTCGTGCGCAATCTCAAGCCTTTGAGTTCTGACGGGGTCCGCACCGGCCGATCCGTCCATATGAAGAAAGGAAGATTGGTCAGCCACCGGCCCAGATATACCAGGCCCAACTTAGCGTGGCGTGCCGAGAAGAACTCGAAGTAGCCGTTTTCCCTCTCGTCCCAGGGCGTGTGTTCCGACAGGCTCATGGCCTGCATCTCACGAGCAAGCGATTCATACCACGAAGTGGCGATAAAGGCGCCGTCGACCTCTCCCCGAACGACGGCCTCCATCTGCTCAGTTGGCCCGATCTCCTCGGGGCCTCCCTTCCAGGAGATGGTTATGAGTCCGTCGGTGACGTCCGTGACTCTCTGTGCCCATGAAGGAATCACTGTGGTCAATGGGTTGGAAGCGGCTAGGAAGCTCACGAACTTGCCGAGCCCAAGTTTCCTTGAAAGTGTCGCGTAAGTGTCGAGGTCTTGGTCGGTGAAGACGCCGAACTCCTTTTCCACCGCCCGGAAGAAGGCCGGGAGTAGTTCCTCGATGGTGCGCAGCCCTTTCTCGGTTATGGTGACGATAACAACCCTGCGGTCGTCCTCGGAGCGGGAACGGACCACCAATCCATCAGCTTCGAGGCGGCTGACGACCTGCGTGACATTGCCGGACGTGGAGAGGATCTTGCGAGACAGATCTCGGGGGCGGAGCGGACCTAGTGAACGAAGAGAACTAAGCACGGTGAACTGCGCCAAGGAGATGCGCACGGGCAGCCGGTCAAGAATCCTGCCGGTTACACTCCACGCAGCTCGAGTCAATTTGAGATAGGCAGCGGCTGCTCGTTCAGCTCTCTCACTGGCCTCAGGAAAATCGAGCACATCACCATTGGGCTGTGTCACCGCACACCTGCCTTGCTCCAGTCAGCTTTCGTCGGACCTTCGCTTCAACCCCCATTCTACCGGCGAAGGGTCCGTCAGGAAAGTACTTGACACGTGAAGCGCTTAGGACTAAGTTATTTAGTATTCATCCATTGAATTGGGGGTAGATCATGGACTGCGAGGGGGGGCACAAGACGGCTGAGTGGAGCTCTCTTCCGCGACAGATCGTGGTAAGCCGATGCGGAAACTGTGATGCTCTGTCCCATCCTCCCCGTACCTTCTGCCCGGAGTGTATGAGCACCGATGTCGCCTCAGTTGAGGTGGACGGCAGGGGAGTCATTCACTCATTCACCGAAGTGCGTCTGGGCATGAGTGAGGCCTTCCACGACAAGGCTCCGTACAACATCGCCTTGGTCGATACCGAGACCGGATTGCGTGTCCTCACCAACATCGTGGGGCAAGGCAGCGATTCCTTGATCATCGGGCAGGCCGTTGAGCCCCTTTACCAAGAAGATGAAGCCGGCCGCGTGGTTCTCGTTTATCGCAGGAGGGAGGCAGAATGAGTCGCGGTCAAGGTCCGCGCTTGGCCATCGTCGGCGTCGGCGAGACACCGGTGGGGCGACTCGAGTGCGGTGGCTCCCTGGAGCTCTCCGCCCGCGCCGCCGTAGCGGCCGTAAAGGACTCAGGCCTGGAGCCCAAGGACATCGACGGTCTTCTGTGTGGCGGTTCGCTCATCGACGGCATGTTCATGTACAACGCTCGTCTGGCGAACTACCTCGGCATTCAACCCATGTACGCCTCTATGATTCCTCTGGGTGGAGCAGCCTTTGGCCATGCCATCATGGAGGCCGAAAATGCCATCAAGGCTGGGCTCTGCCGGCACGTGCTGGTGGTAGCCGGCGACCCCTTGCTCTCGCAGGTAGGTAGTAAGCGGGCGATCAGCATGTTCGGTTCCTTCCAGGATGCCGACTACGAACTCCCCTACGGCTACATCATGCCGGCCGCCTACGCTATGGTGGCGCGGCGGCATATGCACGAGTATGGAACCACCCCAGAGCAGCTGGCCCAAGTGGCCGTGTCGGCTCGCAGGCACGCCTCGGCCAACCCTTTGGCTCAATACCGGGATCCCTTGGACATCCAGGACGTGCTCGATGCGCCCCGGGTGGCCACTCCTCTCGGGGTGTATGACTGCTCCCCCATCTCTGATGGTGCCGGGGCCTTCGTGGTGAGCTCCGCGGAGCGCGCCCGGCACCTCACCCCCCGTGCTGTCCGCGTCTTGGGCGTGGGTGAGGGGCATCAATGGGAGTATTCGTCTCCCAAGCGCGTATTGACAAGCTCGGGTGCGGCTATCTCCGCGCCCAAAGCCTTTGCCCAGGCGGGTTTGACACCTGATGACTGCGATGCGGCTCAGATATACGACTGCTTCACCATCACCGTGGTGGTCTCCCTCGAGGATCTCGGTTTCTGTGCGAAGGGAGAGGGCGGAGCCTTTGTTGAGGGGGGGCGCATCGAAGTGGGTGGCGAGTTGCCGGTCAATACTCACGGGGGGTTGCTCTCGCACGGGCATCCGGGAGCTCCCGCTGGCATCTTTCACGTGATCGAGGCGGTGAAGCAACTGAGAGGGGAGGTTGAGGAGGAGAGACTAATGGAGAACTGTCAAGTCTGTCTGGTCCACGGAAACTCGGGTGTGCTCAGGGATTCCGTGACCCTCATCCTCGGTCGTGACTGACGGGACGACCATTGACCATATGGAAACAGTGCACATGATAGACAGCCAGACCTTTGCCATCACGGTAGCGGATCTCATAGAGAAACAGGCCCGGATTCAGCCTAATCGCATTGCCGTGTCGGCCTACGGACGCGAGGTCACCTACGCGGAACTCAACTCACGAGCCGACAGGCTTGCACAGGCATTCCTCGAAGAGGGAATCGGGCGAGGAGACGTCATTGCCATTCTGGCCGAGAATTGTCCCGAGTATCTAGAAATGGAACTCGCGGCGGCCAAGGTTGGAGTTCTGCTCTCATGCCTCAACTGGAGGATGAGTGAGGAGGACCTGAGACATTGCCTGGAACTTGTAAACCCCAAGATGCTGTTTGCGACAGAGCGCTACACGGAGACGGCGGCGTCCGTGTGCCCCGAGGGCGTATCGACACTGACCTTGGGTGCGGAGCTCGATTCCTGGGCAAACGAGTACACGGACGTCGCCCCGGGTATTGCGGTTGACCCCGAAGATGGCCTTCTTATCCTTTACACCAGTGGGACCACGGGTCGCCCCAAGGGGGCGGTCATCAGTCAGAGGGCACTGGTGTGGCGGCTCAATCTGTTTCTCTCGGAGGCGGGCGTCACCCGAGAGGAAGCCTACGTAGCCTGGTCGCCTCTCTTCCATATGGCCGGAAGCGACTACGCCCTGGCCACGCTGATGCTGGGTGGCAAGGTCATCGTCACCGATGGCTTCGATCTGGAAGCCATGGTGAGTGCCATCGAATCCGAGATCATCGGCTACCTGCCGGTGGTGACCGGAATGATCGACAGACTGATCACTGTTCTGAAGGAGCGGTGTATCAAGCCTCGTAGTATCCGCATCATTGGCGCCATGGCCGACCTGGTGCCACCCGAGCAGCTTGCCGAAATCACCAGGCTTCTCGACGCGCCTTTCATGAATTCGTTCGGTATGACCGAGGTCGGCACCGGGCCCGCCTCAGGGAACCAGATTCCCGTGGGCGTGATACCCCGGGGCCTAAGCAAGAGAGAGAGTACATTTTGTCTTCTCCGCTTGGTTGATGAGCAGGGCAACGATGTGGCAGAAGGCGAACCAGGGGAAGCCGTGGTGCGGGGGCCGAGCCTCTTCAGCGGGTACTGGGACGCCCCGGAAGCCACAGCCGAAGCTTTCAAGGGCGGGTGGTATCACACCGGCGACGTGTTTCGTCGTAACCAGGACGGCTCTCTAGATTTCGTGGAGCGACTCAGCTTCATGATCAAGTCGGGCGGGGAGAACATTTACCCATCCGAAATCGAGCGAGTGTTGCTGGAAGACCCCTGTGTGGTGGAGGCCTGCGTAGTTCCCAGGAAGGATGATAAGTGGGGGGAAGTGCCTGTAGCGTTTGTTGCGGCAAATGAAGAAGGAGTCTCTGCCGAGCAGTTGATCGAGCGCTGTGCTATGGCGCTGGGGCGCTTCAAGAGACCAAAGGAGGTTCGCTTCATCGACTATGAAACATTCCCGCGCAATGCGGCCGGGAAGATCGTTAAGAGTACTCTAAGAGAATGGTTAGAACAGAAGGTGGGGGAGGTTCCTCAATGAGAACTTGGAAGACGCTGCCCGCAGCCGGACTGCTCACCTGTGTGCTTCTTGTCGTCCTAGTGTTGGCAGGTTGTGGTTCAAGTACCTCTGATACTACCGCTCCGGTTGGAGACACGACGGCCACGGGAGAGTCAACCGACACGACCGCTACCGAAGCCCAGGAAACTATTGAGCTTGACTTGGTGTGCTTCCTCGGAAGCCAAGAGCCCATTACCGCACTTATTCCCATCTGGATCGACATGGTGGATCAGGAGACCGACGGTTCGGTGGTCATCAACTACCGAGGCGGCCCGGAAGTCATCCCGCCCACTGAGCTAATCGAAGCAGTGCGGAGTGGAGTGGTGGATATCGGTTTCACCGCCACGTCGTGGTACGAATCACTTGCCCGTGAGATGCAGGCTCTGAGTCTCTCCGAACACACGCCATGGGAGGAGAGGGAGAATGGTTTCTTTGAATACTTCTCTGAACGCCACCGTCTGATTGGCGTGGAATATCTGGGCCGATGGCTTTCGGAGACTCCGTTCTACATCTGGGTGAACAAAGAAGTCTCAGGGAGTGCTGACCTTCGAGGTATGACTCTGCGTACGAGAGCGGGGCACCTTGACGTATTCATGAAGTCCTTGGGTATCAACGCGATATCTGTGGATCCCGGGGAGGTGTACTCTGCCTTGGAGCGTGGCATTGTCGAGGGGTTCAGCTACCTGCTGGTTGGTCCGCGCGCCCAGGGTTGGACGGATTCGGTGAAGTACTTGATCGATGAGCCCTTCTACGGTGCGCAGAATACCACGATCATTGCCAACCCAAGTTCCTGGGCTAAGCTATCGGCAGAGCAGCAGGCTCAGGTTATGAAGGCCACCGAGGAGTTCGAACGCGCGATGATCGATGAACTCCTCGCGATGCAAGAAGAGGAGCGGGGAGAACTCGAAAGCGTGGGAGTCACCTTCATCAAGTTCGCTCCTGACGATGCTCGGGCGTACACGGCGGCGGCATACGCAGCCGGCTGGTCGGTGCTCGAAGAACAAACGCCGGAACTCGTTGAAGACATCAAGCGAGTGGCGCGGAAATAGGACTGCCGACAGAACTGCCGCCGCAAAGGCGCACTCCACGGCACGATGCGCGCTGGGAAGATTGGTAGTTGAGGCGGAAGGGAGCCGGCCGTGTGGTCGGAACGGCCCCAAGTACCCCCGACGGGTCGTTCCGACCACAACAGAACATCAATGGGAAGGGGCGGATGAACACTGGCGCAACAATAGTCAAAGTGTTGGACCGACTCACAGACGCCATGGCTTTTGTCGCTGGCATCATTATTGCGTTCGTGATGTTGCTCGTTTCGACGAGTGTAATTCTCAGACAGCTGAGTGACAACTCACTGCCGTGGAACATAGAGATCAGTGAGTACGCGCTCTTGTACGCATGTTTCTTGAGTGCCCCATGGGTCATGCGACTGGACGCGCATGTGCGTGTGGACTTCGTAGTTGAGCGTCTCCGGCGCACTAGCGAGACAGCGTGCCGATGCCTGGAACGAGTGTCGGACGGAATCGTCTGCCTCATTTGTCTTGCCATGGGCTATTACGGCTTCGCTGTGGCAATTGATCTGTGGCAGAGAGACGTGATTGTCACAAGCATCCTCAACTGGCCGAAGGCACCTCTTGTGGTCATTATCCCCATTGGTCTTACGGTGACCCTGGCGCAGGTTATTCGCCGAGTAGTCGAACGGGAGAGGAGCAAGCGGACGTGCGCTGTCGCAGAAGAATCAGGGGAAGGGGTTGAGGAATGACGTGGCAGCTCGTTCTTCTCGTCGTATTCGGTGGCCTCGTTCTCCTGCTCGCTTCAGGCGTTCCGGTTGCCTTCGCCTTTATGGCCGTCAACATCATCGGAGCACTCCTCATATGGGGTGGCACCGATCCCATAGGCCAGTTTGTCCTGAGCATCTATTCTTCCATCAGCAAGTTCTCTTTGGTCCCTGTGCCCCTCTTTCTACTCATGGGAGAGGTGATGTTTCACTCGGGTGTGGCCTTCAAGATGATGGCTGCACTGGACAGGTGGATCGGGCGCATCCCGGGCAGGTTGAGTCTTCTCGCGGTGGGGGGAGGAACACTCTTCTCGACGTTGAGTGGTTCCTCCATGGCAAGTACTGCCATGCTTGCTTCGGTGTTGGTGCCGGAGATGCAACGCAAGGGCTACAGCACGACCATGAGCGTAGGTCCGATTGTTGCCGCCGGAACTCTCGCCATCATGATCCCCCCTACTTCGCTCGGCGTACTGCTTGCCTCGTTGGCTCAGATCAACGTCGGGAAACTGCTCATGGCTATCATCGTCCCCGGACTCATGATGGCAGTTGCCTTTGCCGCATACATCATCATCAGGAGCATGCTGAATCCGAAAGTGGCACCTCCTTACGATGCGCCTTCGGTTCCATGGAGAGTGAGGATCAGAGAGGCCCTGCTGTACATCCTTCCTCTGGCTTCAATCATCTTCTTGGTGATCGGAAGCATGGTGCTGGGAATCGCCACTCCCAATGAGGCCTCCGCGCTTGGTGCCCTGGGTTGTTTTGTGTTAGCTGCGATCTATCGCAAAGGCATTAAGTGGGACTGGCTGAAGAAGAGTATGGGCGGCACGGTGAAGGTGTCGGGAATGATGCTTCTCATTGTGGCCGGTTCTACGGCATTCAGTCAGATTCTCACGTTCACGGGAGCAACGGGCAGTCTCGTTCAGTTCGCGGCAGACATAGATTTGCCGCGTATTGGCATTCTGATCATCATGCAAGTGGTTCTTATTGTTCTGGGAATGTTCATGGAACCGCTGTCCATCCTGATGGTTACCCTGCCTCTTTATATCCCTGTTGCGCAGGCTCTTGAGTTTGACCTCATTTGGTTCTGCGCCATCATGTTGCTCAACATGGAGATGGGCGCAATCTCGCCTCCATTCGGATTGTCACTGTTCGTGGTCAAGGGCATCATGGGGGATAGTGCTCCCCTTACCAGCATCTATCGTTCGAGCCTCCCGTTCTTGGCCCTGGATGCGGGTGTCATGACCATAATGATCTTCGTGCCGAGCACGGTGCTTTGGCTGCCGGCATTGATGGGACAATGATGCGCCGATCCCTGTGGGACAACGTGGCATGCTGTCTTGGTCACGAGAGGTCTTGGTAGGCTACTGGAGAAGCCGTCACCGCAGCCCTCCGATTGCTTCAACTTCCTACGTTCTTGTGCCCGCGTTTGATAGTGGTTCGCCTGCAAAAAGCACAAGACGAGAGGGTTGGGATGCGGGGAGAGGCGAGGCAACCGTCCTTCGGGTTTCTCGGTCCGTTCGAGGAGCGCATCCCAAAGGATATCCCTGCGGGCCTTCCGCAAGATGGCCGACCGGGCTCTTTCCGCGCTCTCCTCATCCAGATTCCAAATGCTACTTCCTCCGCAGCCTGCCGGACGGGCATCGAGGCCATGCGTCTCCAGCACGGAGTGATGATATCCGGAGGCCACGGCAACCTCATGCGGAAGCTGTTCCGCATCGGCCACATGGGCAAGATGGCTTGCACCTGGTACGTCATTGCGGCACTCGAGGCGTGGGAGAGGACGCTCGTGGAATTGGGAGTTCCCGTGCTTCCCGGAAGGGCGATTCCGGCCGCTCCTGAGGCGGCGGCGGTTTCTGGGGAAACGGTGTCCGGCTTGTAGCCGGTCCTTCTCTTTCCGTCAGGCGTTCGGTGGGCCGTTCGCCGGCAGTATGGATTGCGGGTGCCGAAGTTCCTTTCTGGCGATTCCCCCGTGTTTGATACCATGGCAGAGTTCAGTGCTGCTGTGGGCGCCACATGCCGTGAACGCATCCATGCCACCTCCTCGTTCGAGGGCGGCGCCCGCAGTCGAAATATCGACCGGAAACCGAGAGCTCAGAGAGATGGACAGATGAAGAACGACGGCGCGTTCAACCCCTTTGCGGTTGCTCAGAAGCAATTTGACCGAATCGCGGATATGCTCGAACTGGATTCGGCGACAAGGGCCCTGCTGCGGGAGCCCGTACGCGAGTATCACGTCAGCATTCCCGTTCGCATGGACGACGGTCGCGTAGAGGTGTTTCGTGGCTTTCGTGTGCAGCACAACGATGCGCTGGGCCCCTGCAAGGGTGGCATTCGTTTCCATCCCCAGGAGACCGTCGACACCATTCGCGCCCTCTCCATGTGGATGACGTGGAAGTGCGCCGTGGTGGGCATTCCGCTGGGGGGAGCAAAGGGCGGGGTTATCTGCGACCCTCACCATCTGAGCGCCAGGGAGCAGGAGGGCATCTGTCGGGGATGGGTGCGTCAGCTGGCCAGGGTAGTAGGTCCCGTGGCCGACGTCCCGGCTCCCGATGTCATGACGAATGCCGAGCACATGCTCTGGATGCTCGACGAGTTCGAGGCCATCTACGGGGGGCGGCACCCGGGGTTCATCACGGGTAAGCCGGTGGGGATGGGTGGCTCACTCGGCAGGACGGAGGCCACGGGCTACGGGCTCGTCTTCGTTCTCAGGGAGGCCCTCAAAGAGAGGGGAATAGAAATCGGTGAGACTTCGGCTGCCGTCCAAGGCTTCGGGAACGTGGCCCAGTACGCCGTCGAGCTGTACGGCATGATGGGAGGCAAGGTCACCACCATCTCCTGTTGGGACCAGTTCGCATGCAGCGCCTTCGCGTACCACCGTAAAGAAGGCATCGACCTCGACGAACTGCGCGGCGTCACCGACCGCTTTGGGGGTATCGACCAGGAGAAGGCGCAATCACTCGGGTACGAGCTCATCCCGGGTGAGGCATGGCTCGAGCAGGATGTGGACATTCTCATCCCGGCCGCGCTGGAGAACCAGATCACGTACGAAAGCGTAGGGCGGATGTCACCGCGGGTGAAGCTCATCGTCGAAGGAGCCAACGGCCCTACCGCCCCGGAAGCGGATACTCTGCTGACCGCACGCGGCGTCGAAGCTATTCCCGACTTGCTCGCCAACGCGGGCGGCGTTACCTGCAGCTACTTCGAGCAGGTGCAGAGCAACATGAATTTCTACTGGCCTCGTGACGAGGTGCAGGGGCGCTTGGACACCACCATGACCGACGCCTACCTGGCGGTGAGCGATCTGGCCAAGTCGCGCGGCCTGTCGCTGCGGGACGCGGCCTACGTCATAGCGGTCGACCGGGTGGCCAGAGCGTGCAAGGACCGTGGCTGGGTCTGAGGCAGGGTATCGGGGCCTCTTCCCTCCTTTTGACCGCCGCTTCTTCGAGAGCGACTCAACCTTCACACGCGTCGGACAGGGACCCCTAGGCGGAAAGGCCGAGGGGCTTGCTTTCATCCAGGCGGAGGTTATCGCCGCCTTGGCGGACGAGTGCCCGGCCGGCATCGACATAACCGTTCCCAGGATGCTCATCATTGCCGGCGACATGTTCGATGCCTTCATGGCGAGAAACAGACTGGGGCCGGTGGTGGACGCGGACCTTTCGGACGATCGCATAGCCCACGCCTTCGTGCGCGCCGAGTTGCCGGCTGAGTTGGTGGGAGATCTGCACGCGTTGGCCGACTCCGTGCGCACTCCTTTGGCCGTGCGCTCCTCTTCCCTGCTTGAAGACGCGTTGGCCCACCCCTTCGCGGGAGTCTACGCCACCAAGATGATCCCCAATCACCGGCACGGCACGGCGGATCGCTTTGCCGGTCTGATCGAGGCCGTCAAGTTCGTGTACGCATCCACCTTCTTCGCCGGTGCCAAGGCGTACAGGAGGGCTCTCGGCATCGAGGAGGGGGCGGAGAAGATGGCGGTCATCATTCAGGAAGTGGTGGGCGACCGCCATCACGACCGCTTCTATCCCGACGTCTCCGGCGTTGCCCGCTCATACAGCTACTATCCCCTGCCCGGCTCGACACCGGAAGACGGAATGGCCAGCTTGGCCCTGGGTCTCGGCAAGACGGTTGTGGACGGTGAGACCTCTTGGATCTACACACCCGGGCGCCCGGGCGCCCCAGCGCCGATGGCCTCCGCCCGTGCATACCTCGACGAAACGCAGACAAGTTTCTGGGCCGTGAATATGGGGGTGGCCGTCTACGATCCGGTGCGGGAGACCGAGTACCTGGTACGTGCGTCTCTGGCCGACGCGGAAGCGGACGGTACCCTTCAGCACATCGCCTCCACGTACGATGCCTCCTCCGACTGCATACGCCCGGGCCTGGGACCACCGGGCCCCCGGGTCATCGATTTTGGTCTCCTTCTGAAGTACAAGACTCTCGCGTTGAACGATGGCATCTGTTCCATGATGGCCGCTTCCAGGGAGAGGATGGGCTGTGAAGTGGAGATCGAGTTCGCGGCTCAGTTGGCTCGTCCTCCAGACCGGTCTCGTACGCGAGTAGGGTTTCTGCAGTTACGCCCCATGGTGCACGTCGGCTCCCAGGCAATGGTGGACGTGGGGGATCTTGCCGACGACCGCGTGATAGTGGCGTCGGAGCAATCGCTGGGTAACGGACTGGTGGAACACCTGCGCGACATCGTGTTCGTCAAACCCGACGTCTTCGAACCGGCTCACACCCGCCGTGTTGCGGAGGAGGTCGGCATGCTGAATCGGGCTTTGCTCGAGCGCGGAGACGAGTACGTGCTCATCGGCTTCGGCAGGTGGGGCACCGCCGACACCTGGCTGGGGATTCCCGTAGAATGGGCGCAGATCTCGGCAGCCCGAGTGGTGGTCGAGACGGCTATAGCCTCGTTGCGTCCAGAGATGAGCCAGGGCTCTCACTTCTTTCACAACCTCATCGGGGCCCACACGCTCTATCTCTCGGTGCCGTTCTCGGCCCAGCCGGCGGTGAACTGGAAGTGGCTTCTGGATCAGGACACCATTCAAGAGGCGGAGTTCGTGCGCCACGTGCGGGCGAAACGACCTCTATCCATACGGGTCGACGGCAGGAGTGGCCGGGGGGTGATCGTGCATCATGAGTGAGCCGTTGGTGGAGGGCCGAGGCCAAGGCGGCGATTCGAGAGCGCAGAATTCCGCTCCCGGTTGGGAAGTGATTCAGTCACTCCAGGAGCGGGCGAAGGAACTCAGCTGTCTGTACCGGGTGGAAGAGATCCTCAACAGACAGGATGAGCCATTGGAGGTGATCTTCAGGAGTGTCATCGAGGCCATCCCGGCCGGGCTGCAGTATCCGGACGTGTGCCAGGTGTCGATGCGCATAGACGGCCGGCAGTACGCTTCCGCCGGCTATCGTCCAACCCCCTGGAGTATCAGCGTCCCGCTGAAACGCGGGGCCGAGATCGCGGGTGAATTGGAGGTCTCCTATTCCGCCCAGATGTCCGACGCGGACAGCGGGCCGTTTCTCCGCGACGAGGTCCGCCTCATGCACGCCATCGCCGAGCGGGTGAGCGCGTATGTGGGGCGTCAGGCATCCGGTTCCGATCCGGAGAACTGGAAGGGTGCCATCGCTCTGCTCCGCGGCGCCGACCGGGAGGTCTACGTGCGGGTGGCGAGACGGATGATTCGCCATCTGCACTGGATGGATGTGGAAGAAGCCCGGGAAGCCCTCGAGCGGACGGGTCATCGGCGGGCCACAGATGGGGTGCTGTTTGTCGAATCCGAGAACCTCCCCGAGAAGAAGACGAGCTGGGACGACGCATATTACGTGACGAACGAGCCCTTCGAACTGGCGTCCCGGCATCTCAGTGGCACGGAAATTCTGCGCCTGATACGTACATGGATGGTGGAGGAGAAGTTCAGCCTGGTCGCCCGGGTGGTGAGCAACAGGCAGAGTTCGCTGGCGGACATCACCAAAGCCCTTTCCCGACTCAAGGAGGTTGACTCTGAGGAGATCAGCCCCCCGATGGCCACTCAAGAGGGCATTGTCGTGTCGCTCATCAGGCGTTTTCTGAGCGATGACCTTTCGTTCATCAGCAAGGCCAAGAAGAGCCTGAAGGCTATCGACTTCCTCGAGATCACCGAGAGGACCATCCATCCCAGAGAGAGCCGGGGGTGTATCGGAGGCAAGAGCACCGGTCTGTTCCTGGCCGGAAGGGTGGTGGATGCCCACCAGCATCTGCTTCAGGGCGATTTCGAGGTCAGGACTCCCCATTCCTGGTACGTGTCCACCGAGAGCCTCACCGACTTCGTGGAGTACAACGACCTCCGTGATTGGTCGCCGGATCATAAGTACAAGGACCTCGATCAGATCCGCCGCGAGTATCCGGTTGCGGTGCAGCTCTTCAAGCACGCGCGATTCTCACAGGAGATGATCAAGGGACTGTCGATGGCTCTCGATGATTTCCAGGGCAGGCCTATCATCGCCCGGAGTTCAAGTCTGGGCGAGGACCGGCAGGGAACGGCCTTCTCCGGCAAGTACAAGAGCCTGTTCCTTGCCAATGAAGGGTCGAAGAAGGACAGGCTCGAGGCCCTGCTCGACGCGATCGCCGAGATCTATGCCTCCATCTTCAGTCCCGATCCGATCGAGTACCGGAGACAGCGAGGGCTTCTGGACTTCGATGAAGAGATGGGGGTCCTGTTGCAGGAGGTTGTGGGCGCGCGGGTGGGAGGCTACTACTTCCCCCTCTTCTCGGGGGTCGCTCTCTCCAACAATGAGTTCAGGTGGTCACCCCGTATCGAACGCGCCGATGGATTGCTTCGGCTGGTGCCAGGTCTCGGCACGAGGGCGGTTGACCGAGTGGGTGACGACTACCCGGTCCTGGTGGCGCCCGGCAAACCGGGTTTGCGGGCGAACACCTCTCTCGATGAGAAGGTGAGGTACTCCCCGCGCAAGGTGGACGTCATCGACATCAACGGCGGCTCCTTTCGCACGCTGGAGTTGGACGAGCTTCGCGGCGAGTTGGGCCATCTCTATCCAGGGATGCGCTTGGTCTTCTCGATTCTCGAAGGGGAGAGGTTGGTTCTGCCGTCGGCGATGCTCGGCGATCCCTCCAGCCAACGCATGGTCGCCACTTTCGAGGGGCTTCTTTCCGAGACCACCTTTGTCAAGCAGATGGCCACCGCCATGAAGCTTCTGGAAGACGCTCTGGGGGCGGCCGTGGACGTGGAGTTCGCGTGCGATGGCGAATCACTCTACATCCTGCAGTGCAGAGCGCAGAGCTATACCGGCAACGAGGCCCCGGCTCGGATACCCACCGGCCTTCCGTCGAGCGACATCCTGTTTCGGGGACACAAGCACATCTCCAACGGTTCGGTTCCCGACCTCGAGTACGTCGTGTACGTGGACCCGGAGGCCTATGGGCAACTCCAGAGCCTGGGCGACCTCAAAGCCGTGGGTGAAGCGGTCGGCCGCCTGAACCAGGTGCTTCCTCACCGGCGCTTCATCCTCATGGGCCCCGGCCGTTGGGGGAGTCGGGGAGATATCAGGCTTGGGGTGAGTGTCACGTATTCCGACATCAATAACACAGCGATGTTGGTGGAGATCGCTCGCCAGAAGGGCGACTATCTCCCCGACCTTTCCTTCGGAACCCACTTCTTCCAGGACCTGGTGGAGTCTTCCATCCGTTACCTCCCACTGTATCCGGATGATCCCGACGGGCTGCTGAATCAGGATCTGCTCGATGAAGCTCCGAACAGCCTCACCATACATGCGCCCGAGTACGGGCATCTCGAGAAGGTGGTCAAGGTCGTCGACATTCCCGCACTCAGGGGAGGGCGCAGGTTGCACGTGGCCATGAATGGCGAGACCGGTGAAGCGGTAGGCTACGTGACGGAGAAGGGCGCTGGTTCCTCCGAGGACTAGGGCACAATGCCGTTGCCCAGCGGCGCACCCGCCCGCCCGCTTCGCCGTTGATATGAGGGCTGCTTCGCAAGAGTCGACAGGGCGGCGGCTGCGCCGGCACATGCGCAGCGAGCACGGAGTGATGATATCGGGAGGCCACATCGACCTCACGGGGAGACCGTTCCATAAGAGGAGCCCTTCAACCACGTACGCCGCTCTCCGCTGGGGATTCGCCTACCGGCCGGCCGACCGCCGGGCTAGGCGGAATAGATGGTGCGGTCGATGTTCACTGCCGGCCTGTCGGAGAGCCGGCCGGTCGAGGATCCCCCGACGGCGCGTTTCTGCTGCGGAAGACGCGTCATCCCGAAGAGCACTCTCAGCACCTTCAGGCACCGCACCAGCAGTTCGTACACCACGACCGAGGCAACCAGCGACAACAGTACGATGATGAAGAACTTGGCCGCCACACCCGTGGGCCACTGAACCACGAAGAAGCCGATCAACACGATGACCGTCTGGTGTAGAAGGTGGAGTCGATCAGAGTGCGGGTCAGGCAACCCGACGGGAACTGGCCCTCATACACGCGCTATCGCTGTGATGGATGAGACCCGGACCGGGCTGGTGGCACACAAGAGCCATGCGCAGGGCCGCCAAGGATGAGACCTTGAGCCCGGTGGGTGTAGCGGGGCAGGCTGTTCTTGCTGTCGGTAGTCTTCACATGCCGACGCCGGCGTTCCTGGGTGAGCCCGGCGACCCGCATGAGCGTAAGGACTCGCTTGTGGTTTGCGTGATGTCCGCGGCGCAGAAGCTCCCGGGTCACCCGGCGGTATCCATATGCCTATGTCGGCCTGACTGACCACTCGGATCGGCTCCAAGTGACCAGCGTGATCAGGACGAATTGACCAGAGGGACGAAGGACCGACGATCGCGCTGGCCATCATCGCCAGTGTAGCTCAGACCCTGGGCGTCGGCGGTGTCGGCGGTCTCTTCCTCCGCATGGATTCCCCTTTCAAGTGGATCTTGTGGGCGTGATGGATCAGCCGATCGAGAAGGGCGTCGGCGTGCGTCGGGTCGCTGATGGCCCCGCGCCAGCGTTCCCAAGGAAGTTGGCTGGCCATGATGGTCGATCTGGTGAGCACCCGCTCGTCGATCAGTTCGAGGAGGTCGCGGGCCTCGAGAGCCGAGAGCGGAGTGAGGCCGTAGTCGTCCAAGACGTGGTGAGAGACGATTCTCATCGGTGAAGCCCGGGTGAAGTCATCACCATATAACACCAAACGGGCACCGAACGAGTATGTACCATTCGGTAGCTGCCCCAATACTTGGCTTATTCGGTCCCTAGCTATCGTGCCCTTTCATGAGAAGGCCAGCCGTTGCCAAGGCCTCGATGAGAGTCGTTGGTGTTGCTCACTCCTTCGGTCCAAGAAGCAACTACCCAAAGTGACTTTCCATGGTCTGCGCCATTGCCACGCAACCCACCTGCTCGCCCAAAACACTCATCCCAAGATTGTAAGCGACAGGCTTGGTCACGCAACGATTGCCATCACCCTCGACACCTACTCCCACGTTCTGCCGGGCATGCAGGATGAGGTCGCTCGAGCGGTGGATGAGGCCTTCAGGGACATGGTGAGCGATGATGGATAGGGATGCAACCAGGTTCAAACGGGCACCATACGGGCACCAAACGGGCTTCGTGCCCCGTTCCTCTGCCTCAATCATTGGCCAATTGGCCAAACAAAACCCCTGCAAATAAGGCGGAGGGGGCGGGATTCGAACCCGCGACACCGGTGAAGGTGTGCCGGTTTTCAAGACCGGTGCATTAAGCCAACTCTGCCACCCCTCCGCGCAGTGCTAGTATAGCCGAGGAGGTAACGCCGACGGGCGGAACGGAGGGCGGCACCGTGGGGCGCTTGTGTGTGGGACGCGGGCGGCCCGGCGCAATGCCGTGCCACTTGCTCTCGTACGCATATGGCATACAATGGGAATAGTGGAACCTAAGCCACAACAGCGCATACTTCTGGTAGCCGAGGTGCTGGCTGCCGTCCTCTTCATAGCCATGCTGGCTATGCCTGCGTTCGCTGCCTACAGCGTGCCCAAGTTCAGCGACGTGGGCAAAGACCACGAATACTACCGGGCCATCATGGGCCTCCGTGAAGCCCGCGCCGTCGACGGCTATCCCGACAACACCTTCCGGCCCGACCAGAATGTGTGGCGGGCTCAGTTCGCCAAGATGCTCGTCACCGCCGTGGGCATGACCGACAACCGGGGTAACGAGGCGAACGAGAGCATGGTCACCCCGTTCAACGATCTGGGGCCCGACGACCCCGATTCTCTGTATCCCCACGAGTACGTGTCGGTGGTGGCCGATCAGGGTGTCGCGTTGGGGGTGGCGCCGTCGAAGTTCTCTCCCTTCACGGGCATCACCCGCGCTCAGATGGTGACCATGGCTGTGCGTGCCGCCTACGTATGTTTCCCCGACTCCATGAAGGATCCACCCGACAACTTCTACAGCCCCTTGGGCGTGTTCAGCGACACGCACGCCGAGAACATGCGGGTGGCGGAGTGGAACGGTCTTCTCGACGGCCTTGTTGGGTTCGGAGCGAGTTGGGATCCGTGGGCGCCTGCCACTCGGGGTGAGGTCGCCCAGATACTCTGGAACATGCATCGCAAGAGCTGACGCCGGAGGCCGATACGTGGGGACGATCACCCGCCGGGGGCGGGGAGTTCGGCGGCGCTCTACTCAGATACACGGAGTCACACACAGGGGGTGGAAGGATGTCTTCTCGCGTGCGTATGATGCCGCGGTGGCTCGGGCGTATGGCCATGGCGGCTCTGGGGTTCTCGGTTGTCGTGTTGATGCTTCTCGGGGCACAGACAGCAGCAGCAACACCTGCCCCCCCTGCCCTTCACGGGATGGCTGCCTAACAGGGTCGTCGATTTCGACGACGTCCCCTCCACTCACGACTATTATCCAGCTGTCATGGGCCTACGGGACGATGGGGCCATCGACGGCTACCCCGACAACACCTTCCGGCCGGACAATGAACTCCTGCGGGCTCAGTTCGCCAAGATGATCGTGACCACGTTGGGGATGACCGACTCTTCCGGCTTCCATCCAGCCGAAGGCATGGTCGCTCCTTTCGTCGATCTCGGCTCGAACGATCCCACGTCTCTCTATCCCCATGAGTACATCGCCGTGGCCGCGAGCCGGGGAGTGGTTGTCGGGATGGCCCCGGGCGTCTTCTCGCCTTGGGTGAGTATCACGAGGGCTCAGTTGATCACAATGGCTGTGCGGGCGGCTCAGGCGATGTATCCACCCGCGGCGAGGACTCCTATATCCGGCTATGCGGGCAGCCTGGGTGACTTCAGCCCCACGCACGCGGAGAACGCGCGCATGGCCGAGTTCAACCGTCTTCTCGACGGCATAGCGGGGTATGGTGGCTCGTGGGATCCTTGGGTTCCCGCCACACGAGGGGAGGCGGCGCAGATTCTCTGGAACATGCGCTGCAAGAGTTGATAGGGCTTGTGGGGGAGGGGTTCCCTCCCCGAGTCAACTCCCAGGCTTGAGTATGAGGCCGCGCTGCGAGCGGCCGTCCATCTTCACCACGAGGGGCGACTCGAAGCGAAGGTGCCGGAAGTACGTGCCCTCGGACACGGCCGATTGCTCCCGGAGCCACTTCCAGGCGACGAAGTCGGCGCCTGTGTCCCTATCCGTGGCGTCGCCATCGCCCGCGTGGCCGTCGCTTCTCCCGCCATCGCCTGCGCCTTCGTCCCGCCGCTCCCCATTCGCGTCCCGGGTCGCGGCGTCGGCTGTGAGCAGGCCCGGCGCCTCGGTGTCGGTGTTCACCGTGAAGTAGCCGATGCGGAAAGAGGTGAGGTTCTGGAAGAAGTGGCTGCCCTGGGAGGGGGTGACCTTCATGTCGGGCAGGCCACACTCCACTATCACCCGGGCATTCGATATCTGCTGCCAATTGACCGGGATGCCGAGCCACGGGTCGGCGGAGCCCCAGCGGCCCAAACCGATGAGCGCGTAACGGATGCCGGCGGCGACCAGGGTACGGTTGAGGCGGCCCAGTTCATGAGCCATCTCGGCCGTCTTGGAGCGGTCGAAGCGGTCGCGGTCGATCACCACGAGGTCGTGGAGGTCGGCCGTCACGCCGTTGCCGAGGACACTGCTGCTCCTCACCAGGATGTCGCGGAGTGCGGCCGCGCCCAGTTCCACCTCTTCTACTTGGCGCACGTGGGCGAGAGGTCTCACCTGCAGGAAGCCGAACTCCTGCGGGTCTCCTGGTGGGGTGGCGAGATTGACCGCGAACTCGATCTCCACCGGGTTGTTCATGCCGCCGGCCCCCAGCTCGAGGACGCTCTTCAGGATCTCAGTGAGGGGGAAGAGCCTGTGCTTGAGCAGCGGTCCGAAGGTCACGAGGCGTACCCCGGGGCGGGCGATGCCCTCGTGTACGGCATGGTCATCAGGGGAGTAGGTGGAGGCCAGGCGTGACAGGGTGTTGTCCGCTTCCGCGACGTCCAGGGTGAAGCGCTCCTCCCTGCTGTCCTCTCCCTGGCGGACGCGGCTGCGGCGGGAGCCCAGCTTGATGGCGAGGAATTCCCTTTGCGAGTTATCCAGCATGTCCTTCACGGAGGAGAACTGCACAATGTGCTGCGGGAAGGCCGGGGAGAAGGAGAGGGAGGCCTCCCCGTCGACCACCATGCGACCGAGTCCAAGCGCCACCGAGACGACGCCGTCCTCCGCCTTGGTGGGAGGGTGGGGATAGAAGTTGAGGGAACGGGCCACCCCGGCGAAATCGGGGTAGAAACGGTCCTCGTGCTGCGCACCCACGATCTGCTGGATGAGCACGGCCATCTTCTCTTCCTCCAGGCGGTACTGCGTGGCCGAGAAGTAGGCTTTCGCGAATTGGGAGAAGGTGGAGGCGTACACGCGTTTGACGGCGGAGACCAAATGGCGGAGGCGTACGGCTGAGCTCACGTGGTTGTTGGGGAGCATGATCGTCTTGTACACGCCGGCGAGAGGCTGATACTGCGAATCCTCCAACAGGCTCGAGGAGCGGACCGCGAGTGGATAGCGGATGAGCTCGAGGTAGGAGGCCAAGTCGCGCATGATGTCTTCGGGCAACTCGGCGAGTTGGAAGCGGCGGACTATCTCCTCGTCGTCCTCCGACTCGAGCGCGAAGGCTGCCAGGTTGTTCTTCTCCAGGAAGGCGTCGAAGACATCGGTGCCGAGTACCACCGAGGGTGGCACCACCACGCTCACATCCGGGTGGTGTAGGTCAAGGCCGTATTCACGGATGAGATAGCGCATGAAGGCAAGCGCTCGGGCCTTGCCGCCGAGCGACCCGCGGCCTATACGGGCGAAGCTCTTGGCGGCGTCGAAACGGGCACGGTCGAAATCGGCCACCACGCCACCGTACTGCTCCACCCGGTGTTCCTCGATGATGCGCACGAGTTCGGTGCGCATCTCCTCGGGAGTGGTGAAGTGCTCACAGAGCATGGGCCGGAGTTTCGCGGCAAGGGCGAATTCGGTGCGGGCCTTGAGCCAGCGGGAGAAGTGGTTGCGTTCGGCATGGTAGGTCACGCTGTCCACCGGCACGGTGCGCATTTTGGCAAGCAGGCTGCCCAGGTCTTGGGCCCGGGCCACCTCGGTGCCGTTGCGCAGCCGGAAGGTGAAGGGACCGAAGAAGAAGCGGTCGCGGATGATGCGGCGCAGGTCGCTGAGCAGCGTGGGTGACCCCTTGAGTAGGAAGTCGGCTCCCACGGCCCGGGCTTGGGCGCGGTGGTTCGGATTGCTGGTCTGCAGGATCACGGCGATGTCGGGCCAGATCCGTTTCGCGGTGAGGGCGAACTCCACTCCGGCCTCCGGATCGAGCCTGCCCTCCCGGGGGAACTCGATGTCGGAGATTACTCCCATCACCTGTTCCGGGAAGCGTTCGAAGTAGCTCCAAGCCTCTTCCCAGGTACTGCACAGGGCGATCTTGGGCCGGGCTCGCATGCGCAGTATCTTGTCGGCGACGTTGTAGCCCTCGGAGATGACTCGTTGCGAATGCTGGATGACCTCGCGGTACATGGTGGGAAGAAAGGCGGAGTAGTAGCGGATGTTGTCCTCGATGACCAAGATCAGTTGGACGCCAGCTTCGCCCACGTCATGGGCGACGTTGGCCTTGTCTTCCATGTACTTGACGATGGCAAGGAGGATGTCGGCGTCTCCCTGCCACAGGAACATCTTCTCGATGGCGGAGACGTCGCTCCGGGAGATGAAATCGTTGAGCTCACCACCGTCGTAGGCGAGAAGCACCACGGGAATGGGCAGGCCCCGGCTCGCCACGTGGGCGGCGAGCTGGGAGGCCTCCATGTCGCCCGCATTGACGGCGGTGAGGATGAGGCTGTACCGGGTGGGGTTGTCTTCAGCGAGGCGTATGGCCTCGGACCCCGTGGAGACGTGCATGAGCCCGGTGGTGTGCTGCAGGTTCAGCCCGAGGAACTCGTTGAGGATGAGCTCGTTGAGCTTGCCGTCTTCCTGGAGGATGAAGGTGTCGTACAGGCTGGAGACGAGGAGGATGTTGTCCACCCTGGTGGCCATGAGGTTCTGGAAGTCGAGCGACCGCCCCCACCTCTGTTCCTTCAGGGCCACGAATTGGTTGAACCCGGGCATACTGATCCCCCGTTTCTGGGCGGCAGCGGCGGCCATCGGCCGCCGCTGCCGCCCCCTCACCTACCGGAAACGCCCTATACGAGCCCCTGGTCCATCATCGCATTCGCCACTTTGAGGAATCCGGCGATGTTTGCTCCCGCAACGTAGTTGCCCGGGACGCCGTAGGCGGCCGCGGCCTCGCAGCAGGCTTGGTGGATGCTGCGCATGATGATACGCAGGCGGTGGTCGACTTCCTCCCGCGTCCAGTTGAAGCGCATGCTGTTCTGAGCCATCTCCAGACCCGAGACGGCCACTCCGCCGGCATTGGCGGCTTTGCCGGGGGCGAACAGGACGTTGTCGGCGAGAAGCAGATCGAGAGCTGCGGGGGTGGTGGGCATGTTGGCCCCCTCGGCCACCACGAAGACGCCGTTCTTTATGAGGTTGGCGGCATCCTTGCCGTTTATCTCGTTCTGCGTGGCACTGGGGAAGGCGCAGTCGGCCTTGTGGTCCCATAGAGGATTGTAGTCGAGCGCTGGGTCGACGGGCGTGTACACCGAACCCTCCCACGCCTCGGCATACTCGGCGATGCGGCCCCGGCGCACGTTCTTGAGATGCTTCACATACTCAAGCTTCTCCCGGTCGATACCGGCCTCGTCATAGATGTAGCCGCTCGAATCCGACAGGGTGACGACCCTGCCGCCAAGCTCGATGATCTTCTCGGTGGTGTACTGCGCCACGTTGCCGCTGCCCGACACCAGGCAGGTCTTGCCCTCCAGACTCTCGTCACGGGTGCCGAGCATCTCGGAGGCGAAGTACACGCAGCCGAAGCCGGTGGCCTCCGGCCTTATGAGCGAGCCTCCCCAGCCGAGACCCTTGCCGGTGAGCACCCCAGAGAATTCGTTGCAGAGCCGCTTGTACTGGCCGAACATGTAGCCGATCTCTCGTCCTCCTACGCCGATGTCGCCGGCGGGCACGTCGGTGTTCGGTCCCACGTGTCGGTGGAGTTCCGTCATGAAGCTCTGGCAGAAGCGCATGACCTCGTTGTCGCTCTTGCCCTTGGGGTCGAAGTCGGAGCCGCCTTTGCCCGCCCCCAAGGGAAGAGTGGTGAGAGAGTTCTTGAATACCTGCTCAAAGGCGAGAAACTTGAGGATGCCCAGGTTCACGGAGGGATGGAAGCGCAGGCCGCCCTTGTAGGGACCGAGGGCGCTGTTCATCTGGATGCGGAAACCACGGTTCACCTGGATCTCGCCTTGGTCGTCCATCCAGGTGACTCGGAACACCACGACGCGTTCCGGCTCCACCAAGCGGTCGAGTATCCTGGCGGCTTGATACTCCGGATGTCTGTCAAAGACCGTCGAGAGCGACTCGATGACTTCGCGAACAGCTTGGTGGAACTCCGGTTCGCCAGGGTTGTGTAGCTCGCACGCATCCAGCGCCAGTGAGCAATACTGCTGCATTCTCCGCTCCATTCCCGCCCGAATCTCGCTGATAGTTACCAAGGCGAATAATGATACACCGCTTGTGCCGTCGTACCTATCGCGCGGCAGCGGGTTCGAGTAGGATAATGGAAAACGGCGGGCAAGTGTGCGCAAGAAGGAGGATTCGGTGCCGCGCGTGAGCTTCATCACCGAGAACGACGAATTGTTCAAGATGTTCGGCATGCAGCTGGAGGAAGCCAGGGAGGGCTACTGCAAGCTGTCGTCGGTCGTCAAGCAGGAGTACATCAACGCCTATGGAGTCGCCCACGGCGCCTACATCTTCGCCTTGGCCGATATGGCCTTCGCCATTGCCGCTTCCTCCATCGCCGATGCCGTCGCCGTACAGTGGAGCCTCAACATGTTTCGGGCGGCCGGTCCCGGCGAGACCGTGCACGCGGAGTGCATCATCCTGCATCGGGGCAAGAGTGTGATCGTGGTGGGCTTCAACGTGACCAACGAGGCGGGCAAGGTGTTGGCTCGGGGCCAGGCCACCTCGCTTCCCGTGGAGCTCGAGCGCTTCGAGAAGTAACGCCGCCGGCGGGGTCTCCCCGGCCGCGGCTCAGTGGTTGAGGCTGTTCAGTCCCGACATCTCTCTGATCAGCCCGTTCTTCACCCGGGCGAGCTCGGGTGAGAGGCCCACAGTGTACACGTGGGGGTTGCGCAGCCGCCGGTACTCCTCCGGCAGAGAGGCGATTTCCCGGGTGGCCCGTTTCTTCACAAGCGTGAGTGGTGGCGAGGGTTCCAGCCGTTTGCCTGCGGCCATCACGGGTCGGAGGAGGCTGCGGCTGGCGGCTACTCCCTCCAGCCGGTGAAGAAACGTGGGATCCATGCGGTCTGCGTACACCACACAGCCGGCCGGGCCGCCGTGCGTCGCGGAGTTCTCGGGTGTGATCTCCCCGCAGCCAACTGCGTCGCTCTCACCGACGAGATGGAGGGTGTCACCCAGCGGATGCCCCTCAGCATCCCAGTGGCGCACCACCCGGCGCGGCCCGGGGTCGGTCGACTTGGCCGGGTTTGAGGAGGTCTTGAGCCGCGGTTCCCAGTGGCCGTCGGGCCCCTTCATAGCGGTCAACTTGTACACGCCGCCCAGCGCAGGGCTGTCGGAGGCGGTGATGAGATGTGTGCCGACACCCCAGGAGTTGACCTTGGCCCCCTGGCGTTTGAGGTCGGCGATGAGGTCAATGTCGAGTTCGTTCGAAGCGACGATGAGCGGGTCTTCGAAGCCGGCCTCGGTGAGCATTTTGTGGGCGGCTTTGCTCAGCTTGGCTATGTCTCCGGAATCGAGGCGGATGGCCGCACGCACGTGACGGCCTTGCTCGCGCAGCTCCTTGAAGACTTGGACCGCGTGGGGTAGGCCCGAAGTGAGGGTGTCATAGGTGTCTACCAGCAGGAGGGTGTGTTCGGGGAACAGCTCCGCATAGGAGCGGAAGGCGCCGAGCTCGTCTTCGAAGCTCATGACCCATGAATGGGCGTGTGTACCTCGTACCGGAATGCCGAATACCTTGCCGGCCAGCACGTTGGAGGTGGCGTCGACTCCACCAATATACGTCGCCCTCGTGCCGGAGAGGCCGCCGTCGGGTCCTTGGGCACGGCGCACCCCGAATTCCATGAGGAAGTCGTCCCCTGCCGCCAGACGCAGACGGGCTGCCTTCGTGGCCACGAGCGTGGGATAGTTCAGGCTGTTCAGGAGTGCGGTTTCCAGCAACTGTGCTTCGGCCAGGGGAGCCTCGACGCGCACGACCGGTTCGTGGGGGAATACCAAGCTGCCCTCTGGCGCGGCGTAGACCGTGGCCGAGGGCCGGAAGGCACGCAGTTGCTCGAGAAACTCGTGGTCGAAGGTCTTGAGCGAGTCGAGATACGCCAGGTCTCGTTCATTGAAGCGCAGGTTCTCAATGAGGTCGAGGAGTTGCTCCAAGCCGGCGAACACCGCGAAGCCGGCATCGGGGGGAAGGTCACGGAAGAAGTACTCGAAGCAGGCCGGTGCCTCCGCCCGGCCGGAGCGGTAGTAGCCGGACAGCATGGTGAGTTGGTAGAAATCGGTGAGGAGCGCCAGATCCTCCCGCTTCACCCAGTGCTCGCTTGTATCCAAAGAAGAGGCCCCCTGTGGTGTGGAGCCACGCAGGTGGGTGCGTGTGCCTACTCGAGGTCGCCGGAGTCGATGACGTGGACCCCCGCCGCCGCCATGTCCTTCCAAGCCTTCTTGATTGTGTCCTCACCTACACCGGCCACCGCGTCCTCGATGACGTAGACCTCGAACCCAGCCCTCCGGGCGTCGAGCGCGGTGTTCAGCACACAGTAGTCGGTAGCGAGCCCGGCTACGAAGACCCGCGTGACTCCCTGTGCTCGCAGCCACTCGGCGAGATCATGATTCCGGGCCTGGAAGCTCGAGTACTCCTCCCGGCCGGGCTCGGTTGCCTTGCTCACGATGTGGGCTCGATCGGGAACGTCGAGGTCTTCGTGGAAGGCGGCGCCGGGAGTGTCCCGCACGCAGTGGGGCGGCCAAGAGCCGTCCCGGTATTCTGGGTTGTCGGAGAAGCTCTTGTGGTCGGGGGGGTGCCAGTCCCGCGTATACACGAGCGTCTCGAACTTGGGCAGCAGTGAGTTGACTATGGGGACTATCCTGTGGCCTTCATGTATACCCAAGGCGCCGCCGGGCAGGAAGTCGTTCTGTATGTCCACGGCGATGAGGGCATCCTTGCGGGTGACCCTGATCATGATTTCTCTCCTCGGATTCCCTACACGGGGTACACTTTACACAGCATTCCCCGCAAAGGGTAGCCGCCGCTTATGCGATTGCACACCGCCGGGTCATCATCGGTGAGTACGTTGGAGTTCGATCTCCACACCCCATGGAGAGAGGGCTCGGCGGCGTCATCCTCGGGGAACCACCAGCCGTGCTCCACGTGCACCACCCGCGGGTCGATGCCCGCGAAGAGGGCGCACTTCTGCTGGATGCGCCCGCGGGGTGATTCGATCCACACCCACGAGCCGTCTTCGATGCCGTGTGCGGCGGCGGTAGCCGGATTGATCTGCACGGTGGGGTCGGGGCGCAGCGACCGGAGCGTCTGCACCTGCCGGTGCTCGGAGTGGTAGTAGGGTTGTACACGGCCGCCGGTGATGAGCACCAGCGGATACTCTGCAGCCACCTCGGGGGTACTCAGGGGGCTTTCAGCCGGTTCATAGAACTGGGGAAGCGGGTCGTAGCCCAACTGATCGAGCGTGTGCGAGTAGAGCTCGATCTTGCCCGTGGGAGTGGCAAAGCCGGTCTGCAGGTATCTCTTCTCGGCTCGGGGGGGTGCAAGCACGCCGCCCTCTGCCATGAAGGTTGCGAAGTCGAGGCCCACCGGTGCAAGCCGGAAGTCGTAGAGCTCCTCGAGCGTCAGCCAGGGCCAATCGTCTTCTGACTGTCCCGAGGCCAGCCCCAAGGCGCGCCACACGTCGTAGTCGTCCCTGCGGTCGTGAGACCCTTCCTCGGTCTTCGGCAGGGCTCGGTCGCTGCCCACCACCCCGGAATAGGTCCAGAGCCAGGGACGTTCCAGATAGGTGGTGGCCGGAAGCACGTAGTCGGCCAGCTCGGCGCTCGGTGTGCGGAAGAAGTCGACGACCACGTAGAGGTCGAGGCTCTTGAGGGCGTCGTACACGAGTTTCGTGTTGGGTTCGGTCACCATGGGGTTACTCGACAGAGTGATCGCGGCTCGGACGGGATAGGGTTCGCCGTAGAGCATCGCCCGGTACACGCTCGGAGCGTGGGCGAAGCACTCATAGGAGGTGCGGGCGTAGGCCTCGTTGCCCCACACGCGGGCGACGTTCTCCTGGATCACATCGAAACCATGGCGCGACAGCAGGCGGAAGCGGTCGGAGCCCAAGGTCTTGTCTATCTGGCCGGCGGGAAGCCGGTCATGTGCGGCGATCTCCTGCTCATGGATCAGTCCCGGATAGGGGGTGGGGAACACGTCGCCTCCCACCTCTTCCACGTTGCCGGCGAGCGCGGAGAGGGCAAAGTGGGCGTGGAGCAGCTCGATGGAGTTGCCCAAGTGCTCCATGCCCATGCCGTGGTTGGTGGCCGCCGGCCTGAGCGTCGCGTACCATTCGGCCGCCTGGGCGATCTGGCCCTCGGGTAGCCAGGTGATCTCGGCCACCCGGGAGAGGGGGTACTCGGCCGCCCGCGCCTCAAGATCGGCGAAGCCCTCGCACCAGGTGTCGACGAACTCCTTGTTGTAGAGGTCGCGTTCGATCATGTGGTGGATCATGCCGAGACCCAGGGCGCAGTCGGTGCCGGGGCGGATCTGGAGCCAGAGGTCGGCTTTCTCCGCAGCGTCGCTCAGCCGGGGATCAATGACGATGATCTTGGTGCCCCGCTCCTTCTGGGCGCGGAGGGCGGCCCTCCAGAAGACGTCCCAGTAGCGGGGCCCGCCGCCGCCCCACAGCAACACGCACTTGGTGGTGGAGCGCACGACCGGGAACACCCGCCACCCGAATACCGCATGGCCCATGGCGCACATGGGCCCATAGCAGATGGCCCCGGCGCCCACGTGATTAGGCGACCCGAGGAGGTTCATGAACCGTTGGCGGATTTCGTCATGGGTGCGGCCGGTGCCACTCGTGGTGGCCACAGCTTCGGGACCGTAGCGATCGGCCGTGTCCCGAATGCGGGCGCCGATCTCGGCGGCGGCTTGATCCCACGGTATCTGCTCGAACCGGCCCGAGCCACGGGGACCGACGCGTTTGAGCGGATAGTTGAGGCGGTCGGGATGGCTGTTGTACTCGAGAACGGCCCGTCGCCGCCGGCAGCCTCTCGTGATGGGGGCCGTGCTCTTGGCGCCGGGGAAGTCCATGTCCGGCTCCACGGAAACCAGCCGGCCATTCTCCACGGTCACCTCGACTCGGCAGGCGTTGTGGCACTGCATGCACACAACTTTCTTCACGGCCATGTCACCCGTCCTTTGAGCGAAGAGACACTCCGGCCAGGGGCACACGGCCGGAAGAAACCTCAAGGTTGAATAGTTGAAACTTAAACTATAATAGGAAGGACCGGAACCGCTGTCAAGGCAGGGAGCCCGCCACGGGCGGGAGGGGCCACGGCTGGGAGGGGGTGCTTCGCCTGAGCGCTCCCGGCTTGGGCTTACCCGACGGTTGAGCCCGGGATGACGTCCATGCCGGCGGGCAGGAAGGGCTTCAGCGCAGGCGGGAGTTCCACGGAGCCATCTGCACGTTGGTAATTCTCCAGGATGGCGATGATTGTCCGGCCCACGGCGATCACGGTACCGTTCAGCGTATGCACGAGGAAGGTACCCCTCTCTCCCTTGGCGCGGCAGCGCAGGCGTCTTGCCTGATAGTCGGTGCAGTTGGAGCAGGAGGTGACCTCCCGATAGCGGCCCTCGCTCGGTATCCACGCCTCGGTGTCGTATTTCTTCGCGGCCGGAGCCCCCAGGTCGCCCGCTGCGATGTTGAGAGAACGGTAGGGCAGTCCGAGCTCCTCCAGAATCTCGCGCTCTATGCCCCACATGTAGTCGTGCTCCGCGGAGGAGAGGTCAGGGTGGCAGAAACTGAACATCTCCACCTTGTCGAATTGGTGCACCCGGAAGATGCCCCGGGTATCTTTGCCGGCGGCCCCCGCTTCCCGGCGGAAACAGGTGGAATAGCCCACATAGCGCAGGGGAAGGCGGGCCTCATCGAGGATCTCGTCCATGTGGAGAGCGGCCAGCGGAACCTCCGAGGTGCCGATGAGGTTCAGGTGGTCTTTCTCCACGCGGTAGACCTGCTGCTCGTCGGTGGGAAAGAACCCGGTGCCGAACATGGCCTCGTCGCGCACCAACACCGGCGTGACGACCGGGCGGAAGCCTTTGGCCGCGAGTCTTTCGAGGGCGAATCGCACCAGCGCGAACTGCAGGAACACCAGTTCGCCCTTGAGGTAGGCGAAACGGCTGCCCGAAGCCTTGGAACCGGCCTCCATATCGATGAGGTCCAAGGGGGCCGCCAACTCCAGGTGGTCCTTGGGCAGGAAGGCAAAACTCCGAGGCTCCCCCCAGAACGAGAGTATCTCGCCCTCGTCTTCTCCCCCTTCCGGTGCGGAGGGATCGGGCAGATTCGGCACGGTGAGCAGTTCGCCCTCGAGCTCGTCTTCAATCGCCCTCAGCTCGGTCTCGAGCGCTTTGATCTCGGCTCCCACCTCGCGCATGGCGGCGATCTTCGGGGCGGCATCCACGCCCGTCTTCTTGGCCTTCGCGATCTCCTCGCTCACGGTGTTGCGAATGCTTCTCTTCTCTTCGACTCGCACGAGCAGCTCCCGCCTGCGTGCATCAAGGGCGAGGAGGGAGTCGAGAGCAGCTTCTGCATTGCCTCCTCGGCGGCGGAGAAACCCGCGTACCCTATCTGGCTCGTTGCGAATCAACTTGATATCGAGCATCGCATTCCCTTCCTCGTGGAGCGCGGTGGCGGTGACGGCTGGACGGCGCTTCGTACTCCGCGCTCAGGTGATATGCGGAGGTTTGCCTATGGGGTAGCTCCCCAGTATCAGGAGACGGGGAAGCTTGCAGGCAAGACAGGCCAGCGCCTCGGCCACCGGCTCATCGGCTACTCGGCCATCCATATCAACCAAGAAGATGTAGTCACCGAGTCGCCGCTTGGAGGGCCGGGACTCTATCTTGGTCAGATTGATGTAGCGATAGGCGAATTCCTGCAGGATCAGGAGCAGGGCGCCGGGGCGGTCTTTCATGCTCTCGCAGACGACGGAGGTCTTGTAGGGTTCGGTGAGGTCTTGCCGTTCCCTGATCTTTGAGAGAAAGACGAAACGGGTCTCGTTGTCATCGTGGTCTTCGATGCTGTCTCTCAGAATGATGCATCCGTGCTCCTCGGCGGCGATGGCCGTACCGATGGCGGCCCACGGCTCGGAGCTGCTCGCCACGGTCTCGACCGCGATCGAGGTGGAGTTGGCCGCCTCGACGTGGACGCCGGGCAGATGCCTTCGCAGCCACACACGGCACTGGGCCACGGCGTGCGGGTGAGACACTACCCTGGTGACCTCTTCCAGGCGCACCTCGGGTCTGGTGATGAGCCGGTGTCTTATGGGATGGCGGACCTCCCGCACCACTTGGAGCCCGTGGTCTTCGCGGGCGAGATAGTCGACGGTGATAGAAACCGAACCCTCGATGGAGTTCTCGATGGGCACGAGGGCGCACTCGACCACGTCGTCTTTGACGCCTTGGATGGTGTCGGCGATAGAGGCGAAGGGCACCAGCTGGGGAGGCTGCCGGCCTTCGGCCGGCTGTCGGAGGAGCGTGGAGCCCAGCGCCTCCTCGGTGAAGGTTCCGTGAGGCCCCAGGAAACCGATGCTCTGTGCCGAGAACACGACGAGGTCGTGCTCCTTGGATGTGGGCCAGTCGAGGAAACCCATGTCACGGCCGCAGCTCACTGCATCCCACCCCTCATCGGACTCTGCTTCTCATCGGACTTCCCGAACCCTGAGCTCCTTGGTGTCTTCATCTGCCGCATAGCCGACGGGGCCGATCGGGTAATCGGCCGTATCCTCGATTCCCTGGACGGCTTCGGGGCTCGGGCGCTCGATGCTTGGCCAACCCAGAGTGGAGGCGGCCGGGGGAAGAGCATCGAGCGGAGGAAGACCCCGGCGTCTGCGTTGCCGGTTCTCTCTCTCCAGCTCCTTGGCCTCCTCGTCGGCGGTCTCCAGGGAGGGTGTGTCCTGATCGTCGCGCCGGCCCTGCTGCCGGGGGCGAACCGTGAAGGGGGCATTGCCCTTGGAACGAGCCTGCTCGACGGCTTCCAACTCCTCAGGGGCCAGAGCCACGTCTGGCTGACCCTCGCGGAGCACCTTCACGTAGATGCGGGCGAATTCTCGACTCACCACCGTGGTGATGACGACGCCGTCGTCCAGTGCGTCGAGGAGGGCGACCGCGCTGCTCTGCCTACCGCCCAGATCGTGATAGGCATCGAAGCGCACCACACCGATGCGGGAGACGCAGCGGTCGATGCGCACCTCGTGGTCTCTCGCCTCGACGGTGAGACGCTCGAGGGCCTCCCGTAAATGGTTCTGCTTCTCATCGAGCGAGGACACATACGCGACGACGTCGGTGGAGCCGCGGCTGCCGAGGATCACGTGCTGGTCGCGTTGCAGCTTCTTGAGGCGGCGGTGAAGGAGGAAGATGATGATCAGTGAGGCGATGGCCAGCCCGGTGCCGGTCACCCCAATTACTTGCAGAACTTCAGAGATTCCCACAATACAGTTCCGATTCCCTCGATGGTGTCGTCACGCTCCGGCTGAAGGTGAGATGGTATCAGAGCGTGAAGATGACGTTGGTCTCGATTCGGTTGTTGTCGAGATTCTTCTCACCGGGGACCGGGCCCACCTCCACCATGAGGTGCGCTTTCTCGCCGTAGTCGGTCGGGCTGATGCCGTCGAACCGGATCTGGAGCTCTTCCTTGGGTTTGATCTCGGGAACCTTGACCGTGCGAATCTGAGGCTGGGTGTCGTTGGCGGCGGTCAACTGGATGGTGACCGGTACGTCCTTCTCCACCATGTTGCCCTGGTTCTCAATGGTGGCGATGAAGTGCAGCTGATCGGTGGAGGGTAGGTTGAAGGTGTTGCCTGGTGTGAGATCGGTTTCGGAAGGCATGGCCACCACCTGCACCATCGCAAGGCCGTGGATGGTCTGCAGGTTGTCGGAACTCTTGAACGCGGTCAGCATCTCTTTGACGTTGCCCACCGTGGCCAACTCCGGCGTGTCGACGAACCTGCTCGACACCACGTTCACCTCGGGTATCTGCTTCTCCTTGAGCACCGAGGCTGCTCGGCTGGAGAAGAACTCGTCGTAAGCCACGTCGGAAAGGATGAGCAGTTGCATCGCCCGCGTCACCTGTTGCGAGGGTACCTCGATATCCTGAGCGTCGAGCGCGTTCATGATTGCCGGCTTCAGATTCTCGAGACCGCGGGAACGGAGCTGTAGTATGGCGACGAACCACTGGTGGGCCTCTTTGAGGTCCTTGGGTGCGGCGACCGCCATCGCCTCCTCCGTGAGCACGGTGCACGTCTGCTGATACTGATCGAGCTTGGTCTGGACGTCTTTCCGGGTGGCGTCGCCCGGCTCGAGCAGGAGGGTGGAGAGCTTCTTGCCCTCCGCATCCGAGAGCTTGATGATGTCGGAGACATCGGCGACGTAGGCCTGGTAGGCGGCCACCTCGCGGGAGTGTACCCACGACCTTATCAAGAGCGCGCCCACCACTACGACGGCCACGATGATCGCGAGCAGAATGCCCAAGCGCAACAGCGACTTCCTGGAGGCCGAGCGGGAGGTTCTCTTCTTCTCTTGGCCGGCAAGCTCCGTGAAGGGCTCGCCTCTCATGGGATCAGGCATAGGCGATAAGGTCGATCAGAGTACGGTCAAACCCTTGGATTGCTGATGGGCGAGGGGGGACTTGAACCCCCACGAGCGTAAGCTCACTAGACCCTGAACCTAGCGCGTCTGCCAATTCCGCCACTCGCCCGCAATGTTGGGGGATTCAACCGGTCTCGGAGACCCCGAATCGAGTCGGCTACGAAGTATAACAACAAGTATACATGTCAACAACGCGGTCGGGAGCGGCAACCTCACGCGGGAGGGGTGGCCTCACGCCCGGCGTATACTGAAAGGCAGTATGGACGATCGGCCCCTTCTCCACGATCGCTACCGTGTGGTTCGCCGCCTCGGGAGGGGGGCGTTCGCCACCGTATACCTTGCGGACGACCTCCGCATGGATCGTCCCGTCGCCATCAAGGTGGTGGAGGATTCCATCGACCTCGACGGGAGAGCGCTGCGTGAGGCGAGGGCGGCCGCCAAGCTCGACCATCCCCACATAGTCACCGTGCACGAGGTGGTGCGCGAAGAGGGCCGCACGCTTCTCTTCACCGAGTACGTGGAGGGCCACACACTCAGGCAGCTGTACGCCAAGCGGCGCCTCTCGCATAGAGAGATCGTCCAGGCGGGCATCCAGGTGGCCCGGGCACTCGAGCACGCCCACAAGCGAGGCGTCGTTCATCGCGACATCAAGCCGGAGAATATCATGCTCGTGGAGAGCGACGACGTCGATGTGCGCATCATGGATTTCGGGGTGGCTCGGCTGGAAGACCAGCGTTCCATCACCCGAGAGGGCGACTTGGTGGGGACACTGGCCTACATGGCGCCCGAACAGCTCGCGGGCGGGGAGGCGGGCCCGCGAGCCGATGTCTATGCCCTCGCGGTGACACTGTACGAGGGGCTCGCCGGTGAGAACCCGGCGCGGGGCAAGTCGTTGGCCGAGTTGCTGAAGCCGGGTTTCACGCCGGCCACTGGGAGACTGGCGGAGAGTAGTGACCTGCCTGCGTCTCTGGCCGGGGCGCTCTCCGGGGCCCTCGCGCCGGAGCAGGAACGGCGGGCCGATGCGCACGCCTTCCGCCGGTCGCTCGAGGCGGCCCTTCGGCAGATGCCAGAGCCAGAAGTGAAACCGGGCCTGCTGGAGCGTGCCGAGGGAGGCCTACTCGGGGGCCTGCGGAGCGCCCGTTCCCGCTTCGTAACGGAGCACCTCGTCTCGGGTGTGCTCGTGTTCCTCACTCTTGCCCTGGTGGTCTTCCGTGTTCCCTTCTATCCTTTCGACGCGCGCATCCCCTTGGTGGCCGCCGTATCCTTTCTCGCGCTTCTGTGGCCTTTCGTAGGTGGTTTGGCCGCCTTCGCGGCCATCGCGGCTCCCATCTTCGGTTTCGGCACCGGTTGGGGGTGGCTTTATCTGTTGTGTTGCCTGCCTGTGTATGGGCTGCTGGCGTGGAGAAAGAAGGCCTGGGCGGCCTACTTCCCCATCCTCTTCGTGGTGTTCGGAGCATTGAGCGCCTCCTTCGGGCCCCTTCCCGCGGGTGTGGGTCTCATGCTCCCGCTGCTTGCAGGCATGGCATTGGGCTGGTGGGGAGCCTTCGCGGGACTCTTCGGCGGTCTGGGGATTGCCCTCGCTGCGGGGTTTCAAGGCTGGGAGACATTGCCCTTCGCCTTCACTCAGGGCGGCGAAGCGGTACTCGCCGCCACGCTGGGTGAGGGGTCGCTGGTAGCGGTGGCCAAGGCCTTTGCCCGGTTTCTCGATGCCCGCCTCGAGCTGGCCCTCCAAGCGGCGGTACTCGCCGTACTGAGCCTTCCGGTCGCGCGTCTCATGCGGAGTGATCTGGCGTGGCGGCTGTGGACGGCGGCGGGATACCTGGTGGCGCTGATGGCCGCCCTTGTGCTTCTTCCGGGGTTGGTGGTGGGGCATCCGGCCGCAGTCGGGCCTTTGGTCTTGGCCTTTGTGGCCTGCGCTATAATTACCTTTCTGCTGGCGGTGGTGCTTCCTGGTCGCGGCCCAGCGGGCAGCAGCGGGAGTGGCAATGGGTCTGGCACGGAAGACTGAATCCCGTATCGATCGGGCGTTTCAAGGGTTGTTTCGTCGAAAGACACGCGTTCACGTAAGGCCGATGGAGCTTGCCTGGAAGCTCGCGAAAGAAATGGAGGAGCACCGGGCAAAGGTCGGCTCACGTCTGTACGTGCCTCACCGGTACGGCGTGTATCTGTGCCCGGAGGATGCCGATTACTACCAGGGCCAGGAGGACGTTCTCCTCGAGCAGCTGCGCAGCCACCTGCTGGGCCACGCCCGCAAGGAGGGTTATTCGCTGACGGCGGCACCGGAGATATCCTTCCACGTCGACGAAGACCTCAGAATGGGCCAGTTCGGCATCGCCACCGAGCCCGTGGACCTGCGAGAGCCGCGGCAGCCGCCCACTCCGGCACCCGCCGCCCTCACCCCTTCCGCTGGAGCTGCGGCGGGGCCACCGTATGCCGGCCCGAAGCGTGGCTCGCATGCGGTCGTGCCGGAGGTCCCGCCGGTGGTGCTTCGCTACGAAGGCATGTCGGTGCGTTTCGAACAGGCCAAGATCACCGTGGGCAGGGGTAAAGAGATGGACGTGAGGCTGTCCGATCCCAACGTTTCACGCCGTCACGCCGTCATCTTCTGGGATCGGGGGCGGCTCTTCGTCAAAGACCTCGGCTCGACCAACGGCACACTGTTGAACGGGCATGCGGTGGAGCATAGTCTGGTGAGGAGCGGCGACGTGGTCACGGCGGGGGCTACGCCCATCGCCGTGGAGACGGGTTGATGGTTCAGCTCGTCCTCCTGGCGGCCAAGTTCCTGTTTCTTCTCGTCCTCTATCTGTTCGTCTTCATGGTTGTTCGCGCCATTTCGCGCGACATACGCCACGTGTCGCTGGCGGCGGCTCCTCCGCCTGACCCGGTGGGCTGGGGTGGACCGGCCGGGTTGCCGTCGCCGGTTGAAGGGGGGCACAGAGCCTGGGTCCTCTCTGTCCGGGAGAGTCCTATGCTGGAGGTGGGGAGAGCGCTCAACCTACCGGTGGGAAGCCGTCTCGTCATCGGCAGGGCTCCCGACGCCGGCCTGCAGCTGCTCGATACGTTCGTCTCGAGCCGGCACGCGGTGGTCGATTCCACTCCCGACGGGCTGGTGGTGGAGGACTTGGGGAGCACCAACGGTACCCTGGTGCGCGGAGAGCCCCTTACCGGCCCCGTGTTGGTGGGGGACGGCGACCAGGTGGCGATCGGTGACACCGTGTTTGTGGTGGAGGCGCGCTGATGCGGCTCGACTACGCGGCGGCAAGTGATGTCGGGCTCGTGCGCAAGG
>Ga0334885_1000739_pt1 | contig 51128 bp, 41 predicted proteins | sample GraSluR1_MG_8_FD_207233 | JGI IMG/M metagenome (GOLD analysis project Ga0334885, IMG submission 207233) | Sludge microbial communities from methane-producing bioreactor in Wageningen University, Netherlands - Granular Sludge_31_05-R1 | ecosystem: Engineered > Bioreactor > Anaerobic >...
CCGAAAACTTTTTTTATGAATCTGATAATCTGTTTCATGGTTGTTGCTACAAATTCAACCATGAGCTCCTCCTATGTGCTTTTTTTCGAGTACTTGGGAGGAGTCATTTTTCTATCGGAGATACTGTTTAGTATAGTATTTTAGCTACTAACACTTCATATCAAGATTATTTGTTTTTATTGTTTTGTAAAGGCTTATTTATGTTTCCAGTTGTGAATTACTTTTTCCCAACTCTCAAATGTTCCGGTGTCAAACCAAAGCGCACTGCAGGAGTATCCATAAAGCTTTTCTAACTGTGCAATTTTTGGAAATAGTTCCCTTTCAAGAGAAAATGAGTTATGTGAAGGCAAAATATTAAATATATCGGGGCTAAATACATAATATCCTGCATTTGCAAGACTTGATGGAGCGTTTTTTGGTGATGGCTTTTCTACGAATTGTGTAATTCTTTTGTCTTTAAGCTCAACAATTCCAAATTTTGAAACATCTTCTACTTGTGTTAGTGCAATTGATGCAAGCGCATTGTTATTTTTATGAAATTCTAAAAAATCTTTTAGGTTTAAATCAAAAAGATTATCTCCATTTAAGACGAAGAAATCCTCAGATAGCTCTTGTTTATTTATCAGGTGCATCCAGCCACCCGTTCCAAGAGGTTGGGTTTCTACTATGTACTTTATTTTTATTCCAAATCGTGAACCATCTTCAAAATAATGTTTTATTTTTTCATGCATATATCCTATTGAAAGATAAACTTCTCTAACATCTGCTTTAAGAAGTATGTTTATTACGTGTTCGGTTAGTGTTTTTCCATTGATTGGTATTAAGGGTTTTGGGATTTCTAGTGTGACGGGTCTAAGTCTTGTCCCAAGTCCACCTGCTAAAATTATTGCTTTCATTATGACAATTATTTTTCATGGGATATATAAGCTTTTTGGGAAAATAAAGGAATATTTTATTCAAATAAAAACTTTTATGATAAGTATTTTTATATATTGATTATGATGAAATAGTTTATTGAATATTAAGGGGGAATAATTTGTTTAATATAAATCATTTATCTAATATCAATCCTGAAAAGATATACAATGTATGAAAATAAGATAATAGCTGATGGAATAAAGTTATGAGAGATTAAAGATGAATATGTGTTATGTTAACTATATGTTTTGTGTTGATGGATATATATAGTTTTGTTGGATCTAAAAGCATTAGTATCTTTGTTGATTAAATATTTTAGGTTGTTGAATTGCGAGTATGAAAAAAAATGAATAATACAAAGCAAATGAATAATACTGAGTATAAATTAATTAATGATTTGTTTAAGAGATTTATTGAAAATCCTTACTATGAAATCATTAGTGAAAGAGATTTGTCTATCGTATCAGATTATGGGCGAATACAAAAATTTTTGGATAGCTTTAAGGCTTGGGTTGAGCCGATTAAAGATATTACATCATTAGATTTCCTTATTAGGAAGTTTAAGGGGGAACATGATTACAAAACTAATGAATATGCTGAGTTTAGGAACGCTGATTCCATAACAGATTGTATTTCGCTAGAAAAAGAAGAATCTGAAGAATTACAGGATCATGATTCAATAGATTATTATGATTTAGGAAAAGTTAAATACTTTGTTGCACTTAAGACAGAATATATTGATCCAATTCACTTTGAAAAGAAAGAAGAAAGTGTTGGATTTATACTTGTTAATGAGGTTGATAGAGGACTTGAAATCAGTGCGATATTTCTTGAAGATGAGTTTAGAGGAAAAAGATATAAGAATAAATCATATTCAGATATGCTTATGGAAGAAGCATTAAAAGGAATTTTGGATGATGATGGAACTAATTGTAAACAAATTTCTGCTTATGTTCAAAAGGGAAATAAGGGACCAAAACACCTATTACAAAAATATAGATTTCTTAAAGAGCCAAGCGATAGGGAAGGCTACATGAAGTATGTTTTGGAATTGGAAAAATAACGTAACATATGATATGTATAGTTTCTAATTTTATTAAAGTTATATTAATATTTTTAAATAGATAATAGTTTCTAGTCTTTACGAGGTGATTATTTATGAAAAATTTTGGAGTGGTAAACACAATTTTGATTGTGCTTTTGATTGGAATGGTTTTTGCTATGCTCATTACAGGAAACAATGTGCAGGATAATTCCAAGGATTTAGAGGTAAGTAAAACTATTCAAAGAGAAGTGGCACCAGACAAGGTGAGGGTAGTAATTGCAATATCAAGTCTTGGCAAGGAGATTGAGAGTGCAATGGATGAAAATACTGAGATTAATAACAGGATTACTGAGTTTTTTTCTAAGGATTCAAGTTATACTATTGAAACTAGAAACTTTCAGATAAGAGAAAGGAATAAATGGGATTCGGATAATGAAGAGTACATTAATACAGGTTATGAGGTTTATAATACGATTGAGATAACAACAAAGGAATTAAGTCTTGCAGGAGAGATTTTATCTAATGCTGTGAAGCTGGGTGCTAATAGGATAGAAAATCTAGAGTATAGCCTTTCAAAGGAGGCAACACAAGCACTTGAGATTGAACTTGTAGAACAAGGAGTAGTAAAGGCTAAAGAGGATGCAAATAGACTAGCAGAACTTATGGGTAAAAAGATTAAGAGTGTGAAAAACATTTACACAAGCGAAGCGTATTATCCAATCTATAATAGAAATTATTATGAGTTAAGTTCTGCAAAGGGTGAATCCATGCTTCCTGTGCTATCTCCAGAGATGCAGACTGTTACTATGAATGTTAGGGTTGTTTTTGAGACAAAATAAGACTCTTTTTTCAAAGATAAATTTTTTATTTTTTTATTTTTGTTTTGAATTCTTTTGGAACTTTCTTTTTGAAAAAAAGACCTTTAAGTATCCAAATGTATATCTTCATTATTGGGGGATAGCACATTACTGTCTTTGTTGATTTGCGATGCTTTTTGATATAACCTATTATATCGTTTTCATCAAAATCTTTGGATTTTGGGATTAGTGAAGAGAATGTGTTGAAGTAATTGGATTTTATGTGAGAATCTGTGTTTGCAATTACAGGGATTTGAAGATTGTTAGCTATCTTTTTGGTTTTTGAGTTTATGATATACCCAAATGGTAGAGGAAACGAGCCATTTAGTTCTACAAAATCTAATTGATGACTGTATTTTTTTAGATTGCAAAAACCCATGCCCCTTTGGTTTGGTGAGAATGGATGGCAAGCTATTATTAAGACATTTTCTTTTTGGTATTTTTTGAAGTAGTAATCAAGGTTTTGATAGGCTTTTGGCATTTTGTTAAGGCCAACTACTCCAAGATGAATTTTTTGATTTTTGTTTATTGCAGAGATTTCAACGCCTTTAAGTAGATAGAGAACGTGTGCTTTTGGATTTTTTTTGTTGTATATTTTTATAGTGTAATAATTTAATTTCTTTAGGTTAAGTGAGGATAATTTTTCACCTTTTTTAATTAGTGACTCAAGATAATCAAAGGGAAGATTTGGGTTGATAAATAATTTTGGCTCAAGATGGTCAGTTATTGAGTAGAATGTGTATTTGTTTTTGTAGGCGCCTAAAATTATTTCTTTGGGTTTTAATTCTCCATCATAATATGAATGAGAATGAAGTGATGCGAGGTAATAATTTTTTAATAAGTTTGATTTTTCTCCTAAAAAGTTTTTCTGATTAATATGGAGTATTATTTGAGTAAGAGAAATATATGAAAATATGAGCAAAAAAAAGGCACCAAATATTTGAATTAATAAATTCATTAAATATTCCATGAGCATTAAAACTGAGCTATTTATTTAAAAGCCTTTCTAAAGAATTTTACATTAATTTTACTGTAGAAATAGATTATATGAGTTTGGTATCTGTTTTCAGATATTTGAATCCTTTCAGATTAATCTAAGAAATAGTTATCTTTGAAAGTAACAAGAGAATTTTTAAAAGAATTTAGAAGAATAAAAAGAAGAATAAAAAAAATAAAAATATATAAAAAATTTAAAGTCTTCGTTTTTTTGTCTTTACTTTGCCTTTTCCAAGAATAACTGTTGCACCTATTAAAACAAATATCCCTGCTATTAGTAGTATTAGTGGCCAAGCATTGGTTTTTGAACCTTCCACATTTTCTCCTACTGCAAGACCTGTTATTGCGCTTGGTGGATTTTTGTTTTCTTCTTCATCAGTGCCTGCTTGTTCAGCCGATTCTTCTTCTCTTTGGACTGGTTGTGAGGGCTCTTGAGGAATTGGGGTTACAGTAGTTTGTGTGGTTTGAGTTGTTGGTTCTATTGTGCAAGTGTTTGATTCACTAGGCTTTTCTTCAAGTGCAATACATCTTGGCTCTTCTTTTTCACATGTTCTTGTTTGAATGCCATTCTCACAAACTGACCATTGAGTGCAAACCCATGAGGTTTCACAATAATCAGTACCACCACCACTAGTTCTTCTTCTTCCAGAAGACTGCTTTTGTGATTCAAATATTCCAAATAGGCTCATGTGATTAAGTTTTGCCCACACATAGTTTTCAGCAGTATTAACTCCTGTATCTTTTAGTGATTCCCATGCTCCCTTGTTTTCATTGTAATACTCGAGTAATAATAAGTCTTCTGTTAATCCTGAAGCTTTTAATTCTGAATCGGTGTAATATACCTTTAGAGTGTAGTCATCATAAGTATATTCTTCTTCTGGAAGCAAATTCAAATCAACGTATTTATTAAAGGCCTTATCTGTTGGATGAGTTTTTTGGAAGTGGTTGTAGTATTTTACTTCAAGTTTTGGGTCATCGCTACAGCATTCAATTGATTCTAACCCACTAAATTCTACCACTAATCCATAATCTTCTTTTACACCCGCAATACCATTTTCCCATACTTCGATTTGTGCGTATCCTTGCTGGCCTTTATCTCCATCTAAGTCAAAGTCATTACCTAATACAGAGATTACACAATTGTCTGCGGTGATTTTTCCACCTAATGGAACAATTGCACCGTTTCCTAAATCAATGTTGTTGTCTTTGCATAATACATTGGTTTTTATTTTCCAGAATGTAAAACATGGATGTTCATCATAGATTCCATAATTTCCGTTGTTTTCAAAGTTGCCATCTGTTAGATAAGCATATGAGCTGTAGTCTACGTAAAGACCTGTTGTTGAGCCTCCCATGCAGTGATTATCTTTAAAGTTTGTATCTGTAATCTCTGCAACTGAGTTTGATTCAAGTCTTATTCCTTCGCAGTTGTTCTCAACCTCGTTTCCGGAAATGATTATCCCTTCAGAGTTTTCCGTTAAAACTATTCCATAGTCATTGTTAGTGAATACGCTGTCTTTTATTGTGCTGTGGGTTACTTTTTTAAGATGTATACCTGAGAAATTAGGGATTGTTCTTCCATTTGAATCAAAGGTATTCATTTCAAAAAGGTTGTTTTCAGAGTTCTCAACATAAAGGCCTGTTTCAAAGCTGTTAATGTTACAGTTTCTGATTGTTATACCTGAATAATCCTTTCCATAGATTCCGATTCCTCTGCCTGTTGTACCTGTGATATCATAACCATTGCAATCAATTGTTATGTCATCATCTGCAATTACTAAGGCATTTCCATCACAGTATAGGTTTTCTTCAAGTGTTAAGTCACCGACTACGAAATCTCCACATTCACAGGTGTTTCCAAATTCTCCTCCACATCTTGATAGGATTCTTATGTCAACTTTATCTGACACTAAATCTTGGGGTTGATAAGTCCAGTTGTATAATACGAAGAACTTCCAAAGTGAGTTTTGTGCACCTGTTGAAACTACGTTCCATGAAAGGTCACATACTTCTCCAGCCTTCATATTGCTTAGGCATTCAAATCCTTCATCTACCCCTCCTAAGATTGGGTTTTGGTCTGTTGTGTAGAAAGGAGTTCCGGAATTCATTGGGATTATTCCTTTTCCACCACCTGCAACCCATCTGATTACATTTAGGAAGTATCTGCTTGTGTCTTCGTTTATATCATAATAGGTAGCAACTCCAGAATAGGTTCTTCCAAGGCCAAATTCGTTAACCATTGGGTTTTGCTGATTATATGCTCCTGTCCCAATTTTTGTTCCTGTTCCAATGCAATGGTCGCCTAACTCACTGTCATATAATGAGTTTGCAGAATATCCTACTGATGAGGATTCTATTCCTTCCCAAATTGGATGGTCTGCATATTTTGTTATGATTCCGCTACCTGCGTTATCAGACATCTCGATATTTGGACAGTTGTTATATCCAAACAAATCGTAGATGTTATACCAAATAGGTGTTGATGTTCCCTCTTCAAAGCTATCACCGTTGCTTTCAAGTATTGCCCCACCACCATTTGCAACCCAATCTCTTAGGTCTTGGGTGTTTATGTACCCTGGGCTATATCCCCCTTGTGATCTTGCCCTTCCTACATAAAGCACATCATAGTCCTTTAGTACATCTGCATCAACTACATTTGAATTGCACCAGTAGGTATATTCAATTCCGTTGTTCTCCAAATAGGTATAAGGCAATTTAATGTATTGACCTTTGCAACTTGCACCATCAGGTCCAACTGAATTAGGATTATAGATTAGCATCCTTATCTTTGAGTAATCTAATGCTACATTAACTTCACCACATACTCCTGCGATACATTTGACTTTTACATCAAAATAAAATTCTTCGTTTCTATCAACTATTGTGTAATCTGTTGGTGAGATTAACTCAATTTCAATATAACCCTCATCACAGGCGTCACCGATTCCATCGCCATCGTAATCGTTTTGGTCTGGGTTTGCGACAAGTGGGCAGTTATCGCATGCATCCCCTATTCCATCACCATCTTCATCGTTTTGGTCAGGGTTTGCAACAAGTGGGCAGTTATCGCAGGCGTCACCGATTCCATCACCATCTTCATCGTTTTGGTCAGGGTTTGCAACAAGTGGGCAGTTATCGCAGGCGTCACCGATTCCATCGCCATCGTAATCGTTTTGGTCAGGGTTTGCAACAAGTGGGCAGTTATCGCATGCATCGCCTATTCCATCACCATCTTCATCGTTTTGGTCAGGATTTGCAACAAGTGGGCAGTTATCGCAGGCGTCACCGATTCCATCACCATCGTAATCGTTTTGGTCAGGGTTTGCAACAAGTAGGCAGTTATCGCAGGCGTCACCGATTCCATCACCATCGTAATCGTTTTGGTCAGGGTTTGCAACAAGTGGGCAGTTATCGCAGGCGTCACCGATTCCATCACCATCTTCATCGTTTTGGTCAGGGTTTGCAACAAGTGGGCAGTTATCGCAGGCGTCACCGAATCCATCACCGTCATCATCGTCATCACAGGTGTCACCGATTCCATCGCCATCGTAATCGTTTTGGTCTGGGTTTGCGACAAGTGGGCAGTTATCGCATGCATCCCCTATTCCATCACCATCTTCATCTTCTTGTAAAGGGTTTGGAACTAAAGGACAATTATCATCGATATCAATTATTCCGTCCCTGTCCTTGTCAAAGTCTTGCCATTGAAGATATGGATAGCCTCCGTTAAGCCTAGGGTCAATCGCCCAGATGTCGGTAAAATCCCATCCATCAAAGTTTGATTGGACTTTCATCTCATCATCAGTTAATCCGTTTTCATCAATGCAGTTTGATCCAAGGGTTCCACACATGTTTAATTTATCAGAGGTATCAATATTCCAATAGGAATTTTGTTGATCGCCTCCTGAATATTGCCAACCTATTAAACCACCATTGGCGTTATCACCAATAACCTGTACGTTTGAATAAGAGTTAGAAATCAGGGTGTTTTCGTTTAATCCAACTAACCCACCACTTTGTGAAGGTGCACTCATTGTTCCTAGGGCATAACAGTTTTTAATTTGGGTGATTTCCCATTGTCCATATGAATGACCAGCAATCATACCAACGTAGTTAGGACCAGTTAGATGAATATCGACAAAACATTCTGATACTTTTCCAGAGTTTGCTCCTACAATTCCTCCACATTGTTGATTTCCACAATGAACTTCTCCGGTAATTGCACACCTTTCAATTAATCCAGAATTGTAATTTGTGATACCACCAACATATCCCAAACCTCTGACGTATGCATTCTCAAATACTATATTTTTCAGAACCCCTGATGAGCCTATTGTAGAGAATATTCCTCTGGCCTCACCATAATTCATATAAAGGTCTTTTATCATAAAACCTTTTCCATCTAAAACCCCATTGAAACTATTGTGTTGTCCTATTGTTTTAAATCCTTGTCCACCGTTCCAGTTTTTGGTATCTGAACAATCTATATCGTTTGCTAATTCATAATGCCAACCTAGATGATCTGAGATTGCTTGGAATTCTTCGCAAGTTGAGATTTGTGCAGGGCTTGAAGGGGATCCAATTCCGTAGTTATTTATAACAATTGTAACGGGGTTTGTTGTTGCTTCATTTAAAGCATTATCAGTCATTATTGCAAAAAGCTTGTATGTTCCATCAGCAATTAGTGTACTATCCAAACTAAAAATAAATGAAGGTGCATAATCATAGCTATGCCATGTTTTTTCGGATAGATCTTTACATCCAACTAAAACATCTGGTGAATCTACACCATATTTTACACAGACATTGTTGATATAAGAACCATAGTCTTGGGTATTTACATAAAAAGATACTTCACCTCTTACTTCACCATCAACTGAAGGGTCTTCGACATTACCAGTTGGAGCAGTAGTATCCACAATGAAGGTATTTTCAGAACTTAAGCCAGTGTTTTCATCAGAATCCATGCAAGATACAAAAAGAGAATAGGTATCATCTTCTGTGAATACATAGTTGGTTGTTGCTTCAATACCATTTTGTGCTAAAACATTTCCACCGGGTTGGCCATTTACATATAATTCGCAATCTATTGTTGCATCAAAATCATCAGTGTAAGTAAAGCTAACCGGCACAGTTAATGTATCATATATATCTCCTTGAAGTGGAGAGCTTAGAGTAACTACTGGCTCTTCAGGTTCAATCATTATTGCTAAGGTATGTTCTGGAAACATACTCAATAGAAACATAGCGGTTATCATAAAAACTAAAATTTTAGATATGTATTTATATTCATTTTTTCCCATGTATTTCCCCCCATTAGGTTTAACAATAAATTTTAAAAAAGTAAAAAAATTCTAAACAAAAATAAGTTGTATTTGCGTGAAGGCGTATTAATATTTATAAAGATATCGAAAAAGAATGGTGGTTTTACAAATAGTAATGGGTCCACTTTTTTAGAAATATGTATTTGTGTTATAGAATGGTTGTATTAGATTAAGAATGAAAAAATCAACAACCTCGCCCTAAAGGGCGAGGTATGTTTGTAATATAAAAGCATGTGTTGTATTAAAGCGAGGTTGTTGATTTCATGAAATCCAGCATCACTTCGCATACTTTGGTCTTTCAAGCCAAAGTGAGAATAGACGGATTCATCCAAGGATTAACCTCGACTATCCTAAAGATACCTCGGCATTTATGCCGAGGTTTTTCATTACAAAAAAGCGTACCAAGTTCTTGTGTTTAAACACGAGGTATCCTTTTCTATAAGTGGAAATATATTAGAAATAGAAGTGAATATTGTTTAAGTGACTGTCTTTTAAATGATGGATATTGAATAAAAACATATTAAATAAATAGAGAAAGAGAGGTAAACACATATAGTATATAACAGGGAGATAAAAACAAAAAGTAATATATACAATAAGTTTAATTAAGTTTATTAATGGTTGAACGCGACGATTCTAAAAGGCATCTTTTCTTTGCGGTTATAGCTATTAGTTTTGGTTTTTTAAATTTTATTACCGTGGGGGATACCTTTCAGCATGGGATTACTTTTTTTTTGCTTGGATGTTTAGGAGTAATTATAAGCCTTCTGGGGATGTTTTCAGGTGTTTTATTTGTTTTTAAGAGAAATAAAATTGCAACTAAATTTTTTAGAGATTTTTGTGTTATAGGCATTTTGTATGGAATTTTTTTCTCATTGATTGATTCAGGAAATAAGGAGATTTTTTTAGGTTTTATTGCAGTTTGGATATCGCTTTTAATAATTCTTGAGATGAATAAAGATTTGAAGTTTTCAAATGATGTAAATCCTATAGTTAAAAAAGGAAAATATTTTAGATTAGGTTTTTGGTCTTATCTATTTTTTTTAGGGTTATTTGTGATTTTTTGTATGGTTTGGATGGTCAATTGGGAAGAGAAATTAGGATTATACACCCAGCCAAATGGTGCAGGTTTGTCTTATGCTTCGCTTAATGAAGAAAATTCTCATTTTTCTGTAAGTATTGAGGGAGGATTTATTTATCACGTTGAGAAAAGAAGTATTTTTGGTATGGATGAGATTCAAAGAAACAGATATGAGGTGGTTTTAAAGGCTACATCACGGGATTCAAGAATAAATATTAATTCTGATTTAGATTCTGTGGTTTTATTAAATATTCTAAATATGAATTCAAGGGAAGACATTGTTCATCTAAATGGGGAGGAGATTATTTTAAGAAGAGGGGATAGTATCATTAATTTTTGGGATGAGCAGTTGAAAAGAATAACTGATAAAGAGATTAGTGAGAGTGCTTCTTTTGGAAAATTCATTATGATGGAAAAGGGACATTTTTTGGAATTCAAGGTTAAGGGAGGAAAAGAGGTTGAGATAGAGATTTCTCCTCAAAAAAAGAAAAAACCGATTAATTTTTATGTGGTTTCAGATACTCATAGTGGGTATAATATTTTTATGCCTGTTTTAAAAGATATTATTTTTGATGAGCCAGATTTTATTGTGTGGAATGGGGATATTGTTAATAATGGTTATTCTATTGAGTATTTGGTAGCCTCATCAGTTATAGAATCGTTACCCATTCCTGTGTTTACAACGATAGGAAATCATGATATATGGAATGGGGGCGATTTGTTTTATAATATGTATTTTGGTCAGACATATTATTATTTTGATTATAAGGAGATTAGGTTTATTTTTCTTGATTCTTCTAAAGGGGTTATTGGAAACATTCAGTTTGAATGGTTGAAATCAGTGCTTGAGAAAAGCAAGGATAAGAAGATTATAGTTTTTTCACATATATCTCCAATTGATACTATTACAGGTGTTTTTGATAATAATGAGAGAGCCAATAAGGAGATGTCTCATACAATACATCTTAGATCTGAGAGTGATTATATTTTAGGTCTTATGCAAAAGCATAATGTGAGTGCTTTTATTTCGGGACATTCCCATGTTAGAGGAAGAACAGATATTGAAAATACTGCATATATCACTACAGGTGTTTTGGGGGGCAGTATTCTTCCAAGTGAGGATATTAGTTATCTTCAGGTGTTTGAGCGTGAGGACAAGCTCTTTTTTGAACCGGTTTTTTTAGGTAACAATGTTTTAGATGAGAGTTCTTTTAAAGCAAAAACTCAAAGCATAAGGGTTTTTATTATTCCTTTTTTGATTAGTAAGAGTGTTAGGATATCTTTAAGTGTTTTTTTGTTGATTGCTTTATCTTTTTTTATGTATTTTTTTAAAGGTAAGTTTATTTTTGATAACAGTTAATTGTTGTTTTATAGGAGATTTTGAAAAATAGAAATGAAAAATCTTCAGGCATAAATGCTTTGGGGTTCTCACTAAATAGTTCAAGATTGATTTGAGTGACCAAAAAATATTGAATTTGAAAATATTTGAAAAGTAATCTATCTTGTGAAATAGTTTAAGGTTGATTGTATAGTAAATACTTCTTTTCGGAGGTTATTCTTTATTACATAACCCAAAAGAGTAACGTATGCGAATGAACTGGATTTAATCAACAACCTCGCCCTAAAGGGTGAGCTATGTTGGTAATATACAAGCATCAGCTGTATTAAAGCGAGGTTGTTGATTTCATGAATCCGTCATTCGCATACTTTGGTCTTTCAAGCCAAAGTGAGAATAGACGGATTCATCCAAGGATTAACCTCGACTATCCTAAAGATACCTCGGCATTTATGCCGAGGTTTTTCATTACAAAAAAGCGTACCAAGTTCTTGTGTTTAAACACGAGGTATCCTTTTCTATTAATGAAATGCAATAATTGAATAATCTTATATTAGAACTTTGTATATTATATTTTGAGATGGTTTTGTATTTTAAAAGAACTAAAAAGAGAATTAAGTGATTTAATTAGAAGATTTTTTTGTTTTCTTGAAAGGATTAATTTTAAAGGATTGATTTTTTGATTGAGGGATTATTTTTAAAAAGGTTATTTATGAATTCTCTCAAGTTACATAGGATTGTAATTACATAAAGGTATAGATTTTAGTTAATGGGTATAAGATTTATTATGAAGATTTGAGAAAATATATTGGTTCAAAAATAGCAAAATATAATAATTAATGATGTAATCAGCTAGGATATCCTTTAGTTTTTTAAGGTTTGTGTGTTATTTTGTTTGCTGTTTTTGTTATGATGCTTGGAATTAAATGAGAAATTTAAAGGGGATAAAGAATGTTAGATATAAAATTTATTTTGCAAAACAAGGAGATTGTAGCTGAGAGTATTAAAAAGAGGTTTCAGGATTCTAAGCTTGAGCTTTTGGATGAGCTTGATGAGAAATACAATAAGTGGAAGTCTTTAAAAGCTGATGTTGATTCTTTAAGATTTCAAAGGAATAGTGTTTCTGAGGAGATTAACAAGGGAAAGAAAGAGGGTAAGGATGTTTCAGAGTTAATTGATAAGGCGAAGTCAATCCCTAATTTGATTGCTGAAAAAGAGAAGGAATCGGGTGCTTTATGGGAGAGGATTTTAGAGATTCAGTTAAAGATTCCTAATGTTCTTCATGAGAGTGTTCCTATAGGGAAGAATGATAGTGAGAATGTTGAGAGGTGTAGTTTTGGAGAACCTAAGGTGTTTGATTTTGAGGTTAAAAACCATGCTGAGCTTTGTGAGTCTTTAGGGATAGCTGATTTTGATGCTTCGGCAAGGACATCAGGGAATGGATTTTTTTATCTTAAGGGACCTTTGGCTCTTTTGGACCAAGCGCTAATAAGGTATGCAATTGAGTTTTTGTGTAAAAAGGGCTATGTTTTTACCCAGCCACCTTTGATGATAAGAAAAAGGGTTTGTGATGGTGTGCTTGATTTTTCATTTTTTTCTGATATGGTTTATAAGATTGAAGGAGAAGACCTATATATGATAGGGACTAGTGAGCATCCTTTGGTGGGGCAGTTTGTTGATCAGGAGATTCAAAAGGCAAGTCTTCCAATAAAACTTGCAGGTTTAAGTCCTTGTTTTAGGAAAGAAATTGGAAGCCATGGGCTTGATGAAAAAGGGATTTTTAGAACCCATCAATTTAATAAGGTTGAGCAGGTGATTGTGTGTGAACCTGAGGATTCTTATAAGTATTATGATGAGATTTTAAATAATTCAATTGAGCTTTTTAAAGGACTAGAGATTCCTATTAGGGTTTTTGAGTCTTGTTCTGGAGATTTAGGGGATTTAAAGGCAAAGGGTGCAGATATTGAAGCATGGTCCCCAAGGCAAAAGAGATATTTTGAGGTATGTTCTGTTAGTAATCTAACTGATACCCAAGCTAGAAGAACTAACATTAGGATTTTTGATGGCTCAAAGAGATATATTCCACATACTTTGAATAATACTGCTATTGCAACCTCAAGGGCTATGGTTGCTATACTTGAGAATTTCCAAACTAAAAAGGGAACGGTGGTTATTCCAAAGGTTTTGAGAAAGTATATGTTTGGAATGGAAGAGATAACAGGCCCAGATGTTAAGTTTGTGGAGGAAAAATAAAGAGGTGTTAATATGAAGATTTTTTGCACGTTTTGTGGTTACCACTTTGAGAACAGAAAAGAAGAGGTACCAAAGATCTGTCCTTATTGTGGAAGGAATGATACTTTAGAACAAGAGAAGAGTGTTCAAAAGTTTTTAGATGAGTCAAGTGAGGATATTTGATCTTCTATTTCTTTATTTAAAAGAAGTAGCTCATTTTTCTCTCTTTCAAAGAACTTTATTTTTCCTTTTTGCCAATCAAAGATGACTTTTCTTGATGCTCGGTTGATGTCTGGTATTCCACCTGGAAGTAGCATCTTTAGGTTTTCTGCAATTTTGTTTAGGATTTCTTCTTGAGTGTCTGAGGAGGGTTTTAATTTGTAATGGGCAATTATACTTTGAGCGTCGATTTTTATTATGTTCTCAGCACAGGATAAACTATCTTTTATTTTGGTAGGGTCTATACTTCCAAGTATTGCAAGTCTTATTTCATCATCTTTTTTTATCGGAACTACCCCAGGAGAATCGATTATCATTACGTTTGAGTTCATTTTGATGTATTGAATTCCTTTTGTGAAACCACTTATGGGACTAACTCTTGCACTTCTTCTTCCTGAAAGCGAATTAATTATTGAACTTTTTCCAGTGTTAGGATATCCTATTATCCCTATTACTATTGGCTTTCCTTTTGAAAGAGAGGAAAGGTACCGTTTGAGGATTGTTGTTCCAAGCCTTTTTTTTGCGGATAGAAATACTGATGGCTTGAAATCACTTTTTATTTTTTTTAGTTGATTAATTGATGTTAGGTCTGCTTTATTTATGGCAAAGATTAGCTTTTTTCCTTTTGAGAGAATTTGTTGTTCTAAGGTTTCATTTCTTGTAAGGTAAGGAAATCTTGCATCAAGTACTTCACAGATTATGTCTGATAGATTTATTACCTTGTTGGCGAGGTTGTAGTATTTGTTTGATTGCATAATTAGAGAAGATTAGAAAGTGTTATAAATAGGTTTTGTATTTTATGTGTTTGTCTTTTTAGGTAATATGTTTTGTGATTTATCTTTTAATTTGAAGGGTTTAGAATATGGATAGATGCAGATTTTGTGGAAATGAACTTAACGATGAAGGAGTATGCGATTTTTGTGGCGATGGAGTTTTTGAGGATATTGATCTTGATGGCAAAAACGATTTTTTATGAGAAGATTTTTTCTAATGATTTTTAAGGAAATAATTAAAATTTATCCTCTTGATTGTTCGTCCTATCCCAAACCTAAAGGTAAGGGGTATTTACGGACTCGCTGATTGAGAAGAAATTTTAAAATTGAAAATCTCACACTAAAGTTCATGGTATGTTGGTAATATAAAAACATGCACTGTATTAAAGGGAGGTGGTTGATTACTAAAAAGTGTACTAAGTCATCTTGTTGAAACACGAGTTATGCTTTTCTATTAATTAAAAAAAGAAAAAAAATGATTTGATTTCATTAAATCCTCACTCATTTTGCATACTTTGGTCTTTCAAGCCAAAGTAAGAACAGACGGATTCATGCAAGAATTGACCTCAACTATTCATGAGATACTTCAAGATTTATGCTGAGGTTTTTCATTTATTAATCTTCATCTTCGTCGTCAAAGTTGAAATCATCATCTTCATCATCATAAAAGTTAGATTTCATATCTATCTACCTCCTTTGTTTGAATCACAATTAAATGGTTATTTTTGCAAGTGAATGCTTATTTCTTCTTGCAACCACAACCACATCCTTTTTTCTTTTCCTCTTTTTTCTTTTCAGCCATTTATTTCACCCCCTTATCAAACAACCTGAGTTAAGGGTTGTTATATAGATTTGGTGCAGTGTACTTTTATGTATTTAAGTCTTTTGAAAAATGAGGTATAAGGGAAGTAAAAAGAGATTAGAAGAAGATTGTTTTTATATCGTGTTTAGAAAATAAAAAACCTTAATGAAATACCTCGATATAAATGCTTAGAAGATATCTTAGCTAGATAGTTAAAAGATAATAACTTTCTGAATATATTTTTGTTAATTCTTCCTTTGATTCGTCTCTTTAAACGTATGCCTCAAGAAGAAACATCATGAAGGAACATCAAGAAGGGATATCAAGTCCAAAGTGTGCGAAGTGATGCTGGATTTCACGAAATCAGAAATATTTTTATAAAGAGCTACATGTTACCACCTAAGATTTGTGATAAAGGGGTTTTTGATTATGAAGATTTTAGGACTTGATGGATATTCTAGGTTTTATATACATTTTAATGATGTAAAAGACAGTAGGGTTGTTGAATTTATTAAAGGAAAGATTGATGGAATTTACATAGAGAGTATTTTAGAGTACAAGGGAAGAGAGATTTTGTTGGTTGATAGGATTAGTAGGGATAGTGGAAAGAAGTATACGCATCTTTGTGGATATCTAAAAGATGGTAAGTTTAAAAATAAGAGGTTTTTTGGCGTGCCTATTACAATTATAGATCCAATTGAAGATGAAAATATTGCTGGTATAGAGAAGCTATTGTTTGATACAAATTATCCAGGATTTCCTTCAAGCAAGATTTTGATTGATGGATTTTCGGAGGAGGAAATTTTTAAATTTGAGGATTTTAAGATTAGATACGAGCCATATAAATTTGGGATTAAAAGAAATGATATATACCCTTTCTTAGCAAAGCTTACAGGAAAAGCAACCTTAGTAAGGCTGGTTTTGGATGATTAAGGAGAAAGTTTATAATTGTGTGATGATTAAGGTGTAATTAATATGAACAAGTCTGTGCTTTTAGTGGTAATTGCTACGCTTTTTTTTACTGTTGCACAGTTTTTGTATAAGGTTGCTGCGGAGAGTATTGTTTATACGTTCACTGGAGTTTTGTTTAATTATTGGCTTTGGATTGCAATTTTCCTTTATGGGGTAGGTACTTTTTTTTTTATATATGGTATCAAAAATGGAGAGCTATCAAGTCTTTATCCTTTGATTAGTACTTCTTTTATTTGGGTTGCTATTATTTCTTATTTTGTTTTTAATGAGGCTTTTGGTGTTAACAAGTTTTTGGGAATTGGATTGATTATTTGTGGAGCGATTGTGCTTAATTATAAGTTTAATAATAAGGGGTGTAAAAGAGCAAAATGGCAGTAAGTTTGATTGGGATTATTTTAGTGAATATATCGACTTTTATAGGAGGGTTTGGGGCTTTACTTTTTAAGAAGAGCTCTAAGGATTTTAGGCTTAATGTTATTGCAATACTTAAGAATAAGAGTTTCATGCTTGCAATATTTTTGTATCTTATTGCAACGATTCTTACGATTCCAGCGATGAGGGGAAATGATCTTTCAATTATATATCCTATGACTGCTACAAGCTATATTTGGGTTGCAATTTTTTCCAAGGTTTTTTTGAAGGAGAAAATTAAAAAGAATACAGTTATTGGGATTGGGCTTATTATTTTAGGAGTGATTATGCTAACTCTTTGATAGGGTTTAGAAGTTATATTTAGATTCATAATTTTCTATACATACTCCTTTCTCTACTGGAGAAGGTTTTTCTTTTGTAAATGGCTGTTTTTCTTTTGTGGCATTAGACTCTTTTGAAGAAGAGTCTTTTGATATGTCTATTATTTCATTGATTTCAAATACTTTAGAAGGTGAAACATTACCACATTTTATGCAGTTAAAAAAGATTCCAAATTTTCCTTGCATTATTATAAGATAATTTCCACAGATGCATTTCATATCACCAAGTATTGAATTTTTGTGGGTATGACAAACTGGGAGTTTTTGAGAGTTTTTGGTTGTTGCTTCTTTTTTGCAGAAAGGGCATAATGTCCTTTGATATGTTCCATAGCTTTTTTTAAATGATATTTTTACCACCTTTAAAATGGGGTAGCAACGGGGAGTTGAACCCCGGCCTGAAGCTCCACAGGCTTCCATGCTAGCCGTTACACCATTGCCACCAAGAATAGCTATTAGTGGTCATAGGGGGTTATTTAAAGGTTTCTAAAATGAAGTTTTTATTTTAAAGAAGAATAAAGAAGAAGAATTAAAAAATAAAATGTTTAGACGCAAAAACCATCAACACAACCTGTTGGACAAGTACCTAGAAATCTTGTGACATCAAGATATTGTTTTTCTATTGTGCATTGACCTTGTTTACTGCAATATTTTTGGATGTTTAGGTAGTATACATCTTTTCCTACACAAGCAGTATTATATGTAAGGATTGGATCACTACATGAATCACCTGGAGTGCATTCATATACTTCAAAGGATTCTTGGGTATAAGTTGCAAGTCCGGTGAGGGTATTAACTTCATAACTTGTTTTGACAAATCCTATCATTGTGAGAGCTATTATCGCTATAAAGGATGTAATTATGATGAAGTTGAATCCGTTTTCATGGGAGTTATTCTTGAATTGGGGTTTTGTTATCCTCGATTTTGATTGAACAGGAGTTTTAACTGATTTTTTGGCCACACTTGATTTTTTGTTTGGTTTTATTTTTGCTTTAACTTTTGTTTTAACCATTTTTTGACACCTCGTCATTGAGATAAACTTATCAACTAATATACCTTTTTGCTTTACATCTATATAAACTTTTCGTTATTTTGAAGAATTTTGGGGATGTAATTGTATGTATTTTGTATAATGGGTTATTGGATCTATATTTTTTCTATATTGAAAATAAAAACATTTATATATGAGTTGCTCTTAAAAGATTTTAGTATATCAAAAACTATACTGCCCTTGAAAGGAAAATGAAAGCCTAGCGGTTGTCAAGTCCTCAAGGCTTTTTGGAGGAGAGAAAAATGGAGTTTATCGTGAAAAATGCGTTGGATTCAATGGAAGAAAGCCCTGATTTTAATATAAGTGGTCAGGCAAATATAAAGGTGATTGGATGTGGTGGAGCAGGAAATAATATGGTTTCTTGGCTATACAAAAAAGGGATTAAAGGGGCTGAAGTGTTAGCGATCAATACAGATTTGCAACATTTAGATATAACGCAATCTGATAGGAAACTCCTTATTGGTAAGAATGTTACTAAAGGTCTTGGATGTGGTGGCTATCCTAAGGTTGGAAATGAGGCTGCTAATGAGTCTAGTAATGAGATTAAGGAACTTTTGAAAGGAAGCGATATGCTCTTTATTTGTGCAGGGATGGGTGGGGGAACTGGAACTGGTTCTGCACCTTATGTTGCAAAGATTGCAAAGGAGTTAGGCTCTATTGTTATTGGTACAGTCACTATGCCTTTTAATATTGAAAGGGCAAGAATAGATAAGGCTGAGTTTGGTTTGGCTGAACTTAGAAAGAATAGTAATACTGTGATTGTTATAGATAATAACCGGCTTGTACAGATTGCTGGAAATCTTCCAATTCAACAGGCGTTTGCTGTTGCAAATGAACTTGTAGCAACGATGATTAAGGGTATCGTTGAGACTATTGCTTTGCCATCTCTTGTGAATCTTGATTTTGCAGATGTTAAGTCTATTATGAATGGTGGTGGTGTTGCAGCGATTGGAGTTGGAGCATCTGATACTAAAAATAGGGTTGAGGAGGCTGTTAGAGGTGCTTTGTCAAATCCATTACTAGATATTAGTTATGCTGGAGCAACTGGTGCTATTATTCATATACACGGTGGACCTGATTTGACTCTTGAGGAGACTAAGACAATTGGCGAGCTTGTTACAAAGGAGATGGACCCTGATGCAAATGTAATCTGGGGGACTAGGGTTACTGATGATATGAAAGGCAAGGTAGTTGTGATGACTATTGTTACAGGAGTAAAATCACCTTGGATACTTGGAAAAGAGAGTACTAATTCTTATGAAAAAGTTAGAAGAGCACAGGTTTCAAGTGAGCTTGGGATTGATTTGGTTTAATTTTTTTATTTAATTTTTTATTTCTTAAAAAAAAGAGGTGAAAGTCTAATGGCTAAAAAGTCAAAAAAGGTTGAAGAGGTTAATTTTGTAAGGGTTGCAGTGATTGTAGGGATTGTTGCTGTGATTTTGATTGTTGCGATGTTTGTTTCGGTTTCTATTACAGGGAATGTAATAAAGCAAAATAATAATGCATTTGGAAGGTATAATCTGTATACCAAGGAAGAGGTGGATAGGTTAATTAGTTCAGTGTCTGGTGGGTCAAATAATGTTTATGAGCAAATGAGGAATTTGGTTCCAGTAGATGGTAGAAAACATGTAATTAATGGGTCTATAATTGCAAGCTGTGAAAACACTTGTAAATCTGAATTTGGGACAAAATGCGTACTTGCATTGATGGGTTACAATGACCAAAATTCCCAAAACGATCCTTATACTCGTATAAGGTACTATGGTTGTACAGATACAGCTTCAGTGATCTTCACTCAATTATCTTGTTTATGTGAGCCACCAATAGACCCAACAACAGTTTCAAAGTAGGGATAGATTGTTGTTTTGATTGGATAGATTTTTTTATTTTTTTTGTTTTTATCTTTTGTTTTTATCAAGCCAATTTCTTGTTTGCTTGTTTTCTGAATTTATTTATTAAAACAAACTTGAGAAGTTTTTATTCTAATATTTTCCCATCTATTATTCTGCCTTCTAGATTTAGATAAGAGTTATTTATAACGTTTTTAGAAACTGACTTGGGGTCAATATTGATGGTAACAACATACAACTCTTCATTTTTATTAAGATGTTGTAAATTTTCTTTTAATAGTCTATTTTTATCCAATGACAAATAAAAATTTGAGAATAAAACTGACCAATCATCAATGACCAAAGGAATATCTACGATTCCAGAATATGCTATTTGTTTGTCATCAAAGTTAGAAAACGCGTAATTGGGTTTTTTATTTTGTTGTCTAAATGTTTTAAGATTTCTAAAATTACCACAAAAAAAACCTATATTTTATCAAAAGATTTATTTAGTTTTTGGTATAATTAATCTTTTTATGCAAGAAAAAAAAGAAAAGAAACCACAAATTGAAAAGAAAACAGAACCCTTGATGGACAACAAGAGATATCGACTCTCAAAATCGGGGCTTGCAATATTTCTCTCAGGGCTTAAGACCTTTTCAGAGCCGGATTTATATTCTGAACAATATTCAACAGATAGTGAAACTGCTGCATCTGTTCTTTGGAATCTATTTATTTCAGGTCTTATAGAAGGCAAGACTATTGGAGATTTTGGAGCAGGCACAGGCATTTTAGGGATTGGAGCTTTGTTTTTGGGTGCAAAGGAGTGCTATTTTGTTGAAAGAGACGAGAAGGCTATTAAGATCCTTAAGTCAAATTTAAGTTCTTTTGATAAAAGTAAATATACTATTCTTAGCAAAGATGTGGTAACAGTTACTAGAAAGGATTTTAAAGGAGATTTGGAGCTTGTGTTACAAAATCCTCCTTTTGGAACTAAAAAAAAGAATGCTGATAAGGAATTTTTAGGTAAAGCATTTGAGTTGTGCAGTCATGTTGCTTCGTTTCATAAAAGTTCTACTGAAAGATTTGTAAATACTTATTCATCGGATAATTGTTTTTTAATTCAAAAGCGATGGGATTTTTGTTATCCTTTAAAGAGGAGTTTTTTATTTCATAAATCTCGAATAAAATATATTGATGTTTCTTGTTTTTTGTTTGTAAAAGAATGAATAGAGATTTTTTTGTTTTGCTAGTGTACACAAGAAAAAGTGTAAAGCTAATTGCGTATACTATAAACCGGATTAAAACAAAAGTTTTTTAAATTTAAATGGCTAAAGCTTTGTTAATGGATAAGGAAAAGCTTGGAGAATTGAGAGTTTGGGCGCGTTCTAAGTACGATGAAGGTTACACTCCTCAAGAGGTCAAGGATGCTTTAACTCGCAAGGGTTTTTCTGAAAATGATGCTGAACTTGTCATTTCTAGGGGAAAGAGTGTGAAGAAATTTATGTATAATCTACTTATGTTAGGTGGCATCTTGCTGTTTTTAGCGGTTTTAATTCTTCTTTTAAGTAGCATTGGCAGGATTAAGGCTGAAGATACTGATTTAAAGGGTTCTAAGGCGATTGTATTAGATAGTGTTCAATTATCAGATATAGAAGTAATTTCAATTGAGAATTTTACAAAATCAAAATCAGGGAATATGCTTATTTTCACATTTTTGGATGAAACAAATCTGCCTGTAATTGTTACCATTCAGGTTTCAAATAATAATACTCCAAGTGATTTTAGTTCATATTTTTATACTTTAAATCAAGAGATTTATAGTGATTTTTCTATTATTACCACTTGGAGTGATACCAATTTTGATGCTGTGGATTTTGCTTATAGTTTTGAAGGAAGAGAATTTGTGATACTTCAAAGGATTATTAGGGTTAATAGTGATGTTATTGCTCTAAGTCTGAAGTGTGAGAAGGATTTGGTTGATAATTTCAAAGGTTTATTTGATAATAAAGTAAGGGAAGTAATTAAGATTAAGGAATTGTTGATTTCATGAAAATGATTCAAAGATGAATGAGTTTTAGCTAATAACAAGATAAATTTTGACAATTATGACCAAAATAGTTTTTTATTTTATAACAGAAACAATTCTTTAATATATGTATTTTCAATGAAATAGAAAAAAAGGATTTAAAAAAAATAAAATAAATCTTTAAACCCCTGCAAGTTTTTTTAGTTCATTTGCTTTATCGGTTTTTTCCCAAGTAAAATCTGGGTCATCTCTACCAAAATGACCATACGCTGCAGTCTTTTGATAGATTGGTCTTTTCAAGTTTAGCTCTTTTATTATTTTTCCAGGGGATAGTGGAAATACTTTCCTGATTAAATTGACTATCTCATCATCAGCTATCTTTCCGGTTTCAAAGGTATCTACATAAATTCCTACAGGTTCTGGAACACCTATTGAGTAAGCAAGTTGGACCTCACATTTTTTAGCAATTCCTGAAGCTACAATGTTTTTTGCTATGTATCTTGCAGCATAAGCTCCACTTCTATCCACTTTGCTTGGGTCTTTTCCAGAGAAAGCGCCTCCACCATGTCTTCCTACCCCACCATAGGTATCAACGATTATTTTTCTTCCTGTAACCCCTGAGTCTGCTGCGGGACCTCCGATTACAAACCTTCCAGTTGCGTTAATGTGTACCTTAGTTTTTGAGTCCATTAGTTTTCCAATAACTGGTTTAATTACTTTTTCAAGTATATCTGATCGGACCTTGTCTATCTTTGCTTTTTCATGATGTTGGGTTGCAATAACAACTGTTTCAACACGTTTTGGGATTGCATCTTCATACTCAATTGTTACTTGGCTTTTGCCATCTGGTCCCAAGTAAGGAAGTGAACCATCTTTTCTTACCTGAGCAAGTCTCATGGTAAGTTTATGGGCTAAAACAATTGGAAGTGGCATAAGTTCAGGGGTTTCGTCACTTGCGTAACCATACATCATTCCTTGGTCCCCTGCGCCTTGTTCTTGGATTGTTTGTTTTACTACGCCTTGTGCAATGTCTGGAGATTGAGGATGGATTGCTGTTAGAACTGCAGCGCTATCAAAATCAAAGCCCTTTTTCATATCATCATAACCTATTTTATGGATAGTGTCTCTTATGACTTCTTGAACATCTATGTATCCATTACTTGTTACTTCACCTGCTACTAAAGCCATTCCTCTTGTAACTAGTGTTTCTACTGCAACCCTGCTGTTTGGGTCTTTTCTTAAGAGAGCATCTAAGATCCCGTCAGAGATTTGATCGCAAACCTTGTCAGGATGTCCTTCAGTTACACTTTCAGATGTTATTAATCTTCTTGTCATTTTTTATCACCATTCTTTTTGAATTTGATTTTATGAAATCCTCTTTTTTCTAGATTTTAATTTTTTAGATTTTTATACTAAGGTTATTAATTTCTGGGAGTATTTGAGGTGTAAAAATTTTGGATTAATTGTGAAATACTTGGAGGCATTAAAATCTGAAAAGACGTAAGCTCTTTTAGTAGATTGATATCATAGCCTTGCATCTTTAGATTTTGTTGAACTAAGGGACTGTCTTTTGTTATATATGTTTGTTCAACCCCGCATTCTGGTCCGATACATCTTTGTGATTCTATAGGAATATTAGGGTTTGTTAATCTATCTTCTAAAGAATCTAGAGAAACTGTATAGATTGATGTAGTTATGCCCTGATTACCTTTTGAAAGATCAAGTATTGCTAAGATGTATTCTTCTGCAGGATAAGGATTTGTTGGCTCTATTTGTGGATTATAGTTTGGAAGTTGATACTGATTTTTAATTAAATCTATTGCTTTTTGTGAACCAAGAATTAGATTTAAATCTGGGTTTAAATCATAGTCTTTAAGAATTTTATCAGAAAACTCTTTATCAAGTTTAAGAAAATAGTTTGAGTTTGGCTGGTTAGGTTTTTGGGATATGGAAAGTATACCTGATAGGTCCCTTGGAAATATTAGTTGTTGATTGTTTGGAATTTCTGGATTGTAAAGTGTTAAAATTAGCTTTTCATTGAGTCGCTCGTATAAATCTGAAAGTGGAGTTTGTATTTTTTTCATTTAATCACCCATTTAAAAAAGTTTTAAAAAATTTTCAAAAAGTAACTATTATGGTTGGATTATAATTATCTTGTCTTTTAATCTACAAAACTTATAAATCGATATTGTGTACGGACAATGCATGAACAAAAAGTGTGCAAAAATAAGGTGGATAATTCAATCCATTGAGGAGCTAGATTTATATCTATTTTATAAGCATTGTTGTTTAGGGAAATAGATTTAGGAATAAAATCACTATCTTAACAGGCTTAACAGACGTATTTGAAATAGCGTATTTGAAAGATGTGGGAATATTTTTTTGGGGATAAGATTTTTTGCAGTCTAACAAAAAATCAACAACCTCGTCCTAAAGGGCGAGGCATGTTGGTAATATAAGAGCATGCGCTAAATTCAGTGAGGTTGTTGATTAAAAAAAAGAGTACGGAGTCCTCCTGTTGAAACACGAGGTATCCTTTTCTATCAATAATTTTTCTATCAATAATTAAACTTGAAAATAATTATTGTATCTCTAGTAGAGTATCTCGAGTAGCTATGATATTAAAGAAGTATTTATGCTTGAGATTATGCTTGAGATATTATTCATTTTTAAACTAAGAAATAACGCAAACTTTAAAAATGAAGGTTCCTAAATCTTGATTAAAAGTTGTTGATAACACTTATGTAACGCTTATGTCTGGAAAGAGTTATTTTTATTTTTTTGGGGTGTAGATTGGTTTTGATAGCTTTTAGGATTTTATAGGTTTTTTAGTTATAATATGAGGTGATTTTGATAGTAAGAGCTTATAAGAGTGAATTTTCAGAAGAGACAAAAAAGAGTTATACACAATGGTATAAATTTGAGCAGGAGCATGTTAAATCGCTTTTGGAGACTACAAATAAAGGACTTAGTGAGAATGAGGTAAATAAAAGACTTTTAAAATATGGTCCAAATGAGATTAAGTACAAGAAGAAATCTCCATTATTAATTTTTCTATCTCAATTCAATAATCTGCTTACATACATACTTTTATTTACATCTGTTTTGACTATTATAATAGGCGAAGTTGCAGATACGATAGTAATTCTTTTGGTTGTGCTTTTGAATGCGATTATAGGTTTTATTTTGGAAGGAAAAGCAGAGTCTACAATTGATGCTTTAAAAAAGGTGTTAGCTTCAGAATGCATTGTAATTAGGAAAGGGATTAAAAAAAAGATTAATACTAAGATGCTTGTGCCAGGAGATATTGTGCATATTGAGGCAGGAAATAGGGTTCCAGCAGATATTCGAATTTTTGATTGCAAGGAGCTTAGGATTGATGAGTCTATGCTTACAGGGGAATCTGTTCCTCAATCTAAACATAGTGAACCAATTAAAAAGGATGATATTATTGTTTCTGATCAGAAGAACATGGCTTTTAGTGGTTCTTATGTAACTAGTGGAGTGGGTTTAGGGTATGTGGTATTTACTGGGATGAACACTGAGTATGGAAAGATCTCTCAACTTATTAAGGGAGCAGGTAAGATTACCACACCATTGATGAAGAAGATTGCAGTTTTTACAAAGAAATTAATTATATTCATATTGTGTCTTGGAGGCCTAAATCTTTTTTTGTCTATGGCTTTAAGAATGGAATTTAGCTATGCGTTTTTGAGTTCAGTTTCAATTATTGTTGCTGCTATTCCAGAGATGTTGCCAACTATTGTTGTTATTTCTTTGGGAATATCTGCTATGCAGATGGCAAAGAAGAGGGCAATTATTAGAAACCTGCCTGCTGCAGAAACTTTAGGGTCCACAACGGTTATTTGTACTGATAAAACTGGAACATTAACAAAAAACCAGATGACTGTTGTCAAGGTTTTTGCTGGTAAGAGTTATTATAATATTAGTGGAACAGGTTATCAACCTAAAGGAGATTTTTTTGTTGAAGATGAAAATAGCCAAGATCTTAAGAGAGCTGTTAAAAGTAATATTGCACTAGAACTCTCAGAGGGTTTAATTGCGGGATATAACTGCAATGATGCACAGCTTGTTAAAAGCAAGGGAAATTTTCAAATCCTCGGAGATCCTACTGAAGGGGCACTTTTGGTTTCTGCTACAAAGCTTTCATTAAATAAAGAGCTATCAAAGCTTGATGAGATACCTTTTGATTCCAACAACAATTATATGGCTACTTTACACAAAGGAAAAGATTCTTCAATTCTTTATGTTAAGGGTTCTCCTGAGAAGATTTTGGCTTTTTGTAGTAAGTGGATGATTAATTCAAAAAGACATCCAATTGATAGGAAAATCCTTCATTCTAAGGCACATAAAATGGCAAGTGAAGCGTTAAGGGTGTTAGGTGTTGCATATAAGGAATTTCCAAAGAGCAAGAAAGATATCTCAACTCAAGACCTTAAAGATCTTACTTTTTTATGCTTTCAAGGGATGATTGATCCACCACGAGATGAGATTAAAAATGCTGTTATTAATTGCAATAATGCGGGGATTAAGGTTGTGATGATTACAGGGGATCATATTGCGACTGCTGTTGCTATAGCCCGCAATATCGGAATTTTAAAGGATAAAGATCTTTTTGTTTCAGGGGATGAACTTTCTAAGATGAGTGATGACGAGCTTTATGCACAAGTTGATAGGATTTCTGTTTATGCAAGGACAACTCCAGCAGATAAACTTAGGATTACCACACAGCTTCAAAGAAAAGGGCATATTGTTGCGATGACTGGAGATGGTATTAATGATGCACCTGCACTTAAGAAAGCAGATATTGGTATTTCTATGGGGATTACAGGTACAGAGGTTACAAAGGAAGCATCGGATATGGTTATTATGGATGATAATTTTGCTACGATTGTAAGTGCTGTTGATGAAGGAAGAAATGTATGGAAGAATTTCCAAAAGGCAATTTATTATACTTTGCCCACTAATGGGGGTCAATCTCTTTTGATTATGATCGCAATTCTTTTGATTCCATTGATTCCATTATTTGGTATAAAACTACCTTTAGAGCCAATCCATATTTTATGGATAAATCTTGCAGATTCGATATTTTTTACTCTTCCTTTAGTGTTAGAACCAAAGGAAAAAAATCTTTTGAAAGGTAAGCCTACTGGTAAGGATGAAACTATTGTGAATAACTTTTTTTTCAGAAGGGTAGGGCTTGTTTCAATTTTGATGATGATTACAGGATTTTTGGTTTATTTTTTAATGGGAAGTCAGCTTTTGGGAAGAGGGGAACCTGATAGTTCGCTTGTGATGGCACAAACTATTACATTTATGAGTATCCAGTTTTTGCATGTTGGATTTTTACTGACTTCAAGAGATATTTATAAGTCTGCGTTTAGGATAAACCCTTTTTCTAATAAATGGATATGGATTGGGATTGTAACCAATTTATCGATAAGCCTTTTTATGGTCTATAATCCTGTTATGCAAAGTGTTTTTAGGGTTGCACCATTTCCTGATAGTTGGTGGATAATTGCGGTGATTGCGTTTGTTGTTGGTTTTATACCAGTTGAGATTGAGAAGGCAATTTGGAGAACGAAGATTAAGAAGGATAGTTCGAAGATAATTTGAATAATTTTTTGGAGGAAAAGATTGTTACAGATTATAAGACGGAATGAATCAATTTTATTTTGAAGGTGCTAATTTTAATTTTTTGAATATTTGTTTGGTGAAGTCTTTATGAAGGTTAAATTAAGAACGAATTTGAAGACAAACAAGTTTTATTCTAAGAAGTTTGCAACCCTAAAATCACAACTTGCATTAAGGGATAAAGTGATAAAAGAGTTGAAGGAGAAAAATGAGATTTTGGGATTGGAATTGATTAGGATTTCAAAAGAGATTTTAGATATTAAAGATAGGCTTAGGGAAAAGAAAAGGTAATAAGATTTAATCTTAATAAAAATCTATTTAATGAGAGGACTTGGATGAATTTCTTCCTCTTTATAAAAAATTGTTTCTAATGTTACTGAATGATTTTTTGGGTTATATTTTGCAAAATTGGCAGCCATTTTGTTATCATCTGTTTTTAGGAATTGGCCACCAGGGTTCACCCAATAAACCATTCCGGGCTTTAGAATGTGGTGTTCTTCTCCGTTTTTTAGCCAGCCCACAAATTCATCGTCATTTAGCCATTTATATTCTGGAAGAACCCCCATTGAATGGCTGTGCCCATGAAAAATTACGAGGGGTTCTAATCCATCGTATTGGTCAATTAATGGTCCGTATTTATCCATAATCGATTGACCATCATGACCCACTATGACGTTATCTTCTTTGTATATGGTGGACCCAGTGATTTTACCTGTTTTTGCATCAACCCCAATGAAATATTTAAACATATCCTTTGCAACACCTGCTGTTTTATCACCTACTGTCAGAATTAACTTTCTATTGGGATTTTCTTTCTTATAAACTCTAAACTCATGCCAGATTCTATCATAGTCTTCTTGTTCTCCTGTGAGATAAGGATATTTTTTATGTGCTTCATCACCCAAGGTTAAAACAGTTTCTATGCAATTTTTTCTAGCATAATCTAGTATTAATACCACGGCTTTCCAATTCAAATGGACATCTCCAAATATGATACATTCTTCGTTCATGGTAGTATAGGAAAATCAGTCATTTTTAAATCTTTATTGTGTAATTATTGCAAAACAGCTATAAAATCAATTGCGAGATTGTTTTTTTGGTATTTAGTAGGATTTAACAGGTTTTATTCATATTAGTTGAAAGAAGGTTTATAACTTTGCTAATCTCACTGGTCCTTGCGATCCTTCCTATCCTTTGTACATAATATGTTGGACCTTTTGGCAAATCTTAATTGTACACGTGGGAAATAAGTATAATGTTTAATAATTTATAAATTCTTTTTTTAGATTTGTCTTTTAAATTTGCATATTTATCAGGGGCAAAGATTTATAAATATGGGATTAATTCTTTTAAAGAAATGAATAATACACATAAAGGTAGCCAAAACGATGATTCTGATGAGGGTACATTCTTTAGGGTTAGACTGCCTAGGGGAAGAGAGGTTATTGGAATCTTGGAAGAAAGGCTTGGAGGCTCTAGAAATAGGGTAAGATGTCTTGATGGGAAGGTTAGGATTTCAAGAATTCCAGGGAGGCTTAAAAGAACGCTTTGGGTAAGACCTGGGGATTTTGTGATTGTTGAACCTTGGGAGTTTGGTGGAGATGAGAAGGCAGATGTTGTTTATAAGTATAGAAGATCTCAAGTAGATTGGCTTAGAAAGAATAATCATATAGAAAAACTTGAATTACAAAATGAGTTCTAGTTCAATATTTAGGGTTTTTTATTTTTTAAGGTTTTGTTTGAATTCTTAATTGGGGAAATTTACGTTCTAAGAAATCTTTTAACTCGTTTAACTGATTGTCTGAAAGCGGTAATGTTTTTTTAAAGATTGGATTTAATGGAAGTTGGTTTTCATCTTCATTTACGGTAAAGTTTTGGATTGTATAGGTTGTTTGAAATTTTGCTATTTCTCTTGCAATTGATTCGAAATGTTCTTTTTGGTGTATTACACCTGGAACTACTGTGGAGCGGAATTCTAATGATAGTTCTTCTTTTTTTTCATAAAGAATTTGAAGGGTTTTTTTTATATCTGTGAGTAACTGAGATGAGCTTACAAAAAAACCTTTGGAGTTTGTTGATTTTTCGAAAAGCGATTCGTCAAAGGAAGATTTAATGTCTAGTATGAAATTTGAGCAGAGATCATTTTGTATTAGGTAGTTTATTACGCTAGGTTTTGAGCAGTTTGTATGCACCCAAGGGGTAAGGTTTAAGGAATTGGCATAGCGACAAAGATTTCCTAAGGCAAGCCTTTGTAGTGTAGGCTCACCACCAGTGAATACTATATTTTCGGCATTTGGATGTATTCTTTGAATTTCTTCTTTTATTGTTTTTATGGAGGTAATAGAATCGCTTTTGAATTTGACATAGGCAGGAAGAAAACAGATTGGACAGTTGAAGTTGCATCCTAAGAAATTCACAATTATGGAATTTTGACCTTCTATATAATCAGAGTCAATAGTGAGATTTGGATCGATATAAGCTTCCATTTTAATGTTAATAATAAGTGGTTGTTTTTATATTTTTGTCTGGCAAAGAAAGGGTATTTGGTTAAAAGTGCATATTATAGGATTGTTTTTAGATTTTAAAAACAAGTTTTTTCAAAGAACTAATCTTATTAGAGCTTAATGATTAGTGGAGCACAATGACTTTTTTAAAAAAATGAAAAACCTTCAAACATGATTTCACAAATTATCTCGCTTGATAACTTGAGGTTAATCATTTAGTGAATGTGTTGAATTTTTTTTATTAATTCGTATATTCTTACTTAAGGCATTGAATGGCAAAGTATGTGCAATTATAAAAGGGTTTCACATACATCAAATCTTTAATATTTGTTTCTAATATTTATTTAATGAGAATATTTACTAAAGATATTTTGAAGGCTCAATTTATTTAAAAAGAATTAGATATATCCATTTTTTCAGGGAGGAAAAATGGTTTTAGAAGCGATTATTTTTGATTCGGATGGTACTATTTTTGATTCAGGCATAATCAAAAAAGTATATAATGATATGAAAGAGTTTTTTAGTGAGAAGTATAAAAGCCAGTTTGGAGAAGATAGTGATGAGTATATTTTTAGTAGAAGCATGGTTGAAAAAGACATTAATGATACTGGGGTTAGTTGGGAGGATACTTGTAAAGGTCTTGGAATTTTAGAAACCGATTACAAATTTACTGGAGATATTTTTCTTTTATTTCAAGAATTGTATTTTAATGAGATTAAACCTTTTGAGGGGATTAAGAAAGTTCTTGATTATTGTAGGTTTGAGAGTAATATAAATACAGGAAAAGATATTAAGTGTTACATATTATCAACAAATAATGTTGAGCATGTAAAAAGACTTTTGAAAAGATTTGAGCTTAGTAGTTATTTTGATTGGCCTGAGTCTATATTACCAACAAAGAATCTCAAGTTTCCTGATAAAAACGAAAGAAAACCAAACCCTGCGCCAATTAATAGGTTAATAACAGAAATGGGATATAATAAAGAGGATATTGTATATGTAGGGGATATGCTTGTGGATGCACTTACCTGTCAAAATGCAGGTATTAAGATGATACATGCAGGGTGGGGGAAAAATACTAGGTATACTATTCTTAACGGAGTTGATGAAGAGTTTGTTGATAAAATTACCTTTTTAGAATCTACAAAAGATCTTTATTTTAGAATCAAAATGATTCATGAAGGTGGTTAATGTATTTATTTTTGAAAGTTTTTTGAGGTTTATATGTTGGGCGATTGAAAAGAGAAAGGAAAAGAGAAAGATTAATAAATGAAAATCGGATAATATTATATTTATATGGTGTCTGCAGAGCTTCTTTCAAAGAACGGATTTGTTAAGAAGGATTATATTTCTAAGTTTGAGTCTATGTTTAAGAAGAGTTTTGAGAAGTCAAGTGATAAAGATTGGAAGGATTTTATAGAGAAGCTTGTTGATATTGAGGTTAAAAATGAGAAAGAACCTGATAAGGCACGGGGTTCAGCAAGATCAAAGATACTTAAAGCTATGGCAGAGATAGAGGAACTAGAGGTACAAAAAGAGAGTTATCAAGAGAGTGGTTTTCCAAAACCTCAATTTCCTGCGCTAAGACTTGTTCATGAGTCTTTTTCTCAATCTATAGAGGAAGCTTATTATTGGGTTCTAAGGTCTCTTCAGATTGATTTTGGAATTCCTAATGCGATAAAAACGATTGATTCGTTTGCTGCAAGCGAACATTCAGCATTCTTTGGGGTTGCTTCGCAAAGGCTTGGAATCCAGCAAGACAAGGTGTCTCAATATCTTGCTACTATTGGGAAGATGCTTAAGGATATGTTTCAGATTGTCAGAGAATTGAGGATAATGGATGAAAGGCTTGAGCTTTACAAAGAAGCGGACGATGGAAAACAGGCTTCTGATATAACATTAAAGGGGATTTGGATTGATTTGGTTGAAGGGGGAAGTAAAAACCCTGCTTCAGTGTATGGGATGGCTACACAATTAGGGTTTGCTATACTTCCAGACCTATTTTTTTCAACGTTGATAAAGGAAGGAGATGATGTTGATAAGATTGTAGATTCAATGGAGTTTAATGATCATGTAAAAAGGGTACTTAAAAGAAAGTTAAATAGTTTTAGAAAGTGGCAAACCCAAACCCAAAAAGAGATAGAAGGGAGAAGAAAGTTTACTATTCAATATCTTTATCAGCATTATCATACTATTAAGTTATATATGGATTGGGTTAGGCCTTACCTAAGAAATATCAAAAGGCTTACTGCGGATATGGATAAGCTTGATAGCGTGGATTTAGTTAGTGCTTTTGAGGGCTCGGTTGTTGAGATTGAGGTTTTGGCTTATAAAAAGTTTAAAAAGACAAAGTATAATGGCTGTGTTTTAGCTCATTTTTATTATAGAACTTCACCTGCAATGTCATATCAGGAAGAAGGATATCAAAGAGGACCCATACATGTTGGTAGGGTTGAGATTACTTTGAGAGGATATACTTTTACAGATAAGCAGATTGAAAATTTCAAAAAAATGAGACGAGAGGAGGATTTTGAGATTTTAGGATCGCTTAATGAAACTATTGAAAAATCTATGAGTGAGCTTGGCGGAGATGTTGAGAAATACATAAAAGAGGCAGAAGATAAGACTAATAGAAAAAGCGAGGGTTCATCAAGCAAAAAGAAAAGTGAATTAACAAGCGAAGATAGCATACTTGAGCCTTTTTTGGGTCTGGTGGGTTTTTTTAAGGATGCTTTAAAACCTATTGGGAAGATAGACCTTGTTGGTTCGGTTATTCCAAATAATAAGGAGATGTTTGCCCAGATAAAAGAACAAGATGCTTATAAGGCAGCGGTTGGTCAAGTCAGGGTTGCGATGGCAAAGACTTATGAGAATTTTAAGAAGGCTCATGGGATGCTTGCTTGGTGAGATTTGTTTTTAATGGCTTTATTTTTTTTATTAGTTTTTTTTAATTAGTTTGATTAAACAATTATATGAAATTGAAAAAATGGCAGATAATATTCAGGAAAAGGCTATTGAAAAGTTAGAGGAGCTAAAAAAGAGAAAGGAGCTTGAATTAACAAAGATAGTAAGAGAGCTTGAAGAGGCAACAAAAAGTGCAAAAAAAAAGGTTGATAATGAGTTAAAAGAGGAATTGAGCAGAAAAGAGAATGCTAGGAAATCAAATAATGAAAACCTTGAAGAGATTGCAGATGTTGAAAGCGAGGGCAAGAAGGTAGTTAAGGGTGATGATGATAAAAGTTATTTTGGCCAAAACCAAAACCAACTTTATAGGCAACTCTCAAGTGAAGAAACTGATAGGGTAAATAATGCTGTTGTGAATGCTTATGATATGCTTAAAGACTTACGGGAAAGCTCGATGAGTAGCGGTCTTTCAAATGATGATTTGAGCTCTTTAGGAGAGATTTATAGTGCGCTTAAATCTTTTGAAGGCACTTCACTTTCAAATGATGCTTCAATGATGCTTTATTCATCTAAAAAAATGATTGAATCGATTAGGAATTATAATAAATGAGATTTAATTGAGTATAGAATTGTAATAAGTATTATGAAAAAATAATGATAATAGAATCATAATGATTGAAAATGAGGTTTAATAATTATTATCAGGCGGCGGATGCTTGGGGGAAATCTGAGCCCCTTTTTGCTTTTGACAGACCTAAGGGACCAGGCGAGAATATTGAGGGGTCAATTAACCCTGTTAGCAGGATAGGAACTACGGTTACTGAAGGACAGGGTGTTGGTGGGACTTTTAGGGAGACGTTGATGAGTGCTATAAGGCTTGGTGTTAGAAGGGTTGAGCTTGCTCTTCAAATGGGAGAGTCACAACCTAAGGTCGGTGCAGAGTCATATGGAAAAGAGGTAAGGGATGATATAAGAGAGCTTGCCAAGGTTAATAAGGTAAAGATTCATAGTATTCATACGCCTACAGCAATAGGGAATGTATCTGGGATGACCAGGGAAGGATTTTCTGAACAGCAAAGGGAATCTGAGTTAAACGAGATTAAAAAGGCTATTGATTTTGCTGCTGATGTTACAGGAGGAGGTGCTTCTATTGTAGTTCATACTGGAGAGTTTCCTAGAAATATTTCTGATGTTAATCAATATGAAAAAGATACTTTTGGGAATAAAGGATTAGGATTTGAGGGATTTCCTGGAGAATCCAAAGAGAAGATTCACTTCCTTGTTGATGATAGAACTGGTCAGCTAATTAAGACTATTAAAGAAGATCAAAAGGTAATTACTCCTGAATGGATGACTAAAGAGATTAATGGACAATTAGTGTATGTAGACGAAGACGACAAACCTGTAAAAAGTTTAAGCCAAAGGGTGCCTAAGACAACAAAGGATAATAAGCTTTCTGTTAAGGAGCTGAGTTGGGATGATGTAAGAAAAGAGACTGAAGCGTATAATAGACTTTTACCGGAAAATGAAAGGATTAGACCTGAGCAGTTTGTTCAGTATAGCATGATTGATGCACAGCAAAGGACTGCTGAGGGGTATGCAAATCATTACGAACAGGGCATGATTGAAGAAAAAAATCGTGCTATAAACCTAATATTATCAAATAAACGACAAACTGAGATTGTGAAAGATAAAGAGTTAGCAAGGGAGGTTTATATGAAACAGATGGATCCTAGCTATGAACTTAGTAAAGACTCAGAAATAAAGTTAAAAAAAATTGAAGAAAATATTAAACTCTCTAAGGAAGAAGAGAGAGAAATTGATAATCGTGTAAAAAAGGTTAATTCTGAGCTAATTTTAGGTCAGAGGATGCAAGCTAGAGAGCTTGAGATGATGAAAAAACATATTAAGCCTGCTGATGAGTTTGCACTAAATAAAAGCGTTACTTCACTTGCTGAACTTGGTATTGAGGCGTTTAAGGAAGGCAAAGCAAGAAAACTTGATGAGCCACTTTTTATTGCGCCTGAAAATATTTTTCCTGAGATGGGTTATGGAAGCCATCCGCAAGAGCTTATTGACCTTGTAAAAAAATCTAGGAATAGGATGGTTGAGATGATGACACACAAAGAGATTGAAGGAAAAAAAAATCCTTATTTTGATCCATCTATTTCAAAGGAGAAAGCAGAAAGGATTGCTAAGGACCATATCAAGGCAACCTTTGATACTCAACATCTGGGTATGTGGTATAGGTATTTTGATAGAAAGGATAAGCCTTTTTCTTCAGAACAGGAAAGACTTGAAGAGTTCAATAAATGGTATCTTCAGTGGGTTGAGAAGATGCAAAATGAAGGGATTATTGGAAATGTTCATATGCTTGATGGTTTTGGGAGAGGACACACCCATATTCCTCTTGGAGAAGGAAGGCATCCAGTGAAGACTGCAATTCATAAGCTTTTAGAGCTTGGCTACGAGGGAAATATTTCAAGCGAAGGCCATGAGCAAGGAGGAGTTAGACAGATTGTTAAGAGTTGGAGTGAACTAGGTTCACCTATTTATGGCTCTTATGGAATAGAGATGGGTCCCGGAGGCATGGGTCGGGCAAGAAGCTTTAGCGATGTTCATAATTCATATTTTGATAAGATGCAATCGCCTTATTTTGTTTTTGGAGAATATGCTCCTTCAAAGGATTGGTCTTTTTGGTCTGAAACCCCATTAGAATAAGTTTTAGCAATATATGCTATATAATGTAGGTTTTGGTTATAGAACATTTTTTATATTTGATTGTTATTAATCATGTATAGAAAAGAAAAAGTTGTGTTAAAAAAGATTGGTGGTCTTAAAAATGTATGCTGAAAAGAAAAGCAACGATAATGCCTCAAAGTTTAGGCAGTACGATGTTGATATTACTTATGAGTTTTCTAAAAGGGTTTATAAGGAACTTGGGGATTTTATTAAGGCAATTGTTCTTTTTGGAAGTAGTGCAAGAAATACAAGATCAAAAAATTCTGATATTGATATTTTAATGATCATTGATGATGCAACGTATCAGATTACTCCAGAAGTAAGCAATGCTTATAAGGCTATTTTGGAGGAAATAATTAGACAGGTCTCAACTAAGATTCATGCTACAACGCTTAAGATTAGTTCGTTATGGGATTATTTGATTAAGGGTGACCCTGTTGCAACAAATATCTTGAGAGATGGGTTTGCTGTTTTAGATAGCGGTTTTTTTGAGCCACTTCAGGTTTTGCTTTTTTCAGGGAGAATGAGACCTTCACAAGAATCAATATATAGCTATTTAGAACGGGCACCTATTGCTCTTAGAAATGTTAATGGAAGGTATTTTCAGGCGTTAAATGATTTGTATTGGTGTACAGTTGATTCAAGTCATGCGGCACTGATGAAACTTGGATATATTCCTCCAACTCCTAATAAGATTCCTGAGGTTTTGGAAGAGGCTTGCAAAAGAGGAGAGATTCCTATAAAACATGTTGAGTTTGCTAAGAGAGTAATTGGGTTGTATGAAGAGACTAAACGGGGCATTAAAAATAAGATTTCTGGAGCAGAGATAGATGATTTGAAAACTGATGCAGAGGATTTTATTTTGGCAATGACTGATATTGTAGAGGGTAAATGATAGGTGAGATTAGAAGAATTTTTTGTTTTAAAAAAAATATATTCGTAATTTTTTTTGATGCGATTTACACAAAAGGTGTTTTAAACAAAAGGTGCTTTGTAGATTTTTTCTTATTACTTTCAGATATTTATAGGTAATTTAATTGTAAATATTTTTATCTTAGATATAGATATGTTTCTTAACGATGTGTTTTTTATGAATGTTTTTCCTAGAAGTGTTTTGGTTGAGTTATTTATTTATTTATTTATTTATTTATTTATTTATTTATTTAGTTAGTTAGTTAGTTATTTATTTCTTCTAAAGATTGTGCCTTGTGGACTGTCTATTAGTTCTATGTTTCTTTTTAGTAGCTCATCTCTTATATTGTCTGCAGTTTTAAAGTCTTTTGCCTTTCTGGCCATATCTCTTTTTTCAATTAATTGTTCAATTTCTAAGTCTATATCTCCCTCTTCTGAGGAGAAATCTATTATTCCTAATATGCTGTTAATTTCTCTTAAATAATCTAAGATGTTTGACGCAGATTCTTTGGATAGATTTATTTTGTATGTTTTTGAGATTAAATCAAATATTGAAGAGAATGCAATAGGACTGTTTAGATCATCATCCATAGCTTGAATGAATTTTTCTCTTGATTCTTCAATTATGCAATTGGCATCATCGCCTGTTGATGATTTAATGTTTTTTAGGAAAAATACAAAATCATTTAATTTCTTTATTGAGTTGGTCGAGGAAACCATTACATCATTAGTATAGTTTATCTGGACACGATAATTGTTTGAGACAAAGAAATATCTTAATGCTAATGGAGAAAATCCGAGTTTTTTTATATCGTTGAGAGTGTAGAAATTTCCTGAGGACTTTGACATTTTCTTGCCATCTACTTTTAGGTGTTCGGAATGAAGCCAATAGTTTACAAATTTCTTTTTTGTTGCGCCCTCACTTTGAGCTATCTCGTTTGTATGGTGTGGGAATATAAGATCTACACCACCTGTGTGGATGTCTATTGGTTGACCTAGGTATTTTGTGCTCATTGCTGAGCATTCTATATGCCAACCAGGTCTACCTTTCCCAAAAGGGCTTTCCCAAAATACTTCTCCATCCGACTCAGAGTGCGCTTTCCAAACCACAAAGTCTTTTGCATCCTCTTTTTCGTATTCATCCAAGCTAAGCCGACCATCTGCATTCTTTTTTAATGTTTTTATATCAAGGTTTGCCAGTTTTCCATAATCTTTAAAGGATGATATCTTAAAGTATACAGAGCCATCAGCAACATATGTGTGTTTGTTTTCTGTTAGTGCCTTTATTATTTCAATCATCTCAGGGATATTATCTGTCGCACGGGGGTAGTATGTTGAAGGGATACAGCCCATTTCTTTTATGTCTGAAAAGAATAAGTCGATGTATTTTTGGGTGAACTGGGTAATTGGGGTTTTTGCTTCTATTGAAGCCTTGATAGATTTATCTTCAACGTCTGTAAGATTCATTACATTTACAACGTTATAGCCTCTATATCTTAGGTATCTTACTAAAATATCTACAAATACAAATGCCCTTAGATTTCCTATGTGAGGAGAATTATATACTGTAGGACCACAGGAGTAAATTGTTACCTTATCTGCAGAGATAGGTATAAATTTCTCTTTTTTTCGGGTTAATGTGTTATAAAATGATATTGGCATTTTCTATCCTATTTTATTTGATTTCTATTTTTTTTATTTGTTTTTTTCTAATCTATTTCTAAGTTCTCTATATAATCTTTTTTAATAACCTTTGTGAATAGTCCTTTTTATGACATAGATTTTTTTTAATATTTATTAAACTTTCTAGGGATTTGGGAGTAAACAAGAAGATTGTGTTTAAAATGAAAAACCTCGGCATAAATGTCAAGGTGTTTTTAGGATAGTCAAGGTTAAACGTTATGTGAATCCATCTTTTCAAACTTTATGCTTTAAGAGCAAGGTATGCAAATGATGAATTCACAAAATCACTATTTAAGAAAAAATGAGTTTATAGGATTTTTTACTAGCTCGTTCCAATAGGGAGAAAAAATAGCAGTTGATATTTTTAATAAGTAGTTATATGTGTTTAGGTCCATGCCTTTTAAATGTTCAATGAATCTGCTTTCTTTAGCTTCGTAGAGATTATGTGCTCGGCTACCTATTTCAGAGTCAATTAAACCTATTAGGTCTGTTAGCATAATCTCTATATAATCTAGTTGCCCATTAAAGTAATAAAAGGGATTTACTATTGGTCTGCATCTTTTTTTTATCCCAGCTACAAATCCTCCTTTAGGATTTTTGTAGAAGTTCTTTCCTTTGTTTTGCTTAAGTCTTTTATTTTTGTCTATTGGATTTGATAAGGATAGATATTTTATTGAATTTTCATCTTTTGTTAGATCAATTGATGTTGGAGGATATACAAACATTATTCCAACAATATCTTTAATGACAAGATACTCTCTGTTTCTTTTAAATTCATCATCATAGAGTTCCATAGAAATCAATTCTTGAGGCGTAGGATTATCCCTTAAAACTTCAATTTGTTTTAGGTATCTTCTTGCAATTTTCTCAGCTAATCTTAAGGGGCTTTTGTATTTTACAATCATAGATATAGGAGCATCTTTACGATATTCTAAGTCTGCAATATACAATGCTACTTTGTGAGAGTCTAAATATTCTAGTGTTTTGGGTACTCTTAGTTTATCTTTTTGAAGGTATAGGTCTCTTAGTATTTTTGTGATTTTAGGATCTCCTTTTTTTGATTCAAGTATGTTTAGAGTTGATAATGTATAATCACAGATATTGTTGTTAGCTTTTTTGTCAGTGTTATTATTTGGTGCCAATATAGACCTAATCCAAGAGTAGTATTTATCAGATTCAGATTTTCCAAGATTTTGCTTTTTTTCTTTTGTTCCAACTGCCAATATTGTGTCAATTCTTTGTTCCAGCTCATCAGGAAGCATTGGATTTTGCTTTAAACCACCATTGTTTTTTAGTTTTGATAGCTTTTTGTTTATATAAAGACATAAGAAATATGGATTTTCAAAGAGCCAGTTTAGCACCTTTTCAAGAGAACTTGATACAAATGTTTGTTTGGTTTGTTTTATATCTTGTAGATGATCTTCTTTTATTATTCCTATTGTTGTTGTAAGGTCATTTAGTAAGAAGGGTATTTTTACTTCTTTTATGTATTTTGAAGTCTCATCTAATTCAAGTTTTAATTCTTCTGATAAAAATGATTCATTTCCTTTAGAATCAACCAATGTTGAGAATAATTTTGACCTTTGTTCTTCAAAAAGTGTTTCTATCGCTCGGCCATAGGAGTCCCTGTTATGTTTTGAGATACCATCAAGGATTATTTTAAATTGTTCATATAATTCTTTTGATGTGTTGCTAAGGTTATGATTGTTTAAATCAGTGTGTTTTGTTGAAGAGCCAAGTTTTGAGACTATGTCTTGATTGAAGTTATTTATTAGTTTTATCAATGATTGTATTGATGATTTTGCAGGTGATTTTTCTTTTGATAAGAGTTTAGAGTATTTGCATGTGAGACTTTCTTTGTATGACATTGATAACTCTAAAATTTTATTTAGGAAAACCTCGTCTTCGAATATTTTAATTTGGTATTTTTCGAATATAAATATTGGAATCATACTTAAGGGAATAACCCTAAGAGATGAGATATCTGCACCGATATCGTAGTTTTGTATGTCGTTATCTCCAAGGGCTTTAGTGAATTTTTTTAATCCCTCATTTATGGCTTCAATTGGAGAATTGCGTTTTCTTTGAATGTTATTTATTTCTTCAAGAATTTCAATGATTTTGTCATCGATTGTGGTTATTTCATTTAAACCTTCTTCTTTTTTTAATTTTCCTTGACCAATTAGCAATTTTAAACTTTCTTTTTCTTTTGTTAGATTGGTGTATTGAGCAGTAAGTGATTGTAGCAATTCTGTTAATGTCTGGCTTTGGCAGGAATTTATGTTTGAATCTGTTGATTGTGATTGCTTTGAGATGTTCATTTTGAATCTTTTGTGATGATTTTATTTTTTTAAAAGTCAAGTTTTTGATTGATTAGAGCGTTTTTTGGCTGTTTATTAGAGCTCTTGCTCTGTTTTCACCTTCAAATAGGCTTGGATTAAAATAGTTAATTTCCTCGTTGTATTTTTTTATTGTATTATCTATTGTGTCCAAGAATTGTAGATACTTTTCATAAAGTGGGTCTTTATTGTTTAGTAAGGATCTTATTTGTTTGGATTTCTCAATTGAGACATAAGATAAGTCCAAGAATTCCTGATAGAGTATTTTTAGGGATTTTATTGAGTTTATTAAATGTTTTTTTTCGATGAAAAAATCGATATCGTTTAAAATATCTTCGTAAGAAGATATCTTTGAGTAAATACCTTTAAGGGTCTTTACTGATTTGATAAAGCTACCTACACTTAAATGCTTGTATTGTTTTGGGTATTCAAGGGGCTTTATTCTTTTATGGATCTCTTTTGTAAGGGTTCTTGAACCATATAGTAAAAGAAGTTTTGATATGTGAATCATGTATAGGCTTTTTTGAGATATTTCTTCAATCATTTTTTCTATGGGGGCTTTTGGAAGAGTAGTATTTGTACAAGAGCTTTGTAGTGTTTGATTTTTTTGTTTGTCTAATGATTTGTTATAAGCATTTAAGAAGCCTTCTACTGTGAGGGTATTATGGATTCGATCAGCCATTTTTATTATAAATAATTTGTAATCAGTAGATATACTAATGTTTTGAGCGATATATGATTCTATTCCTTTTGAAAGATAATCATTTTTTATTATTATGGAATCAATCTTTTCATTTATTTTATCTAGGTTTGGACCGAAATGCTCTTTTAGGCACATGTAGAGTATGAGTGTATCTATATAGTCTTGGTATTCTTCTTCTCGGATTCGGCTTAGTGCAGCAATGCCTTGGGAGATGCTTTCTGCAACAGGTCTTTTTATTTTGTGATCAAGCATGTCTTTTGTTAATTTTACTTTTTTTGAATGGCTAACTAATCTTTTTGGCTCTTCAAGGATTGACAAAGTTTTAGTTCCATCGTTTTTTTTACTTATTTCATTTCGTTTAGTTTTTACTATTATTTTTGAGATATCTTCTAAATAATCATGGCCTAATATTTCGCATACAACTTCAAAGTCAAATTGAGGACCATATATTTCTTTGTTGCTTAGATGTTTTGAGTATAATTCTTTTAGATACTCAAATATGAAGAGATGATGGGAAAAGGCGTAATTTCCATCTTTTCTTATAAGTGAATCTTTAGTATATAAAAAAGAGATTAGCATTGAAGCAAATCTTGCGATAAAATTCATCTCGATTTGGTTTTTAATCTGGTCTCCTAATTGGGCTGAGAAAAAATTTCTGATGAGAACACCTTCAAGGCTTAGGAACTCATCAAAAATTTCTTTGTCCTTTGGATTTTCAACTTTAACATTACCTTTTATTGTATACATATTAAGGTCCACTGCTTGTTTTTTTGGTCGTACTTTTTGAGATTCTTTATCTACTAAAAATCTCTGAAGATCTAAGTGTATGGAAGATTGTTTTTCTTTAGAATCTATGGGACCTAAGAGAGATTGGTTTTTTTTGATGGGATTTGAATCCTTTGGAAAAGAGCTTAAAAATTCTATGCTTTTGAAGGATTTTTTTGATGATACCATATGAATAAATTCTTTTTTTGAAGATTCTGAGTCTAGTTGGTTGTAGGTTTCTCTAATTGATTGTAAATCAAGGAATAGATACTCAACAAGTTCTTCTACGCTTTGAGTTTTTTTGTGAAGCTGTTCTAAACGAACTAATTCGGGAGGTTTTAATTCCATAGGAGTAGTAAAATTTCTTGATTTATATAGTTTGCTTTAAGATTTTGGCATAAGGGATGTCAGTTTCACTTTTGAGGGTGAATTTTCAGAGTGAATTTTGGGGTAGAAATAAATTTTCATGAGAAGATTGAAAAGGATTGAAAAGAATTGAAAAGAATTGAAAAGAAAAAAGAAATAAGTGGTTTAAAAAAAAAGTGCTGTTTTTTATTAAGCGTTGAATTTAGAGCTTTTTAATTAGTTGTTCTGAGTTTTTCAATATCTCATCAAGGGCCATAAATGCGTTTCTTGCGCTGGAATCAATGGTTATGGGATTTCCTTGTGAAAGGGTTATCATTAGATGGAATTCAAATATTACTGATTTTTCTCTTTCATGCACTTTTTTAGCAGTGAGTTTTAATGAGCTAAAACCTTTTTCGTAGTCTATAAATTTGCGCACATAATTGCCTATTAGTTTTTTTATTATTATCATTTCAGAGCGATCGAATACAGAAAATCCTGTTAGTTCTATCATTTCTCCAAGCATTATGTTTTTTTGTTTGGTTTTTTCTTCGTTTTGTTCCTGGTCTACAGGAGAATTTGTTTCTGTTTGGTTTTCCATTGTATTTTTGATAGTATTGGGACTTATTTTTATAACTTTCTAAAGTGTGATTAAATTGTGCTTAATAATCTGCTCTTTTTTTAGGAGAGCTAGGAGAATTTGAATTAAAATAAATGATAGGGATGAGAATAGCCAAAATCAACAACCTCGCCCCAAAGGGCGAGGTATGTTGGTAATATAAAAGCATGCGCTAAATTCAGCGAGGTTGTTGATTACAAAAAAGTGTACCAAGTCCTCGTGTTTAAACAGGGGGTATCCTTTTCTATTAATGAAATTAAACAAAAAGAAAGGAGCCATCACCCAATCAACTACTCGTAATTAACTACTAGATAATAGAAAACAATATAAAAAAGTTCTATTGCTTTTTTGTAATGACTGGCAAGAAAAGCGTTGGAAATAAGAGAACTTCTTTGTATTGTGCCTTGAAATTCTGTGAAGGTAATTTTAGTCAAGACGTTGATAATATTGAAGATATTACTAAAAACCCAAGAATTCTCTTGGAAGGCTCTTCAATTATAAGGGCAATAGTAGATTATTATTTCTTGCCTACTAGATACAACAAGGGTTTTCTTCCAAGTGATCAAAGTGGGTTTTTGAGAACTGCTCATGAAGAGATTATTAATAGTATTGAAGAATACAATAATGGAGAGTTAATTTTTGATGCCAAGTATTTTCAAGTATTAGGAAAAAGCGTTATTGAAAAATCTTTTGATTATTTTCCAGATTTAAGAAAGGAAGATTTGAGAACTGAACTATTTTCTATTTCTAAAAAATTGATGAATTTGGAAGATAAAAGATTGGCACTCACTCTGAGGCTTATTTGTGCGGGGATAGGATCTAAAATTGAAGAAAGGATTGAACAGCTCTATTTTTCAAAGAACCTTGAGATTCCTGTATGTCATGGATTTGAGGATACTACATGCCTAGATAAAAAACTTAGTTTTGGTTCTGAATACTACTTTTTGTCTAGAAAGGTAGAAGACGTAATTCAAGATTTTAACAGAAGAGCATACCCCTTTAATAAATGGTAAAATAAAATTATTGAATTTTTTTGTTTTGATCAAGATGATAACGTGGAATTTTTGAGGTGAATTCAATGACTGAAAGTATTGATGAACATTTAGAGAGATTGGATATTCCAAGGAACCAAAAAAACAAAAAGATGTTTGTTTTGGATACTAATGCTCCAATAAATGATCCAGAATGTTTTTACAATTTTGGGGATAATATACTAATCATTCCTTATCATACTATGATTACGGAGCTTAATAATGTACATAAGAAAACACAAAAGCCTATAACATCACATAATTGTATGGAGGCATTAGCAAAGTTAAAAGAGATAAAAGATAAAGCCGACAAAGAGGGAGTTGACTTAAAAAAATCTGGTGTCAAAGTTAATGAGAAGGGAGGAATGATTTATTTTCTTGATGAGAGTAGATTAAGCCCACAAGAAAAATTGTCTTTTAGTGCAGACCTTGGAAAAGGCGACGAGATGTATTTGGAATGCACTAGAAAATTAAAAGAAAGATTTGAACCATTAGGTTATGAGGTTGTTTTAGTTACAAATGATTTTGCGTTGCACGTTCATGCAAATTTTAATGACCTTAAAGCTGAAACACTTAAGAGGGGAACAGTTGAGATAAAAGATTTGTTGAGAGGATATGATTTTTGTTTAAAACCAGAGATTTTGTCAGATATATTTCATGATAAAAATACTGATATACCTTTTGAAAAATTTGATTCTGCTAAATTGGTTTCAGGAAAACATATTGGCGATTTGCCAAACAACAACTATGTAATTTTCCTTGCATCAAAGGAAGATATTGATAGAATAGATGCGAAAAATTCCTATTCGATTCTTGAGAGATATTCAAAAATGATTTTTAGAGTTGATAGAGTAGAAAAATTATTAAGACCTCTTTATTATAATCAGCCACATTTAACAGTATCTGGGATTAGACCAAAGAATCTAGAACAATGGCTTTTTTTGAATAACTGTCTTGAGCCAGAAATTTCTTTGTCTGTTGGATATGGCCATGAAGGAACCGGAAAGACTTTTTTAGAGTTAGCTGCTGCAATGAATATTTCTAGAAGAAATGTTCAAGAATTTACCACCGAAGAAGCAAAGGTGAAAGGACCTTTAGTTTTCTTGACAAAACCATTGACTTCTATTGAGGAGTATGGTTATTTACCCGGAGACCTAGAGGCGAAATTAGACCCTTCGTATAGTTCATATATGAGAAATCTAAGAAAAATTTGTGCGAACATAGATAAAAACCAGAGTTCTATTAGTTTCCCTAAGGGTAAAAATAAAAGTTTGCAAGAATTTGGATTTACTGGTATACCTCCCTCAATAGATGAGGTTTACAAATCCTTTGAGGGAATACTGAGAGGAACTGAAAGTAATGCACCTTTGGTTGGTTTTTTGCCTTTAGGGATTTATAGAGGAATTAATATATCGCCCGGTGAGGTTTTGATTATTGATGAGATGCAAAATACAGAATCAAGATATGCAAGAACAATGCTTTCAAGGTCAGAAGAAGGAAGCAAAACCTATGTTACTGGATGTCCTTGGCAGGTTGATAACCCTTTTTTGAGAGCGAATCGTAACGGACTTTTAACACTAATCTATGCAATACAACATACTAATTTGGATGAACATCCAGACTGGAATTTTTCTGCAGTAATGCAATTAAAACATCAAGAAAGAGGAAGACAATCAGAATGGGCATCTGAAATGCTTAATAATATTTGATTTCATGAAATCTGGGTCATTTTGCATACTTTGGTAAATAGAAAAGCATACTTCATGTTTAAACATGAGAATTCGGTACGCTTTTTTGTCATCAACAACCTCGCTTTAATGCAGTGTATGCTTTGATATTTTGTACGAGTTTAGGATGAGAGAAATGTTAATATGAAAATTTTTCAATTGTGGATGTCAGATATTTTATGATATTTATGTTTTAGAAAGTTTTTCATTTTCAATTTAAAATAGCATTAATAACAAATTGGATATTATTTCTGCTAAGAAAATATAGGCAATATAACCTATCAAGAAACTGGGTATAAAGGGAAACCCATTTTTTATTGTAACCTTTTTAATTTTTCCTTTAGAATAAAGTGATTTTAACTTTTCTAAATCATCAAGTTCTAAACCGACTTTCTTTTTTTTACATATTAAATTGCCATCTACAATTATGTCTTGGGTTATCCAATCACCTTCTGTAAGGTGTTTGATTTCAATATCTTTTGTCATTACGGATTTTTCTGCGGATTTTACAAAGGCATATAAAAGTATACTTAGATAAGGAAAGATTCCTAGTGTGATTATTGAGATTTTTAAATGTGGCTCTTTTATTAAAAGAGATGAGAACATTAAGAATAATGAGGTTATTAACAGAATGAGTTTGTATTTTCTGATTTTTTCAGATTGGAATTTATATTCTTTTAAAAATTCTTTTCTTTTGTGAATTGCTTTTATTGCGATGTATATTATTCCAAATATTCCTCCAGCAATCATTGACAGTACCATGAATGGGAGAATGCTAAAGCCGTTGTGAGATCTACCTAATAAATTCAAGAAAGGGAAGGACAAGGATACTGGTATTCCATAAAGAGCACCGATTCCTGTGAAGAATTTGGCATCACCTCCGCCCCACTGTCCTGAATAGTAAAGTAATGATGATAAAGCGTAACAAGTAGCAAAGCCAACTATGGATTCAATTATGGGTATGAATGATGATACTGAGATTGATAAGAATGTGTTATAAGATAAACCAAGAAGTATTAAAGAATAATTTAACCAGTCAGGCACTTCTAATTTTTTTAGGTCAGATATTGATGCGATTACTAGGTATATGAGAAGGACAACTACAAGTATTATTTCCATTTTAGAAATTGTTATATTCTCTCTTTTTAAAGCTTTTGAGAATTTGATCATATTATTGGATTATAAAGTGATGAGTGATAAAAGGTGGTTTTTTTAGATTAAATAGATTAGATGATTTGTAATTCAATTCCAATTTCCTTGGCTTTAGATATTATTGAATTTAAATTATTTTTTGGGTTATTTGGAATTTTGTTTTTAAGATTTTCAATGTCTGAGTTTATTTTGGGTAATTCGTTTTCAATGGATTGTTTTTTATTATATAATTCTTTTAATTTTGTAGAAACTTGACTTTTTTGGATATCTTTTATTAATAGATTCTCTTTGGTTTCTAGTTCATTAAATTCTTTTCTTAGATTTTTTATGTATGCTAGACTGTATTCACATAACTCTTGCTGGGTTTTTTCGAGTTTTTTTGGGTCTAAATTTAGTGAATTGTTTTCAAGTGCTTTTTTGAGGTCTTTAAACAATTCTATTATTTTCAAGGGGGTAGATTCTTCAGGGTTAAGAAATGTTTTTAGTGGGTCATTAAGCAGAATTGTTATGAATTTTTCTTCTAAAGAGATATGATTGTATTTTTTTAATGCTTTTTCGATTGGCAAGAATTTCTCAATGAACTCTGATCTTTTCTTTTCTTTTTCTTGTGAAATCAAAGATAGTTGTTTTTCTAAAGCTTTTAGGTTTTTGTAATCAATTTGATTTTTTAGTGATTGAATTTCTTTAGAGATTAAATCTTGATCCTTTTTTAATGATTGTAGATTCGCTTCTTTTAAGGAGAGTTCTTTTGAGAGATTTTCTATAAGATTTGTTTGGGATTTGAATTCAGTGTAATCAATTTCTATTTCATTAAGAATTTTAAGGTTTTTTGTTTCGTAGTTTAATTTGCCTTTTTCGGAAAGTTCGTTTATTATGGTTATGTTTCGAGAGATTTTGTCAATGTCGTGAGAATAAAAGTTTTCCAGTATCATGGTTATTTTATGTGTGGCTTTTGAAAGGCTTTGTGTTAACAAAAGAATTTTTTCAAATAAGTCTTTTTTATTTTCATGCGTGGAGTTAGATGTGATATCATCTACGAATCTTTTGATTAACATTATAAATATTTCTTTGTTTGATTTTGATATTTCAATTAGTCTAGACTCTACTTTTTTGTTTTCAAGTTCTTTTGTCTGAAACTCTGTTATGTTTTTTGAGAGGATTTTGTTTTCTTCAAGGATTTTTTGGAGTAATGGTTTTGATAGTTCATCTGCTTTTTTTAGTTCTGATAATTTTTTGATTGATAACCAGTTTTCAATTTCTGAAGATGCTATTGACTCTTTTGAAGATTCTTTTGATTTGAATTTCTGGATTATAGATTCGAAGAGTCCCATTTAAAATTACCTTTTATTTAGTTACAGTTGTAAATAAGGAACTTAATGTTTAAAAATAATTGTATTTTTGAGTTGAGGTAATGTGTTTTTGTTCAAGTATTAAGTAATCTTTAAATAAAACCTATTGTTACTGCAAAGTAATACTTATTATTTCATAGATAAAAAGATAAATATCAATAGGTTGATATTAGATGTTACAAATGCAAACGGCTAATAAAAAAGCCAATTTTAAATCTGGACTTGTAGGAATTCTTGCAGTTGCAAGTGCGTTTTTTACTACGGCATGCCCCCCACAACCAAATAAGTTTAGTGTAAGCCCTTTAGAAAATCCATTCAGTGTGGACGAAGGACTACCTTTAAAAGCTGGTTTTAAGGTTAAAGGCAGTTCGATTGATGATGTTGTTAGCACTGCACATTCTCCAGATTATCATCAATTTGAATTCTCCACAGTTCAGCCTGATAAGATTTTTGTTACAGGACAACCAATTCACCCTAATAATAATGGATGGAGTGGATTAAGGTTAGAATTAACTTCTCTTGATGGAAAGAAAGCAGAGTATACGCTCCCAATAAATGTTATTGATACTATTGATGTTACATTTTTTGGATTTCCTAATGAGTTGTATGGCAAAAAAGGGATTCCAATACATTCTATTTCAGGGGATTTGCTTGATGATTATTCACAGTTTGGCAATGGGTTGGGGATTGAGATTACAAGTCCTCATTATACTGCACAAAATATTGTTTATATGGGAGATAATACGTTTTCTTTTTCACTGATCCCTAAAGAGGCTTTTGAAGGAGAAACTTTTGTTCTTATCAAAGGTTTTGATGATGAAGGGAATGTAGAATATTTGCAAATACCGATGTATATCACAGGATTTACAAATTTTGCACCAGTTATATCTGCACAGGATTTTTCTACGAAGGAAGGAGAGAATGGTAGTTTTGGAGTGAATATAATAGATGATGAGGATCCATTACCAGATCTTATAATTGGATATAATTCTAATGATTTTAACTTAAGCCATGAGCTAGTTAATGAAAACCTTGTTACCATTCATTATAGTGCTAAAGACTATTATAAGTCTGGACCCACTACAATAAAAATAACTGCAAAGGATACCAAAGGTGCAATATCTGAAAAGATTATTAATGTTACAATTCAACCCATGACGGATTTAGAGTTGAATGTGTTAGGTCAATATTTGATTGTTGATAATGTGGTAATAGGACACAATACGGTGCCACTTGCAAATGCAGGTGTTAAAGTTTATAAGAGAGAAATAAATTGGGTCGAAAAAGAAGAGTATGGAGATCTTTATCATTTTAGAATGGGAATAAATTCAGTTTTGGGTGAGCTTTTATACGCTGGCACCACAGATTCTCAAGGGAATATTAAGTTTAAGGTTGACCCACAAAAAGAAGATGAAAACTTACTTTATTTGGTTGTTGAAAATGCTGGATTTTTTAGTGAAGACAGGCATTATTTTGGCAATGGAGATATTGGAAAACAGCAAATTACATTGCCTGCTGACGATGAAAATGTTAAAAATTGGCTTTATTATGTAATGTGTAACAATGGTTTTCAACCTATGGATGGGACCGCATATATCCCTAAAGCAAACATCTCTTGGCCACATTACGTTTTTCCAAATATTGATGCTCCTGACTTTGTATTTTTAATAGAAGAAGGAGAATATGTATCTCCTAATGTAATTAATGAAACAGAAAAAGCAATTAAAGAAGCATTTGGAAATGATATCGTAATTACTTACGATACAAGTATGAAACCACCTTATTCAAATAAATTTTTTATAAGATTTGATGATGATCCTAATGGAAGTGCAGGAGTTGTTCTTAAAGCGCTAAGCAATCTAATTGATTATGTAAGTGTTCGAGTTGGCCGAGAGTATAGTGATCAAAATGTTATGAAATATGTAATAACACATGAAACCAATCATGGAAAGAAACCTGGTTCTCATCATCTAGTATTCGAATATGATAGCCACTTTGGCGGGTCAACTCATTTTTCAACATATCCTTATTTAACGCCACTTGATAAAGCCATGCTTGAGAGTACAAACAAAATGTATCCTGGCGACAAGTTCATTTTTAAAGATGGAAAGTTGATTAAAATGAGCTTCTCGGTTATTGATTTTGATGAACAGAAAATTTGGTATTTAACTTACGTTAATAAATAAGAGTTAAATGGAAATAGAGGTTCTATTTCATATAATTTCTACATGTTAACATTAATCTCCCTGAGATAAAGGGTTTTCATCAATAGTGATAGAAACTCTACCACGCGTAATACGAGCAACTTCGCACAGGTTATCGTAATTTCTATAATTAAAAGTAAGATAAAAAAATGTTCATTTACACCTCAAAACAAAACCCGCAAAAGTAATAATACAGCACTTCTGACTTTCAGGAAGGCAAGTATAACCATTTTGACAGCCACACTCACTGCATTTTGGAATTAGCTTAAAATCATCACAT